>Ga0209698_10002846_pt1 | contig 19333 bp, 17 predicted proteins | sample LitLauG_LLR_2012_FD_187203 | JGI IMG/M metagenome (GOLD analysis project Ga0209698, IMG submission 187203) | Freshwater sediment microbial communities from Pennsylvania, USA - Little Laurel Run_MetaG_LLR_2012 (SPAdes) (version 2) | ecosystem: Environmental > Aquatic > Freshwater > Creek >...
GCGGGCCAGGTCCGCGGCGCCCACGATCCCCGCGTCGTTGCGCAGCGTGGCCAGCACGATCGGGACGGGCGGCCTGTTCTGTGCGGCCACCACCTCAGCGGCGAACGTGGCACGGGCAGGTTCGAGCAACAGGTCCCCTGCGTCGGAGACTCCCCCACCGACGACGAAGCAGGACGGGTCGAGCACGGCGGACAGCTCTGCCATCCCGCGGCCGAGCCAGCTGCCCACGTTGACGAATGCCTGACCTGCGACCGGGTCGCCGTCCTTGGCTGCGCTTGTGACATGCCGGCCGCGGATGGCCTCCGGCGTCCCGTCGCCGAGCTCGAGCAGGTGGGCGGCACCCGCCCGGTCCGCCAGGGCGAGCGCGCGCGCCTCGCGCACCAGGGCGCTGCCGCTGGCGTACTGCTCCCAGCAGCCGGTGCGCCCACAGCCACAGGGGCGTCCATCGGGGTGCACGAGGCGCAGGTGGCCAACCTCGCCGGCCAGGCCTGACCCTCCGCGGTACAGCGCCCCATCCGCGACGAGACCTCCGCCGATACCGGTACCCACGGTGATCAGGGCGACATCGCGGTGCTCGCGGGCCGCACCGAAGCGGTACTCCCCCCACGCGGCGGCGTTCGCGTCGTTCTCCACGACGACCGGCAGCCCCAGGAGCGCCTCCAGCTGGGCGCGGACGGGCTGTTCACGCCACCCCAGGTTGGGTGCGAACCGCACCACGGAGCGGGTCTCGTCCACAAAGCCGGCGGCGCCCACCCCCACGGCTTCGATCGGGTGCTCCCTGGCGAGCTCACCGACCAGGGCGGCGATGACCTTCTCCACCTCGCCGGGCTTGTTGGCCACGCTGGCACGTCGCCGACGCGCCAGGATCGTCCCCTGCGCGTCGACCACGCCGACGGCGACCTTGGTGCCGCCCACGTCCACGCCAGCAGTGACGCCCATCCCGGTCCTGCTCACAGCACCCCGTCCCACTCCAGCGGCCCTCCCGCGCTGGGGAGGGTAGTGCGTCCTTCTGCCGGCCTACGCCTCGACGCGGCCCTTCAACCCCAGCAGAGCGCGGTCCACGATGACCTTCTCCGCCTTGCGCTTGATCATCCCGATCATGGGCATCTTCAGGTCGACCGCCAGCCGGTAGCGGACCTCGGTGCCGTCATCGACAGGGGTGAGGGCGTACTCCCCGTCCATGGCCGTGAGCATCCCCGCCCGGACCAGGTGCCAGCGCAGCAGGGTCGGGCTCGCCCACTCGTAGGCCAGGACGTACTCGTCGCGGATCGCGCCCGCATCCACCACGAAGCGGACCTCCACCGCACGCCCCTGCTCGTCAGCGCTGAGCACCTCGGCGTCGGTCACCTCCTGGTTCCAGTCCGGGTAGGCCTCGAAGTCGGCGATGACCGCCATGACCGCCGACGGGTCGGCGAGGATGGTGACGCTGGATTCGGTCTGCTCCGCCATTGCCGCCCCGCCCTCCGCATCGCCGTCGGTGTCGCCTGCCCGCGCGGTGAGCCTAGGCCCCGCGACTGCCGGGGGCGGGAGTGGCTGGTGACCCCGCTGACCGTCCCGGGGTGCCCGCCCACGGCGCCGGGGCAGGTGCGCCTAGCTGAGGAGGAACGCGACCAGGGCGGTCAGGCCTGCCGTCACTGCGGCGGTCGCCACGAAGACCGCCAGACCCACGTACACACGCTGCGCCGTCGACATGCCCCGCAGCCGGTCCAGTCGGGGGTCGTGGACCTGCGCCCGCAGCTGCAGGAGCATCGCGTCCAGCTCCTCTGGCGGAATCGGAAGCTCGGCGCTGCGCAGCGTCGCGACGCCCCCACCGGACGCCTCGGGGTCTGCCGTGGGTGTGCCGACGGGCACCGGGTCCACGGGGGCGACGGTTGCGTGGTCCTCACCCGACTGCTCCGCCAGCGCTGCGGCCATGGCGCCACCGAGGTCGGGGACCGTGCGTGCGCGGCCACGCGCCGAGTGGCGCCCGCTGGCGTGGCGGGCGCCCCGAGCGGCGGGGGCGCCGGCCTCGGCGGGCATCTCCTCGCGACGCCCGGGCGCGGGGGTTGTGCGTGCCTGCACCGGGGTGGGGGGCGGCCCGAAGGTGGTGTGGCACTGGGTGCACCAGGCGGCGTCGCCGCGGTTGGCAGCGCCGCACGACGGGCAACGCATCGGCGGCGGGCGGTGGGCGGAGCTCACCTCGTGGTCCTCGGCAGCCCCGCGGCGCTGCTTGACCCCCACGGCCAGCGCGGAGGGCGCCGGCGGGCCCGCAGGGACCTGCGGACGCCCTCCAGGGCATACCTTGGTGCGCCGACGCCTCATCCCCAGGAGACCTCGTGCGCGAGTGCACCGTCCGGCCGGTCGTGGAGATCGATGACACCGCGGCGCTGATCGACCTGCCGCGCCGCAATGCGACCCGCACCCCCCACCAGGTGCAGTTCCGCCGCCGGGTCGAGGGGCGGTGGCAGGACGTGACCTGCCGGGAGTTCCTCGCGCAGGTCGAGGACGTGGCCCGGGGCCTCCTCGCGCACGGGATCGCGGGTGGGGACCGGGTCGCGATCCTGGCGACCACGAGGTACGAGTGGACCGTCGCGGACTTCGCCTGCTGGGCGGCCGGTGCGGTGGCGGTGCCCATCTACGAGACATCCTCGCCTTCCCAGGTGGAGTGGGTCCTCGCCGACTCCGGCGCGGTCGCGTGCTTCGTGGGCTCCGCGACCCACGCGGCCACGGTGGAGTCCGTCCGTGCGGCGACACCCGCCCTGGGCTCGGTCTGGGTGTTCGACGACGGCGCGCTCGGTGCGCTGGCCCGCGAGGGTCGCGACTTCGGCCTGCCCGAGGACGCGCTGACGCAGCGGCGGGCCCTGCTGACCGCCGACAGTCCGGCGACCCTGATCTACACCTCGGGCACCACCGGACGGCCGAAGGGCTGCATCCTCACCCACCGCAACCTGATGGCTAACTCCGGTAACGGGGTGCGCTACCTGCAGGAGGTGTTCGGCCCGGGGTCCTCGACGCTGCTGTTCCTCCCCCTCGCGCACGTCTTCGCCCGGCTCATCGAGGTCGGCTGCGTCGACGCGGTGATCGCCATGGGCCACGGCTCCGGCAGCGGCAAGGAGCTGATGGACGACCTCGCCGGCTTCCAGCCGACGTTCCTGCTGGCAGTCCCCCGGGTCTTCGAGAAGATCTTCACCGCAGCCCAGGCGACCGCCGCCCAAGGGGGCTCGACCCGGGCCAAGCTGTACGACCGCGCGGTGGGCGTGGCTATCGGCTACAGCGAGGCGCTGGACACGGGCAAGCCGGGCCCGTTGCTGCGTGCCCAGCACGCCGTGTTCGACAGGCTGGTCTACAGCCACCTGCGCGAGAGGCTCGGCGGCCGCGCCCAGTGGGCGATCTCCGGCGGCGCGCCGCTGGGAGCGCGCCTGGCCCACTTCTTCCGCGGTGTCGGTCTGACGGTTCTCGAGGGCTACGGACTGACGGAGACAACGGCCCCCACGACCGTCAACCGGCCCGGCCAGCTGCGGATCGGCAGCGTCGGGCGACCCCTGCCCGGAGCGTCGATCCGCATCGGTGACGACGGGGAGGTGCTCGTCCGCGGCGACCACGTCTTCGTCGGCTACTGGAACAACGAGACGGCCAGCAAGGAGGTTCTGGACCCCGACGGCTGGTTCCGCACCGGGGACCTCGGCGAGCTCGACGACGACGGCTACCTGTCCATCACGGGGCGCAAGAAGGAGATCATCGTGACGGCGGGCGGCAAGAACGTCGCCCCCGCGGTGCTGGAGGACCGGGTCCGGGCGCACCCCCTGGTGAGCCAGTGCATGGTCATCGGCGACCGACGCCCGTTCATCGCGGCGCTGGTGACCTTGGACCCCGAGACCCTGCCCGGCTGGCTGGCCACGCACGGCAAGCCGGCACTGACCGTCCAGCAGGCGTCCGTGGACCCCGACGTCCTCGCCGCGGTGCAGGCCGCCGTGGACGATGCGAACACCGCGGTCTCCAGCGCTGAGGCGATCAAGAAGGTCGCCGTCCTCGCCGACGACTTCACCGAGGAAGGTGGCCAGCTGACGCCTACCCTGAAGCTGAAGCGTGCCGTGGTGGCTACCTCCTTCGCACAGGACATCGAGGCTCTGTACGCGTAGCACGGGATCGACCGACGAGGGGGGCGCACCGTGACCGCCCTGGTCGAGGTCCACGGTCTGATCGTGGCGTTCGGCGAGGTCCTGGCCGTCGCCGGGTGTGACCTCACGGTGCCCCCGGCGTCGTCGGTGGCGCTGGTCGGGCGCAACGGAGCCGGCAAGTCCACCACCCTGCGCGTGCTGGCCGGCGTCCTGCCCCCCACAGCGGGCGTGGTCCGGGTCGGCGGCATCGATGTCGCGGCGGACCCCGACGCCGCCCGACGCCTCGTCGGCTACTGCCCCGATGTCGGCGGCCTGATTCCCCGCGCCACCCCCTGGGAGCACCTGCAGCTGGCCGCCCGGCTGCGGGGGCTGCCCGACGGCTGGCAGGAGCGGGCCCGCGACCTGCTGGACGCCTTCGACCTCGCCGGCGTGGCAGACAGGGTGACGGCAGGGTTCTCCCACGGCATGGGACGACGCATGTCGGTGGTGCTGGCCGCCTTTCACTCCCCCTCGGTCCTGCTGCTCGACGAGCCGTTCGACGGGGTGGACCCGCTCGGCGTGGAGGCCACGATGGCCCTCATCCGCGCCACTCGGCTGGGGGGCGGCTCGGTTCTGGTGTCCACGCACCTGCTGGAGCTGGCGGTGGCCGCCACCGACGAGGCGGTGGTGCTGCGCCAAGGCCAGGTCGTCGCGGCGGCGCCGTCGGTCGAGCTGTCCGGGGAGGCCGGCGCCGCCCGCTACCGCGAGCTGCTGGCATGACCGCGGGCCAGCTCGGACCCCTGGTGCACCTGCGCTGGCGGATGGTCCGACGGCGCCCGGCCCGGGTCGGGATGGTCGTGGCAGCGGGAGCCAGCCTCGGGCTCATCGTGGCCGCCGCCGTCGTGCCCCCGCTTCTGCCGAACCGGCACGCTGGCGGCATCCTGGTCCTGCTGCCCACCATCTACGCCGGCTTCGCCCTGCTGGCCTTCGCCGCCCCCATCGCCGCCGGTGGGGGCAATGAGCTCTACCCGGCCGACCAGCTGGTGGCCTTCCCGGTAACGGCGCGCACGCACTACCTGTCGGGCCTGCTCCTCGCGCCCCTGAACCTCGCGTGGTTCACGCAGTGCGGCGTCCTCATGGCAGCCACCGGCTTCGGTCTGCACACCCCGCACCCCCGGCTCGCGCTCGCCCTGGGGATCGTCACCGTCTACATCGCGCTGGTGACGCTGCTGGGCCAGGCGGTCGCCTGGTTCCTCGTCGGGGTCCGGCAGACGGCGACCGGCCGTCGAGCCGTCTGGGCGGTAGCAGCCTGCCTCGTCGGCATCGTCGCCGTCATCATCGGGGCTCACCTCACCCTGACGGTGCTGAACCACCTCCCGACCTTCTGGGTGGCTTCCGGGGCCATCGCGGCCTACGGAGGACGCACCGTGCGCTGGCTGGTCCCGCTCAGCGTGATGCTCGCGCTGTGCTGGGCGTCACTGCGGGTCGGGGTCGCCGCCTGCGCCTGGGCCCTGCGGCGAACCGGCGACGCCGGGGTGGCGAAGGAGGGCCGACCCCTGCCGCGGCGCGCAGCGCCCACCAGCAGTGCGGCAGCGCTCGCGGCGGTCGACCGCGCCAGCGTGTGGCGCTCCCAGGCGCTGCGTCGAGGCGCGTACGTCCTGGCACTGCTGCCCGCCGCCGTCGCCGCCTTCGCGCACCTGCAGTGGAGCTCCCTGGTGCTCCTGCCCGGGCTTGTGGCCGCTGGAGCGGGCCTTCTCTTCGGGGTGAACGCCTTCTGCCTCGACGCTGGCGGCGCCGTGTGGGTCTCCTCCCTGCCGGTCGCCCCCCGGCTGGTGTTCGCCGCCAAGGCGCGAGTCCTCGCCGAGGTGGTTCTCGCCACCGTGGTCGTGGCGTTGGTAGCCGGCATCTCGCGCACCTCCACCGCCCCCGACCTGACGGCGGTCGTCGGTGTCGTCGGAGGCGCGGCGGCCTGTTCCACCTGGGTGGTCGCCGCCTGCATGGACTGGTCCGTACGCAAGCCCCACCGCGCCGACCTTCGCGGCTCCCGCGACACCCCCGCGCCCCCAGGCGCCATGGCGGTGTACAGCGCCCGACTGGCTATCGCGACGACGTTCATCGGCCTGATCGTCGCCACGCTCGTGACTGTGGGACAGCCGGTGGCCGTGGCCGCCTGGTCGCTGGCCGTTGTCGCCGTGGCCCTGCGGCGCCTGCTACGCGCCCGGCGCCGCTACTGCGACGACCCGATGACGCGAGCTCGCGTCGTGGCCACGGTCGCCGCGGGCTGACGGCGCGGCAGGCCTGCTCCCCCAGCGCCGAGTGGCGACGCGGCGGGGCCTTGGGAGCGGGGTCCCCCGTTCGGTCACTGTGTGGTCGTCTCATCGGTCCGGCAAACCCCACAGGCATCGTGCGGGGTCGGTCACGCTGGGTAACGTCCGCAGCGGCTCGCCCGTGGGGGTGGGCACCGGGGGGCACCACCCGCCCGCCGGGCGCAAGGGGGAGCAGTTCGGGGGCACCAAACCCGACGGCCTCCCGCTGGGCCCGACGAGCTCGACCCCCGCCGAGTGGCTGAGAGGGCGCCATGGCTCGTCGGATCATTCTCCTGGTACTCGCACTGCTCGTCGCCGCGGGCGGCACGGCGCTGGTGTACCTGTACGCCCATGACGCCAACCAGCGGGCCGCTCAGGGCCAGCAGTTGGTCACGGTGCTGGTCGCCAAGAACCCGATCTCCGCGGGCACCACCGCAGGCGCGGCCCAGTCGGCGGGGGACATGCAGTCCACCCAGGTGGCCCGCAACTCCCTCGCCCAGGGGGCGGTGTCCTCCGTGGACACCTTCAAGTCGGAGGTCGCCCTGGCGACCATCTACCCCGGCCAGCAGATCCTGTCGCAGATGTTCGGCGCGCAGGCCAGCACCTCCGAGCTGCCGATCACGCCAGGCCACCTCGGCTTCAGCGTTCAGCTGGGCGACCCGGAGCGGGTGGCGGGCTTCCTGCAGAACGGATCCAACGTCACGGTCTTCCTGACCATTCGCAACCCCAACGCTCCGCTCAGCGACGCCAGCGCGGACGTGACCCGGGTACTGATCCCCAGCATCTCGGTGATCGGCGTGGGTAACACCACTCTGGTCAGCCAGACCGAGACCACCAACGGTCAGACGAACACCGAGCAGATCCCGCGGACCATCCTCACCCTGGCCGGCAACCAGACCCAGGCGCAGAAGGTGATCTACGGCGGGGAGCACGGTCAGCTGTGGTTCGCCCTGCTGCCCACCGGTGCGACGCCCCCATCGATGGGCATCGTCACCAGCGCCAACAACCTGTTCAGCTGACCGAAGGCCCGACCGGGCCAGGGACCAGGAGGGGCTTGCATGCCCGCGATCGTCGACCTCGACCCCACTGTGGTGGAGACGCTGCGCTCCGCCATCGGGGGGGAGTCGACACCTCTGACGTCCGTGGAGCAGCTGCGCAGCTACCTCGGTGAGCACCCCGATGAGCACACCATCGTGCTCGGGCCGTCGGTGGACCTGCAGACTGCCATGTCGATCACCGACGGCCTCAGGATCTCCCGACCCAGCCTGGGCGTGATCCTGGTCCGTCGGCGGATCGAGACGTCCACGCTGGCCGAAGCGCTGCGCGCAGGGGTCAGAGAGGTCGTTGAGGAGCGTGATCTTGCCGGACTGAACAGCGCAGCCAAGCGCACCGCCGACATCGCCCGCGCGATGCGCGACGCGGCGCCGAGCGGTCAGTACGGCGAGGAGGCGGTGCGGCGCGCGCGGGTCGTGACCGTCTTCTCCGCTAAGGGAGGCTGTGGCAAGACCACCCTGGCCACCAACCTGGCCGCCGTGCTCGCCGACGGCGGCAAGCGCCAAGTCGCGCTGGTGGACCTCGACCTGGCCTTCGGGGACGTCGCCATCGCCCTGCAGCTCTTCCCCACCCACACCATCGCGGACGCGATCCCGCTGGGGGCGACGCTGGACGCGGAGGGTCTGGCGGCCCTCATGACGCCGCACTCCCCCGGGCTGAACACCCTGGTGGCGCCGGTGGAGCCGGGCACGTCGGCGTCGATTCCCGCCGAGCTGATCTCCCGCGTCCTGGACATCCTGGTCGAGGAGTACGACTTCGTGGTCGTGGACACCCCGCCCGCCTTCGACGACCAGGTGCTCGCCGCTTTCGACAAGTCCGACGTGATCGCCAACATCGCCACCCTGGACATTCCGGCGATCAAGAACCTGAAGCTCACCCTCGAGACGCTGGACTTGCTGAACTTCCCGCGGGAGCGGTGGCAGATCCTGCTCAACCGGGCCGACTCAAAGGTCGGGCTCGCCGTCTCCGAGGTGGAGAAGAGCCTCGGGGTGACGATCGCCGTGCAGATCCCGTCGTCACGCGATGTCCCGGCCACCACCAACCGAGGGGTCCCGATCGTTTTGGACCAGCCGCGGCACCCGGTGAGCCTGGCGATCCGCTCGTTCGCCGACCAGCACGTCCTCCCGTTGGCCGCCCAGCCGCCCGACCAGGCGGTACCGCCCGAGCTGCGCCAGGACCGGCGTGGCGTGTTCCGTAGGAAGGCGAGGCACTGATGAGCCTGTCCGACCGACTGGCCGAGGCCCGGCGTGCGCGTGGCGTGGACCCCTCCGTGCTGGAGGAGGTCGGCGACGGAGGCCCTGGCGCGCCGAGCCGGCGTGGCCGTGCCGTCGACCCCTACGCGGACCTCAAGCGGGCCGTGCACCAGTCCCTGCTGGAGAGCCTCGGCCCGCAGCTGTACGACGCCCGGCTCACCCAGTCCGAGCTGGAGCAGAAGGTCAGGCAGTGCCTGCAGGAGGTGATCGCGGCCGAGGAGACCCCGCTGACGGTCAACGACCGGGCGCGGCTGTCCCAGGAGATCGCCGACGACATCCTCGGCTACGGCCCGATCGAGCCGTACCTGCGCGACCCGGACATCACTGAGGTGATGGTCAACGGGGCGGACCAGATCTATGTGGAGCGCTCGGGCCGGCTCTACCCCGTCGACGGCCACTTCAACGACGAGGCACACCTCCGGCGGACCATCGACAAGATCGTCGGGCGGGTTGGGCGGCGGGTGGACGAGGCCGCACCGATGGTCGACGCGCGCCTGCCAGACGGCAGCCGGGTCAACGCGGTCATCCCTCCGCTGGCCGTCGACGGCTCCACCCTGACCATCCGCAAGTTCGCGGTCGACCCGTACACGATGAATGACCTCGTCGGCTTCGGGACGGTCTCCCAGCAGGTGGCTGACTTCCTGTGGGCCGCGGTCAGAGGGCGGCTCAACATCATCGTCTCCGGCGGCACCGGGGCAGGGAAGACGACCACTCTCAACGTGCTGTCGTCGTTCCTGCCCGAGGAGGAGCGGATCGTCACCATCGAGGACGCGGCCGAGCTGCAGCTGCACCAGCAGCACGTGGTTCGCCTCGAGTCGCGTCCGTCCAACATCGAGGGCCGGGGCGAGGTCACCATCCGTGACCTGGTCCGCAACGCCCTGCGCATGCGGCCCGACCGCATCGTGGTCGGCGAGGTCCGCGACGCCGCCGCCTTGGACATGCTGCAGGCGATGAACACCGGCCACGACGGGTCCATCTCCACCGTGCACTCCAACTCCCCGCGGGACACCCTCTCCCGCATCGAGACGATGGTCCTGTTCTCCGGGTCGGAACTGCCCGTCCGCGCCGTACGCGAGCAGGTCGCGTCGGCCATCGACCTGATCGTCCACCAGTCCCGCTTCCGCGACGGCACCCGCCACATCACCCACATCACCGAGGTCGTCGGGATGGAGGGGGAGATCATCACGCTGCAGGACCTCTTCCTCTTCGACACGTCGATGGGCTACGACGAAGCAGGTCGGGCACTGGGTCGCATGAAGTCCACCGGACTGCGGCCGAAGCTGCTGGACAAGCTCGCCGACCAAGGCATCAGCGTGCCGATGGAGATCTTCGCCTTCGAGAGGTTCGGGCAGTGAGCGCGGACCTGGGACTGGGGGTCCTCGGCTCCGGTCTGACCGCCACCAGCACGGCGGTGCTGTGGATTGGACTCGCTGTGCTCTTCGTGGGCCTGGCCCTCCTCTTGGCAGTCGCTTTCCGCGCGTTGGGCCGACGGACCTCGGAGGTGCAGCGTCAGCTCGCTCCCTACGCGGTGACGGTGGCGGCGCCGGCCGCGGCAGGCGGAGCCACGCCCGCCGACAGCGGCGCGTTGGGCGACTCCAAGGTCGCCCGGACCGCGGTGGAGTTCGCGGACCGGATCGTCACCCGCCGCGATCTGGAAGGCGAGCTCGAGCACCGGCTGGAAAGCGGAGGCATCCCGTTGAAGGCACCCGAGTGGATGATCATCCACCTCGGCATCGCCGTCGTCATGGGCCTGCTGTTCCTTCTCCTGTCGGGGGGCGGCATCCTGGCGGCCGCCATCGGTCTGCTCATCGGGCTGACGGCGCCCTACGGGTTCCTCGTCATCAAGGCGGACCGTCGCCGTGCCGCCTTCTCCAACCAGCTTCCTGACGTGCTGACCCTCATCGCGGGCAGCCTGCGAGCGGGCTACTCGTTGCCCCAGTCCGTGGACGCAGTCGCGCGTGACGGCACCGACCCGATGGCGGTGGAGTTCAACCGGGCCCTCGTCGAGACGCGGCTGGGCGAGGACATCACCGACGCCCTTGATGGAGTCGCGGAGCGCATGGGCAGCCGGGACTTCCACTGGGTCGTGGAGGCCATCCGCATCCAACGGCAGGTGGGCGGCAACCTCGCCGAGCTACTGCTCACAGTGGCCGCCACTCTTCGTGAGCGCGAGCGGCTTCGTCGCCAGGTGAGGGTGCTCTCCGCCGAAGGGCGCCTGTCGGCGTGGATCATCGGTCTCCTGCCACTGCTGTTCGTCGTCTACCTGGTGCTCGTCCAGCCCAACTACCTGCGCCCCCTGTACACGACTCCGCTCGGCATCGTCATGATCATCTTTGGTGGTGGCTTCATGCTCCTGGGGATCCTGTGGCTTAGCCGAGTCACCCGAGTGGAGGTGTAGTTGTGCACGACACCACGACGCTGATCATCGGCCTCGTCGCCGTCTTTGCGGGTTTGGTCCTTGTGCTGGTCGCCTTCGGCGCCGGGCTCGCCCGGCGGACCGGCGTCAGCCGGTCGCTGGCCGCTGTGGCAGCCATGGGGGCCGCACCGGCAAGCATGCAGAGCGAGCGCGACGTCCCGTTCGACGAGCGGGTGCTGGGTCCCCTAGTCCAGCGTTTGACGGACTTGGGGCGCCGCTTCACTCCGGCGGGGCAGGTCACGAAGATCCGTCAGCGGTTGGACCTGGCCGGCAACCCGGAAGGCTGGGATGTCGACCGCGTATTCGCTCTGAAGATGATCTGCCTCCTGCTCGGAGCAGCCGTCGGCGCAGCCCTTGCCCTTGCCTTCTCCTGGGGCCCGTGGGTGCTGATTGGACTCGTCGTGGTACTGGGAGGCATCGGGCTGATGGCTCCTAACGCCTACCTGTACCAGAAGGCGTACGAACGGTCGGAGCGGATCCGTAAGGACCTCCCCGACGCGCTGGACCTGCTGACGATCTCCGTGGAGGCGGGCCTGTCTTTCGACGCCGCCCTCGCCGAAGTCGCGCGCAACACTCCTGGGCCACTGGCCGGGGAGTTCTTCCGGGTCCTGCAGGAGATGCAGTTCGGATCCGGGCGCAGCGACGCGATCCGAGCCATGGGTGAGCGCAGCGACGTCGTGGAGCTCAAGCAGTTCACCACCGCCATGGTGCAAGCGGACGCCTTCGGCATCCCTATCGCCAACGTGCTGCGGATCCAGTCGCGCGAGATGCGCATCAAGCGCAGCCAGCGTGCTGAGGAGATGGCGCAGAAGATCCCTGTGAAGATTCTCTTCCCCTTGGTGTTCTGCATCCTGCCGAGCCTGTTCATCGTGATCCTCGGACCGGGCGTCATCACGATCGTGCACAACCTGTTCGGCGTCCACGCCTAGCCACACGTTCAGGGACGGCGCTCGGGCACCAGCCCGATGCCCTTGATGCGCGGAGGGCTTGGATGGCGCTCGAGGGCTACTCGGTGAACACGCGGTCGTCGACGAGCGTTTCTGCCACCATGCGGCCGTTGGGGTCGAAGCGGGACTGAGCGAAGTACTTGCGGAACTCCAGGTCGATGTGGTCCCGGCCGTTGCGGTTCTTCTCCACGCTCAGGACGACGTAGTCACGGAAACGGTCGGCGTTGTTGACGTCATAGACCAGGTGGTGCCGCGCGACGACGTCGAACTTGTCGTTAATGACCAGCACTACATCTGCCTCGTAGGCCAACGCGGTCGACCCGCGCAGGTGGTGGGTCCGCAGCCGCTTGCCCGACGTGATCCCCTCCCGATCGGCCGCGACGATGGCCAGGACGGGAATCTCCTGGGCGAGCGCGAGGTCTTTCAAGTCCTCCACTACACGGGTGACTCGCTCCTCCTCCCCTCCACCAAGACCGGGAGCCGGCACCTTCTGCAGGTAGTCCACGACGAGGAGCGGTGGCAGGCCGGAGCGCTCCCGCGCAAGATCGAGGACCGAGCGGATGGTTGTCAGGTCTGTGGTCGAGCCGTTCGAGCGATGCACCAGCATGCGGGCACCCCATCCGGCCACGACGCGCACTGCTTCGGCGCCGCCACGGTAGCCAGACATCCGCTCCGCCAGGTCGCCCCCGACACCGACCTCGGCTTGCAGCGCCTTGCGGAACAGGCCGAGATCGGGTGCCTCGTCACCGCCCTGCATCGCGGCCTCCAGAGCCAGCATGCGGCTCAGCACCAGTGGCGCGTCATGCTCGAAGGACAGGTAGACCGCCGCGCCCCCGTTGACGACCACGTGCCGGGCGGCTTGCAGCGCAAGGGTCGTCTTGCCCAGGCCCTGGGGGCCGCCGAGCAGCGTCAGCTCCCCGGAGTGGAGGCCGCCAGCCAGCACCTCGTCCAGTGGATCGAAACCGGTGGGCCACGCTCGGCCGGCCGCCGACTGCCCGACGCTGAGCTCGGCGTCGGCGCTGGTGATGACGTCTGCGAGTGAGGTGAGGTCGTCCACGGGCGCATCGAACCACTCCAGACGCCGCGCGCGGGGGCGATGAGCGCAAGATCGGCCGAACGGATGCCACCCTAGGGGCGTGAACAGCGCCTCCCAGTCCGAGCGGACGATGCGTCTCGCCCTCATCGGCATGCGGGCGGGCCTGTACGTGCTGTGTGTCGCCCTAGCGTTGGCAGCCGGTCCAGCAAGGGACCAGGTCGTTCCCATCCTGGCTTTGACGGTCGTGTGCGGGGGCATGGCAGTGCTCACCCGGCGCACCCACTCGGCGGCGCTCCCTCTCGTCGAGGCGGCGCTGGCCGCGGTCATCATTGGGCTGACCGCCCCCCCGGACCTGGCGTTCCTGCCCTACCTGCTGGTACCAGCCGCCGAGGCCGGCCTGCGCTGGGGCGTGGAGGTCGGACTCGGCGCCGTCATCGTCGAACTATTCATGCTGCTTCTCGTAGGGCTACTCGGGACCCAAGTCGACCCGCGGCTCTACGTCTCCCAGTCCGCCGAATGGCTGCTCCTGGCACTGACCACCGCACTAGTCGCGGCCTGGGCTAGGCGGCTGTCAGCGCAGCCGCCCGCCATGTTGTCCTCCTACGCCGCGGCCTACCGGCTGCTCAGCCAGCTGCGCACAGTGTCTCGTCAGCTGCCCGGCGGCCTGGACGCCTCCAGCCTTGCTGCGACCATGCTGGAGACCCTACGCAACCAGCTGCGGTACACCCGGGCGGCGGTCTACGTCCGCTCGGAGGGCGGACGCCTCGTGCCCCTCACCTTCGCCGGCGTGGGTCGTCCCGACTGGATTCCCAGCACCGACGACGACAGTGCCTGGGCCCAGGCGTGGACCAGTGGACGTCCGCAGCGTGCCACGCAGACGTTCTCCGACGCGCCCGGCGGCTACGCGGCGGTCATCCCCATGCGGGTGGGCCTGCGGGTGGTGGGGCTGGTCGGCATGGAGCGGCTTGAGGCGCCGTTTACCGCCGAGCAGCTCGACGAGACGGTGGATGCGGTCGACGAAGCGGCGCTACGCATCGACACGGCGCTGCTCTTCTCCGACGTCAGGCAGATCGCGGCGGTGGACGAGCGCCGCCGCATGGCGCGGGAGATCCACGACGGCATCGCGCAGGAGCTGGCGTCCATCGGCTACATGATCGACGACATGTCCTATCGGGCGTCGGACCCGGAGACGAAGGGGTCCCTGGAGTACCTGCGCACGGAGATCACCCGGGTGATCTCTGAGCTGCGGCTGTCCATCTTCGACCTCCGCAGCGACGTCGACGCCACCACCGGGCTCGGGGCAGCCCTCTCCGACTACGTCCGCCAGGTAGGTGCCACCTCCCATCTCACCGTGCACCTCCTGCTGGACGAGTCGCCCCAGCGCCTGGGCACGGAGGCTGAGACCGAGCTGCTGCGGATCGCCCAGGAGGCGGTCACCAACGTGCGCAAGCACGCCCGAGCGGACAACCTGTGGGTCACGTGCCGGACAGCTCCCCCGGCTGCTTTGCTGCGGGTTGAGGACGATGGGCTTGGCTTGGGGCCCGGACGCGCCGATAGCTACGGTATGGAGATCATGAAGGAGCGTGCGCGCCGGCTGGGAGCGCGCCTGACGGTGAGACCCCGCGAAGGGGGCGGTACGGTCGTACAGGTGTCCGTGCACGCACAGGACGGGGCGTCGCGGGCCACCGACGAGACCGCTGGGGAGGGAGAGGTGCATGCCCACCACGGTCCTGCTAGTTGACGACCACGAGCTGGTCCGCCAGGGGTTGCGCCGAGCATTCGAGCGCAGCGAGGACTTCGACGTTGTGGGCGAGGCTCGCTCGTGCGCCGAGGCGCTGAAAGCGCTGGAGATCCTGCGACCTGCCGTCGCACTCGTCGATGTTCGTCTACCGGACGGGACGGGGCTGGACGTCGTGCGCGAGGCACGGCGGCGGCGCGCAGACATCGGCCTGGTCGTCCTCACCATGTACGCGGGCGACGAGCAACTGTTCGGCGCGCTAGAGGCGGGCGCCTCGGCCTTCGTGCCCAAGGACGCCCCGACCGACGAGGTGCTGGCGGCGGCGCGGCATGCCGCCTCCTCACCGGGCGCCTTCACCGCGCGGGATCTCGCCGAGGCGATGAAGCGGCGGGTGAACCCCACCGGCCCGCAGCTCTCCCCTCGGGAGAAGGAGGTCCTGGGTCTGCTCGCGGACGGTCTAGGGGTCGCCGCGATCTCCCGACGGCTGTACATCAGTGAGTCGACCACGAAGACCCACATCTCCAAGCTGTACGAAAAGCTCGGTGCCGCCAACCGAGCCCAGGCGATCATGTCCGCCCTGCGGCTCGGCCTGATTCGACAGGAGCCGACCGGTCCCACGGTGTGACTCGGGCCGTCCGGCCCCACCCACACTGGCCGAACGGACGACCCCTCGGGACCCCCTCCGGGACGACGATGGTCCGGTGGGAGCCGTGCGGCAATGGGCCCGAAGGGCGCACAACGACGAGGGTGCGTCCGCGGTTGAGTACGCCATCGTGGTGGCCGGGATTGTGCTCGGCTCGCTGGCGCTCATCTTTGCCTTCGTCAAGGTCTCCACCCAGGTGTACGCCAACACCTGCAACCACGTCGGCACGAACGGGCTTGCGCAGGCACCGTCCTCAACCGCCTGCACCAATAGCACGCCGTAGCGGGAACAGGGCCTCACCCGAGAACGCAGGCGCCGTAGTCCGTTTGGCCGATCAGAATCGACCGCAGGGTCGATACCCCGCCAAGTCGCAGCCAGACACCATTACGCCAGCGCTGGACTCGAGGGGGGTCCAGACCAACTGGGAAGGACTCCCGATGCTCGCCTACATTCGCAAGTCGGTTCAGATCAGCCGCAAGGACGAGGGCGCTGCCGCCGTCGAGTATGGCCTGCTGATCGCGGCGATTGCCGCCATCATCATCCTGGTCGTGTTTGCGATCGGGAAGTACGTCCTCGGCGCGTTCACCACCACCTGCAACGGGCTGTCCAGCTCGGCACAGGTGGGCGTGACTGCGGCCTGCAAGTAGCACTTGACGTTCGTGGGGGGGCGGCCACCGGCCGCCCCCCCACGCGTCTGCGCAAGAAGGGGAGCTCGGTGTGGGAGCGTTGGAAACGATGGACGCCACGACGCCGACCACCGTGCCCGCAGAGCACGATGCTGGCGCGGACGTGCCCGCCCTCCTCACCGGCGCCGTCTCTCGGCCGGCCTTGTGGGACATCCTGACTGCACTGCTCGCGGTGCTGTTCGTCGCCGCTACTGGCTGGACCGCCGCCTACGACCCCGACCTGTACTGGCACATCGTGCTGGGACACTCGCTGCTCACCCACTGGTGGTCCGGAGCGGACCCCATCGCCTTCACCGCAGCATTGCCGTGGCGTCCTGAGGCGTGGCTCGCGGAGGTCGGGTACTCCGCGCTGGTGAGCGCCTTCGGCTACGCGGGGATTCTCGGCCTCCGGCTGGTCCTGGAGGTCTGCTTCGTCGGAGCGCTGCTCTGGGCGCTGCGCCGAGGGCGCCCCGCCTGGGTCGCCACCGTCGTCTTCGCCGCAGTTGCGCTGCCCAGCTTGTTCTACCTCCAGCAGGACCGGCCCCAGACGATCTCCTTCGTCCTGCTCGTGCCTGTCGGGGTGTGGCTCCTGCGGGGCCTGCAAGGCGTCGACCCCCCGCGCTGGTGGGTGGTCGCGGGATACACCTGGCTGTGGGCCAACATCCACGGGATGTGGGTGATGGTGCCCGTCGTGTGCCTGCTGCTGATGGTCGCCCGCCTGCTGGACGCCGGCCGCGACGGCGTGCCCCAAGCCGTCGCCTGGCTGCTGCGAGGCGTCGCGGCCGTCGTCGCGGCGGCGTTGACCCCGATGGGTCCCTGGGTCGTGCTGGCCCCGCTGCGGCTGGGCGCGGCCACCAAGACCATTACCGAGTGGGGACCCACCACCACGGCCGTCCTGATGACGTGGAGCCTGATCCTCGTCCTTCTGCTGCTGGTCGTGGGCTGGGCGCGGGGGGCCCGCCGCGGCTCGTGGGGTGAGCTGCTGGCGGTGACCGCCCTCGCGCTGTTCGCGACCAACGCCGAGCGCAACGTCGTGGTCTCGGCCGTCCTGCTCGCACCGTTGGCCGCGGAGACCCTCGCGGGGTTCTCCCCGCCGCGCTGGCTGGGGACCCAGCGAACGGTGCCGAGGGCCGCGGTCGCAGTCGTCGCGGTGCTCGCCGTGACCGCGACGGCGTACACCTACGGCCAGGACCGGGTGATCAACCCCAGGGACCCGGCCCACATCGCCGCCACCCTCGCCGCCCAGCACCGCCCGCTGCGCGTCCTGAACGACTACAACGTGTCGGGGTTCATCCGCGACTTCGGCGGCAACGGCGTGCGCGTGGCGGTGGACGGCCGGGCGGACCGCTACGGCGGTCCCGCGCTTGCCGCGTACTCCTCGATGATGGCCGGGCAGGGGTCGTGGCAGGAGCAGGTGGCTGCCCTGCGCGCCAACGCCGCCGTCCTGCTGTCCACCTCAGCGCTGGCCGGCCTGCTGGCCAGCCAGGACGACTGGGTGCAGCTGCAAACCGACGGCCGATGGGTGCTGCTGGTGCCACCCGGCACCGCGCCCGCATGGACACACGTCGTCAGCTGACCCCCTCGGCGTCCGGGTCCTGCCCGTCCAGCAGGGCCGTCAGACGCTGCGCGGACCGCTGCCACGTCCACTGGCCGGCCCAGCGGACCCCCGCCTCGCCCATCGCGGCGGCACGCGGAGGGTCGCCGAGCAGCCCGACGAGGGCGCGGCGCACCGCCTCGGCGTCCGAACCGTCGACCACCAGGCCGCTGACCTGGTCCTCAACCGCGTCCGGGGCCCCGCCGGACCGGCCGGCCACCACGGGCAGCCCGCTGGCTGACGCCTCCAGGAACACGATGCCCAGGCCCTCGACGTCCAGGCCCCGCAACCGGGTCCGGCACGGCATCGCGAACACGTCCCCCGCGGCGTAGAGGGCGGGGAGGTCGGCGGGCGGGACGCTGCCGGTGAGAACGACGGCATCCGCGACCCCGAGGGCGGCGGCTAGCCGGGCCAGTCGATCGCGCTCCGGGCCGCCGCCCACGAGCAGCAGGCGCGTGCCGGGCACAGCCTGGCGCAGTGCGGGCAGGACGCCCACGAGGGTGTCCTGGCCCTTGCGCGGCATCAGCCGGGACACGCACACGACCACGGGGTCGTCGCCCAGCCCCCACCGACGCCGCACCCCGGAGCCGTCCACGCTGGGGGTGAACCGGTCAGTCGCCACCCCGGGCGTCAGCTGGCGCATCGAGGCGGCCTGGCGGGGCCCCACGGCCGCGGCGATCCGCTCCCGGGTGTACTCGGTGAGGTAGGTCAGGACGTCCAGCCCGGCGGCGGAGCGTCGCAGCAGCTGCCGGGAGCCGGGTAGGCCGGCCCAGCCGGCCTCATGGCCGTGGGTGAGGCCGACCAGGCGTTGCGCCCCCGCCGCACGCAGCGGGCCGGCCAGCAGGCCCAGGGGGGCTGCTGCCCCGAAGAGCACCCGGGTGCAGCCGTGCTCGGCGAGCAGGCCCCGGGCGAGCCGGGACACGTCCGGGGTGGGGAGCATCAGCCGGCGCGGGTAGCGGACCACGGGGTGCGGGTAGTCCGCGTCGTGCTCCGCCGAGCCCCGCCACGACGAGGCGAGCACGACAACCTCACCGTCGGGCAGGCGCCGCAGCAGCTCGTCGACGAAGGTCTGGATCCCCCCCGGGCGGGGAGGGAAGTCGTTGGTGACGACGAGGGTCCTGCTCACCGGTCCGCGGCCCGCTCAGCAGGCGACGTCGACGACCAGGTCACGAGGTGATGCTAGGGACAGCAGCCACCACGCACCGCGACCGGTCGAGGGACCGTGCCCTGGCTAGTAGGGGCGCCCGGCGCCGACGACCGGCATCGTGTACAGCCCGGTGACCACGACGCCCACCGACGGGTTCTCGGCGTTGACGATCTCACCGCCACCGATGTACATCCCGACGTGCTGCACGCCGCCGTAGTAGAAGACGAGGTCGCCGGGCTGCAGCGCGCTGAGGGACACCGGGTGGCTGTCGTACATCTGGAGAAGCGCCGAGTGCGGCAGGGAGATGCCCACCGAGGCGTACGCGGCCATGACCAGCCCCGAGCAGTCGAAGACGTTGGGTCCGGAACCGGCCCACACGTACGGGTCGCCGACCTTGCTCATCGCGTACGCGACAGCCCCCGCACCGATCGAGGAGCCACCGCTGCTCGCGGGGGGGGT
>Ga0209698_10002847_pt1 | contig 19329 bp, 21 predicted proteins | sample LitLauG_LLR_2012_FD_187203 | JGI IMG/M metagenome (GOLD analysis project Ga0209698, IMG submission 187203) | Freshwater sediment microbial communities from Pennsylvania, USA - Little Laurel Run_MetaG_LLR_2012 (SPAdes) (version 2) | ecosystem: Environmental > Aquatic > Freshwater > Creek >...
AGCGCCCGCAGCGGGGCATATTTCGGAAGTGGAATGGGCGGTGCCCGGATCCCCGGCTAATCGGTATATCGGCATTTTGCGCGCGAACGTTAGCGAGGCCAACGACGGCCCTGGCGATACCATTTGGATCGTCCGCGATACCACGGAACAGAAGCGACTTGCTGCCGAGAGAGAGGCGGCGCGTCGCTCTTTGGCCCTGGCCGAAGTAGCGACTGTCCTGGCACATGAGATTCGAAATCCGCTCGGGAGCATGGAACTCTTCACCAGCTTGCTCGCGGACGCCACGTCGCAAATGCCCGAAACGCGCCAGTGGGTCACGCACCTGCAAGCTGGTCTCAGGGCGCTTTCGGCAACCGTGAACAATGTATTGCAATTTCATAGTCAACCGACGGTTCAACTGCTTCCCACGGAGCTCGACAGGCTGGTTCACGAGACGATGGATTTTCTTCAGCCGCTGGCGCGACAGCGCGGGCAGCTCATTCGAATCGATAACACGGTCGGGAAAATCTCCACGCACGCGGATACGAACCGACTCAAACAAGTGTTTTTCAATCTTGCGCTGAACGCGTTTCGCGCGATGATGCCGGGCGGCAAGCTTTCCGTGCGGCTGCGATGGGCACCGCAATTCCCAGGCGGCGTGGTGCAAATCGACTTTCAGGACGAAGGGCGGGGCATTGCTCCCGAACTTCTGGACCATATTTACGACCCGGGTTTCACCACAACGCCAGGAAGTCCTGGACTTGGGCTTTCCGTTTGCAAAAAAGTCATCGAGCAACACGGAGGCGAAATCCGCGTCCAGAGCAAACAGCTGCAAGGCGCTACGTTTTCCATCTTTCTTCCAGTCTCCGGAGGCCGAGCATGAACGATGTGCTGATTGTGGATGACGAAGCCGCCATGCGCGCTGCGTTGGAAGCCAACTTCCGGCGGCGCGGATGGAAGGTAGAAACCGCCATCGGGGTGGGCGATGCGCTCGCCAAATTTCGTTCGACACCGACCACGCTCGTTGTGACGGATATGCGCATGCCTGACGGCGACGGATTGCAGGTGATGCACGGAGTACGGACGTGCGTTCCGGATACGCCGGTGATTCTTCTCACGGCTTATGGAAGCGTCCCGGATGCCGTGCAAGCCATCAAGGGGGGCGCTTGCGATTATTTGCAGAAACCGGTTTCCTTCGATGAGCTGGAAGCGGCAGCGCAGCGATTTCTGGCGCCGGCGCCCGATGAAGAGAAATCTGGAGGGGTGTTTGGGGGTATCGGCAATTCGACCGAGTTTCGTTCGCTGCTGGCACGTGCGCAGCGTGTTGCCCAGACCGACGCCGACATTCTGATCGAGGCGGAAAGCGGCACAGGCAAGGAACTGCTGGCGCAGCTCATACATGGCTCCAGCCCGCGCAAGAGTGGGCCGTTCGTCGCGGTAAATTGCTCGGCGTTTCCGGAAAGCTTGCTTGAGAGCGAATTGTTCGGGCATGTGCGCGGAGCGTTTACGGGAGCAAGCACGGCAAAGCCTGGAAAGTTTGAACTCGCCGATGGCGGGACTTTGTTGCTTGACGAAATTGGGGAGATGCCGTTCAGTCTGCAGCCGAAGATCCTTCGCGTACTGCAGGAGCGGGAGATTGATCGGCTAGGCGATACACGTCCGGTTCCGGTCGATGTCCGCGTCATCGCGACGACAAATCGTTCGCTGCGGGCGCAGGTGCAGGCAGGTCATTTCCGCGCGGACCTGTACTATCGGCTCAACGTTGTTCCACTCACGATCGCGCCGCTTCGCGAGCGGCGCGAGGATGTGCGCCCACTGGCCGAATTTTTCCTCCGCAAGTACGAGCCGCGCGGCCAGCACGGGATGTATTCCATTTCCGGGGAACTCGCGGCGCAACTCGAAGCCCACGACTGGCCAGGAAATATCCGCGAGCTTGAAAATGTCATTCGCCGGGCACTGGCACTTGCTTCAGGACCCTCGCTCAGCGCACAACTTCTCGAATCCGGCGCCGAGGTGCAGCCGGACAAGTCCGCCACATTCGTCGCGGGACTGACACTTCACGAAATGGAAAAGCAGCTATTGGAGAAAACCCTTGTGGCAACTGGTGGAAACCGGACCAGAGCAGCGGAACTGATGGGCGTGAGCTTGCGCACCGTGCGCAACAAGATTCGCGAGTATGGGCTGCCGGCAAAGAGGGTTTTATGAGTTGGCTGAATTCAACTCCATTGGCGCTGCTGGAGCGTTTCCTGGATGTGAACGCCATGCGGCAAACACTGGTAAGCACAAATCTGGCGAACGTGGACACGCCGGGCTATCACACCAGGGACGTGGACTTCCGCGGGGAGTTGTATCGCGCCATGAATGGCGACGATACCAGCATGACGAGCCCATTTGTGTTGCCCGTTCGCGGACTGCTGGCGCGGCCTGACGGGAACAACGTAAGCGTCGACCGTGAGTCGCTGCTGTTGGCTGAAGTCCAGCTCCAGTTCAAAGCCGCCACTTCTGTTCTTAGAGCACAATACGCCTCGATTCAAACCGCTATCAGGGAGGGCCAATAATGAATCTCTTTCGCGTGTTGGAAATCAGCGGTTCGGCATTGCGTGCCGAACGGCTACGCGCTGAAGTGGTGTCGGCAAATCTGGCAAACGCGGAAACCACACGCACGGATGGCGGCGGGCCTTATCAGCGCATGCATGTGGTTTTTGGTGCGCGCCAGGCCGCCAAGCCACAGTTCGGAATGATGCTGGTGTCTTTCGCCGATCTTCACGCCGAAGACGTCCGCGTGGTGAATGTAGTCGCCGACCAGACGCCGCCAGTCCGCCGATACGAACCGGGCCATCCTGACGCCGACGTTCAGGGTTACGTCTCCTATCCCTCGATCAATCCTGCCGAAGAGATGGTCAACCTCATGGGGGCAGCGCGCGCATATGAAATGAACGCAGCAGCAATTACCAGCACCAAGAATATGATCCAGGCTTCCATCACCATTCTGGGATGATTCCCGGCGAGGAGAAACACTCATGAGCAACACGATTCAAGGGTTACCACAGAGTGGATTCAGCGCGGAACTTACCAAGGGCTCTTTGGGCCAGCAGGTATCCCCGGGCGAATCGGATTTCATGGGCACGTTGCGCAATGCCATGGACCAGGTCAGCCAGTTGCAGTCTGAAGCAGACGGCAAGGTCAGTCAACTTCTGACGGGGAACGGTCAGGATGTTCACTCGGCGATGATTGCCGTCGAAAAAGCGAGCCTCACATTCCAGATGATGGTACAGGTTCGCAACAAAATCATTCAGGCTTACCAACAAGTCTCGGCGATACCTTTCTAGAAAAAGACGCACTTCACCAGACCTGATCCGTCCGGGCCCTTATGGAAAAGTTTCTGCAACAAATTGGCGCCTTTCTAAAAGGCCTTACCATCCGCCAGAGAATCATCATGGCGGGGAGTGTGCTGCTGATTGGCGGGACGCTCTGGCTGTTTGTCTATCTATTCGGCGGCGGTGATTACAAGACGCTCTACTCAGGGATGGCGCCAGCCGATGCTCAGAGTCTGGTGCAGCACCTTGCGGCGCAAAACATTCAAGGCCAGGTTTCTCCTGACGGCACTTCCGTTTTGGTACGCTCGGATCAGCTCGACAAAGCCCGGCTCGAGGCGGCGGCGCAGGGGCCTCTGGCCAGCGGGCGCATGGGGTTCGAGCTCTTCGACAAGCCGAATTGGTCGGGGAGCGACTTCTCAGAAAAAGTGAACTACCAACGCGCGCTGGAAGCTGAATTGGAGCGCACCATCCAAACCATGAGCGGTGTGGAATCGGTGCGTGTGCATCTCGTACTGCCGCACGAGTCCCTGTTCAGCGATCGCGAGCGCTCCGCAAAAGCCGCCGTAGTTCTCAAGCTCCGTGGGATGCGATTAAACGATCAAACTACGGCTTCGGTCGCTAATCTCGTTTCCAGTGCCTGGGACGATCTTTCACCGCAGAACGTCACGGTGGTCACGACAGATGGCCAGATGCCGGGCCCGGGCCACGGCCGCACCAGCCTGATTGCAACAGGGAATCAGGATCTGGAGACCACGCTTGCGGAGCGCATCGTTCAAACACTTAGTCCGGTCATCGGAAGTGATCACGTCAAGTCCAGCATTACGATCGACTATGATTCGAGTTCGGGAGAGAGCACGCAAGAGCTTTATGATCCGAATGCGACTGCGGTCCTCTCTTCACAAACTTCTCAGGAAACTGTTGGAGATCTAGAGCCCGCGGGAATTCCCGGAACGCCCAGCAATACTCCCAATTCCCAGGGCAACACCGCTGCAGCTGCGCAGGCCAAGGCTGCCAGCACAACGCAAGGCATCCGCAGCGAGAGCAGGACGTTTGCCGTCAGCCGCACCACCCATCATGTCCTGGAACCGGCGGGGCGCATCAAGCGCGTGGCTGCGGCGATCCTCGTCGACGATGTAATTGAAACAAAACCGGATAACGGCAAGACGCAGGAGACACGCCGAAAGCGCACACCGGAAGAAATGGCACAGATCGAAGAGCTCGCTAAAGCTGCAATCGGTTTTGATACGAAGCGCGGCGATCTGTTTTCCATTCAGAACATTTCGTTCCGGCAACTTCCTGCCGATCTGCCAGTTACTCCGGGAAGGTTCCAACGATTTCTTACTTTTGCTGAACGTTGGACCGGGCTGCTGCGTTACGCCGCGCTATTCGCACTCTTTGCGCTCGTCTACCTGCTGATTCTCCGTCCCGTTAAGAGGCAGTTTGTTCAAATTCTACAAGGGGCCCAGCTTGCCCCGCTGCCAGCCGGAGGCATGGCCAGCCTGGGCGGTGCTCCAGGTCCTTTTGAGCAAGTGGCCCAACTCGGTGGCGCGGGCGCGGAACCCAGAACGGAGATTCCCTCGGAGGTTCAGCGTGCGGTTTCTTTAAAGAAGGAGATCGTCGCGAAAGTGAAGGAAGACCCTGAGGTAGCCAGTCGATTGATTGAGAGCTGGATCAGCGGGGAAGGGAAAAGACAGTGACCGAAGTTGGCAACGACACTCTCTCGGGATCAAGAAAGGCTGCCATCCTCCTGGTGCTTCTCGGTGAAGAAGCGGCGGCGGGTGTCTACAAACAGTTGCCGGAGTCGGTGCTTCAAACAATCACTCAGGAAATCGCCGATCTCGAATACATCTCACCAGACGTGGGGGCGAAGGTGCTTGAGGAGTTCCATCGGCTCACCATAACGATTAGCTTTCTAGCGCAAGGAGGACCGGAGTATGCCAGCAAGCTGCTCATAAAGTCCTTTGGTGAACATTCGGCGAGGGTGCTGCTGGAACAAGTGAGCAAAGCCCATGAAGCGAGGGCGCAAGACCTCGACACTCTCCAGAAGACCGACCCTCAGCAGCTCGCGAAATTCATTCAGGGGGAACATCCACAGACTGTTGCGCTGGTCCTGGCACACTTGAGTACGCGGGCGGCCCGCGCAGTCCTGATGCTGCTGCCGGAGAAAATTCGCGGACAGGCTGTGAAACGACTTGCGCAGATGCAACAGTTTTCGCCGGAAATGGTGAAGAAGATTTCTCTGGTTCTCCATAATCGGCTTCTTTCCATAGGACAGCAAAGCCGGCGCGCTTATGGCGGCGTAAAGGCAGTCGCGGATCTTCTAAATCAGATCGATCAGGAGTCGACTAGCAGCATTCTTGAAACCATCGAACAGGACGACACGGCGCTGGCCACTTCCATTCGCAATTTGATGTTTACTTTTGCTGACTTTCTTGAAGTGCAGGATGCGGGGATTCGCGAGTTGCTAGGCCAAGTCGACAAGAAAACGCTGGCGACAGCGCTGAAAGGCGCGGCCGAGGGCTTGAAAAATCATTTTTTCAAATCGATGTCTTCGCGTGCCGCCGAGATGCTGAAAGAAGATATGGATGCCCTGGGCCCGTTGCGCTCGCGCGATGTCCAGACTGCGCAACATGAAATCATCACGGTTGCGCGGCGTCTCGAAGGTGAAGGAAAAATCGTTCTCAAGTCCGAGCAGGAGGAATCCTTTGTCGTCTGAACGCTTATCTTCCAATGGCGTCGCAACTCAATCGAAGCCGTTTCACTACCACTCTGTCCTGGGAGAGCCCAGGTCGGCGGAGGATACCAAAGATGGAGAAGTGCTCGTTGCCTGGAACGGGAATGAGATGGAAGGTGTCCCAAGTACCGAGCAACGCGAAAAAAATGCATTCGAGCGCGGCCTTCAAGAAGGGGGAACACGCGAGCGGATTGCTTTTGACCAGCAACTAGGAGCGGTGAAGGCCTCCGTTGCGGATTCCCTCGAAAAGTTCAAAACCCAACGCGAGGACTATTTCGCGCGCATCGAACCGGAGGTGGTACAGCTTGCGCTGGCCATCGCACGGAAGATACTGCACCGCGAAGCGCAGATGGATCCGCTGCTTCTCACTGGTATAGTGCACGTAGCGCTCGAAAAACTGGATGACGGAGTGCGCGTACGCCTGCGCACGCACCCGGGCGATATTCATTTCTGGAATCAATATTTCTCCCAACCGGGTTCCTTCCAGCCTGCACCTGACCTGATTGGCGATCCAACTCTTCAGCCAGGTGAACTGGCGATTGAAACCGAAATCGGCAGCACTCAAATCAGCCTGGAAACTCAGCTCAAGGAAATTGAGCAAGGCTTCTTCGACCTGCTCGAACAGCGCCCCCGGGTGCGCTGATGCCCAAGTCGCCATTCCTGAGACCTTATTTCCGGCGCCTTGAAGATTTTTCTGCGCTGCGATGGACGGGCCGTGTCACCAAAGCAGTCGGGCATCTCGTAGAGTCGGATGGCCCCATCTGCTCGGTAGGAGAAGGATGCGCGATTATCACGGATGATGGGCAGGTCTTTTCCGGTGAGATTGTCGGTTTCCGGGGGCGCACCGTACTCTCCATGCCGCTGGAGCGTCCCAGCGGAATTCGCTTCGGGGACCGCATCGTCACCCGCGGCACGCAACCATCGTTGCGCATTGGGCCAGATCTTCTTGGACGGGTCATCGACGGATCTGGAAAGCCCATCGATGCTCAGCCAAACTATCGCGCTCGCGAATATTGGCCTTTGCACGGGGACGCACCGCTGCCGCTTGATCGCGTTCCCATCCGATTGCCTTTGAGCTGTGGCATTCGGGCGATTGACGGGTTGCTGACCTGCGGGCGTGGGCAGCGCGTCGGAATATTCGGCGGCAGTGGTGTTGGCAAGAGCACGTTGATTGGAATGATGACGCGAGCCACTTCCGCTGATCTAATAGTGCTCGCTCTCGTAGGAGAAAGAGGACGCGAAGTACGTGAATTCCTCGAAGACGCGATTGGCCCCGAAGGACTGTCGCGCTCCGTCGTGGTTGTTTCCACTTCGGATCAATCGCCACTCCTTCGCATTCGAGCAGCATTGGCCGCCACCACCGTCGCGGAATATTTCTGCGCTCATGGGAAGAATGTACTCCTGGTCGTCGATTCCCTCACTCGTTTCGCGATGGCGCAAAGAGAAATTGGCCTTGCCGCGGGTGAGCCACCGACAGCCAAGGGATATACACCGTCCGTTTTCACTCTTCTTGCCCGGCTCATCGAGCGTGCCGGGAACTTCGGTGCCGGCAGCATTACCGCTTTCTATACGGTTTTGATGGAAGGCGACGACCAACAAGACCCTTTAGTCGACGCCGTCCGTGCTCTCCTGGACGGCCACATAATGCTCGAACGACGTTTGAATTCGCGCGGGCACTATCCGCCGATTTCGGTCCTCGATAGCTTGAGCCGCCTCATGCCGTCCGTCTCTTCACCGGAACACGTCGAGAAAGCGCGGCGTGTTCGCCAACTTCTCGCGGCCTATAACGCCTCGGAAGATCTCATTCGCGTCGGCGCCTATCAGAAGGGCGCAGACCCCCTCCTCGACAGGGCCATCGCCGCACTGCCGCTCATTAATAATTTTCTTCAGCAGAAGAAATACGATGCGGCTCCGTTTGATGTGACGCTTCAATCTCTTCAGGCGCTTCCGGGATAAACTCACATGCCTTTCCGCTATCCTCTCCAATCCGTCTTGCGCCTCCGATGCAGCCTTGAGCGCCAAGAAGAGCAACGCCTTTTTGGCGCCGCGGCAACTGTGGCCAGGTTGCGAACAGATATCGAGCAACTGGAAAACAAACATTTCGATCAGAAGCGCGAGGTATTTCAAGAACTGATTTCCGGATCTTCTGGGGCTGCTCTGCACTTCCTCGCCGTCTGTGATGCAGCCTATGCGGGGATGCGCCAGGCGCTGCTCTTGCAGCTTGAACAGGCTGAAAGAAAACGGATGGAACAGCTTGTGATCTACAAGGTGGCTCGACAGAAACGTGAAACGTTTGAGGGTCTGCGCGATCGGCAGGAAGAGGCATACAACTTGGAATTTGCACGTCACGAGCAACAAAGCAGCGACGAAGCCTTCCTTCTGCGTTTGTTTTCCAATCCTATTGATTAATTTTGCCCGGGTTCCCGGCAAGGGTTGCCCACTTCATGAGGGAAAGGGCTCAGGGATGCTTTGGCGTGCGAATTCTAACTGCCAGGCAACTCACATCGATTCAGGCGCTTGGCGCGGACCATGTATCCATTGACCATTCTCACTGGTTTGGCAGCAGGTGTGCATCTCTTCAGCTCGGTGCATGGACCATATGATGGAAGCTTTGCCCATACTGAATCTCGCGACAGCCCCACAGTCCCCCTGTTCTTCCGCGAGCAGGGCGTCTTCCGATAAGTCGGGAGACGTTGGAAGCGCCCCTTCGTTTGCACAAGTGGTTCGCGAGATTTTGGTGCGGACCACAACGCAAAGCAAAACCCAGCCAGCGCATACTCTGCAGTCGAGCAGCTCGGCGAAACCGGGAAAGCAGGGGACGTTCTCTGTGGTTTCTTCTGTGGCCGGGTCTGCTTCCTCACCACCGCCTGCAAACACGCAAACGCCAAACGTGACTTCAATGATCAACCTGGGTGCCATGGCGCTTCCGGCTACACCGGCAATAGTTGAGCCACAAACTTCAACGACTGCTACAAATTACAAGTCTCCGGAGACTACAGTCCCAGGCTCGATGGATTCAACTTCGGCCTCGCCATCGATCGCGAAACAGATGATTTTGCCTCCGGCTTTTCCGGAGCCGACGAGTGGCAGTGCAATGGAACAACTCCCGTTGCAGGCAGTTTTGGGCGTGCCAACCGCGAGCAGTGAGCAGAGTTCCGTTGTTTCGGATCAACGGACTCCACTTAGCACCCCAGATGCATCAACGCCGCAAAACGATAAGAATCTTGCTGCCGCGAATCAGCTACCTGCCTCCGGAGTCCCTGAGGCGCGATCTGCGACAGATGGCAACAAGCTTGTCTCTGCACTTCAAGCTTCTACGCCCATCCTGCCAGATGTGCCGCCTCAGCCCAATGTTGGAGAGTCTGCTGTCTCGGCCCAGTTGGTGCCACCCGCCCATACGGATACCGCAAGGTCGGTCGGTGATAAAAACACCGCGGCCACTAATCAACAGCAAGCCAACGCAATTACCCAAACCTCTGATCCATCGTCTGGTAGGATGACAGCTGTCGATCTTCAAATTTCCGTCTCGTCGCCTGGCTCTGCCAACGCTGCATTTATCTCATGCGTTCCGCCCCAGAGTGCTCCGTGGCAGGCGGGCACAACGCTGAATTCCTCCACTGCCGGAGGCCTCTCGTCCACCAGCGCTCATGCCGCGTTGCAGCAAGCCGCCACAAAAGCGATGTTCTCCTCGACGCAGCTCGCTGCTGCTCTCCCCGCTGCGTTTGCGCCGCAAGCCGCAAGTGCCAAGAACGCTTCACCGGCACAAGCCGACTTAGCAACCGGTGTTCTGCCACCGAATGCTCCGTCCTCAAGTCGCTCCGGTTCGCAAGAAGGTTCTTCGAATGCTGGAGCTCAAAAATCGTCTGATTCTTCTGCCACTCCCATTTCCCCGGTCTCTCGCGAAACTTCTGCTTTCACTCAAGTGCTAGCCGCAGCCAATGATGCGAAGCCACAAGCTGCGCCATCCACGGGGAATCAGACCCTCGTCATGTCCGCTGTTTCTGTTCCTTTAAGCGATCGCCCCGTTGCATCGGCAGCCCCTTCGTTGCCGTCCACTCCAGCCAACCCGCCAGAAACGGCTTCGCATATCCTCGACGGCGCACCCAACCCCACTGTCAGCGACGCACAATTCTCGCAAAATTCCAATCACAGCGAGATGCGCATCGCTATGCAGACGGACAACCTGGGCGCGGTCGAATTGCACGCACGCGTTTCCGGCGATGTGATCGGCGCAGCCATCACCGTCGAGAAGCGCGATACCCATGCGGCTCTGGCGGTCGAGCTTCCGGCGCTCCAACAAGCCCTTTCGGACAAACAGTTTCGCGTGGACCAAATTATCTTGCTTCACAGTGCACTTCATTCCACGACGGGCGATGCGGGCGCCCAATCGCAGGCTCAGCAAGGCGATCGAGGGCCCCATCGCACACAAGTGGCGCAGTCTCTTCTTCGCGACAACAGCGGCGCTTTCATCTCTTTTCAGGCAGCCACTGAAAATCGCGGGATATTCGATTCACAGGGAAGATTAAGCGTGCAGGCTTAACGCCCGCACAGGAAAGGAAATCCTATGACTCCGGCAAGTCCCATTTTCACCACCCCGACGCCAGCGACGGGAAGCACCTCGAATTCCTCGTCCACGAGCAGTGCTCCCAGCAATACGCTCGGGCCGAACGCGTTCATCACGTTGCTCACCGCGCAACTTCAGGCGCAGGACCCGCTCAATCCGATGGATCCGAACCAGATGGTGACTGAACTCACTTCCATGAACACGCTGCAGCAAATCATTCAAATCCGACAGGATCTAGATACTCTTGCCGGCACAGTACCGCCTGCCCCGACCGGGGGAGCCTCTGGAGGCGCTAGTCCGGCCCCCGCGTCCAGCGGTGCCATTTCGCAGATTGCAAACCAGGCTTTCGCTGCTTCAACGGCGGCAAATGCCGCCGCGGCTTTGTATTCGAATGCAATTTCCAAGTTCTAACTTGTCCAGGAGAAAAAAATGCCATCATTCTCGATTCCGCTTTCCGGATTGAACGCCAGCTCAGACGAACTGTCCGTTATTGCCAATAATCTTTCCAACTTGAACACCGTCGGCTTCAAGGGGCAGAACGCCCAGTTTCAGGATCTGTTCTACCAGCAGATCGGCACCAGCGGGGATGGCAATGCCATCCAGAAGGGTGTCGGAGTTTCCGTTGCAGGAATTACGTCGGATCTTACGCAAGGCAGCGTGCAAACCAGTGGTGTGCCCACGGACGTCGCCATTCAGGGCGATGGTTTCTTCATCGCGACCAGAGCCGGCGAGACTTTGTACACCCGGGCGGGTGATCTGTCCGTCGGTGCGAACGGTCAATTACTTACGCAGGACGGCTCCTTGGTCCAGGGTTATCCGGCGGTGAATGGCGTCATCAATGCCAACGCCACGCTTGGTCCTCTCTCGATTGCGACGGGAACGACGAATCCGCCGAAAGCCACTGCTAACGTGCAGCTTACTTTGAACCTCGATTCGGGTACTGCACTTCCTATTGCTGCTGCAAGTCAGAAGACGGGTACGGGCATCCCCGCTGGAACCGCGCTCAAGGGTGGTACAACGTTGGCGTTCACCGACGGTACAAACGCGTTTACTTATACTACTGCTGGCTCCAACACCGATACACTGGCCACAATCGTCAATGCCATCAACGCGAACGCAAACTTTACCGCCAGCCTCAACGGAAATTCTCTGGTGGTTACCGCCAAGAATGGCAATCCAGTCACCATCACGACGAATTCTTTGACCGACAACGCGACTAGCGCCCTGGCTGAGACTTTTGCGACCTCCGGAACTGCCATCCCAGGCGGCTCTTTCAGTACCTCGGTGGCGGTTCACGATGCACTGGGCGCCTCTCACGTGCTTACCTACACTTTCACAAAGACGGCTGCCAACTCGTGGACCTACCAGATCACGATTCCGGCTGCGGACGTCGGGCAATCGGGAGCTCCTGTCGTGGTGAACAGTGGCACGCTCCAATTCAACGGAAACGGCCAACTAGTCAGTCCCGCAGGCAACGTCACGGGAATTACCATCAGCGGTCTCGCGGACGGCGCCAATCCCCTTACCTTCAATTGGAACATCATCAGTCCAAACAGCGGCGGGCTTCTGACGCAGGTTGCGGGACCTTCGGCAACTTCCGCAACGCAACAGGATGGTTACTCAAGCGGCTCGCTCATCAATTTCACCATTGGCAGCGACGGCACCATCCAAGGTGTATTCAGCAACGGTCAGACAAACCCGCTGGGCCAGATCGCCATGGCCTCTTTTGCGAACGAACAAGGCCTTCTGCGCAACGGTTCAAACGAATTCCTTGCCAGCCTCGCTTCCGGTGCGGCAAACGTCGGCACCCCTGGCACCGGCGGCCGAGGCACCTTGAGCGGCGGAGCGCTCGAGCAATCCAACGTGGATATCGCAACGCAGTTCGCGCAGCTCATCGTGGCTGAACGGAGCTATCAAGCGAATGCCAAGTCGATTACCACCTTCGACCAAGTGACGCAAACAGCGATCAACCTGGTTCAGTAACATAATTCGGAGGCGGATTTGCGGCGCCAAGCCCGGTTTTAGAAAGGTAGCGCCGAGCGGCGAGACTCATTCTTATATCGCTCTAATGAAGTTCTTCCGAACTTGTGACGCGAGTCCCATTTCAGTCCACCTCTACGGCTTGTCTGTGTGGCCGCGTTTTGTAACTCTCAGCGTTTCAGAGATTTCCGCTTGTTGAAATCATTGATTCCACAATTCTCATCCCGAAGCTTCGGCGCTCAAATTGCATCTCTTCTGTCGGGATGAGTACTGAATCCAGCGCCACACCTGCTGTCTCTACCTTACCAACAATGACAAGACAGGCTGCTGTCAGTAAGTCGCGATCTTCCTCGCTGAGGTTGATTTTGGCCGGTTTTCTCGTGGCCATCATCGCGGGAGGTGCCGCGTGGTTTGTCATCCAGCGCGATCGCACAGCGGACGCCGCCCGCAAGGCGGAGTCATCTGCTGCACCGAAATACCTGATTCATCTTGAGGGTTTCACGGTCAATCTGGCCGATCCCGAAGAGACTCACTTCCTCCGCGTAACTATGGATTTAGGAGTCGACAAGCTGCCGGAAGGTTCAGACCGCGAGAAGATGACAACGTTTCTACCGGTCGCTCGCATTCGTGATTCGATTCTTTCGGTTCTCACGGTTTGCAAGGCAGAGTCGCTCCTGACCCCAGAAGGAAAAACACAGCTTAAGAAAAATCTCGTGAACGTGCTCAACCAAAATGTTCCTGAGCTCGGCGTGCGCGAAGTGTACTTTACTGAATTCCTGGTGCAGCGATAGCTAATGGCCACATTGCCTGCCCCGCCGAGAGAAGTGCCGGTCGCCATATCGGAAGAGCTCTGGGAAGAAGTCGGCTGGCTGCCTTGCCTTCTGAGCGTGGACCTGGCGCTCCGCAAGTTCACTGTGCGGGATCTGCTGCAGTTGAATCCAGGGACAGTACTGGAATCGCGTAACGCCAATGGTTCCGACGTTCCTGTCATCGTCAATGCCCAGCTGATTGGCTGGGCGGAAATTGAAGTCGTTGGCCAGCGCCTCGCAGTTCGGATCACGGAATTGGCCTGAGCGGAGCAAAAACAGAAGTGGACATGAGTGAACTCAAGATTCACACGGCAGCAAAGGACGCGAACAGTCCTGAACGCTCATCTCTGGTGGCACGCCTTTTTCTGCCCGTGCTCGCTTTGCTGCGCAGCATCAAGATACAGCGGCGCGAACGCTTCATGCGGCTCTGTGAAACGCTTCCTCTCGGCGACAAACGATTCCTTGCCATTGTGCAAATCGAACATCAACGCTTCTTGATTGCCACGACGAATCAGTCGATTTCGCTTCTTTATTGCCTGGAAGGCTCAGGCCAGCCGCATCGACACTCGCCTGCGGGTTCCGGCGACAGTCGTCAGGACGGAATCCGGTGATTCAACGGGCAAAATTCATGGCTGGCCGCATTTTTGTGCCGTCCCTTGCGGCTGTTGCGTGGCTGCTTCTCCAGCCCGGGCCTGTCTCCGCAACGCAACAAGCTCCCGTATTTCAAATCCCCGGTCTTACCGTTCGCGGCGATTCCACGTCTGTCACTATCATTTTTCTCCTCACTCTCCTTACGCTCATCCCAGCAGTCCTCCTCTCCATGACGCCTTTTGTCCGCATTCTCATCATTTTCCATTTCCTGCGACAGGCTCTCGGCACACAGACAACTCCCACAAACCAGACGCTCATCGGTCTCTCGCTTTTCCTCACTTATTTCATCATGCAGCCCGTGGGTGTAGCCGTTCATGAACAAGCGATCGCCCCATTTGAACAAGGCCGCATCAATTCCCTGCAAGCGGTGGAGCGCGGAGCGGTGCCCCTCCGCAAGTTCATGCTGGAGTACACCCGCGAAAAAGACCTCGCACTTTTTGTGGAAATGAGCAAAGAGCCTCGCCCACAGAAACCGGAAGATCTCTCCATGCGCGTCGTCGTTCCGGCATACATCATCTCGGAACTCAAAACCGGATTTCAGATTGGCGCGGTCCTCTTTCTTCCGTTTCTTGTGATCGATCTAGTCACCGCTTCGGTCACCACGTCCGTGGGTATGCTGCAGCTTCCGCCCGTGGTGATTTCGACGCCTCTTAAAATTCTTCTCTTTGTCGTCGCGGATGGCTGGAATCTGGTGGTCGCCTCGACGCTCAGGAGCTTTCATCTCTGAGGTGCATTGTGAACGCCGAACAAGTTGTGGAACTCTCCCGCCGCACCATCGAGACAGCGTTCTGGGTTTCCGCCCCAGTGCTTCTCTTGGCCATGGTGGTGAGTCTCGTCATCAACATCGGTCAGGTTTTGACTTCCATTCAGGACATGACGGTATCCACTGTCCCGCGCCTTTTTTCCGTCGGCATCATTCTGTTTTTTCTGACGCCTTGGATTCTGCATCATCTGGTCACTTTTACGATTTCACTCTTTTCGGATTTCCAGGTCTATACGAACTGAAGGAGCTTTCGCGCGTGCTGTCCATTCTCGATCTCATGCTTTACCGGGCGTTTCCGATCGCCTTGCGCGTTGGCGGATTTATGTCCTTCGCTCCGTTCCTTGGCAGCATCTCGGTCCCCGCGCGGATCAAGGCAGCGTTCACGCTAACGCTCACGGCTCTCCTCTATCCGATCTGTAACGTACCCCAGTTCGTGCTGACACCTTTCGGATGGACGCGCCTGGCTCTCGCCGAATTGACGCTGGGCCTTGCTCTGGGTCTTTGCCTGCAATTTGTGATCGAAGGCGCACTTCTGGCTGGGCAGCTCGCCAGCTTCCAATTCTCATTTTCCCTGGTGAACATCATTGATCCGCAGACCAATGTGGATACGCCAGTGCTCTCTATCTTTCACCAGCTTTTGGCTCTCCTGCTTTTCCTCCAGCTCAATGTTCATCACTGGCTCTTGCGGGGCCTCGTGAAGAGTTTCGTATACGTTCCGGTTGGCAGCATTGTGATTTCTACGGCGGTGATGAAAGAACTTCTCCGCGCCGCAGGGGGTATGTGGCTGATTGGGTTGCAAATCGCCACTCCTGTCTTGCTGGCTACCCTGCTTCTCGACGTGACGGTCGCTTTTCTCAGCAAGGCTTCGCCGCAGATGCCCGCCATCTTCCTGAGCATCCCGCTGAAAAGCTTGATCGGTTATGCGGTCCTGGCCATCGCAATTGGCATGTGGCCTGGGATTTTTGAAAAGCAGTTCGCACTTGCACTCGGTTGGAGCGAACGCCTGTTGCATCTCGCGCACTAAATGGACTTATTGAATGGCCGACAATCGCACAGAAAAAGCAACGCCCCGCCAGCGGGAAAAAGCTCAGGAAAAGGGCCAGATTCTCCGCAGCCGCGATCTCGTTTCCACCCTGACGCTTCTCTCCGTTGTTTTCCTGCTGGCCTGGCGACCCGATCTCTGGATTGGACGCTGGCAAAGCTTTTTTTCCCGCGCCCTCAACGCCAGCGTTACGAGTGATTGGACTCAATACTCTCCCGTGCTTGCCTGGACCACGCTTGCGGTTGCCCAATGGGTCGCGCCAATCTTCGCCGTTGCGCTTTTCGTTGCTGTCACCGCCACACTCGGGCAAGGCGGTTTGATCATTGCCTCGGACGCCTTGACACCGGACATTCAAAGGCTCAATCCCGTTCGCAACGTTCAACAGCTTTTCTCGCTGGCCGGTTTCAGCCGCGTGCTTCGCTCACTCTTGCCCTCCGGCGCGATTCTGTACCTGGCTCTCCGGCTCATCCTCAACGAAGCTCCGTTGATACTCCATTCAGCGCGGCTTCACTCTCGTGCTGGACTTGCTCTGATTGGGCGGCTTTGCTTCGACCTTGCCTGGCAGTCCGGGCTGGTTCTTTTCGTATGGTCCGGTGTCGATTTTCTGCTGCAGAGGCAAACCTTCGAAAAATCCTTACGCATGACCAAACAGGAAGTACGGCAGGAAAATAAAGACAACGATGGCAGCCCACAGATCAAGGGCCGTATCCGGAGACTTCGCCGGGAAATGCTTCGCCGCTCTCTGAATAAAGACGTCCAGCGCGCTACTGCGGTCATTACCAATCCTATCCACTATGCCGTAGCGCTTGAATATCGCCCCGCCACCATGGTTGCTCCCGTTGTGGTGACCAAGGGCCGCAACCTGATTGCCCTGAAAATCAAAGAGCTTGCGCGCTGGCACGAGATACCCATCGTTGAGAATCCGCCCCTCGCCCAAGCGCTCTACAAAGCCGTAGAAGTCGGCCAGATGATTCCTCCAAAACTCTATGCCGCGGTCGCCGAAATTCTGGCCTTCCTTTACCGTGCGCAGTCGCGCATGCATTCACCGCCCGGTCCAAAGCCGTCGAACGCAGGAGCCCGCTAGGAAACCACCTTGGCTACAGACACCAACATCGCCCAGAAAGGCCCGTCGGCCGAATGGCTCATGCCCGTGGCTGCGGTGGCTACTGTTTTTGTCATGCTGGTTCCGGTTCCAGCTTTTGTTCTCGACATCTTCCTGGCCTTGAGCATCATGCTGGGCGTTCTTGTACTGCTCTCCGCCCTCTACATATTGAAGCCAGTTCAATTCTCCATTTTTCCCACTCTGCTCCTCTTCCTTACGCTCTTCCGGATATCGCTCAACGTTGCGAGCACCCGCCGCATCCTTCTCCATGGCAACGAAGGCTCCGCCGCGGCCGGCAATGTCATCCAGGCTTTCGGCCAGTTCGTCGTCGGCGGCAACTACGTTGTCGGTTTCGTGATTTTTCTCGCGTTGATTGCCATCCAGTACCTGGTTATCAATCACGGCGCTGTTCGCACGGCGGAAGTTGCCGCGCGCTTCACACTAGATGCATTGCCTGGAAAGCAGATGGCCATCGACGCCGATATGAACGCGGGTCTCATTGACGAGCAGCAAGCGCGTTCTCGCCGCGAGCAAATCGGCAAGGAAGCCGAATTCTATGGCGCGATGGATGGTGCTGCCCGGTTCAGCCAGCGCGACGCACTCGCTACCATTCTCATCACCGCGATCAACATCATTGCCGGTTTCCTGATCGGCGTCTTTCAACTCAACATCCCACTGGCCGAAGCTGCCAAAACGTACACGATTCTCACCGTCGGTGATGGCCTCGTCACGATGATCCCCTCGCTTCTCGTTTCCGTCGCTGGTGGAATGGTCGTCACGCGCACCACAACGGAAGCGACTGTGGGCGTCGAGTTCGGCCGCCAACTTTTTGGCCGGCGCCTACCGCTGCGCATTGCCGCCGGCGTGATGTTTCTGCTCGGCTTGATTCCAGGCTTGCCGAAATTCTCTTTCTTCCTGATAGCTGCAATCACTGCCTATCTCGCTTCCCGCGCTCCGCAACACGGAACCGCAGAAGTCAAACCCGCTGAAATCGTCAGCGACAAAAAGAAGTCCGATCCGCAGCAGCAGATCGAAAGCTTACTCAAGCTTGATGAAATCAGCCTTGAAGTTGGCTACGCCCTCGTGCCGCTTGTCGACCAGGCGCAAGGAGGCCAGCTCTTGCAGCGCATTCGCGCTCTGCGTCGCCACCTCGCGCTGCAGCTCGGCTTTCTTGTTCCTTCTGTTCACATTACGGACAACTTGAAGCTCAAGCCTCGCGAATATGTAGTCCTGCTTCGCGGCATCGAAGTCGCTCGATGGGAAATGCAGCAAGAGCGGCTACTCGCCATCAGCTCGGAACCCACTGCTGCGCCCATCGAAGGCATCTCCACAAACGAACCAGCCTTTGGCGCTTCGGCCATGTGGATTGTTCCGGGGCTTCAAGAGCAAGCACTTTCCACCGGCTACGCTGTGGTTGACCAGACCTCGGTTCTAGCAACCCATCTTGCGGAAATTATCCGCCAGTATGCCCATGAACTCCTGACTCGCCAGGAATCCAAACGTCTTCTGGATGCGCTAGCCGAAACGCAGCCGAAACTTGTCGATGAACTCGTGCCGCGCCTGCTCACTCTCGGAGAAGTCCAGCGGGTGCTCCAGCAACTGCTTCGCGAGCAGGTCTCCATCCGAGACCTTGCTTGCATCCTCGAAGCGCTTCTCGAAACCGCGCCGATTAACAAGAGCCCGATCGCGCTTGTCGAGGCGGCGCGGCAAGTCCTCGGCCGCTCGCTCGTGCAGCCTCTCCTCAGCGACGATAGGAAACTGAAAGTCCTCACGCTCGATCCCGCGATCGAGCAGGAATTCCAGCGCCAGATCGATCCGCAGGTATCCGCCGACCGTCCGGCCGGTGGCGCAGCCGCTCCGCTCCGCCGTGTTCTGGATTGCCTCCAGCGTATCGTCGGAGATCGCGTTGCGCTGAGCTCTACGGTATTGATCTGCAACAGCCCAGTAAGGTTCCACCTGCGGCGCCTGCTGGAGCCCTTCATTCCGCGGATTGTTGTTCTTTCGCCCGCTGAAATTCCCGCCACGGTGTCCGTGCAGTCTCTGGGAGTCGTTCGGTGAATGACACCCCATTTACGGGCGAACGGGGGCAGGGGAGTGCCGCATGCTGACGACCACTTCCAAATCCGGCCAGCGCGCCACGGTCGTCGATTCCGAGGAACGCCAGCGCCTCCTCATCGAGAATCTTCCGGAAGTCCGCTACATTGCCCGCCGCATCCACGATCGGCTGCCTTCCCATGTTCTTTTTGACGACCTGGTGCACGCCGGAATTCTGGGACTCATTGACGCCGTGGACAAATTCGATCCCAGCAAGAATGTCCAGCTCAAGTCCTACGCGCGATTCCGCATTCGCGGCGCCATCCTGGACAGCCTGCGTCAATTGGACTGGAG
>Ga0209698_10002848_pt1 | contig 19325 bp, 14 predicted proteins | sample LitLauG_LLR_2012_FD_187203 | JGI IMG/M metagenome (GOLD analysis project Ga0209698, IMG submission 187203) | Freshwater sediment microbial communities from Pennsylvania, USA - Little Laurel Run_MetaG_LLR_2012 (SPAdes) (version 2) | ecosystem: Environmental > Aquatic > Freshwater > Creek >...
GAAACTCCTCTTATTTCGTGACGGTGGCAAGATTCGCTGGTCGGGGCTGTTCAGCGTCTATCCTCCACTCGGCCGCAAGGCACCATGGATTCGCGTTGCGTTGGCCAATCGCGGTCCAGTGTGTGATGATCACGCGCTGTTCCAACAAGCAGCCGCACAACTGCCCGAGGCGTTTCGCCGCGAGCGCCTCTGTTACATCAAGATTTCCCCCGAGAGAATTCTGGATTCTGCTGAAGGCGCGATGCTCCCTGACGCTCCATCCTGGACTCGCACCAAGACCCACCGCGTTTCGCTGCGCCTGAATCTCACCGCCAGCGAACATGAACTCTTCGCTAACTTCCGCAAGAACTCCCGCTACGAAGTTCGCCGCGCTGAACGGGCTGGCACCATTGTCAAAGAGGCTTCCAGCGACGCCGAGATCGAAGAATTCCTCCAGGCGTATCGGGAACTCGCCGCTCGCAAGGGATTCGCGCCCGACGAACTCGATCGCATGCGCCGGCAAATTCGCTGGCTGGTGAGCTCCGAGTCGCGTGGCGCGTTGCTGCTAGCCCAGCATGAAAACATTGTTCGTGGTGGGGTCGTCATCGCCCGCGCCGCCCGCCGCTGCTGGTACGTCTGGGGTGCAACGCGCATGAAGCCCAACCTAAACGTCGGTCAGATCCTGCAATGGGAAGCATTGCGCTGGGCAAAGCGGCACGGCTGCACGGAGTATGACTTCGGCGGCTACACGCCCGGAGCCACCTCCGGTCCCGCATGGTTCAAGGCAGGATTCGGCGGTACAGAGGTTCACTTCGCACCAGCGGCTCGTAGAATCTTGAAGCCGGTGCAGTACCGCGCGATGCATTTGTTGTTGAGAACGAAAGCATCAGATTGAGTGTGATCCATGGCTTTGTCATCCAGAGGCGCGTTCTTTGCGCCGAAGGATCTATGCGTTCTGCCGGCTGAGGTTGTGCTGCCGAAAAATCCATAGATCCTTCGGCCCGCAAGAACGCGGGCCCCTGGATGACAAACATTTGGGATTACACTTGAGACAAGATCTATGAGGCAACGGAAACGGGCTGGGAAACTAATATCTTGGCCGGCTCGCTCGCGGCATTGGCTAGGTCGCTCAAGAATTGCGCAGCCCGCGCCCCGTCAGCCACACGGTGATCACACGAAACCGTCAGCGTCATCATCGGCCGCACCGCAGGCTTGCCCTCTACCGCAACGACCCGGTCGGCCATCGTTCCCACGGCAAGGATCGCGGCCTGCGGCGGCGTGATGATCGCGCTGAACTGATCCACTTGGTACATCCCCAGATTGCTGATGGTGAACGTCGCATCCGATATATCGGCGGGCCGCAATTTGCCAGCCCGGGCCCGTTCCGTGAGCTCCCGGCGCTGCAGCGCGATCTCGGCGATCGTAGCCGTATGCGCATTCGGCATTACAGCAGCCACCACGCCATCGTTCACCGCAATAGCCACGCCCATATTCACGTGGTCGTGCAACCGAATGCCCTCAGCCGTCCAACTCGCATTCAGCCGCGGATGCTTCAATAGCACTCGCGCCACCAGCGCGACCAGCAGATCAGTATGTGTGATGCGAACCTGTTGCGTCCGTTCGATCTCGCCAACAATGCTCTCGCGATATTTGTCTAGCGCACTCGCGTCAATATCGCGGCTCACAAAAAAGTGCGGAACCGTCGTCCAGCTCTGGGTTGTGCGCTCGGCCATAATCCGCCCCAGCGAGCTGGGTACTTCGATCCTTCCGCCGCTCTTCGGAGGTTGCGATGCAGACGTAGCCGGCGAAGCGGCAGCTTGAATGTCCGACGCCAGAATCTCTCCGCCCGGACCGGAACCTCGCACGCCAGCGATCTCCACGCCCAGTTCTTTCGCCAGCCGCCGCGCTCTCGGAGAAATCTTCGCGGATGCAGCCGAGGTACTCGCCGTGGCAATCGGGGCTGCGTGAGACGATTCGATTTTGCTCTGGGATACAGCCCGTGCCGCCGGAGCCGCTTCGGTTGGACTTTCGGAAGGTGGCTGCTCTCCCGGTGCAACGATCCATGCAATCGTCTGCCCAACAGGGATCTCCGCACCCTCCGCCGCTTTGATTCCAGCCAACACACCGTCAGCAGGTGCTTCTACTTCGACGATCGCCTTGTCGGTCTCAATTTCGAGCAGCGGCTCGCCCTTGACGACGCGGTCTCCTTCTTTCTTCCGCCAGGCAATGAGCTTGCCTGTCTCCTGCGCCATCTCAAGTGCGGGCATCACAACGCTGAAGGCCATAGTGTTTGTTTGGGGAGGGCCGCTACGGCCTTCAGCTCGAAACTCCTACACGTTCCGTCTTAGCGCTGGCCTCGATCATCTCCAGCACATGCTCGCTAGGCGCGGCTTCACTTTCCCTCGTGGTGGGCAACGGTCCGTTCACGGTAAAGTAATGCGCTCCCGCAACAAGTAGTTCTTCGGCAGGGAATCGTGTGATGACTTCATGCCCCGTCGGCGTGACAACAATCTCTTCTTCAATGCGCGCCGCGCTCCACCCGTCAGTCGAAGGCCAGAACGTCTCCAGCGCAAACACCATGCCAGGCTTGATCTCCACCGGATGATCGAACGACACCAGCCGGCTGATCACCGGCTTCTCCCAGATCGCCAGCCCAATGCCGTGCCCATATTGCAGCGCGAAACAAGCCTCTTCGTTGGGAAACCCGAACTCCTCCGCCTTCGGCCACACCGCCGCAATCTCAGCGGTCGTGCGCCCGGGGCGAACCAGCTCAATCGCCGCATCCAGATAATCACGGCAGCGCTTGTACGCATCCACCATCGCATGCGAGGCGTAGCCTACCGTGAAGCAGCGGTAGTAGCACGTCCGATATCCCATGTAGGAATGCAGAATGTCGTAGTACACAGGATCTCCCGGCCGCAGCACGCGATCGGAAAACACATGCGGATGCGGATTGCACCGCTCCCCCGAAATCGCATTCACCGCCTCGACGTACTCTGAGCCGAGATCGTAGAGCACCTTACTCACCAGACCGACCGCTTCGTTCTCGCGCAGCCCCGGCTTCATCGCCCTGTAAAGTTCGTCGTACGCCGCATCTACCATCATTGCCGACGTATTCAGCAGCGCGATCTCATCCTGTGTCTTGATCACGCGCGCTTCCGACATCAACTCCTGCCCATCCACAACCTGAATCCCCTCGCGCTGCAGAGCAAACAGCACCGGCAGTTCGATGATGTCGATCCCCACCGGTTCTTTGTGCAACCCGCGCATCTCGAGCTCTATCCGAATCTTCTTCGCGACATCTTCGGCGCGCCCCATCGCCGGCGTCATCGCCCCTCTCAACATCGAAATCCCCGGCCGCGAACGCCCATCCAGCCACGGACAATTCAACTGATGATGCTTCGCCGCCGATCCGAAATCCCACAGGATCGGCTCATCATTCTGCGGCAGCAGCGTAAACCGGTTCGCCTTGTCCTGCGCCCACGTCCCGATGTGTGTCGATGTCAGGTAGCGAACATTGTTCATGTCGAAGCACAGTAGCGCTCCCATCGACGACTTCTTCAGCAGATCCTTCGCCTTCTGCAGCCGCTCGCGGCGCAACCGGTCGAAGTCGATCCGATTCTCCCAATCCACCGCCATCGTCCCATGAGTTTTCAGTGCCATATTCAACTCCTCTAGCTAAGAGCTTCGAGCAATGAGCTATGAGCCTTCAGACTCTTGTTTTGGCTCACAGCTCGTAGCTCGCGGCTCGTAGCTGATTACGATTTTCTACACATCCCGCGTGCCGCTTCAAACACATCCTCCTCCGTCGGCACAGTCACATCCTCCAACGGAGGCGAAAACGGAATCGGTACATGCATCGCGCCCATGCGCTTCACCGGCGCATCCAGATCATAGAATGCACCTTCGGCAATCACCGCCGCCAATTCCGCCGTCACCCCATAGCGACCGTACCCCTCATCCAGCACAATCGCTCGCGAAGTCTTCTTCACTGATTCAATGATCGTTTTCTCGTCCAGCGGCCACGTCGTCCGCGGATCCACCACCTCCGCGCTGATCCCTTCCTTCTCCAGCATCGCCGCCGCACCCAGCGCCACCTGCACCATGCTGCTCGTCGCGACGAGCGTGATGTCCTCCCCCACGCGCTTCACATCAGCCACGCCAAGGGGAATTGTGTAATCGTCCGCAGGCACCGGCCCCTTGAGCTTGTACATCATCTTGTCTTCAAAAAACACGACGGGATTTTCATCGCGGATCGCCGTCTTCAGCAATCCCTTCGCGTCATACGGAGTCGAAGGCAGTACGACTTTCAGTCCTGGCACATGGCTGAACCACGCATGCAGCGACTGCGAATGCTGCGCCGCCGACCTCCGCGTCGCGCCCAGCGTCGTGCGCATCACCATCGGAACCCGCCAGTGCCCACCGGACATGTAATGCGCCTTGGCTGCCTGGTTGACCATCTGATCCATGGTTAGCGTCAAAAAATCGCCAAACATAATATCGACGACCGGCCGCAGCCCCGTCATCGCCGCACCCACGCCAATCCCCGTAAACCCAGCCTCAGAGATCGGCGTATCAATCACGCGCTCCGCGCCAAACTCCTCCACCAAACCGGACAAAACTTTAAACGGTGTCCCCGCCTCGGCCACGTCCTCGCCAAAAATGCACACGCGCGAGTCGCGCCGCATCTCCTCCGCTAGCGCCTCCCGCACCGCCTGCGCAAATGTGAGCTCGCGCTCAGGCATAAACGTCCTCACCCACCTGATCTGCACTCGGATACGGCGCCGCGATCGCAAACTTCACTGCAGCTTCCATCTCGGTACGCGCATCAGCCGCAATCTTCTCTAAGCCAGCCGCGTCCGCATGCCCCTGAGCGACGAGCCACTTCCCGTGCAGCGAAATCGGATCCCGCTCCGTCTTCCAGTGCAACTCTTCCTGCTTCGACCGGTAGTATTCGCGATTGATGTCTCCCACGTGATGCCCGCTATACCGGTATGTATCCGCCTGCAAAAACCCCGGACCTCCTCCCGCACGGGCCCGCGCCACCAGCCTTGACGCCACTTCATTCACCGCCCGCACATCCTGACCATCCACCACCGCAGACTCCAGCCCAAACGCTCCCGCGCGTCCCAGAATCGTTCCCGCCGTCGTCTCGCTGTAATGCGTGTATTCGTTGTAGAGATTGTTTTCGCAAACGTAGATCACCGGCAGCTTCCACAACTGCGAAAGGTTCATCACTTCGTACAGCGATCCCTGACCCAACGCACCTTCACCGAAGAAGCACACCGCCACGCGTCCATTCCCCAGCCGCTTCGCCGCAAACGCCGCGCCGGTCGCGATCCCGACGCTCCCTCCGACAATCGCGTTTGCTCCAAGATTGCCCGTCGCCGGATCCGCAATGTGCATCGATCCGCCCTTGCCCCGGCAATAGCCCGCTTCCTTCCCCAGCAACTCCGCAAACATCCGATCCGGAGACGCGCCCTTCGCCAGACAATGTCCATGCCCGCGATGCGTGCTGGTGATGTAGTCATCAATCCGCAGCGCCTCGCAGATCCCCACCGCCACCGCCTCTTCGCCGCTATACAAATGCGCCAGACCCGGCATCAGAGCCCGGGTGTACAGCTCGTTGACCTGCTCTTCAAACAGCCGAATCCGCACCATCTGCCGGTACGCGCGCAGCCACTTCTCTTTTTCAGCGCCAACTGCAGGCGCCACTTCCGGCTTGGACGACACAGTACTCACTGCTTTTTTCCTCCCTCAGTCACCGGCGTCTTCACGCCCGACATCGCCGCCAGCACGTCGAACATGCACGCGAAGTCGTACTTCGTCCATCCCATGCCGCGCGCCGCCGTCAGAAACTCGTTGCTGACCGCTGTCGTCGGCAGCGGCACATCCAATTGCCGGCCCAACTCCATCGCCAGCACCATATCTTTCTGCATCATGTTCACATCGAACCACGCCTCTTCCGGTTGCTGCAGCACAAACGGCCCCCGGTACTTGATCATCGGCGATGCGACCGCACTGTTCACCAGCACATCCACCGCAACGTCGCGCGCGATGCCACTCTTCTCGGCCAGCAGCACTCCCTCGGAAAACGCCAGCATCTGCACCGCCAGGCTCAGATTCACCGCGATCTTCATCGACAAGGCCAAGCCGTTGTCACCGACATGCGTAACCTTCGGACCAATATCGAGCAGCAGAGGCTTGATCTTCTCAAACGTCTCCTTGCGCCCGCCCACCATCACCGTCAGCTTGCCTTCCTGCAAAGTAATCACGCTGCCCGAAACCGGCGAGTCCACCATATCCGCGCCTAGCGCCCTTACCTTTGCCGCCAGCGCCCGGCTCACTGTCGGACTCACGGTGCTCATGTCGATAAAGGTCTTTCCCGCGCTGAACCCCGCCAGCATTCCCGCCGGCCCTTCCGTGATCGCCGCAATCGCCGTCGCGTTCGTCACCATCGCAAACACAAAGTCCGAGGCTTCCGCCACCGCCTTCGGCGAGTCCGCCCACTGCATGCCTTTCTCCACCAGCCATTGCGCTTTCGCCCGCGTGCGGTTGTAGCCCGTCACGCTGTGGCCCTTGCTCAACAGCCGGTTCACCATCTGACTGCCCATCACTCCCAGTCCGATGAAACCTATCTTTGCCATCCGCAAACCTTTCTTCCAGTGTTCTTACTGTGTATTCAGTTTTACTTCGTCGCTCGCTTTTCCGACGGATTCCTGCTGTCTTCGCGCACTTGTCCCAGATGCGCCCGCATCGCATCGCGCGCCTTTTCCGCATCCCGACGTTCCACTGCGTCCAAAATTCTCTTGTGATGAATCTGTCCGCGTTCCGGACCGCCCGGCACTCTAAAGATTCTCAGCCTCTGTTCCCGCAGCAATCCCACGATTGAATCCAGCAGCGAAAGGATCAGCGGGTTCCCCGCGCCTTCAGCCAATGCCAGATGGAAATCCAGGTCCGCCTCGATGTACGCGTCCGGATCCTGTCCCGCTTTGTCCATCACCGCCACCGCTTCGCGCATGGTCGCAAGCTCCGACTCCTGGATTCGCGTCGCCGCCAGCCCCGCAATCTCCGGCTCCAGAATTGCCCGCACCTCCGCCAGGTGATTCGATCCCTCCGGCTGACCAATCTTCACCATCAGATCGAGCGATTGCCGTACCGCCTGCGTCGTGCCGTCGGTGATAAAGGTCCCGCGACCCGAGTACGCCTCCACTAGGCCTTTTTCCCGCAGCGCCTTCACCGCCTCGCGCACCGCGGTTCGGCTCACGCCAAAACGTTGCGCCAGCTCGCGCTCCGCCGGTAGTTGATCGCCCGGCTTCAGTTCGCCTTTTACGATGGATTCTTCGATTTGCTGGACAATCTGTTCGTAAAGTCGCGAAGTACGAACCAGTTTGTACACTGCATTGCCCCCCGCACGGCGTGGCCCGAGTGGAGCCGGACCATAGCTTATGGTCTGGCTACTATACCGCATATCCAAGTGTCGAAAGCGCCTTTGTTCAGCGGTGATCATGGGTGGGCTATGGTACGGTGGTATGACCACATCACTCTACTACTCCCCTCCCATTTGCGCAAGCCGTTTTTCCGAACACACTGAGATCACGGAGCTTAAGGGGTGCCGCAGATGAAACTCCCTGCGTCGCCCAAACTAGAGTATGCTTGCGTTTCTCCTATCCAAAATTTGAATTTGCTTGACACTGTTTCCCTGATAGTGGTATGGCTGTCGGACCAAGAGAACGGAGGGGTTCTTCTTATGCAATCGCCCAAGGCTACTGTTTCTGCGTCTGGTGTGAGCCCAAGGATCATCTACACCCGGCTCCTTCTTGCGGTTCTCACACTGGCTCTTCTCGCCGCATCGGCCGTAGCCCAATCCACCGCCGGACGCATACTCGGCAGCTTGACCGACCAGACTGGCGCTGCCGTCGCGGGCGCAACTGTCGTGGTCATCGACACCCAACGCGGCACGTCCCGCACGCTCACTACCGATGACACCGGATCCTATGTCGCCGCCGACCTCCAGCCCGGTACCTACAAGGTCCGCGTCGAGGCTAAGGGATTCAAGACCGTCGAGCGCCCCAGCGTTCCGATCGAAGTTGCGACCGATGTCCGCGCCGACTTCGCCCTCCAGCCCGGCCAGATCAACGAGACCGTCACCATCAATGAAGAAATCCCTCTGGTCAACACCACCTCCTCGACTCTGGGAGGCACTCTCAGCAACAAAGAAATCAACGACCTTCCCCTCAACGGCCGCAACTACGAAAATCTCCTGCAGCTGCGTCCCGGGGTCATGCGCTACCCAGGCGGCGGATTCTCCACCACCAGCACCAACGGTCTCCGCGCCGAAGACAACGCATACTTCATCGAAGGCTTGTTCAACAGCGAACCCTTCTCCGGCCAGGGAATCATCAATGGCGCCGGCATTGCTGGCGATTCAGCAACCATCCTCCCCATCGACGCCATTCAGGAGTTCAACGTTCAGGAGAATCCTCCCGCCGAGTACGGGTGGAAGCCCGGCGCCATCATGAACGTTGGCTTGAAGTCCGGAACCAACACTCTCCACGGCACCGCCTTCGCCTTCGGCCGCGATGGCGCCTTGGACGCTCGCAACTTTTTCAACGCGTCCCCTGCCCCGAAAACTCCTAGGACTCTCGAACAGTTTGGCGGAAGCCTCGGCGGCGCGATCGTCAAGGACAAAGCATTCTTCTTCGGTGCTTACGAGGGCCAGCGCTACGAAGTCGGAAATACCTACAGCGTCACCACCCCGTCCATGGTGTCTCTGCCCGCGGCGGGAAACTGTATCTCTCCGCTGGTGCAAGGCGATTGCGCCAACAGCATTCCCAATGCGATCGCCGATCTACTCGCCAACGGATTTACCCCTTCGATGATCAGTGCCGCCAGCCAGAAAATTTCCGGCTGCACCGTCGACGCCAGTGGCAACGTCACCTGTAACGGAAAGGGTTTCCCCATCAATAACACCCAGGGGTCCGGCATCACCCAAGGATTCCCCAACACTGTCGGCGTTGATAACGCGCTGGGCAAAGTCGATTACACCCTCAACGATCATCACTCCATCAGCGGTATGTACTTCTATGGAAACAACTCGGGAACGGTAGAGGACTTCCCCGAGTTGCAATCCTTCTGGCGCTCCAAAATCCACACTCGTGCGCAGGTTGTTGGTGGAAGCTGGATCTGGACCCCGAACGCACGCTGGGTGAACGAGGCGCGCATCGGCTACAACCGCCTTTATCAGCCCACTCTCCCCGGTGACCTCGGTACACCCGCTTCGGGCTACGGGATCAACACTGGCGTGAGCGGTGCATTCACTGGAGGGCTGCCCCGCATCGGCTTTGCCGGCGCGTTTGTCCCCGGCCTCGGTGGTTTCAAGTGGCCAAAGTTCCAGGGGCCAGACAGTATCACTCAGTTCAGTGATCACGTCTCTTATTTGAAGGGTAAACACTCCCTGAAATTTGGCGGCGAACTTCATCGCAACCAGGTTGACGGTGCCGCCTTCGGCAATGCCCGTGGCAGCATCACATTCCTGGGTGGTGTCGCCCTCGCCGCCGGAGCCGGTTCTACTGCGTTAGAGGACTTCTTCGCAGGCGATCCTTTCAAGGCCTCTGTCCAAGTGGGCGATCCCACCCGGCAGATTCACAACTGGGCCTACGGATTGTTCGTGCAGGACGACTGGCGTGCGACCAAGAATTTCACCGTCAATCTCGGCCTGCGCTACGAGTACAGCTCGGTCATGAAAGAAGCTCACAACCTGCTCGGAAACTTCGATCCAAACTCACCGACAGGACTGATTCAGGTCGGACAAGGCGGCGTCAGCGGCCCCTACAATCCGGATCACAAGAACTTTGCTCCTCGCTTCGGCTTCGCCTGGGATGTAACAGGAAAAGGAAACACCGTGATCCGCGGCGGTGGCGGCCTGGTGTATGAAACCATCAACTGGGAAGCGCTCCTCGCCTTCAACAACGCCTTCGGTCTGAACAACGTTCCCACCGGCGCTATCATTGACGGCTCGGGCAACACTGCCGGCGGCACCATCACTGCCGGTAATCTGGCAATCCCCCCAGTCCTGCCGCAATGGGACAGCGGTACTCCACTGTTCGGCGCCAATGTCAGCACATCCACTCTGAATTGCTTCGATAGTCCTTGTCCAATCATGAGCGTGAGCCGCAACCTCACTACGCCTTACGTCTGGAACTGGACCCTCAACGCGCAACATTCTCTTACTCCGAATCTGTCAATTGAACTCGCCTACGTTGGCAATCACGGTTCCAACCTCACGGGAATCCGCGACATTAACCAGCCGCCGGTGGGAACCGACTACAACCCCAACTGCGCTTCAGCCCAGGCGTGTCGACCCTACAACGCCAAATTCCCTTTCTTGAGCAACATCTTCCAGATGGGCAACGTGTACCGTTCCAATTACAACGCACTTCAGGCGACTCTTAACGCACGCAACTTTCACGGACTCAGCATGGTCGCCGGATATACCTACGGTCACGCACTTGATGACGTGGGCGCCAACTGGGACTTCGGCTATGGCGCCGGTCTCCCCCAGGACTCTACCAACGTCGGCCGGGAATACGCCAACAGTGACTTCGACATTCGGCACCGTCTGACTGTGTCGCTTACTTACGCTATCCCCGGTCGCAAGGGCATGGGGCAGATGCTTGAAGGATGGGAACTCAATTCCATCTTGACGCTCGAAAGCTCCCAATTCTGGGGCCCGATCGACTTGACTACCGACGCCGCGGGAACCGGTCCACTTCCCGTAAGTCCTCCGGCGACTGAACCGTTCCGCTGGAGCTTCTATCGCGCGGGGAGCGCGGGTCGTGGCAACCCGTCCGACTTCAAATCCGGGCCGATCGCGATTCCGTTCTTCGCCCACACCTCAAATCCAGACTGTGTGGCCAGCGCCACAGCCGTGGACGGACCAAACGGACCCTCAATGGCTTCCCTTAGTTCATTCGGCTGCTATGAGAAGGGCAGCTCGGTCATGATTCCTCCTCCACTGGGGCAATTCGGAAACATGCCGCGCAATCTGTTTCCCGACTCCGGCTTCAAGAACTTCGACTTCTCCGTGGCTAAGAACTGGCACTTCGGCGAGCGAGTTCGTGCCCAGTTCCGCGCCGAGTTCTTCAACATTCTCAATCATCCGAATTTTGCCAATCCTTACGGAGGGCAAAATGGTTTCGGTTTGAACGATCCCGGTGTGCTGCCCTTCGGTTGCGGATGCGCCACACCCGACGTCGCTGCCGCCAACCCGATCATCGGTTCTGGTGGAAGCCGCTCGATTCAGCTGGGATTGAAGTTCATTTTTTAGTCGAAGCAGTCACATCGTTATTCACGGGCCGGACCTATTTCCGTCCGGCCTTTTCTTATCCACTTCGCTCGATCTCGAAGCGAATCAATTTATGGGGAACACGAATCATGAGAGCCACCGCATTCCTTTTTTCCGCATTGTTGCTGGCTAGTCTCTTCTCCTCGACCTCTCTCGCTCAAAAGGAAGAGCACCGCGAGCGCACCATCGACGAGATCAAAACTGAATCCATCCACCGTGCCGAAGTCGGACAGTATCCACTCATCGGCCTCGATCCCACCGACGTCAAAGAAGCTTTCGAATCCATTCACACGCCCGACAAAGATGAATGGGCCGCCGCCTTCATGCACGTCGCCGATCGCTATTTCGACGAAGCCAAGTCACTCGAGAAGTCCGATCCCACTAAGGCCAACGCGGACTACATCCGCGCCTGGCGCCTCTACTCCTTCGGACGCTGGCCCATCCCCGCCTCTCCCGGCAAGCAGCGCTCCTACGAAAAAGCCATCGAAGCCTTCCTGGCCCACGCGAAGTTCTTCGATCCTCCTCTCGAAGTTGTCCGCATTCCCTTCGAAGGCAAAGAGATCATCGGATACCTTCGCCTCCCGAAAAATGCAAAAGGCCCCGTGCCCCTCGTCATCGCTGTCAACGGCCTCGACAGCCGCAAAGAAGACTTAACCGAAAGCTTCGGCGCAATTCTTCCCTTCGGCATCGGATACCTCGCCGTCGACGGCCCCGGCACCGGCCAATCCCCGATCAAGGTCAGCGAGACTTCCGACCGCATGCTCTCGAAAGTTATCGATTACGCGCAGTCCCGCCCCGAAATCGACAAGAACCGCATCGCCCTGCACGGCGTCAGTTGGGGCGCCTACTGGGCCACGAAAATGGCGATCGTCGAACGCGCACGTCTGCGCGGCTGCAGCGCGCAGTCACCTCCGGTGGATATGTTCTTCCAAAAAGATTTCCTGATGAATAAGTTGATGGGCAACCGTGAATACCTCTTCGATCAGGTGCCCGCGCTCATGAGCATTCTTGAAGGCGTTCACTCGCTCGAAGAGATGGCCGTGTTCATGCCCAAGATGTCGCTGGTCCACCAGGGTCTTTTGGGAAAACCCATGGCCCCCATGCTCATCATCGCCGGAGTCAATGACACGCAAGTCCCCATCGACGACGAGTATCTGCTGTTGAACAAAGGTGACGTCCCCAAAGAAGCCTGGATCAACCCCCTCGGCGGCCACCTGGGACGACAAGTCGGTGTCTGGCCCGACCCCAAAATTTTCAAAGAGGTAATCATCCCCTGGCTGGTAAAAACCCTCCAGCCGCTGAACTAGCAACACCCACGTAGGGACGGACGCCTCGTCCGTCCCGCGAAGGCGAAGCCGAGCGGCCCCGAGCACCACCTGAAACTGGCAACTAGAAAACAACCATGCCCGACACCACAACTGCACCCGCACCCGCCCCCCGCCGATTCTCCGCCTCCCTCTGGCTCCAGGTCACCGTCGCCATCGCCGTCGCGGTCCTCTTCGGCTACCTCAGTCCCTCTCGCGCCGTCGCCATGAAGCCTCTCGGCGACGCCTTCATCCGCCTCATCACCATGATCATCACGCTGATGATCTTCTGCACCGTCGTCACCGGCATCGCCGGCATGCGCGATCTGCGCAAAGTCGGACGCGTCGGTGGCAAGGCCCTCCTCTACTTCGAAATCGTCTCCACCCTCGCCCTCGTCGTCGGATTCCTCGTCGGCAACCTCGTTCAGCCCGGCGCCGGATTCAACGTCGACGCCACCAAACTCGACACCCACGCCGTCGCCGACTATGCCGGTCAAGCCAAGGCGCAATCCGTCACCGACTTCCTGATGCACATCATCCCGACAACTGTGGTCGACGCCTTCGCCAAGGGCGACATCCTCGAAGTTGTCTTCGTCTCGATCCTTTTCGGATTCGCCGTATCCGCCGCCGGCCCGTATGCCAAGCCCATCGTCGAACTCCTCGAATCGCTCACCAAAATCATCTTCCGCATGGTGAACATCATGATGCGCTTCGCCCCCATCGGCGCATTCGGAGCCATGGCCTTCACCATCGGCAAATACGGCCTCGCCTCGCTCGGCCCGCTCTTCAAGCTGATCGCGTCGTTCTACGTAACCTCGATTCTCTTCGTTGTGATCGTCTTCGGCGCAGTCGCATGGCTCGCCGGATTCAGCCTGATCAAATTCCTCCTCCGCATCAAGGAGGAAATTCTGTTAGTCCTCGCCACCAGCTCTTCCGAAACCGCCATCCCCACCTTGATGGAGAAACTCGAACAACTCGGATGCTCGCGTTCGCTGGTTGGCCTCGTTGTCCCCACCGGCTATACCTTCAACACTGACGGTAGCGCGCTTTACATGACCCTGGCCGCGCTCTTCGTGGCGCAAGCCACGAACACGCACCTGACCTGGCTGCAGCAGATGACAATTTTTTCGGTGGCAGTCCTCACCTCAAAAGGTGCAAGCGGAGTTCAAGGTGCCAGCTTCATCGCGCTGGTAGGAACGCTAAGCGTGATCCCCACGATCCCTGTAGCAGGGATGGCGCTAATCCTGGGCATCGACCGCTTCATGAGCATGTTCCGCGCCCTGGTCAACATGATCGGCAACGGCGTAGCCACGCTCGTGGTAGCCCGCTGGGAAAACGACCTCGACCGGGAAACGCTGCAGCGGAATCTAGCAATGCCCACGTAGGAACGAACGCTTTCGTCCGTCCCAAGGCACATGTGGAGTCAGCCGCCTCGGCTGTCCCGCGAAGCCTGCCCTGAGCCTGTCGAAGCGGCGAAGCCGAGCGGCCCTCTTCCCAATGCTCGAATCACTGTTGTTCCTGCAGCCTGAATCTACATTGCCCCACTCCGCAGATGATGGCGAATCGAGAAATACACGATCCAGCAGGCCAGACCAAGCACGAGGCAAAGCCCGAACGCCGTCGGATAGTTGTGCAGCAGGAAATGAAACTCCTTCAAGTGTCCGCCCTCACAGGAGGATTGATTACTGAGCAACATCACCGAGAAAAATATCCCCAAGCCAAAGACCCACCTCTGCCAACTCAGAAGCCTTCGCGTGCGACGAAGCGATCTCAATTCCACTTCCGGGGGTAGTGCTGGTGGCACGGACTTAGCAAGGTCATCTGCCAACAGCCGGCGAATGCGCGCCGCCAACTCGACGTCCTGCTTGATGTGCTCTTCAACAAGAGTGCGTGTGGCCGGACTGGCTTCACCCGCCAAATACACCGGCAGCAGATCCAGAATCACTTCTCGCGCGACGCTCATTGGCTCCTCCTCATATGGCGCGAGTCCGGTCTGATCCTATCCATGCCGGATGCCCGCGAGTACCAGCCGTGCCCTATGAATCTTCACCTTCGCGGACGCCAGAGAAATTCTGAGTGCCCGTGCAATCTCTTCGTAAGGCATTCCGTCCACCGACCTCATCAGCAGCGCCGCGCGGTCGACCTCCGGCAGCTCTTGCAACCCAGCCAGCATGGCGCGGAACTCCTCCTTCTGCTCGGCTTGAACGTATGGACTGGCCTGCGTATCGGGCAACTCCCGATCCAACTGGACCTGACGCGCCTTCCGGCGCAGCCCATGCAAAAACAGGTTTCGCGCAATCGTAAAAAGGTATCCCTTTACCGTGGCCACCCTGACTGGCTCCGGCGAAGTCCACACACGCACAAACGTCTCCGAGGTGATGTCCTCGGCTTGGCTGCGATCGCCGGAGAGATACAGCGCGAAGCGGAAAACGTCCGGTGCATAGTTCTTGTACAGCGTGCTGAAGTCAGTCATCAGGACTTCTTCATACAGCTCTCCATCCACCACCAGGTAAAAACTGGAAACGCTTCATGTTCGCGCGCCACCTAGATTCCGAAGATGCCGCTCAAAATGTCCCCTCCGCCATGAGCAATCATTCCCGGGCGTAGACTTCCGCGCCACAGTGCCAGCAACCCATACAAGGCACCGAAGATCGCAATCTTCACGCAGGCTTCGACGCCTTGGTAACCATGGGCTATCCCGAATAGCGCTGCCTGCAAGAATAGTGCAGTCCATTTGCTGCGCGTGAATGCTCCGAATTGTCTTTGGAAGTAGCCGCGAAAGACCACTTCTTCGCAAATCCCCGCACTGACCGATACTCCAATCCACAGTAGAATTTCGCCCCACCGCCGTGGCAGAAATGCCTGAATCGAAGCAGCATGCGAGGGCCCCTGCCAGCGGTCCCATCCTTTTTCCACGATCATCCACGCGGTCCACAATCCCAGCGCAAGGCTCGCATCCGCCGCAACATCTTTGAAGCTTTGCCATCTCCCACCGATCAACTCCCGCAGCTTTGTTCCACTGCGACGCAAGCCTCCCCTCCACACATAGAAGAAAAGGCCCCATTCCATGGCGATGAGGGAGAGGTATAGCGGCACAACGTGACGATGCTCCAGCAACTTTCCGGGCTGCGCGTGCGCCCCGCGCTGGAACAGAGCCCCGACGAGCGTGAGAGCGAGAAACAATCCAACCAGCAACACCGTATGCCATCGAGACGCAACGAGTTTCGGGCAGGGAGACTTCGTTCCCAGTGGCAGGGTGATTGTCGCCATAAAAGCTCCTTGCGTTGTCACACTGTTTCCAAGACACGGTGGACCAAGTCTCTGTCTCGGTCTTGGAAATCCGGTGTTCACAATAGGTATCCACGGACAGGGCAAAGGTTACGTCGAACTCAAAAGTAGATTCTGCTCGTGGAGAATCCATCGAGGAATGCCCGCTGATGGTCTCATCTCGCCATTTCACCAGCGACCGAAGGCCGAGGCGTTATGATAAGTTCCAATCGGGAGCTTGTCCTATGCCAGAAAACACCGCCCTCGTCACCGGAGCCAACGGCGGCCTCGGCACCCCAGTCACCAAAGCCATGCTGGAAGCGGGTTTCACCGTCGTCGGCTTGGCCCCGAAAATCAAGCAATCCGATTTCAATCATCCCAACTTCACCGCGCTCCCCGCCGCGCTCGACAGCCTGGCCTCAGCCCGCAAAGCAGTAGATTCCGTAGTCGCGAAGTTCAAGAAGATCGACGTCCTGGTCCACACCGTCGGAGGCTTCTCCGGAGGCCAACCCGTCGCCGACACCGACGACGCTACCTTCCAGCGCATGTTCGAACTCAACGTCAACGCCGCCTTCCACATCTTGCGCGCCGTAATCCCCCACATGCGCCAAGCCCGTACCGGACGCATCATCGGCATCGGCAGCCGCGCCGGAGAAAATCCTGCCGCCACCATCGGCGCCTACAGCGCCTCCAAAGCCGCATTCGAATCACTCATGCGCACCGTCGCCCTCGAAAACAAAGACGCCGGCATCACCGCCAACGTCATCCTCCCCGGCACCATCGACACTCCCGCCAACCGCCAAGCCATACCCGGCGCCGACACAACTCAGTGGGTAAATCCCGCAACAATCGCGGGCCTCATCGTCTGGCTGGCCCGCGACGCCGGCACCGACGTAAACGGCGCCGCCATCCCCGTCTACGGCCGCGCTCTCTAGCAACCCCCCACGTAGCGACGGACATATTCGTCCGTCGCCGATCCTCAAGTGGCGACAGCCGCCTCGGCTGTCCCGCAAAGCCTGCCCTGAGCCTCTCGAAGGGGCGAAGCCGAGCGCCCCCAGCACGAGACTGGCCCGCGTAGACGCCGCACTCCAGCCGCGAAGCGGCGAAAAAATGCAGCCCACGGCGCAAGCCGTGGGTGGCCATGCCGTAATTCACAAAAAGCTCCGGAGGAGCGAAAGTGACGATACTCAACTTTTTCGAACTCCTGTATCCCTTTCGTAACTATTACCACTGCACATTTTTCGTTGCACTTTAATACTAGTGAAATATCTTGCATATAACCTGTTCTCAGGAGACCTTAGATCATGGCTTCAAGCCGCGTCGCGAAGTCCTTGCCGCTTCAGGTCGCTGCCATCTGCTATCGCCGCCGCGGACCCGCCGTCGAGTTCCTCCTGGTCAACACCAACGGCGGCAACAAATGGACGTTCCCCAAAGGCTCCACCGACCCGCGCCTCTCGCACAGCCAGGCCGCCGAACGCGAAGCCGCCGAAGAAGCCGGAGCTCTCGGCACGATCGAGCCTCGCCACTTCCATCTGTATCTGCACTCTAAGGGAGTCTTCTGGCAACCGGGAGGCGTGCAGGAATTCGTCGTCAAAGCCTTCCTCATGGAAGTCCACCAGATGCGCAAACCCGATGAGGCGAATCGCAAGCCAACGTGGGTCAGCCCAGAAGAAGCCAAGCGCCGTCTGGCCAAGGGACGCGAAGTGAAATATTTCCACGAACTCGAAGCCGTGATTGACCGCGCGCTAGAACGAATCCAATACCACAGCGAGCTCTGGGGAGCCTACCCCGGCGCCCGCAATCCCCGCCCCATATCCAAAGATCCCATCGCCACCGCAATCTGGCCGTAAACCAGCGATCCGCACCCAGACAAGTTGTCATCCTGAGGAGGGCGCTCTTTGCCCGACGAAGGACCTGAGCGAGCCGCGCGAATCGCCCGCGTCTTTTGCGGGCGAATAAATCGCGCGTTTGGCTCGCTTCCTCATTTCTGACTTGCGCCTGATCCCTAGCCCCTAGCCCCTGTTACGATAATCCCAGCCCATGATCCAGCTTTCCGCCGCCGGAAAACGCTTCGGCCACAAACTTCTTTTCGAAAATACCGACTGGCTCATCACCTCGCACGACCGCATCGGCCTGGTCGGTGCCAACGGCACGGGCAAGTCCACGCTCATGAAGGTCCTCGCCGGCCTCGACACGCTCGACTACGGCTCCCTCACCATCGCCAAAGGCACTTCCGCCGGATACCTCCCGCAAGACGGCCTCTCGCTCTCGGGCCGCACTGTTTTCGCCGAATGCATGTCGGTCTTCGACGACCTTCGCGCCATTGAGACGGAACTCGAATCGCTCACCCACAGCATGGCCGAACTCGACCACACCGGCACCGCCTACGACGATGTCGCCGACCGCTACCACCGCCTCGAACACGAATTCCGCACCCGCGACGGCTACTCCCTCGAAGCCGAAGTCGGACGCGTCTTGATGGGTTTAGGTTTTACAAAGGAAGACTGGCAACGCCAGACCGACGAATTTTCCGGCGGATGGCAAATGCGCCTCGCCCTCGCCAAGCTTCTCCTGCAAAAGCCAAACCTGCTCCTGCTGGATGAGCCCACCAACCACCTCGACCTCGAAGCCCGCAACTGGCTCGAAGAATACCTGCATGATTATCCGTACGCCTTCGTCCTGATCTCGCACGACCGCTACTTCCTCGACGTCACCGTCAACAAGATCGCCGAGATCTGGAACAAGCGCTTCTGGTTCTACACCGGCAACTACGACAAGTTCCTCGCCCAGAAAACGCAGCGCAACGAGCAACTGCAGGCCGCCTATCGCAACCAGCGCGAGCGCATCGACCAGTTAGAAGTCTTCATCAACCGCTTCCGCTACCAGGCGACGAAAGCCAAGCAGGTCCAGAGCCGCATCAAGGAACTCGAAAAAATGGAACGCATCGAGATTCCCCCGGAAGAAAAGACGATCCACTTCTCCTTCCCGCAGCCGAAAGCGAGCGGCCGCATCGTCGCTGAATTTGAGAATGTGGCAAAGATTTATCCGCCAAGAACGTTAGCGGGAAAGACCGGCCCGCCAAAGGAAGTCTTCCGCCACGTCAGCTTCATGATCGAGCGCGGAGACCGCATCGCGCTGGTCGGCGTGAATGGCGCAGGCAAGTCGACACTCATCAAGCTGCTGTCAAACACCGAAGCACTGACCGAAGGCGAGTACCGCCTCGGCCACAACGTCGAGGCCGACTACTTCGCACAGGACCAATACAAAGAACTCGATCCCGACGCCCGCATCCTCGATGATCTAGGCGCGGCCTCGCCCCGGTCCTCCGAGACCGAACTGCGTAGCCTCCTCGGCTGCTTCCTCTTCTCCGACGAAGACGTCTTCAAAAAGATCGGCGTCCTCTCCGGCGGCGAACGCGGACGCTACGC
>Ga0209698_10002849_pt1 | contig 19321 bp, 15 predicted proteins | sample LitLauG_LLR_2012_FD_187203 | JGI IMG/M metagenome (GOLD analysis project Ga0209698, IMG submission 187203) | Freshwater sediment microbial communities from Pennsylvania, USA - Little Laurel Run_MetaG_LLR_2012 (SPAdes) (version 2) | ecosystem: Environmental > Aquatic > Freshwater > Creek >...
GTGAGTCTTACTGGGACTGGTTCGGCTGCCGCTGCTCCCATTGCTACCTTGACTCCGATCAGTCTCGTCTTTCCCAGCCAGCCGGTGGGAACCTCCAGCGCGCCGCAGAGCGTAACTCTGACCAATACCGGCAACGCAACGTTGAACATCACCAACATCCAGTTGACGGGAGACTACGCACAGACTAATACATGCCCGGCAACATTGGCCGCTAGCTCCAGTTGCGCGATCAACGTTACGTTCACTCCTACTGCCTCTGGAACCCGCAACGGGACTCTGACGATCAGCGACAACGTTCAGGGCAGTCCACAAGTTGTGCTCCTTGCTGGAGCAGGTACGGATTTTAGCCTCACAACTTTTCCGGGCAGCGACACTCTGAAAGCCGGTGCTACTGCTAAATATCAGTTGTCCGTTTCTCCGGTGGCTAGTGCGTTCACCAACATCGTCAAGCTGAGCTGCGGCGGGGCACCAGCGCTGTCAGCTTGCAGCATATCGCCGAACGCTGTGACTCCGAACGGCAGCACAGCAACGGCAATACTAACCGTCACAACCACAGCGCCCGTGGCACAATTGGTCCCACTGCGTTCATCTCACGACAGGATCCTCTATGCGTTCTGGATGCCGTTGCAGGGAATTGGCTTGCTTGGAATGATTCTGGTTGGCGCCGGGGCTCGATCGAGGAAACTTCGGGTGTTCTTCCTGTCACTGCTGATTTGCACGGCGCTAATGTTTGTGGTTGGATGCGCAGGAGGAACCGGCATCCAGACACCTCCACAGCAAGGGACCACCCCTGGAACCTACACCATCACCGTCACTGGAAGTTCCGGAGGCTTGCAGCACTCCATCCCTGTACGTCTTATCGTTCAGTAGAGTCAGGAAAGCTCGGCTAGTTGCACGTGGCCATGTTTTGGCCTACGCCTTCAAGGCTCACGACAGAATTCACAACCAGCGGCAGGCTCCAGAACTTGTGGTGATGTTTGCGCAAGTAGTAGGCTGCCAAGACAGAACCAACGCTTTTTGCCGATGCGACAGCGTAGGCACGCCCAACTGTGGGGTGAGTGCCATACAGGTATGCCGACTGAACCTCTATGTTGCAAACTCCCTTCTTGGCGGCAAGCCAATTCTGGCGGGCAAACAACGTCGTGTATGAATCGGCGAACGTGCTGCCTGTAGAGATAAGAGCTAGACCAACGAACGTCTTGTCGATTACTTTGGTTTCGGGGCTTGCCCTCACAAACTTGGGCGCCTGAGCCGGCACCGTGGCTCCAATCACCGCATCGTCGGCTCGGGCGACGCTGCTCGGGGCATTCGGAAGGTCAGCGGCCATCGTCATCGTAACCATCGCGAGTATGGCAAAGATGGAACCTAGTGCCGATCGCATTGAGATTGTTGGCCTAATCGCCCCCACTATGCTGCTGCTCAGGTGGCTGATCGTGGTGTTTGAGTCCGGCGCTTCGTTACGATTGGTCATGTCCCGAAGATAGGCCGACAGCAACATTGGCACAATGGCGAGACTGTAATAGAAGGTAGTAACGTGTAGTAACCAGCAGGTTGTGCCATAGCGGGCTAGCACTACTGACCAGATGTCCTGAGGGTGATCCTGAGCTTCCGGTCGCAACTTTGCCAAGAGACCGCACCCGCGTATGCTCTCGCTTGTCGACTCGCCATTGCCCGAGGAAGTCCAAGCGGATAGAGAAAGTGCATGGTCCGGACAACGTCGGAATGGCAGAGTTGTGCGGGTTTGAATTCGCGCACGAAGTTCTATGCCGCCGCGTCCAGGATTTCCCGCACTCTAAGCGCGAGGGCTTCCTGGGAGAACGGCTTTTTGAGGAAGGCGATGCCAGATTGGAGGACTCCGTTCCGAACCACGGCGTCGTCTGTGTAGCCGGAGATGTACAGAACTTTCGTCCCAGGCCGTCGAGATACTAATCGCTCCGCCAGTGCCCGCCCGCTGATTCCCGGCAACACGACGTCGGTAATGAGCAGGGAAATCTCTGCGGCGTAGCGTTCTGCAATTTCGAACGCTTCTGAAGCGTCACCTGCCTCCAGGACGGCGTATCCGGCCACTTTCAGGAACTCCCGGGTCACCTCGCGCAAAGGCGCGGCGTCTTCCACGAGTAGAATCGTTTCGCTTCCACCGGCCAGCTGGACCGGTTTGCTCTCCAGGTTTTCTACACTCCCGTCGGCGACGCGCGGCAAGTATATCGAAAACGTGGCCCCTTTCCCCAAGGCGCTCTCGACCGAAATGTAGCCGCCACTCTGTTTGACAATTCCGTACACGGTAGACAAACCAAGCCCCGTTCCCTTGCCCACTGCTTTCGTAGTATAGAAGGGGTCAAAGATCCGCGTCGCGGTTGCTTCATCCATTCCATCTCCAGTGTCGCTGACCGTCAGCACGACGTAGGGACCCGGTTTAGTGCCAGCATGTTGTCGCACGAACGCATTGTCCAGTTCCATGTTCGACGTTCGAATCGTAATCGTGCCCCCGCGGGGCATGGCATCGCGAGCGTTGACAACAAGATTCATCAATACCTGCTCGACCTGGCCAGCATCAGCGCTCACCCGTCCCAGCCCCGGACCGAGGATTCGCGCCAATGTCACGTCTTCCCCAATCAAGCTGGCGATCATGTCGCTGAAGTCTCCTACTACTCGGTTGAGATCGAGCGTAGTGGGACGCAGAATCTGCTGGCGACTGAAGGCCAAAAGTTGTTCCGTCAGTGCAGCACCTCGCTTGCCCGCCTGGCAAATCTGCTCGACCCGTCGGCGCGAAGAGTCGGAAGGTAAGAGTTTCTGCAAGAGCAGTTCGCCCTGGCCTAGGATCACGCCCAACACATTATTGAAGTCGTGTGCAATCCCCCCTGCAAGACTGCCCACAGCTTCCATCTTCTGCGCCTGAAGAAGTTGTTTTTGGAGGAGCTTGCGTTCGGTCATGTCCTCGCACATGCCTTCATGGCTCACCACGACCCCGTCTTCCTGGACGGCACGCGCACTTAGCGAGAGCCACATTGTGGTTCCGTCCTTGCGATAGACCTGTATCTCGAAGTCGCGAACGCTGCCATCCCGTTGGATAATCCGCATAAACTCCCGGCGAGCTTCGGGATCGACATAAGCCTGCTTGGACTTATGGTTGACCGACGCCATCAACTCCGCCGGCGACTCGTACCCCAACATGCGGGCCAATGCTGGATTTGCAATCAGGAGTTTCCCCTCCGGCGAAGTCTGAAAAATGCCGACAACCGCCTCTTCGAAGATCGTGCGGTATTTCAATTCTGCATTCCGCAAAGCGACCTCAGTTTTTTTCCGGGCGTCGTCAAGCCGGACCCATTCGGTAATGTCCCTCTGAATACCCCAGGTCCTCACCAGCTTACCGTTCTCCACAATCCCAGTTATGCTATTCAGAAAGACCTTGGGATTGCCGTGAGTGTCTACTTCGTGCGACTCCCTTTCGCGGATCTGAAAGCCGGATCGGATGAAGTCCCGAGTGAGCTGAAGATTGTGTGGATCACTCGCTACCAACATATCGGTGAGGCGCATGCCCGTAAGATCTTTGCCGGAAGAAAAGCCGTACATTTTCGCCAGGGCATCGTTGCACTCCGCCATGTAGGAGTCGTTGAGAATGAGGTGAATCAAGGTCTCTTCGGGTAGGTCAATCGGGACGGGAGCATCTAAGTCCTGCCGAAAGATGCCCTCGGAACTCTGGTCAACGAACATGCGGTAGTTCTGTTCACTGCGCTCCAAGGCTTCCCGAGTTTCCTTGCGCTCGGTGATGTCTTGGAGCATGACCAAGTTGCTCCTATACGGCTCCTGCAGACCCACAATGGGAGCGGCGCTTACGTTCACCCAGATCACCGAGCCATCGGGACGGACGTAGCGCTTCTCCACCTCAATTGTCGGAAGATCTCCGCTGCTCAAAGCCTGGAATTTCGCGATGCTGTCCGCAAAATCATCAGGGTGAGTAATGCTCTGGAAATCGATGCCGCGCATCTCGCTCTCGGTCCGACCGGCGATTTCGCAGTATTTCGGATTCGCGCTCAAGAATTGTCCACTTTCGGCGTCTACCACAGCTATCCCCACCGGAGCCCGCTCGTAGACGGAACGCAAGCGTCTTTCGCTTTTTTCCAGGCTGGCTTGGACCTGTTTGTGCTGGGTTACGTCCTGTAAAATCAAGGCTGCGCGCTCGACGCCATTGGCACTTTCGATTGGAAAACAGGAAACAGATAAGTCCCTTTCTCCAATCTCAGGGTATCGGTAACGCGTTTCATACTTGACCACTTTGCCTTGGAAGCACTCGTCAAGTTTCTCTTTTATGGATTCTTCAAAGACCTCAGGGTTGAGTACTTCTGGAGCCCGCTTCCCGAGCACCTGGTCCTTCGTCATGCCTCGATACCTCAGGTACGCTTGGTTGGCGATTACGTAGCGGTACTCCCTGTCCACAACCGCAATCATCTCTTCCACACCTTCAACGACCCTTTCGAATTCGCGAAGCCGTTGCTCTCTCTTCTTGTGTTCCGTAATGTCATGAGCGATAACGCAAATCTGCGTGACCGCCCTGGTTTTGTCCCGGATGGGTGAAACTGTGAGGGAGACATCGATCTTACGACCGTCCTTCCGGATTCGCACGGTCTCGTGATGAAAAGGGTTCTGACCTGCAATTGTCTTCTCGACCAGGTTTTGGACCTCGTGGAAACGATCCGGCGGAGTGATGATGGATATAGACCGTCCGATGGCTTCTTCGGCCGAGTACCCGTAGAGGGCCTCTGCCCCTGGGTTCCAGGAAGTGATGATGCCTTCCAAGGTCTTGGAAATGATGGCGTCCGTTGCCGATTGGACGATGGAGGCCAGCAACTGGCCGGCCTCCTCTGCCCGCTTGCGCTCTGAGATGTCTTGCAGGATGCCGGTTACAGCAACCACTCGCTCCCCTGCTAGCACCCGCCGGCTGGAACTTCGACACCAGCGGATCGCGCCACCTTTCTCAAGGACGCGAAATTCAAAGGGAACCTGGTATCCGGCTACCGTACTCGCGAAGCTGTTCTGGAGAGACGGCACATCTTCGGGGTGAACAAAGAGGCTGAATGCCTTTCCCACGACCTCGTCCGGCCTATACTCCGACAAGTCTTCAATAATCGGGCTCACATAGGAAAATCTGCCTTTACTGTCGAGACTGAAGACCACGTCATTCAGGTTCTCCACCAGTGCCCGGTAGTTCTCCGCTGTCCGCCGACGCTCTAAGTCAACCTGCCAGCGCTCGATCGCGATGCTGGCGATCCGCTTGACTACCTGTGTCAATTCTATTTCCGTGGAACCGGGGCTCCTTGGTTCGCGATAGTACATCGCAAACGAACCTAAGATGTTCCCATGGCGCGACGCAACTGGAGTCGACCAGCAAGCGCGCAGGCCATGGCGCATGGCCAATTCCCGGTAGTCATCCCAGAGAGGATCCTCGAGTATGTCCGTGACGGTAACCGGCTCGCCACGGAATATCGCAGTGCCGCACGAACCGACTTTCGGCCCAATCGATATGCCGTCGATGGCTTTTCGGTATGAATTGGGAAGGCTGGGAGCGGCGACGTGGTGGATGTGCTGGCCATCGTCATCGAGTAGCACTATGGAGCAGAGCACCCCTTCGACTTGCGATTCAATCAGGAGGACCAGACTGGTGAGCGTCTCCTCGAGCGTCGCATTGCTTGCGATCATCTCGAGAATGCGAGTCTGGCCGGCGAGCAGCGATTCTCCACTGTGAGCACGACCATCTCCGAAATCCGCGACACTGCTCATGATCGATGATTAGGATTCAATAGCGAAAGGGACCTTCCCGTTTGTACCCGCTTTCGCGGAACAGAACACTATAGTCCCAAATTGAAGCCGCCCATAAAACAAATGCAATTACGGTCGGCTCAGGGGCGTCGTAACGACGATGACCGCGACCCGAAGCCTGCCCTTCGCCGTCAGAAACAAGTACCCTCCTATGCTTCCGGCCCGACTCCAGCGTGGGGCCTCGGGTAAAAGTGGCGTATTCCCATCGTGTCCTCGCCTCAGGATCAGCCTCCTCGTCTATGGCCGTGCAGTTCGACTGTCCATACTTAAGACACTATTCTTGGAATGGGGACAACCAGCACTTAACAACCCCTCGCCGTACTTCACGAAGAAACCATTAACTTCATCTGCTGCTTGATCTTGCGGAAGTAACGCGTGGCATCTCTCTTTCGGCAGGCATTTTGCAACACAACGAGTACGGTCAGTCTCGTATTACTTGGCCGCAGTGGGGACTCGGTGAGACGACGGACTTCTAAGTCTGAACGTGAGAGATTTGCTATGCAATGGAAAAAGGTTATGTGTGGGGCGCTGTCTTTCGTCTTTACTGTCCTTACGAGCTATGCCCAGATACGGCCTGCGCCGACATCCTCGGGGATTAGGTCCTCTGAAGGCGGGAACATCAGGTCGCGCTATGGCGATGTGCCCCTCATGTTCGAGGCCAACCAGGGCCAGACTGACCCCCAGGTCAAGTTCCTCTCTCACGGCAGCGGATACTCCGTATTCCTCACCGCCGGCGGCTTGGTGCTCGCCTTGCGGCCTTCCGAAACATCTGCGACCACGAATGATTCCGCAGCGCCGTCCCCCAGAAGGGATCCTTCGAGACTTTCTGCAGTTCGTCAGTTAGAGAGAGAGGCAAGGGACGCTAAATCGACTGCTCTTGCCATCGATCTTGTCGGTGCCGCGGCCAATCCCGTGATTGTAGGCGAGCAAGCCCTCCACACAACAATCAACTATTTTATTGGGCGCGATCCGAGCAAGTGGCGTCGGAACGTTCCGACCTACAGCAAGATCCGGTACCGGAATGTGTATTCTGGGATTGACCTTGTCTACTACGGCAATGACCGCAGTGTGGAATACGATTTCGATCTCGCTCCGGGAGCGGACGCAACTCAAATCCAATTTTCCGTAACAGGTGCGGATTCGCTGAATGTCGCCCCAAGTGGGGACTTGGTGTTGACTAAGGGCGTTCATGAACTCCGGTTTCAAACACCCATTCTCTATCAGGAAATCAATGGAGCACGTACGCGGGTGCGCGGCACATATGTGTTGCGCGATAGCACGCGCGTGGCCTTCGAGGTGGGTAGCTACGACAAAACGAAGCCACTGGTGATTGACCCGGTTCTCGTCTACTCGGCCTTCCTCGGCGGAAGCGGCGACGACTTCAGCAATGGCATCGCGGTGGATTCCAGCGGCGATGCCTACGTGGTTGGGCTCACAGATTCTCCGAATTTTCCAGCTAGCATCGGCTCGTATAACCCAACGCAGTTCCGGATGTTTCTGACGAAACTCGATCCAACCGGTTCAACCTTGCTATTCGCGGATTATTTCGGTGGCACCAGCGGTAGCGATGAAGCATATACAGTGGCGCTTGATTCCTCGGGAAACTCTTACATCACCGGGGACGCAACGTCTTCCGACTTCCCGGTTGTGAATGCCTACCAATCGACTCTTTCCGGTAGCGCGGACGCCTTTCTGGTGAAGTTCTCAGCAGACGGTTCTTCCATCCTTTACTCGACCTATCTTGGTGGTTCGAGTTCGCAGTTCGCCAACTCCGTTTCTGTAGATCCCGCGGGAGAAGCTGTCATAGTAGGCGTAACTCAGTCGAGCGACTTCCCCCTGCTGAACGCTTACCAGTCCTCCATCTCAGCGGACCAGTTTGGGGATTGGGGTGTGTACGGCTTTCTCACGAAGTTCGCCGCAAACGGAACTTCTCTCGTGTACTCCACTTATCTGGCGGGCAACACCCTAAACACCGGCTCCTGCACCGGTTGTTTTCCCGATTCCGAAATCATGGGTGTTGTTACGGATGCCTCTGGTAATGCGTACGTCACCGGGAATACTTCGACGACGAACTTTCCAGTAACATCCTCGGCCTTAACCACTACTTTCCCAGGCTACTCGCTAAGCAGCGTCGGTTTTGTCTCTAAGTTCAGCACTTCCGGCGGCATTGCATACTCCACGTATCTTGGAGGACTTTCCTCCACTTTGCTGAATGCGATCGCGGTCGACACAACTGGTTCGGCGTACGTCACCGGATACGCGATTGCGAACGACTCTTTTCCAATCATTACGGCCAGCATCTGCGATCCTTCCATGTCCAACTGCAATGGAGCCATCATCGCGAAGCTTGATCCCACCGGGTCGAGTCTGCTGTATTCCACGTTCCTGGGCACAAGCAACAACATGGCAGGTCAAGCGATTCAGGTCGATGCCAGCGGCGACGCCTTCATAGTGGGCAGCGATGTTCAATTCGACCTGTCAAACCCGATTGAGGGATACGCCGGCGGTAATGGCGATGTCGTCATCGCCGAAATCGACCCCACCGCAACCACACTGTTGATGGCGACTTTCTTGGGCGGACAAGGATGGGAAGCTGCTGACAGTCTGGCCCTCGACACAAACGGAGCCGTCTATGTAACAGGGGTGACGCAATCTCTCGACTTCCCGGTGACTCAATCCGCAATACAGACAACGTTGGGTGGACAGACCGACGCTTTCATCACGAAGATTGACCCTGCTACGAATGCGCCAGCGGTGGCGATGGCTCCACTTTCTCTGCAGTTCGCTTCTCAAGTCGTTGGCACCACGAGCGCACTGCAATCCACCGTTTTACGCAATATGGGGTCGGCATCGCTTACCATCAGGGCCAAGACCGCAGGTCCGGATTTCGCCAATACCGATGATTGTGGCGGAACGCTCGCAGCGGCATCGTTCTGCACTTTCACGGTTACTTTTACTCCTTCGGCACCGGGGCCTTTCACCGAAGCTCTCACCATTACTGACGATGCCAAGGGCAGCCCTCATGTCCTGACCCTCACGGGTACCGGCGCAGCCGCCGCCCAGAGCGTGACCGTCACCCCTTCTAGTTTGACATTCCCGCCTTCGCCAGTCGGCGCAGCGAGCGCAACACAGACCATTACCTTCGCCAATGGTGGCAACGCAGCGATAGTCGTCAGCGGGATTCAACTGACCGGCAGTTTCACCGTGGCCAACAACAGTTGTGGAACAGTTCTCCCGCAGGAGACGTGCACGGTCCAAGTGGGCTTCGTTCCCACATCCTCCGGACCACAGACCGGTACCCTGCGATTCGTTGATTCTGCAAGCGGCAGCCCTCAACTGGTTGGGCTCGGTGGGTCGGGAACAGATTTCGTTACGTCCCCAGTCGTCAACCAGGCTACTGTAAGTTCCGGCGGGACAGCTACCTACATACTGAATATCAGCCCGATTGGAGGCGCCTACTCGAGCACGGTGACATTTGTATGCAACGGTGCACCCGCGTTCTCCGCCTGTACGGTCAGTCCCCGCTCGATCACTCCGGGCGGCAAATCCTCAACAGTTTCGGTTTCCGTGACAACGTCGGGACAGGCTGCCCAGATGCGCGGCATTTCACCGACACCGCGAGGATCCTTAGCGTATTGTCTATCTACACAGTTGACAGTCTTCGGCATGCTTGTGTTTGCCGCCGGTCACCAGGGTAAATCCCGGCGTCACGTCGGAGCATTAGTCATTGTCATGCTTTTGTTGCTAGTCGGCTGCGGAAGGTCGGGACGATCGCCCGTCGCTTCGAACACAACGCCACCAGGCACGTACAATCTCAGCGTCGTCGCTACGTCTGGAGCTCTGCAACATGTTACGAAGCTCACATTGATTGTGCAGTGAGGCGGCGCGATTGGGAGACGAGCGGAGACTAGGAAAAGAGCGTGCAACGGTTTATTTCGAGAAATCGGGATTGGAATTAGACAACAATTCCAAATTTTCCTTCATTACCGTGAAGAGAATGATGGATGGTGTCACCGAGCCCCGAAGGCCCAGCGGTGCCTGCACGAAGCCAACAAACATCCATGAGCTGCCCAAAGGAGTGATGCACTTTCGCGAATGACGAACGACGCCAGATCACAGGATACATTCTCAGTGGTTACGCAGCAGCTTGCTGCTCTCGAAAAGCGCGATTGGGAATTATGGATCATCGTATGCTTCGCTGGAATCCTGGTTGCCATCGGGTTTCTCGCCATAACTGCTCCGGCAGCCTTTATGAAGCAAGGCGAAGTTCATCTCCAGATCACCGTCTCACGTCAACTGGTGGTTGGTTTATTCGTCCTTTTCACTCTCCTCAATAGTTACCTGGTCACCCGTCGTTTGGACCTCCGGCGAACAAGACAAATGTTGATCTCTAGTACCATTCAAAATGAGTTGGTTCGACTGCAGTCGTTCACTGACCCGCTCACCGAGGTTTACAACCGTCGCTCTCTAGAAGACATGGCAGGCCGGTTCATTAGTCATGCGTGCCGCCTGGAAAGCGCGCTGACATTCATGCTGATCGACGTGGACCGATTCAAGCAGGTCAACACTCAATTTGGACACTTGACTGGTGATTTTGTGCTGGCCGAGGTTGCCACGCTGTTAAGAAGCTCCGTTCGAGGGTCTGATGCTGTGGTGCGTTATGGCGGAGACGAGTTCTTGATAATTTTGGCTGATACGGGTGCCCAGGGCGCTGGTCGAGTGCTTCAACGCATCAGGAAATACTTGCTTGACTGGAATAGCTCAGGACACCTGGACGGTTTCGATCTGAGTCTCTCCGTTGGCATATCTGAATGGAGTGACGGCAAGACTCTCGATGAAATGCTTGACGCGGCAGATCGCGTTATGTACGCGGAAAAGGCTTCCAATAAGCCAAGACTTGCACTTTTAGATCCTAACGAATCCCAGCGATGAAAATGCAAGAAGATCCGAAGGGCACGAAAGAGGTCCATCGCGGTTTCCCGCGGAGCCGAATTAGACCTCTACTCGTAACCTATTTGGTGGCATTGACCTTGGCGGAACATGCAGCCCGGAGTGCGGCAGCGACGCGCTCCTGTTGCTGCTCAGTCATTTGCGAAAATAGCGGAAGAATTACTCCGTGATCTTGAGCCTTCTCGCTTTCGATCAGATTTGGGCAATGCTGATTGCGTGCACACTGCGGCTTTGCGCAGCGCCAACTTGAAGGATCGCTGTACGCTGGTTCGCGGTGTGCGCACATGATTCCTCTGCGCGTCGCTATGCCATCATCGAGCATTCTTTGCATGACCTCGCGTTGGTCCAGATCTTCCGGCAAGCGCACGCAGTAGCTCTGCCAGTTTGTACTCGCCCACTCCGGTTCCGCCGGTAGTTTCAGCCCAGGAATGTCGCCGAGGAGTTTTCTGTACTGTGCGGCCAACCGGCGGCGTTCGTCGATTGCCTCTGGAAGCCGCTTCAGTTGTTCGCGCCCGACCGCTGCCTGAATGTCAGTTAAACGGTAGTTGAATCCCAACTCTGGATATGACTCGAACACCACCGTTGGTGAGGCGTGCCGGACCGTGTCGGGCACGCTCATGCCATGTTGCCGCCACAAGCGAAACTTGCGATCGGTGGCGGCACTTGAGGTGGTGAGCATCCCTCCGTCGCCCGTCGTCAATAATTTGCGGGGATGGAAGGAGAAGCACGCTACATCGCTGTGCGGTTTGCCGATCCTCTGCCATGCCCCGTTCCAGCGGATCTCGCTGCCGATCGCGCAAGCGGCGTCTTCGACTAATGCCAACTGATGCCGGCGTGCAACATTGAGTACAGCGTTCACCTGGCAGGGCACGCCCATTTGATGAACGCACAAAATGGCCCGCGACCGCTCGCTGATAGCCTCCTCAATTCGCTGGGGATCCATATTGAACGTTGTCGGATCGATGTCAACAAAGACGGGCCGTGCTCCACAGTAGCGAATGCTATTTGCAGTCGCGATATAGGAATGGCTAACCGTGATGACTTCATCTCCGGGGCGAACTCCAAGGGCAAGCAACGCTAGGTGCAGAGCTGTTGTGCCGCTCGAAACGGCACACGCATACGGTGCGCCGACGAACTTTGCGAATTCGCGTTCGAAGGCCGCGACCTCCGGTCCTTGTGTTAACCACCCTGAAAGGATCACCCTCTCAGCCGCGGAGACTTCCTCCTGACCAAGACGGGGTCGGGCTACCGGAACGAAATCCTTAGGCATGACTCGGAATGCTCCGTGGCTCCTAATTTACGCACGGTCACGCGAAACCCCTCTGCCGCCACTTGGTGCACCAACTCCAATCCGATGAATCCCCCACCGCATGTCACCAGAACATGCTTCCTGTCCACGAACTCGGGCCCCCCGGGTTTGATGGGGATGATGATTCTATCAAGCTACCGTCAGATCGGTGTTGAGAGAAGTTTCTTGTTCACCTCTCCGGACTTGTACTGCAGAACGTTTTCTCCAGTTTGGAAGACGTCGTGCGCGGTACCGACGGCCATCTAATTCGCGCGTCAATGCCAGCATCGGGGTCGTTGTTTCGGAAGACGAAAATTCGCGTCATTGGATATCAACATCACGTACGCGTCGATTAACCTTCCGGACATCAATTTGACGGGATAGATGTCGGTGTCCTAGCCGTCCGCATGAACGATGATTGTGTACTAGTCATCGAAGTTGTCGTGATCGGGCAATCCCGCGATCGGAATCACCGGGCCCTTAACCCACTTCGTTGCGACCTGTCGTTTGCTGCCGTCGAGGACGCAACGGTTGTATAGTGGACAACACTGGAAAAACTAACAATAGAAAGCCCCATAGGTTAATATCGGTGACGACCGGAGAGCAGAATGTCCAATACTGGAATAAGCGTGCCGCAGGCGCCCATGATCCAGTAACCGCGACACACAGCGATCGGTTTCAGCGCCATCTTGAATTGGAACAGGTCATCGCCAACTGGCCCGAATACATGCCCCGTGTGCTCGATGTTGGCTGCGGAACGGGCTGGACATCCGACGCCATCGCGTCACTCTCCTTGGAGGTTGTCGCCATAGACCGATCGCCGGAGATGATAGCCGGCGCAAAGGCAGCGTTCGGTCAGGCGTCGAATGTCCGGTATGAGGTGGGAGACGTTCTTTCTCTGCCCCAGGATTGGAGCGCCAGTTTTGACCTGGTGCTATCGCAGCGCTGCTTGATCAACTTGTCCGGATGGAAAGAGCAGCGGATCGCCCTAGATGAGATCGCTCGCGTTCTCAAGCCCGGTGGCCGTTTGATTCTCCAGGAGGGCACCAAGCAGGGTCGAGAGGCGCTGAATGAATTGCGATTGCACGTGGGCTTACCACGAATGCCCGAGGTTATCTTCAATCGGGATTTGGATGAAGACGCCCTTTGGCCCTACTTGCGTTTACATTTTCGCGTTATCCACGAGTGGCGGTTTTCGTTATACGACTTGATCAGTCGAGTGGTCCATCCTCTCTTGGTGGTTCCCGAGGAACCCAATTACGACTCACCGATCAATGAAGTCGCCGCTTTGTTGGCATCGACGGAATCGGGCGTGCAGGCATCGCAACGGATCGCGCGAGAATTCAGCGCCGTCCTGGAACGTCAGCCATAAGGCATCGATCTGGTCTTGTATGAGTCCATCGCCTTTTTCTCGTCTCAACGCCGATTGCACTGGCAAACATTATTGGCTTGATTTGCTGCAGAGAACCGCCAGCGCGGTGAGACTACAAAGACGCGGCGACTAACCAACGTGGCACGATGGAGATGCCTCTATCATCTGAGAATTGCTAACGAGTGACTGCTTGAGCACCGCTGGAAGCCACAAGTCGCCAATCCTGTCAGGGGATCAGTGAACTCGCGACTGCAGATGATGCAGATGACAGTAACGACCCCCAATGTCTGGAAGAGCGTTCACGAGTGGGAAGGATTTCGTGCATGCAATTTCTTTTTGCTTCCAGTATCGGCAGACGGCGGATACTAGCTGCACATGTCGATGCCGTCGGCACCTGCCATCAGATCGATCTTCCAACGTCTCCGGCGCCCCTAGTAGTGGTCGAGGGGCACTGGCGTATAAAGCGCGACAGCACAACGGAATCTGGGCGACTCCTCCTGCCTTCACAATGGGTCAGTTTCCGAACTTGTTTTCGCTGCTGTCGCCGGTTTACCAGCGACCGAAAGTGTTCTATCTGGGGAGTAAGCAATACGATCTTGTCAAACTCGGCCTCAATACTGATTCCCTCGAAGCACACGTGGTGCAAACGGCTTCCACCGCAACATCGCTAAGCCATTTCGTTACGCGTAGCACAGGCTCCTTCTTGTGCCATCAGCTGAACACGCGACCCTGTGAAGCCGGCTCTAACTCGACTGGGCTTGCGCACTCAGCATCATCGTTCTGCACATGATCGATCTGAATACTCACACGATGGCGAGACATAGAAACGGCAAACGGAACGAGAAACAGTGCCGTCCGGCAGGAACTGTTGGCTGGCCGGCATGCAAAGAATCAGTTCAGAGTACGCACGGCTCTCGGGAAACAAATCGAGCGGGCGTGATCGGCCGTTGCATTGGGAACTTCGAACACGGCGCCACAAATCAGGCATTCCCGGGTGAAATCAGGCCGGACAACAAACACCTTTCCTACCTGGTCCAGACATGCGGAATCTGCTGAGCGCCGATCTTCAACGTCTCTACTCATTCCCATTCTGAACCTCCAAGCAGAAACTGCAACGGTAATGGTCGTCCGTCGATACGTGTAAAGAACGGGAGAGTAAATTCATGCGCTTCCGAATTTCTCTCACGATCTTGGGTTTCTTGAGGATGCATCGATCGAGTAGCAGGGAGTACTGACCGGTGCGGTTGGAGCAAAGAACACGCCCCCGCGGAACCCCGATATACCTTCATCTCGAGGCACCTTGCCCTGACGCTGCAGATCCGCCCAAAACTGATCGTGCCCCATCGGATGGTTAATCGAATCCCCATAGATCTCGCCTTCAGCTGTCGGCAGCGATCTAATCAGGATCTCGTCCCGACCTACAAAAATGATGCCAACTTTGGGCGCCCGATCTTTCTGAATTCTCAATTTTCCGACGTGAGCTTCCTTTTTTTGAATGCACGCTCACATCCTACCGGCGAGATCGCGACTTTGGTTAGCAATGCCGGCTTATGTCGGGGCTGGTCCGCAACTTTGGTAACTGGCTCATGATTACCGACGGTATTTTTCTCAATACCTTTTTGCGAAGTCTCGGCGGTAGGATATGTGCGCTCCCTCCAACGGGAATCGCTAGTTCAGATCTGGCATATGATCGGTGACCAGGCTTTCTGAAGGAAACAACACGGATGAGCCTACGGTCGAATCGTCACGAGGTTTCAATTGATGTACGGGTGAATGGCCGCCAGTTCCGATCGGTTGAGATTTGCCCCGGGAATGAGGCGCCAGAGGACTTTGACGCTCTCATCAATGACTCGCAATGCGGGCTTCTAAATCTGCACGAACACTTCGTTCTCGAACTGCGCTCAGGCTGTACTTGGAAGTCGGCAACTCTAGCAGATTTAAGGAATGCACTCTTACAGAGCGACCAGTTCCCACGTCCTCCTGAGATGCAGACCACTTCCGAAATGGCCGAACTGAGGCTGTTCAGCAATACGTCCGTTGACCCTCACAACTTACCACCGCGAGCGCGGCGCATTGAACAGTTTATCGGTTACGAACGCTGCGTACGAAGAGTTAGGGCCGTTTTACGCGATGCAGCCATTTCGTGCATTCCATTCGGTGCCGTTTTCATAGTAGTTGATCGCGAGCGGGCTAGAACAGTTCTTCTGCGTGCCGGGTTTCAGCCAAGCGGTATCGCTGGTGCTTTGCTCGAGCCATTCAGCGGATGCGCCGTTTATCTGATCGAGTGTCCGGTCGTGCGATCCGGATCGGAGGGGCATGCCTCTGAGCATAGAGGCTTCCACCAGCACATGCTGAATATGTTTGTTGCGCTTATGTATGAGCCTGTGCGCGCTGTGGTTCAGCAGGAAGCGGTGGGTGACCGCCGCTCCGCTGCCGATCTAACGGTTCTGTCGAGCCTAATTCATCAGGCCCAGATGGTAGTCCTCAGCTGACTTGGTAACTTCCATGATGGACGGCGTTCCACAATCACAATCACTTTCATGGCACGGTCCATCTACGAGGCAGCGAAAATCCGAGGGAAGCGGGCCCCACGCCTGCTCATGGTTAGCAACGGCCTCGTCAAAGGCTTGGCGGTGGTTGGAAGAGAAACATGGATAAAGATAAAGACGTTCATCGGCACGGATAGCGACCGCGTAGACGTCTTTCTTGGGTTTGTTGTTCGTCATTACGACCTCATTGATATTGAATTTGAGAAGCGAAACTCTGCCCCCGTAACCTGTAATACTGAAGAAAAGGCGCTGATCGCAGTTCCAAAAGTCGTTTAGGAGCGAATTATTTCCGCGCGGGAACCTTGTAGGTTTCGAAAAACCGTCGGGGGAGACCGGCGTCCACCCATTTTTTCCAGTTTTGTTGGAAAATTGATGATTTTAGTTCACGCGAAAGGAGCTGTGATGGGGACGTACCTTAACCCAACCCTGAGCTCCAGAATGACCCGCACCCTGACCCCCTTCCTGATCTTCCAACGGAAACTACAAAACCTCCGCGCCGACGAGGGTCTAGGCCCCCGCTTCAGCAGGCGGAAAGAGCCCTCGCCCGACCGGATCGGTTCTACGGTCAAGCGGCGATCGAGGGGGATTGGCTCCGCGATGCCTCGGGTAGCCACTCATCCCAGGATCAGAAGTAGTCGTACCAGCCTCGGACGGACACGACCTGGCCGGAAGAATCCGCCGCGACTTGCAGCCCCCGCGATGACCAGTAACCTGGGAGCGATCTGATTTGATCGGCACCCCGAAAGTTAATCCAGTTTGAGAGCGAGTTTTCAGCAAAATCCGCCGAAGGAGGATTTTCCGGAATCAGGCGCAAGCGATTCTCGGTCGAACAGATTGTGGCTATCGTGAAGGAGGCGGAGATGGGGATGCCGGTTGCCGAGCGGATTCGCGGGCGGGGAACAGCGAACAGACGTTCTACCGCTGGAAGAAGCAGTTCACCGGACTGGAGATCGACCAGGTTCGTCAGCTGAAGGAACGTAAGGATGTCAACCGATCACCAGCAATACTCGACATTGAGTCAGACGACTGCAAATCAAAGGTATCAGGCGGCTACGCGGAAGAGTCGCTGCGAGGCGTTAGCTCAGGGCTGTGGAATACGGGTGGGAATGTGTTTTAAGCACCAACGCAGAGCTGGCCTCCACTCTTCAGGTTACATCCGATCAATTTAGGCATGTTAGAAAACCCTTTCGAACCCTGGCTCTTTTGCATCCACATAAACAGTGGTTCTTTGCACCGCAACCTTTTGCACTAGGAATGTGTGGTTTTCTAATGCTGAGCAGTGGAATGCCTGTCGATGAGTGAAATCGAAAGTGGCTTCCAAGGAACTCCCCTCGCCCTGAGCCAGTTGGTTATGCAGCCTTGGGTTCGATGGGAACGAGTTCGTAGCCCAGTTGTTTGGCTTGCCGTTTGAGTTTTGCCTCCAGCCTTTTCTTCCTCTCGGCGTCTCTGGCATCCCAAATGGTCTCGTCATATTCGACTTGGTTTTTGATCATGGTGTAAAAGATCACTGCGATCTTATGGGCGGTTGCCATGGTGGCAGCTTGGGGACCCAGCTTGGCTTTCATTCGACGCAGGTAGTTGCCCAAGGGCGTGGGGCTGCGATGGAGGGCATAAGCGGCCATGCACTCGAGCCAATCGGTTAAGCGCTCCAGATCTTCGGTGAAGGTCGGGAATACCCGCACCGGTTTCTCGTCCCGCCCTGGAGGTACGGCCACAAACATTTCTCGTGCGCCAACGTCGATACCGGCTGCATTCGGCTCCAACATCGGCCGGTCTTCCAAACACATCCCTTTGTTTCGCCTCCGCCGCTTGGATTTCGTTTTCGCCGGCTGCAGATTATCGCCCTGTCTCTTGTTCGCTGCTCGCTCGCTTTCTGAGCTGCAAGCAACGGCCAAGCTGTGCAATCGAAGGTACTCTTCCAAACGGAATCAGTTGGCTTGCGCCAACTGTTAACCACTGCTCTGCGCACGAAACTTGCAGCCACGCTGTTGTTCGGTGTTCTACAACCCACCACTGCCACTACGGCCTACTTCCATTGCCTCTCGCTCCATCTCAGGATGCAGAAATGGCGCAGCCAAGACAAGTTCCTTTCCGCTTTGCCGCGACCACCGGCCGCGCCCCTTGCTGTTGAAAAACTCATTCCCTGAAAAGTGATCGAAAAAACTTTGCGTTAGGATGCCCCACAAACGACGTTCTCAATTTTCCAGGCATTTTGTATCCCTCAAATTTCGGCTGTTTCGGAGGAAACTGGACTTTTTCAACAGCCACGAGATATTTCGCCAATGGACCGCGAGACCGCTCACCCTGCCGCTGTCTCTTCGGCCATGACAGGAATGGATTTTCGCAGACAGACGCCATGACTCCACAATGCCACGGGTGAGGTCGATGCTCGTTTTCGGACTTGCAGGATGTAGCAATCGAGGTCACCAGAGCTGACAATCTTCTGGCAGAAACAGCAATTGAACTGCACTTCGTTCTCCATGTGAATCCAGTTCAACCCGTTGGTTGGTGCTTAATGAGATGGGGCGGGAAGAAGATGAGGTCGCGGTAGGGACGATCATTGCTGATCGCCCCCCGCGCGGATCCGCACGAGCGCTCATTAGCGCATGCGGCTCTTATCGCAGATGAAAAACGGCCAAGCGTGGAGCTTGTCCGCACACTCGCCCACCCGTGGGACACGTACACCCCCGCTCTGTGTCGGGAACGTGCCAGATGGACCAGTGTTCTCTGTGATCAGCAGCCTTCCCTCCCCACTCTCCGCCGACCAGCCTTCCGTCTTTGTTCGAATGGTTCATCGGTAATATGCCGCTGTCCGACTCCTCGCAGACGTACACGCGGGCCGTGTGGCCTGAGCCTTCTCCCGCCGTCCTGCGGCTGATTTTCGTCGCAGGCATCTCCGAGGTCTCCCGGTTCTCGTGCATGAAGTATCTAGGCGTGTCTGGGGTCTTCGACTACGCCGGACTGAGCGGGAACTCGCGCTATCGTCCCCGTTCATGTTGCCTTCCGCGCATTACAAAGACGTCGGCGTCCGGGTTGCATCTTCTCGGAGCTCTATAGCCCACCCCACCTATTCCCATGTTTACGCTTCGCCGTGCACCTCACGGTACCCGACGCAAAACTCGGGGCCGAGCGGATCGCTACTCCTTACTCGTAAGAATTTTGCATTCTCTGCTTCATGCCGGTTTATCCCGGCGCACTGTAATCGCGATTTTTCGCCAATCAACCTTAAGAGATCCCCGACAATCGTTCTCCCAAATGATTGGGGGCTGCCGAGAGCAGCGCGGATGCTCACTTTAAGTGAATGCGCGCATACTTTTCCCAATCGGACATGTCGGAAAGGATGATCTT
>Ga0209698_10002850_pt1 | contig 19314 bp, 17 predicted proteins | sample LitLauG_LLR_2012_FD_187203 | JGI IMG/M metagenome (GOLD analysis project Ga0209698, IMG submission 187203) | Freshwater sediment microbial communities from Pennsylvania, USA - Little Laurel Run_MetaG_LLR_2012 (SPAdes) (version 2) | ecosystem: Environmental > Aquatic > Freshwater > Creek >...
CGTAGAGAGTCCAGGAATCCCGGTCCGTCGGTGGCCGCCCCCCGCGTACGACCCTCGTGGTACCACAGTGAGCTGACGACACCGAGCGACTGCGCCGTGGCGTCGAGTTCGTCACAGAAAGCGACCGCCGCGGTCTTGAGGGGCATCGTGACCGACAAGGAGTCGACGCGCTCGCCCAGCAACTCGCCGAGGCGCGCGACGTTGGTCTCGTCAATCTCGAACCGCTCCGAGGTGCCCTCTATGCCGAGATGGCGCATACCCGCGAGATGCAGCTGCGGCGAAAGCGAGTGTTCAATCGGAGAGCCCACTACTCCCGCGCGCCACGCCATCACACCCCGGCCTTGGCCGCGATCGCCTCATTGGCCAATTGCTGCGCGTAGGTGGTCGAAAACGCCATGTCGCCGTTCTTGTTCACTAGTACAAAATACAGCCAGGGGCCCGCGGGCGGATGCAGGATCGCGCGCAGTGCCGACGCCGACACCACGCAGATGGGCGTCGGCGTGAGCCCGAGGTGGAGGTAGGTGTTGTACGGGGTCTGGGTCTGGAGCATCGCCGGGGTGACTCGCCCACCGTCCTGGTGCAACGCGTACAGCACGGTCGAGTCCATCTGCAGCGGCATTGAGCGCGCTAAGCGGTTGTAGATGACGCGGGCGACGTCGGGCATGTTCTTCACGTAGTAGCCCTCCTTCTCCACGATCGACGCCGCCGTCACCAGGTGGTACGCGTCGAGGCCCGCGACCACCGTCGTCGGCGTCAGCCCCAGCGCGCGGGCCTCACTGGCGAAGCTCGACTGCATCGCGGCCAGGAGCTGGGCGGGGGTCTCGGTGGGGGTGATGAGATAGAGCCCGGGCCCGAGGAGTCCGTCCAGCGTGCCCGCGGGGTGATAGGGATTCGTCGCGGCGGCTGACTGGGCATCGGCGAGGAACTGCGACGCGAAGGTACTGCCGGCACTGCCGGCCAGGCTGAGGGCAATCTCTCGCACCGTCAATCCGGGCACCACGTCCACCTGGGGAACGTTGGGGCCACCACTGAGAATGGCGCGGATGGTGGAGAAACTCGCCCCCTGGGCGATCTCGTAGGCGCCGGGCCGCACTTGGGGTGAGCCCTCCAACAGGCTGTCGAGACGAAAGGCGAAGGGTGACGCTTCGATTCCCACGGCGTGCATCTCGCCGGCGATCGTCGAGAGGGAGTCGCCCGGGTGCACGGTGAAGAGGGCCAGTCGACCCGAGGCACCCAGGGGGAAGTACTGCGCGGCGAACCAGCCACCCATCACCAGGCCGACAACCACGGCGGCCGCAACGATGCGTCGTTGAAGGCTAGAGAGCATGACGGCTCTCCACGAAGTGTTGGAGCATCACGACCGCGGCGGCCGAGTCGATGCGCGATCGTTGGCGTCGCGTCGTGAGCCCCGCGGCCGCGAGCGAACGTTGCGCCGCGGTGGTCGTCAGGCGCTCGTCGTGTTGAACGACGGGCGTGGGTCCCGCCTCACTCAGCCGTCGAAAGAGGTCGTCAGCGAAGTCCGTGCTGGCCGTGGGAGTTCCCCCGAGCGAGAGCGGTCGACCGATCACGATCATCTCGATTCCCTCGTCCTCGATCAAGGCCCGCAGGTGATCGAAGAAGCCGTCGTCGTACGCCAGGGCCTCGCGGGGAAACGCCATCGTCTCGGCCGAGTCGGTGAGGGCGATACCGCACCGCTTGGTTCCCGGGTCAATACCGAGAAGTCGTGCCACGATCCCTACAACGCCACCGCGGCGGCGAGCACGCGGTCGATTCCCTCGACGTCGCGTCCGCCGGCCAGAGCGAGGCGCGCCGATCCCCCGCCGCCGCCGCCCACCAGGGCCGCCAATTCCTTGACGGCGCTCTGAGCGTCGAGAGTCTCGTCACTCGCGACCGCGATGTTCACCTTGGCGTCGCTGGCGCCGACCAGTACGACGACGCGGCGACCGCGTCGCTGCAGATCCTGGGCCAGAGTCCGCAATTGCTCGCCGGAGTATCCGTCCACCCGCGCCACCAGGACCGGCGACTCATTCTCCTGATGCAACTTCTCGGCGAAGACGTTCAACTGCGCTTGGCGCAACGAGGCGAGTTCTCGTTCCACGTCGCGTTGACGCTCGAAGACGCGTTCCAGGGAGGGCACGATGTCGTCGAGCGAGGTCTTGAGGAGCGTCGCCACGGAGCTCAGGGCGTGCTCCATCTCGGCCGTGCGCCGGTAGGCGCCGAGCGCCGTCACGGCCTCGATGCGACGGGTGTTGGAACCAATCGAGGCCTCCGACACCACCTGAATCTGACCGATGTCGCCCAATCGATTGACGTGCGTTCCCCCACAGAATTCGAGACTGTGCCGTCCGGCTCGCACCACCCGGACCTGCTCACCGTACTTGTCGCCGAAGAACGCGATGGCGCCCATCTTCTCGGCGTCGACCTTGGTGGTTTGGATGGTGTCGACGGCGTCGTTCTCCACGACGTCGGTGTTGACGAGGGTGAGAATCTCGTTCATCTCCTCCGCGCGCACCCCGGCACCGTGGGCGAAGTCGAATCGCAGTCGGTCGGGTCCGACGTAGGAGCCCTGCTGGCGCACGTGGTCGCCCAGCACCGTACGCAGTCCCGAGTGCAAGAGGTGCGTCGCGGTGTGATTGCGGCGCGTCGCCTCGCGCCGCGCGGGATCGATGGTGGCGACCCCGACTTGACCGGGCAGCACTTCGCCCACCAGGCGTCCCCGGTGGGCGAACAAGCCCCCGGCGACGCTCTGGGTGTCGAGAATCTCGAATCGCCCCGACTCGGTCACGAACGTGCCCTGGTCGCCCACTTGGCCGCCGGATTCGGCGTAGAACGGCGTCGACTCGAGAAAGAGCTCACTCGTGCCGTCCGCCCCCACCAGCAACGCGAGGGCGGTGGTCTCCACGCTGTAGCGCGTGACGTCACGGCCGACGAATTCGGTCACGCCGTGGCGTTCCACCAACTCGCGGTACTGCGCGTCGTCGGCCAAGTGCAGCGCCTTGGACGACTCGCGCGCGCGTTGGCGTTGGGCGGCCATGGCGGTGTCAAAGGCCGCGCGGTCGACGTCGAGACCCGACTCGGCCACGAGCTCCGACGTCAGCTCGATGGGAAAGCCGTGAGTGTCGTGGAGACGAAAAGCGACGTCGCCGGGAAAGACGCGAGCGCCGCTGGCGACCACCTCCTCGCGCGCCTCGTCGAGCAGACTCATCCCCGTGCGCAGCGTGCGCGCGAAGCCCGATTCCTCACGCTCCAGGATGGACGCGATCAAGTCGCGGTCCTTAACGAGGACCGGGTAGGCGCCACCCATCTTCTCGATGGTGGCGTCAACGAGCGCCGCGGTCAGCGCCGCGTCCGAGCCGGAACGACGCGCCGCCAAAATGGCGCGTCGGATGATCCGCCGCAGGACGTAGCCGCGACCCTCGTTCGAGGGCATGACCCCGTCGGACACGAGCATGGTCATGGCGCGTCCGTGCTCGGCGATGCGCCGAATCGCGATATCGGTCTCCTCGCTGCGGCCGTAGGGGACGTCCAGGGCTCGCGCCGCAGTCTCGAGGAGTGGCGTGAACAGATCGGTGGCGAACACTGATTCGACGCCGTTCAAAATCGACAGCACCCGCTCGAATCCGGCGCCGGTGTCGATGTTCTGCTTCGGCAAGTCGACCATCGAACCGCCGGGGCCCTTTTCGTACTGCATGAAGACGAGGTTCCAGAATTCGATGAACCGGTCATCACCGCCGTAGGCCGGACCGCCGTCCGCGCCGAACTCGGGGCCCTTGTCAAAGAAGATCTCCGAACACGGCCCGCAGGGACCCGACTCGCCCATGTCCCAGAAATTGTCCTCACCGAGGCGCTGAATCCGTTCCGGACGTACTCCGATCAGATCGCGCCAGAGTTCCTCGGCCTGGTCGTCGGAGTGGTGCACCGTGATCCACAGTCGCTCGGGGTCGAGTCCGAACCCCTCGGTGATGAGGCCCCACGCGAAGCGAATGGCGCCCTCCTTGAAGTAATCGCCGAAGGAGAAATTCCCCATCATCTCGAAAAAGGTCAGGTGGCGCTGGGTCGTGCCGATGATGTCAATGTCGGGGGCTCGAAAACATTTCTGGATCGACACGGCTCGTGGCGACGGCGGGGTCTCCTCGAGCAGGAAGTACGGCTTGAACGGGACCATGCCCGCCACGGTGAACAGCAGACTCGGGTCGTGCGGTATCAGCGACGCCGAGGGCACCACCAGGTGGCCGTTATCGGCGAAATAGTTGAGAAAAATCGAACGGAGTTCAGCGGCTTCCACGGCAGTTACTCTACCGGCGACTCGTCGGGCGACTCCGCCGCCGCTCGCCGTGTTCGCCACTGCTCGACCAGTGGGCCCTCGGCGCCGTGAGTGGTTGGCTCCACGAATCGGGCGTTCGCCGCACTCGCGGGCAGGTAACTCTGGGCCACCCAGCCCGAGGGATCGTCGTGGGGGTAGAGATAACCATCACCGAAACCTTGGTGACGCGCACCGGCGTAGTGGGCGTCACGCAGATGAGCGGGTACCTCGGCACCGCCCGCGCGCACCGCCGCGGTCGCGGCCGCGAGCGCGCGCGTCACGGTATTGCTCTTGGGGGCGAGTGACAGGTACACCGCGGCGTGGGCCAGGGTCAGCCGCGCTTCGGGCAGACCGACGAATTCCACCGCCCGCGCCGCCGCCTCGGCGATCACCAGGGCCTGGGAGTCCGCGAGACCGACGTCCTCCGACGCCAGGATCACCAGGCGGCGCGCCAGGAAGCGGGCACTCTCGCCCGCCTCGAGCAACGCGAGGAGCCAATAGAGCGCGGCATCGGGATCGGACCCGCGCACCGACTTGATGAGCGCCGACACCTGGTCGTAGTGAGTATCCGGTGATTGGTGCACCAGTCGACCGTCGCGGGCCGCGAGGACGTGGTCGCGGGTGACGACCGTGTCACCCGTGGTCTGCGCGCCCCGGGCCACGACGAGCGCGGTGTCGAGCGTGGTCAACAGGGAGCGCGCGTCGCCGTCGCACGACGCGATCAACGCCTCACGGGCGTCGTCGGCCACCGTCACGCCACGGAGTTGCTCCCCACGCGAGATCAAGATCCGTAGGTCCTCGTCCCCGAGAGGGTGGAGGCGCCACAGGGTGGTGCGGCTCATGAGCGCCGCGTTCACCTCGAAGTAGGGATTCTCCGTGGTCGCGCCGATGACCACGATCTCACCCGTCTCCGTGGCGGGCAGGAGGAGGTCCTGTTGCGACTTGTTGAAGCGGTGGACCTCGTCGATGAAGAGCACCGTGGCCACGCCGCGTTCGCCCAGGAGATGACGCGCGCGCTCCAACGCTTCGCGGACGTCCTTGACCCCGCTCGAGACGGCCGACAGGCTCTCGGAGGCGTAGCCGGCCGACGCCGCGACGATCCGAGCGAGTGAGGTCTTCCCGGTGCCGGCGGGCCCCCAGAGGATCATTGAGGACAGGCGGCGTGCGTCGACCATCTGACGGAGGGCGCGTCCGGGCGCGACGAGGTGGTCTTGCCCGACGACCTCGTCGAGGGAGCGGGGTCGTAACAGCTCCGCGAGGGGTGCCGTGGCGCGCACGCGCTCGGCCCGGGCGTCATCGAAGAGCGACGTCGTTAGACCTTCGGAGCGAACTTGAGTCGCAGGTCGCGGACCTGACGCTCGGTGATGTTCTTGGGCGCGCCGGTCATCAGGTCGGTTCCCGACTGCGTCTTGGGGAAGGCGATGACCTCGCGGATGTTGTCCTCACCCGCGAAGATCGCGACCAAACGGTCGATACCCACCGCGAAACCGGCGTGGGGTGGCGCACCGTACTTGAAGGCGCCCAGCAAGAAGCCAAAACGCGCCTCCGCCTCCGATTCACTGATACCCAGGGCGGAGAAGATACGCGACTGGATGTCGGCCCGGTGGATACGCACCGAACCACTACCCAATTCCCAACCGTTCAGCACCAGGTCGTAGGACTGCGAACGAACCTTCAGGGGATCGCTCTCGATCAGGTCGAGGTCGTCGAGGTGGGGCATGGTGAAGGGATGGTGCGCCGAGACGAGGTGCCCGTCGTCGTCGACACCTTCGAAGAGGGGGAATTCCGTGATCCAGACGTACTGGTGAGGGCCTTGACTCACTGGTGGTGCGCCAATCGCTAGGCGCAGCGCCCCGAGCACGTGACACGCCGTGACGTACTCGTCGGCGACCACGAGTATCAGGTCACCCACCTGAGCGTCGTCCACCGACGCGAGGGCGGACGTCTCGGTCTCGGTGAGGAATCGGGCCAGGGGCGACTCCAGCCCCTCACTGGTGACGCGGAACCACGCCAGGCCTTGAGCACCGAGCGCCTTGGCCTGGTCGGTCAGGGCGTCCAGTCGCGAACGCGTGAATTCGGCTCCCCCACGCACGCACAGGGCCTTCACCGTCGGTGCCGCGAAGGCCTTGACCTCGGTGGTGGCGAAGGCGTCGGAGAGGTCCCACAGGGACATGGCGAAACGCAGGTCCGGTTTGTCCGTGCCGTAGCGGTCGAGGGCCTGCGCCCAGGTCATGGTCGCGATGGGTCCGGGACGTTCTCCGGTGGCCACCTCGGCGGCGTCGAGCACCGCAGCGGACACGAAGGCGAAGATGTCGTCCTGGGTCACGAAACTCGCCTCGACGTCAAGCTGGGTGAATTCGAACTGGCGGTCCGCCCGCAGGTCCTCGTCGCGCAGGCAGCGAGCGATCTGGAAGTACCGGTCGAACCCGCCCACCATCAAGAGTTGCTTCGCGATCTGGGGACTCTGGGGCAAGACGTAGAACTCGCCGGGGTGCAGGCGTGACGGCACGACGAATTCGCGCGCACCTTCGGGCGTGGGCGCCCACAACAACGGCGTCTCCACCTCACAGAAGCCTTGTCGCTCCATCGCTCGGCGCAAGGTGGCGTTGACGCTCGCGCGCAGTCGGAGATTGCGTTGCATCCGCTCGCGGCGCACATCGACGTAGCGGTAACGCAGACGCACCTGCTCGTCCACGTCCGCGCGCTCGTCGATGGGAAACGGCGGTGTCTCGGCCGCCGAAAGAATCTCCACCTGGCACTCGGTGAGTTCGATCTCGCCGGTGGCCAGCCGGTCATTGATCGTGCCCTCGGGTCGACGTGACACGACACCCGTGACGCGCACCACGTACTCCGATCGGACGTCGACCGAACCATCGACGACGGCCTGCAGGACTCCCGAACGATCACGCAGGTCCAAGAACGCCAGGTGTTCGCCGTGTTCGCGGCGCTTGGCGACCCACCCACACACGCTGAGGCGCCGACCGATCATCGTGGCGTCCACCGATCCGCACAGCAGGTCGCGCATGCTCGTCTTTTCCGAGGAGTCTGGTGCTTCGAAGTGGGCAGTCATGATCTCTCTAGTGCTGTAGGTGAGCGCGCAGGACGTCGATGAGTTCCTCGCGGGCCACGCGCCGCTGGGCCTGCTCAAAATCATCGCTGCGCAGGTCTCTCATCGTAACCTGACCAGCCTCGAGCTCCTGGGGACCGATCAGGAGCGCGACGCGCGCACCGGAACGGTCCGCCAGTTTCATTTGCGACTTCATCGAACGTCCGTCGTAGGCGCGGTCGACCGCGAAGCCGGCGTTGCGGAGTTGGTCAGCGAGCGACGACGCCACCTGGGTCGCGGTGGTGTCCACCACGAAGACATCGATCGTCCGATTGATCAGGTTGGACGTCACGCCCTCGGCCTCGCGGGCCAAGAGGAGCCGTTCGATGCCCGATCCGAACCCGATGCCGCTGGTCGGCTTGCCCCCCAATTGTTCACTGAGCCCGTCGTAACGACCACCGCCACCGATGGCGTTCTGGGCACTGCCGAGCGCGTCAGCCACGAATTCGAAGGTCGTGCGCGTGTAATAGTCGAATCCCCGCACGAGCCGCGGGTCCAGCGTGACCTCGATGTTGAGTTGGGCCAGCCCGGCGCGCACGTGACCGAAGTGTGCGTGGCAGTCGGCGCACAAGAAGTCGGGCAGCGTTGGGCCCGCGTCGGTGACCTCGAGGCAGGCTGCTTTCTTGCAGTCGAGCACCCGAAGCGGGTTCTTGTCCCACGTGACCCGGTGCTCGTCGCAGAGCTGTTCGCGGTGCTCGTCGAGGTGACCGCGCAGGACCTCGACGAAGCGACCTCGACACTCGACGTGGCCCATGGAGTTGAGGAGCAGACGAATCTGGGTGAGCCCCAGGGACTGGTAGAAACGCCAGGCGAGGGCGATGACGTCCACGTCCAGCGCGGGGTCGTCGGTGCCGAGGACCTCGACGCCGAGTTGGTGGTGTTGACGGTAGCGCCCGGCCTGGGGTCGTTCGTAGCGGAAGGCCGGCGTCACGTACCAGGCCTTGAACGGAGTGGTGGGTTGGTGCTGGACGAAGGCACGCACCACCGAGGCCGTCCCCTCCGGGCGTAGCGCGTAGGTGCGTTCGCCGCGGTCTTGAAACACGTACATCTCCTTGGAGGCGACGTCGCTGTGTTCCCCGATCCCCCGGTGAAAGACGCCCACGTCTTCGAACATCGGGGTGAGGATCAATCCGAACCCACTGCGGTACGCGTGCTCGGCGAAGGTCGCCACTAGTCCCTCCCACAGCGCCGACTGGGGGGCGAGCACGTCGTGCGTGCCGATGGGGGCTTGGAAGGTGCTCACGAGGCCTTGTGGTGACCGGGAATCTGTCGAAAGGCGTCGAAGACGCCGTCGACGGCCTTGAGCGAGGCCAGCAGGCTCGAGAGGTGACTGGGGTCGGCCAACTCCACGTCGAAGAGCATGCGCACGATGCGCGAACCCGAGGTCGCCGTCGAACTGGAGACGATATTGAGGTGGTACTCCGCGACCACCTTGGAAACGTCCAGCAGGAGTCGGGCGCGGTCGAAGGCCATGACCTCGAGAGCCACGCGGTACTGTCCGTGCGTGGCCCCGTCCCACTCGACGTCGATGATGCGCTCCCCGAGACGGTGGGCCAGGGCCACCGCGTTCGAGCAGTCGTCTCGGTGCACCGACACCCCGCGACCCTGAGTGATGAACCCCATGATGGCGTCACCGGGTACGGGTGAGCAGCATCGGGCCAAGTGGATCATCACGTCGTCGAGACCCTCGACGTACACGCCGGCGCTACGTCGGGTGGTGCGGCTGTTGCGCGGCGCGCGGGTGACGGTCGTCGGCAGTTGTTCGGCCTCGCCCCCGTGGAGTTCTCGATCGAGTCGCTGCACCACCGCCAGGGCCGAGATCTGGTGTGAGTCGATGGCCATGAAGAGCGCGTCGAGGTTCTCGAGGTTGAGCGACTTGACCACCGCTTCGAGGGCGGTGGACGACAAGGAGGTGGCAATCGGCAGACCCTCGCGGCGCAACGCCTTGGTGAGCTCCTCGCGACCGGATTCGATCGCGTCCTCGCGGCGTTCGCGCTGGAACCACTGACGAATCTTCGACTTGGCGCGCGACGATTGCGCGAAGTTCAACCAGTCGCGCGAGGGACCGGCGGACTCGTTCTTCGACGTGACAATCTCCACCACGTCAGCCGAGTGCAACACCGTCTCGAGCGGTACCAGGCGACCGTTGACCTTGGCGCCGACGCAGTGGTGACCGACCTCGGTGTGGACCGCGTAGGCGAAATCGATGGTGGTCGCCCCGTCGGCCAGCGCGATGACGCGTCCCTTGGGCGTGAAGACGTAGACCTCATCCTGTCCGAGGTCGAGTTTCAGGGCCTCCAAGAAAGCGATGGGGTCGGGTTCATCCTCGTGCACGTCCGCGAGGCGTTGCATCCACTGGATCTCCTGGGGCGAGGCGCCTTCCTTGTAACTCCAGTGGGCCGCGACACCGAACTCCGCGCGGCGGTGCATCTCGTTGGTCCGCACCTGGACCTCGACCGACTTGCCCTTGGGTCCGATGACGGTGGTGTGCAGCGACTGGTAGAGGTTGAACTTGGGGGAATTGATGTAGTCCTTAAAGCGACCCGGCACGGGTGACCACAGGGCGTGGATCGCTCCGAGCACCGCCCAGCAGTCTCGGTCGTCATCGACGATCACTCGTAGGCCCACGAGGTCGTAGATGTCGTCGAACTCCTTGCCCCCCACCACCATCTTCTCGTAGATGCTCCACAGGTGCTTGGGTCGACCGCGGACTTCGGCGTTGATACCGAAGCCGCGCAGTTTCTCGCTCAGGATCTCCATCACCTCGTGCAGATACGCTTCACGCTCGGGCTGGCGCGCCGCCACCATCTGTTCGATCTCGGCGTAGCGCTTAGGGTGCAGCGTGGCGAAGCTCAAGTCCTCGAGCTGCCACTTGACCTGCTGCACGCCCAGGCGGTGCGCCAGCGGGGCGTACACGTCTAGCGTCTCTTGAGCGATGGACCTCTGGCGATGCATCGGCATGACCGAGATCGTCCGCATGTTGTGTAGTCGGTCGGCCAGTTTGATCATCAGCACGCGCCAGTCCTGAGCCATGGCAATGAACATCTTGCGGATCGTGGCGGCCTGCTGGGCCTCCTTGGAATCAAATTCCAGGCGATCGAGTTTGGTGACCCCGTCCACCACGGCCGCGACCTTGTCGCCGAACTCCCCCACCAGCCATTCATTGGTGACGCCGGTGTCCTCGACGGCGTCGTGGAGCAGGGCCGCCGCGATAGTCATCTCGTCAAGTCCCAGATCCGCCGTGATATCGGCCACGGCAATGGGGTGCGTGACGTAGGGCTCGCCGGTTCGTCGTAGTTGACCCTCGTGCGCGTTGATGGCCACGATGCCCGCGCGGCGAATGAGGGCCACGTCGCCCCCGTCGTGGTGCTCCAGGAATCGCGCGACCAACCGCTCCACCGAACCCTCAAGGGCCGGATCCACCGTCGTGCGCGACGTGAGACTGACCATCACCTCAGCCTAGGTGTCAACGGCGCTTTTGTTTGCGAGCCCGTGGAGCGACGGTGCCGTTGACCCGCCGCGGCGAACCCGCGAGGCGCTGGGAGACGTCCGAACCCAGGAGGGCGGCCGCGCGTGGTGAGAGCGTCGCGTGCTCGGTGCGCTGAACCCGCGCCGCCAACTCCTGGTAGCGGGGTTCGCGCTCCTTCATCCACGCCAGTAATGGACTGGCGATGAAGATGGACGAGTAGGCACCGCTCATGAGGCCCACGAACAGGGCGAGGCCGTAGTTCTGCAGGGTCGTGGCGCCCAGGATGTAGGCGCCAACCACGAGGACGGCCATCACCGGCAAAATAGCCACCAGCGACGTGTTGATGGAGCGCGCGAGGGTCTGGTTCATCGAGAGATTGACCATCTCGCCGTAGGTCACCGTACCGCTCTTCAAGATGGCGTTGGGGCTACTGGCGTTATCGCGCACGCGGTCGAACACGACCACGGTGTCGTAGAGCGAATAACCCAGAATCGTCAACAACGCGATGACCGTGTCGGGCGTGATCTGGAACCCGAACAGCGAGTACACGCCGACCGTGACGAGCAGGTCGTGCACCATCGCGATGAAGGCCGCCAGAGCCATCTTGGGCTCGAACCGGAACGAGATGTAGGCCACCACCGCGACAAAGAAGATGATCAGCGCCTCGAGCGCGCGGTTGGTGACCTGGCCACCCCACGTCGGGCCCACGCTCGAGGTGGAGACCTGGCTGGATGACACCCCCGCCTGTTGCGCCATGGCGGCCGAGACGGCGTTGGTGATGGACGTCTGTACGCTCTGGGAGTCGTTGTTGAGGTCCGCCGTCACCTGGTAGGTCTCGGAGCCCAACTTTTCGACCGTGGGATTCGCCAGACCGGCCTTCGTCACCGCCGAGGTCATCGCCGAGATGGACGAGTGGGGCGCGAGGACCTCCCACGAGCTACCACCCTTGAAGTCAATACCGAGGTTGAAGCCGCGAACGCTGAGTGAACCAAGTCCCACCAAAATCACGACCAGCGAGGCGGTGAACCAAATCTTCTTTCGACCGACGAAATCGATCGTGGTCAGTCCCTGGTAGAGGCGTCCGAAACGCCCCGGCGTGGTCGCGTCGGTCTCGTGCACCTGATCCTCACTCATGGCTTCCTCCCGCGGTCACTCCGGCGGCCATCGACAACGCCGAGGAGCTTTGCCGATCGCGACGACCGAGCAAGATCACCAACGGACGCGTGAAGTACCAGGTGATGAAGATGTCCATCAACGTCGAGAGCCCGAGGAAGAACGCGAAGCCTCGCACGTCGCCCACGGCGATGAGGTACAAGAGCACCGCGGCGAGGAGACTGACCGTGTCAGCGGCCAATACGGTGCGCCACGCGGAACGAAAACCCCGGTCCACCGAGGTGCGCATCGTGCGACCCGACCGCGCTTCGTCCTTCAGGCGTTCGAAGTACACGATGTAACTGTCCACCGTGATACCGATCGACACGATCAAACCGGTCACGCCGGCCAAGGAGAAGGTCGGCGCGTACGCGGTGTGACCCAGCGCCGAGATGATGGCCCACAGCAACGCCGCGGTGACGCCCAGTCCGAGAAGAATGACGAGACCCAGGGCGCGGTAGTACGCGATGACGTAGAGCAGCACCAACGCGAGACCCGCGAGACCGGCACCCAAACCGGCAATCAGCGCCGAGTGGCCCAACGTGGGCGAGACGATCTGGCTGGTCAAGGGTTGCAGACGCACTGGCAATGCCCCGAATTCCATGGCGATGGCCAGACTCTTGGCCGAGTTCTGGGTGAAATTACCCGAAATCTGGCCCTGACCGCCAAAACTCGTGAACGTACTCTGCGCCGGCAGAATCAGCGGCGCACTCTGGATCACGCCGTCGAGTTCGATGGCGACCTCTTGGTGGAAGTTGTTGCGCGCCACGGTGTCCCACGCGGGACTTCCCGCGGCGGTCAAGTTGTAGCTGACGACCCACTGGCCGATCTGATCCTGGGTGGCGAACGCCTTACCGATGGCGGTACCGGTCAACTGAGCGGGGCCGAGCAAGTAGCGCGTTCCGGCCGGCGCGCCGAGCAAGGGCAGGATCACCGGCTTGCTGGCCACGTCATTCACGGGGGTGGTGGTGGCAATGGACGCGAACTTGGGGTCCACGCCCAGCGTGTTGGACGAGAAGCCGGCCGTTGAGTTGTTCGGGGTCACCGCGAGGTTGGCCTGGCTATGCAAGTACGCGGCGCCGCACGACGGCATGGGCGCGGTGCCCAAGGGCTTGGCGTTCTTGGCCGCTGGCGCGACTTGGCAGAGCACGGGACGAAAGAAGAGTTGGGCGGTCTGACCGATCTCGGCCAGAATGCGGCTCGCGTCCTTCGCGCCCGGAGCGCTGACGACGACGTTCTTGCCCTGCGTGTTCACCTGCGCGCCCGACACACCGAATCCGTTGATGCGGTTCGTCAAGACGGTGACGACTTCGTTCAGTTGCGACTGCGTGGCGGGAGTCGTGGGCTTATAGACCACCGACAAGCCACCCGCGAGGTCCAAACCCAGCTTCGGTCCCCACCCGAGCGACAAGGTCGTGGCCAGGGAACCAAAACCAATCACCAGAGTCAGTAACAAGCTGACAATGAGCGATTTACGCGTAACCGCGGGCGCCGCCATTACTTGTCATCACCCTCGTGGGAGGGCTCCTCGTGCTCGTCCTCGGGTCCCGTACTCGCGGCGACCGGCGGTACGTGCTTGCCCGCGATTGCCGACGGAACGAATTCGATGTCGGTGCCCCCGGCGGTGCGCAAGGTCACGGCCTCGTCAGTGCGACTGACGACGGTCCCGATCATCCCGCCGATGGTGCGAGCCCGGTCACCGACCTCGACCTGGCGGGCCTCGAGACGCTGAGCCTTCTGCTTGCGCGACCGCGGGCGAAGAAAGAAGAAGTAGAGACCGCCGAACAACACCACGTAAATGAGAATGATGTAGGGGCTGCCCTTTTGAGTCGTGGCGAACAACAACATTGAAGATTCCTCCGGCAATAGACCCAAGAAACCCTACTCGCTCCCGGGTCTCCGCCTAGACCAGCCCACCACCGGGCCGTTGCATCTTGAGGTGGGCGAAAGCCTTGTCGGTGGCGATCCTCCCCCGTGGCGTGCGCACGAGGAAACCCTCGCGCAGCAAGTAGGGCTCGTAGGCGTCCTCGATCGTGGCCGTTTCCTCACCACTGGCGTGGGCCAACGTGGTCAGTCCGACCGGGAGATGAGCGAATTGGCCACAGAGCAGTCCGAGGATGCGACGGTCAATCTTGTCGAGCCCTAGTTCGTCCACCCCGAAGAGGTCGAGCGCTTCCGCGGCGAGCCGTTCGTCGACCACGTCGTGTCCACCCACGGCGGCCACGTCACGCACTCGGCGCAGCAGTCGGTTCGCGATTCGCGGCGTCCCCCTTGACCTTCCCGCGACGACACCGGCTGCGTCGCCCGCCAATTCGATGCGGAGCAGCCCCGCGGATCGCGCGACAATGCGGCGGAGCTCGTCGCGGTCGTAGAGGTCCAACTGTCCGACGAAACCGAAGCGGTCGCGCAGGGGCGCCGCCACCAGACCAGTTCGCGTGGTGGCTCCCACCAACGTGAACTGCGGTAGGTCGAGGCGGATGGACCGGGCCGAGGGGCCGCGACCGATCATCACGTCCAAGCGCCGGTCCTCCATCGCGGGGTAGAGAACCTCTTCGACGGCCCGCGACAGGCGATGAATCTCGTCGATGAAAAGGACATCCCCCTCGTGAAGATCGGTGAGGAGGGCCACCAGGTCGCCGGGGCGAGCGAGCACCGGACCCGACGTGACGCGCAGTCCCGCACCCATTTCTCGGGCCACGATGCTCGCCAGCGACGTCTTGCCCAAACCCGGTGGACCGGCGAATAGGAGGTGATCGGTACATTGACCACGTGTCTTCGCTGATCCCAGCACAATTTCCAGATGACCCACCAGGTCGCGTTGGCCAACAAAATCCGACAGCGACACCGGCCGCAAGGTGGCGTCCACGTGCAATTCGCCCTCGCCGGCATCGGCAACCACCAGACGCTCCGCCTCACGGGCGTTCACGTCGACCTCGCGGCGGGTCACGAGCGGCGCACCAATTGCAGCGCGAAGCGCAGGGCGGCGGCGTCGTCGTCGGGTAGAGCAACTCCCTCGAGGGCGTCTCGAATCTCGGCCGCCGCGTAACCGAGCGAGCGCAACGCCTCTTCAATGTCGCCCGCGGAGCCGGTGGAGGAGGTCGTGGGGGAACTCGCCACCTCCACCAATTTGCCCTTGAGCTCCAACACGATACGACTCGCGGTCTTCGCACCGATGCCCGGAATCTGCGACACCCGTTTCACATCTCCGCTTTCTATGGCGCCGCGTAGTTCGTCGACCGACATGGTGCGTAACGCCGCCAACGCCGTGGAAGGTCCGACGCCCGGCGTCACGAGCAAGGTGCGAAAGAATGCGCGGTCGTCCGCCGAGGCGAAGCCGTAGAGGACGATTGCGTCCGCGCGCACTTGCGTGTGGACGAACAGCTCGCACATCGTCCCAGTTCGCACGGTCTGCGGCGACGCGACCGTCACCTCGTAGCCGACTCCTTGGACGTCAATCACCGCCACACCGCTGAGCTCGACGCTCACCACCCGACCGGCCAGCCACCCAATCACGTCGCCGCCACCATGCGCCGTTCCACGCGTTCGGTCATGAAGTAGGTGATGGCCAGGCCCAGTGCGTCCGCCGCGTCCGGGGGACGGGGAATATCACTCAGACCGCACAATTGGGCGACCATCGCCTGGACCTGAGATTTCGGCGCGGCCCCGTAGCCGGTGACCGCCATTTTGACCTGTTGCGCGGTGAATTGGCGCACCACGAGGCCTCGTGAACCCGCGAGTCCCACGGCGATGCCACTGGCCTGGGCGACCGGAATGGCGGTCAGCGCGTTGCGCTGAAAGAACACGCGCTCCACCACGACGGCGTCGGGTCGCGTGTCGGACAACAACGCCGCGACGTCGTCATGGATCTGCGCGAGTCGCCGCTCCACCTCGAGGGTGACATCCGTCTCGAGTACTCCGGCGCGTACGGCACGAAACGACTCGACCCCGTGAAAGGAGCCCTCCACCAACCCGAAACCGCAGCGGGTCAGACCGGGATCGATGCCGAGTACGAACATACGTTCGATTGTAATGCTCCCCACGCTCACCGCGTGGTTTTAGCCCTCGAAATTGGCCAGCACGTCGTCGGAGATGTCGAAATTCGCGAAGACGTTCTGCACGTCGTCATGGTCGTCGATGGCGTCCATCAACCGCAAGACCTTCTTCGCTTCCCCCTCGTCCTCGACGGGGATCAGATTTTGAGGGATCAACGTGAGTTCAACGCCCACCACGATGAGGCCAAAGCCCTCGAGCGCGTCACGCACCGCGGCGACCTGCGTCGGATCGGTGGTGACGACGAAGTTGTCGCCCTGGGCCGCGAAGTTCTCTCCCCCGGCCTCGAGGACCCATTCCAGGAGTTCATCCTCGTTGAGCGGCCCCTTGACTTCGATGCTGCCCTTGCGGTCAAACTGCCACGACACGGCCCCCGGCTCGGCGATATTGCCGCCATTCTTCGAGAGCAGGTGCTTGATCTCGGCGCTCGTGCGATTGCGGTTATCCGTCAGGGTCTCGATGATGATCGCGACGCCACCGGGGGCGTAGCCTTCGTAGGAAATCGCCTCGTAACGCACACCCTCGAGCTCACCGGTACCGCGCTTGATGGCGCGCTCGATCGTGTCGATTGGTACCGACGCCTCGCGCGCCTTTTGGAACATCGTGCGCAGGCTGGCGTTGGCGGCCGGGTCGCCGCCACCCTCGCGAGCCGCCACTTCCACCTGGCGGATCAATTTAGCGAATACTTTGGCGCGGGCCGAGTCCTTGGCACCCTTGCGGTGCTTCGTCGTCGCCCACTTCGAATGGCCGGACATGTTTCCTCCTACCCCAATCAGGGCGTAGTTATCGTAACGCTTCGCTGAGCGCGTCGAGGAACAGTCCGTGCACCAGGACGTCATTGGTCAACTCGGGATGGAACGAACACCCCCACGCCGCCCCTTGTCGTACCAGCACTGGATGCTCACCATCGCCGTGGTCGTGGGTCGCGATGACCGTCACGGTGTCAGCCCACCGCACAATCCGTGGCGCACGGATGAAGACACCCGGCACCACGGCACCGCCCTCGAGCGCGATCGGCGTTTCGAAACTGGCGATCTGGCGCCCGTAGCCATTGCGCCGGACTGTGACGTCGAGCGCCGCGAAACTCCACTGGTCGGCGCGACCGTCGAGCACGTCACGCGATAGCAAGATCAGGCCGGCACACGTCCCGAAGACCGGGATGCCCTCGTCGATCAGCGCGCCGAGTGGTTCGCGCACCCCCGACGTGGTCAACAGGCGGCTAATCGTCGTCGATTCACCCCCGGGAATGATGAGACCATCGAGACCGTTGAGCTCGCCGGGTCGGCGCACCGTGCGAGCGGTGACGCCGAGGTTCTCCAGCGTACGGACGTGTTCGCGCACGTCCCCCTGGAGAGCCAACACCCCAACCGTGCGCATTACCAACCGCGCTCGGCGAGACGTTGCTCCAAGGTTGCCGTCTCGGCGCCGCGCATGGCGGCACCCAGACCGGTCGACACCTTCGCGACGATGCTCGCGTCGTCGAAGTGCGTGGTGGCCTCGACGATGGCCTTGGCCATGCGTTCGGGGTCCTCACTCTTGAAGATGCCCGAGCCCACGAACACGGCCTGCGCCCCCAGCTGCAGCACCAACGCCGCGTCCGCGGGCGTCGAAATACCACCGGCGCAGAAGAGGGGTACGGGCAACTGTCCCGTCGCGGCCACTTCCTGCACCAGCGCCAGGGGGGCTTGGAGGTCCTTGGCCAGAGCGAAGAGCTCCGCCGAGTCGGCGCTCGCCAGTCGGCGCATCTGCGTGGAGATGGTGCGAAGGTGGCGCACGGCCTCGACCACGTTCCCGGTGCCGGCCTCCCCCTTCGAGCGGATGAGGCACGCACCCTCAGCGATCCGGCGCAGGGCCTCGCCAAGATTGGTCGCTCCGCACACGAAGGGGACGGTGAACTGCCACTTGTCGATGTGGTTCTCCTCGTCGGCGGGCGTGAGCACCTCGGATTCGTCGATGTAGTCCACGTCGAGGGACTGCAGAATCTGCGCCTCCGCGAAGTGGCCGATGCGGGCCTTCGCCATCACCGGGATGGTCACGGTGGCCTGAATCTCCTGGATCATCTGAGGATCGCTCATTCGCGCCACGCCGCCGTCACGACGGATGTCCGACGGGACGCGTTCGAGCGCCATCACGGCCACGGCCCCGGCGTCCTCGGCGATCTTGGCCTGTTCGGGATTGACGACGTCCATGATGACGCCGCCACGCAACATGTCGGCGAGACCGCGCTTGACGAGTGCGGAACCAACGGTGGAGGGAGTAAGGGCTGAACTCATCCCTCCAGACTAATTGACCGCGCTGGTTACCATTCCTCGAGGGCCAACGCCCGCAACTCGACGTCGTCGAGGTCGCTCAAGTCAGGCGTCCCTCGGTCACTGTAGACGTCGAACCAGATGAAACGCCATTGGTCGTAGGACGCGGACGCGAAGAACGAGTTGGGGGGCACGACCTGACGGCTGCATTTGCGCAGGGCCCCGGCCAGGCCCAGGGGGTAACGGATCACGGCCGCCGCGACCTCGTCGCATCTATATGTCAGACCAGCACCGGCCAGTTCTCGTCGAACCCCGACCGGGGCATTGAGCGTGGCCGCCGCACTCTCGCGCCCCAGGACGCCCAATCGCTGGCGCGCGAGACAGTGGGCCACGACGCCCTCGAGTTCGATCAGCTCAAAATCGCGCATCAGGGCGCTGGTCACGAACAACGAGTACCCCGCGCCGTTGGGCGCCAGTGCGGCGTTATAGCCCTCGTCGGCGACGATGAAGGCACTCACCCCATCGACGCCGAACGTGGCCGTCAGTCGGTCCAGGACAGTCACCAGACGTTGCCGATCCTTCGAGGACCCACCGGGGCTGAACGCCGCCAGGATCTCGGCGCCCAGGGTCTCCCCGCGTCGTTCGCCCCGGGTGAGGGACCGCCGTAGGTCGTAGACCTGCGCGGCGATCATCGCGACACCCGCCACCGCGAAGAGCGGTGACACGACGGTGGCGGCCAGCAGCGCGACGACGATGACTCCGACCAGGACAAGTTGCGGACGCTTCCGACGCAGGGCGAAGCGCCGAACGGCTTCGCGATGTCCATCGCGTTCGCTCGTCGACGGAGCGTAGGGGTTCTGCCACGTCGGGTCGAGCACCGCTTCGACGTGGCGCGGGCCGCGGGCCCGCGACGACGACGGGCGTCGCGACCGGTTTCTTTGTTGAGTGGCCATGTACTCAGGCTACCCGAGGGCCAGGAAATGAC
>Ga0209698_10002851_pt1 | contig 19310 bp, 12 predicted proteins | sample LitLauG_LLR_2012_FD_187203 | JGI IMG/M metagenome (GOLD analysis project Ga0209698, IMG submission 187203) | Freshwater sediment microbial communities from Pennsylvania, USA - Little Laurel Run_MetaG_LLR_2012 (SPAdes) (version 2) | ecosystem: Environmental > Aquatic > Freshwater > Creek >...
TGCCGCCCCGGCGAAGGCATCTGCACCGACATGCGCGCCGTCCGCAAAGACTACTTCCTCGATCACGATCATTCTGCCTACGTCGATCAGTGGGATTGGGAACGAACCATCACTGCCGAGCAGCGCAATCTGGGGTTTCTGAAATCCGTCGTTGGCAAGATCTGGAAAGTCCTGGTCGGCGCCGAGAAGTTCGCGCAGGAAATGTTTCCCGAGCTGCGCAATCCTCGCTACCCCAATCTGCCGGAAGAGCTCACGTTTCTCCACGCGGAAGAGCTCCTGGCCATGTATTCCAATCTGCCGCGCAAGCGCCGCGAGACTGTCATTCTGCAGAAGCACCCGGCAATCTTCATTATTGGTATCGGCTGGCCGCTCAAAGACGGCTACCCGCACGAAATGCGCGCCGCCGACTACGACGACTGGATCTCCGACACCAGCGATCAGACCAACCGCGACACTCACGGCCTCAACGGCGACATCCTGGTCTGGAACCACGTCACTCGGCGCCGCCACGAACTGAGTTCCATGGGCATCCGCGTCAATGCGGAAACCCTGCGCAAACAGCTGGAGATGTCGAACCTGCTCGACAATCTCAAATTCCCCTATCACCAGGGAATCATCAACAACGTGCTGCCACTCTCGATCGGTGGCGGCATCGGCCAGTCCCGCACCCTGATGCTCCTCCTGCGCAAGGCACACTTAGGAGAAGTCAGCGTAACGGTGTGGCCAAAGATCCTGAAGGAAATGTGCGCCAAGAAGAACATCTTCGTGCTTGAATAAGCAGCGATTAGTTAATACAAGGGTGCCCCATTTCTCGCGCGATTTGTGCGCGAGAAGTGGGGTTTCTTGTGAACGCCGCAACAGGGGCGCCGACTATCAGTTCCTGGGCGATCACTCCACGTCGTGGGAAAGCACACTCCAGTCCAGCGTTAGGCGTCGGAATTGGGAAGGCACCTCGGAGCGCGGGACGCTCCTTCTTGCCGGGGAAGCCTGTGTCCCAAAGCGGGACATCGACGCGGATATCAACCCTCCGAGGTGACCTGCATCACAGGTCAAGATGCTGCAATTTACTACTCTCTGTGATGAGGCAATATCCCTGCACTGATAAGCCGTTGCCCTTTGCGCTCGTAGCAAAAAGCCCCAAGTCCCGCAGGGACAAAACAATTTAGCCCAGCGCTTAAGCGCTGGGTGCTCGTTCCGTTCAAGATTGCCAAGTCCCGGAGGGACGACACATGTCACACTCGTACTCCAGCAACCGCATCCACGTGATCTTCAGTACGAAAGACCGACGTCCCTGTATCGATGACGATTTCCAACCCAAACTCTGGGCCTACATGGCAGGAATCGCACACAACCAGGGATTCGATGCCATAATCATCGGCGGTGTCCGCGATCACGCGCATGCTCTGCTGGTACTGCCGCCGACCATGCCGCTGGCCAAAGCCGTCCAATTCCTCAAAGGAAGCTCGTCAAAATGGATCAACGAAACCAAGGGCGATTTCATGTGGCAAGAGGGCTACGGTGCCTTCAGCGTCAGCGCGTCGCAAACAGACGATGTGGTCCGCTATATCGCAAACCAACGCGCGCATCATGCAAACAAGAATTCTAAAGAGGAGTTTCTGGCGTTCCTGAAGAAATACGGTATCGCGTACGATCCCACACACGTGCTGGGCTAGCTGTTTCGTCCCTCCGGGACTCGTCCGTGCCTTAATACTCCCCACAGCGCTAAAGCGCTAGGCTAAATTGTTTCGTCCCTTCAGGACTGGCGGTCTTGCCAAATCACGAATGCTTGGCGATACCACTTCAAGGCGTCGCGTGCGCCTCCGCCAGCGCCTTCTTCACCGCCAGCAATTCCTTCAGCACACTCCGCAGCTTGGTCGACTCCAGCGCATTCGCTCCATCCGATTTCGCTTCCTTAGGATTGTCGTGCACTTCCATGAATACGCCATCCACACCCGCGGCGACAGCCGCTCTAGCCAACAGCGGTATAAACTCCGGCTGCCCTCCGCTCACCGCCGGACCTTTATCGTCCGCCTCCGACGACGGCAGCTGCACCGAGTGCGTCGCGTCGAACACAACCGGCGCAAACTTCCGCATGATCGCCAGCGATCGCATGTCAACCACCAGGTTGTTGTACCCAAAGCTCGCCCCGCGCTCGGTCAAAAACACCTGCGCATTCCCCGCCTCGCGGCACTTCTCCACCGCATGCCGCATGTCCCAGGGCGCCACGAACTGCCCTTTTTTGATGTTGACCACTCGCCCACTCAGCGCCGCCGCCACGACCAGATCCGTCTGCCGGCCGAGGAATGCCGGTATCTGCAGCACATCCACCACGTCGGCAACTTTCCCCACGTCTGCCGTCTCGTGCACATCGGTTAACACCGGCAAGTGCAGCTCGTCCTTGATCTTCTTCAGAATCCGCAGACCTTCCTTCAGCCCCGGCCCGCGAAAGCTGCGAATCGACGTCCGGTTCGCCTTGTCATAACTCGCTTTGAAGATGAACGGGAAATCGAGCGACCTCGTCACTCCCTTGATGATCTCCGCCATCCGGATCGCGTGTTCCTCGCTCTCAATCACACAAGGCCCCGCGATCAGAAACAGATCACTCGACCCAATGTGAATGTCGCCGACTTGGAAAGAAGTTGTCATCCCAAAAATCTAAGGACACGCAGGAACACGCTGCTCATAGAAGCCTTCGTGTAACTTCGTGTCCTTCGTGGTTATTCTACCGTCCCGCGACTCGCTCCGGCCGGTGGAACATTTCCACCTCGGAAATTTCCTTCTCAGCGCGCCGCTTCTGCCCATACTCATACGCCGCCCCCACAAACGTCCGGAACAGCGGATGCGGCTCCAGCGGCTTCGACTTGAACTCGGGATGGAACTGGCACCCAATGAAATGCGGATGATCGGGCAACTCGACCATCTCCACGTACGTCCCGTCCGGCGTCGACCCCGAAATACGCAACCCGGCAGCCACCAATGGCTCCTCGTACTCGCGGTTAAATTCGTAGCGATGCCGGTGCCGCTCGCTGATTTCGAGCACCCCATAGATCTTGTGCGCCAGCGTATTCGGTTCGATCTTGCAGGTCCAGGCCCCCAAACGCATCGTTCCGCCCAATTCCTCCACCCCGCGCAACTCGCGCAGCTTGTAAATCACCCGATGCGGCGTGGCCGGGTCAAACTCGCTCGAGTTCGCCTCCTCCAGCCCCACTACGTTCCGCGCGAACTCGATGCACGCCGTCTGCATCCCGAGACAAATCCCAAAGTAAGGAACTTTCTTCTCGCGCGCGTACCGGATCGCCGTCAGCATCCCTTCGATTCCGCGCTTTCCAAATCCACCGGGAACCAGGATCCCGTCATATCCTTCGAGCTGTGCTTCGTAGCTTTTATCGCCGGTCTCCAGCCCTTCGGCCTCAATCCAGTTGAGCTGCAGCTTCAGGTTGTGCGCCAGCGCCCCGTGCACCAGCGCCTCTTTCAGCGACTTGTACGAATCCTCGTACTCCACATACTTGCCAACGATCCCGATCGTGACCGTGTCCTTCGGGTTGTACACGCGATGGACAATATCCTCCCATTTCGACAGATCGCGCTCCTTCGCTGCAATATGCAGATGCTTCAGCACCAGCGTGTCCACATTCTCATTCGCAAACACGAGCGGCACTTCGTACACCGACGCCACGTCCTTCGCCGTTATCACTGCCTCTTCTGGAACGTTGCAAAAGAGCGCGATCTTCTGCTTCATCTCCTTCGCCAGAAAACGGTCCGTCCGGCACAGCAAAATGTCCGGCTGAATTCCGATGCTCAGCAACTCCTTCACCGAGTGCTGCGTCGGCTTCGTTTTCAGTTCCTGCGCCGCCGCAATGAAAGGCACTAGCGTGACATGCACAAATAACGTGTGCTCCCGCCCCAGTTCCTGCCGCATCTGCCGGATCGCTTCCATAAAGGGCAACGATTCGATGTCACCCACCGTGCCGCCAATCTCCACGATCGCGACGTCCACTTCCTGCGCTACCTTCTTCATCGCCGCTTTGATCTCGTTGGTGACGTGCGGAATCACCTGCACCGTCTTTCCTAGATAGTCCCCACGCCGCTCCTTGGCGATGATCTGCTCGTAAAGCCGCCCCGTCGTCCAGTTGTTGTCGCGGGAAAGTTTCGAGTGCGTGAAGCGCTCGTAGTGCCCCAGATCCAGATCCGTCTCCGCACCGTCATCCGTCACAAACACTTCGCCGTGCTGAAACGGCGACATCGTCCCCGGATCTACATTCAGATACGGATCGAACTTCATCAGGTTGACTTTGATCCCGCGGCTCTCCAGCAGGCACCCGATCGAAGCCGCGGCCAGACCCTTCCCGAGTGAAGACACTACTCCCCCAGTCACAAAGATGTACTTCGCTGGCATCTCTTCCTCGCTTTAAATTGTTTTTGGAAAATTGTGCAGGTGGCGTGCACAATCAATTATGGCAGAAAACCCCTGTGGAAGAAACCAAAGAAATCGTCGTTCCCCAAGATTCTCCTTCGTGTCCTTCGTGGTTCCAGGTTTGATTGCTGTTCGTCGAGAATGGTTATGTGGACAGCCGCCCTCGGCTGTCCGGTCGAGCAAAGCTCGACGGCTGCTGCGTCGAGACTAGAAGACTGGTTCGGTCTTAAGCTTGCCCGCGTTGACTATCTCACCTTAAACGGCGAGAATAATTGAGGTCACCAGCACCAGAGTAGTGGTGTCCCTCCAAGTGGGCCTGTGGCGCAGCTGGGAGCGCGCTTCCATGGCATGGAAGAGGTCGTCGGTTCGATCCCGACCAGGTCCACCATCCTTTCATCTCTCAGCTTCTATCCGGCCGCCGCCGCGCGAACCATAAATACACCGGCACACCCAGCAGGATCACCACCACTCCGCCAATCGAGTCCCGCAGATTGCTCGCGAACGTATAGCACAGCAACACCGCCGCTGTCCCGATGAACAGCGCCGGAACAAACGGATACCCGATCGTACGGTATGGCCTGACTGCGGCCGGCTCGCGCTTGCGAAATACGAAGATCGTGCTTGCCGCCACCATGTAGAACAGCCACTCGGCGAATATCGCCAGCGAAAACAATTCCCGAAAAGCGCCCCCGACCACGATCAGCAGAATCGCTACCGCACCCTGAATCACAAGCGCCAAGGCGGGCGTGTGAAATCTCGGATGAACCTCTCCCAACGCTTTGAAAAAATATCCGTCCCGCGCAACCGCGAAGGGCACTCGTCCGCCACTCATCACCGTGCCGTTCAGGGTTGTCAGCATCGAGATCATCATCCCGATCGAGACTAGTACGATCCCCAGGTGTCCCAGCGCCGCTTCGCTCGCCGCCGATGCCGGGACGGCAGCCTGAGCAATCGCCGTAGCTGGTAGCGCGCGTTGAATCCCCGCGTTCATCCCCATATACAGCACGGCTACAACTCCGACGCCAAGCACAAGAGCCAGGGGAATGTTCTTCTCCGGTTGCTCAATCTCTTCGCTCACCATGTTCAAATCATTCCAGCCGTCGTAGGCCCACAATGCCGCGACCAGCGCCGCCATAAACCCGCTCATGCCGCCCGTCGCTCCCGCAAAACTTGTGCCAAAATTGCTCCACGAACCGGAGGTCGCGGTCAGGGCGATCACCGCAATCCCCACAATCATCCCTACCTTAAGCACTGTGAATGCCAACTGGAACCCGCCCGCCTTGCGAATTCCGATGTAGTTCAGCCCCGTGATGAACACGTTCGCCCCAATCGCCACTAGATGACCGTAGTCGATGACGAGGAGTCGACTCGAGGTGACATGGAATGAGAAAAGCGTTTGTGGCAGAAAGTGAAATGCCCAAAATGTTCCTAACACTCGCACCAGCCCGGCGGTAACGCTGGCGATGGATGCTGGCTTCGCAATCAAGAACCACGTCCAGCCATAGAGAAATGCCGGCAACGGACCATACGCATCGCGCACATACACGTACTCACCGCCGGCATAAGGCCGCACTGAACCCAATTCGGCGTAGGTCAAAGCGCCGAAAAAAGAGAGCAGCCCTCCGACGATCCACGCCAGATAAACCAGACCCGCCGACCCAACCGCCTGCATCATCTCTGCGGGAACCAGAAAGATGCCGCTCCCAATGATCGTCCCCGCCACAATCGATGTTGCGTGCCAGGCGTTCAGACCCCGGATCAACTCAGGGCCTCGCGGTTTTGACACGGTTGTAGAAGAGGTAGGTGCATGCAGCGACATGTCAGTTGCCCCTCATGTTACACGCCCCCCGACTCATGTGGAGAAAACCGCCTCGGCTGCCCCGAGATTGCCCTGTGTGCAATCGGCTCGTGTGGCGACGGACGCCTTCGTCCGTCCCGCGAAGGCGAAGCCGAGCGGAATCTTCCCATCCGCCGAAATCAAGGCCGAATCTCAATCGGCGTTCCATCCGCCACCGCCCTCCATATCTCCTCAACTTCCTCGCTCGTCACCGCAATACATCCATCCGTCCAATCCTTCACCCGGTGCGACGCTCCAACCCACCCATACCCATTGGGCAATCCATGCACAAACACGTCTCCGCCCGGAGAAACGCCTTTCGCTCGCGCCGCCGCACGATCGCGCGCGTTCGGATACGAAATGTGAATCGCCTTGTGAAATTGACTGTGCGCATTCCGCGAATCGAGAACGTAGACACCTTCGGGAGTCTTGTGATCCCCCTGCCGCGTCTTCGGCCCCACTGGATCTCCACCCAGCGCCACCTTGTACGACTTGATGACTTTCCCCTCGCTCAGTAATTGCAGCGTGCGCTCTTTCTTCAGCACCACCACCCGATCCGCATGCAACGGCTTCGCCGCCGTCTGCGCCACCGCAATCCCGCACAGCATCCAAGCAGTTAGCACCCGGATTCGCATGCCCGGATTATAGCCAGCCCCCCGCCGCCAAATGCTACGCTGATGCAGTGAACGTTCCCCACTGCTTGCGCACAGCACGAGTCATGTGGAGACAGCCGCCTCGGCTTTCCCGCGACGGCGAAGCCGAGCGGCCTCGACCACAGATCTCTCGCCTTTGGTTTGTACTCAGTTTGTTCGTTGTTTCTCCTCCGGCAAATGCCCTCCCCTGGACCGTCCACTCCCAACCGACGCGCCTCTTAAACGGCGCTCCGGTTCTATTCCAGGTAAAGGCGCCGGCGAAGCTAGACACCCTTGCTGGCACGTGGCTCGGCCACGAACTGACTTTCAGTTACGACTCCTCCGCGAAAACCTGGTTTGCTCTGGCAGGCGTAAGCATTGACACAACTCCTGGGAAGTACACGTTGGAACTAACGGCCGAACGTGCGGCCAAAACTCCGTTGAAGTTCAGCCACGCATTCACAGTCGCCCGCGCCCTGTATCCGAAAATCAAGGTAAACCTTGCGGTCGAAAAGAAATTCACCGAGCCCACTCCCGAGCAGCAGGCCCAGATCGCCGAGTCTGTGAAGGTAAAACAGGATTATCTAGGCCGCGTCACTCCCGACCGCGAATGGAATGGAAACTTCGCCGCGCCCGTCGATGCCTCAACTTCCGACGTCTTTGGCTCCCAGCGTATTTTCAACGGTGTCGCGCAGCGTCCCCATTTCGGTCTCGACTACCGCGTCCACACCGGTACGCCTGTCGCGGCCATGAATGACGGAACGATCCTGCTGTCCCGCTTTCTATATTTCGAAGGAAACTGTGTGGTGATCGATCACGGCCAGGGACTTCTGACTCTCTATTTTCATTTATCTGAGCTGAAGGTAAAGGAAGGAGACCCCGTGAAACGCGGTCAGGAAATTGGTCTCAGCGGAGGCACCGGTCGCGCGACCGGCCCCCATCTGCACGTTGCCGTCCGCTGGCAAGCCACCTATCTCGACCCCGCCCGCCTCTTGCAACTATCTCTTCCATAAACCCTTTGTCATCCTGAGCCGCAGCTTTTCGCGGCGAAGGACCTGTGCAAACCTCTCGCAGCGACCCGAGCTTCGCGAGCGCACCTTACGCCGCTCCCCCCGACACCCGTCCTCGCCCGCGCACGGCCTGGTTGATCTCATCCTTCAATCCTAGGTTCCGAATCAACCGGTGCAGATAATTCGGATGCACCCCCAGAATTCCCGCCGCTTCCACATAATTCCCGCCAGTCTGCTCCACCGCATCCAGAATCAACTGCTTCTTCAATCCCTTCACGCTGGCGTGATACTTCCCCTCGCCGATCTCTTCCGGCGCACTCTGCTCCAGCAGCGACTCCGGCAGATCCTCCAGCAAAATCATATCCGACGATCCCATCACCAGTGCGCGCTCAATCGCGTTTTCCAGTTCGCGCACATTCCCCGGCCATTCGTAATTGACCAGCGCCGCCATCGCCTCGCGCGAAATCGGTCTCGCCTTCACGCGGCACCGCATCGCGTGTTTCTGCACGAAATGCCGCGTCAGCATCGCAATATCTTCCCGCCGCTCGCGCAGCGCAGGCATGGTCATCTTGACCACCGCCAGCCGGTAATAAAGATCCTGGCGGAATTCCCCCTTCCGCACCGCTTCATCCAAATCACGGTTCGTCGCCGCGATCAGGCGGATATTAACCTTGATAGGGTGCGTCCCGCCCACGCGCTCAAACTCCCGCTCCTGCAAAACCCGCAGCAGCTTCACCTGCAGCGCCGGAGCCAGTTCTCCGATCTCGTCCAGGAACACCACTCCGCCATCGGCAACCTCGAGCCGACCCTTTTTCAGCGCCGCCGCCCCGGTGAACGCGCCCCGTTCATGCCCGAACAGATCGTCCTCCAGAAGAGTTTCGGGAATGGCCGCGCAGTTGATCGCCACAAACGGCTTGCTCGCCCGCGGGCTGTTCCGATGCAGCGCCTTCGCCACCAGTTCCTTTCCCGTTCCGCTTTCGCCTTCGATCAGAACCGTCGAATCCGTCGGCGCCACGCGCGCCAGGAACTGGAAAATCTCCTTCATCCGCGCGCCTTCGCCCACCAGGCTCTGATCTTGCCGGATTTCCGTCGAGAGCCGCTGATTTTCCTGTTCCAGCCATTGCAGCCGGCGCGCATTGTCCAGCGCCACCGCCGAAATTCCCGCCACTCCCGCCATCAGTTGCAGATGCTCTTCATGGAAACGGCTCGCCGCATTCGTGCTGTCGAGATAGATGCATCCAATCATCCTCTGAAAGACGCTGAGCGGAACGCACACCAGGGACCGGACGTTCGAAGCCACCAGGCTCTCTACCTCGCGCAAGTTTTCGCTCGAGGAAACATCCACGCCCAGGATCGCAACATTGTCCTTTATCACCTTTCGCGCGATGGTGCGGCTCACTCGCACCAGCTGCGGCTGTCCGCCCTGCCGCGTTCGCGCGTACATCGCATTGAATTCCTGGCCATCGGCGTCGGAAAGCAGAATCGCGCCTCGTCCCGCCGGTACGACTTCGAAAATCAAGTCGAGCAATTGCGCCTGCAACTCTTCCAGGTCGCGGATCGCATGCACCACTCGGCTGATCTTCAGCAGTGCATTCAGGTTTCGACCCACTTGCGATGTCGCTGGAAGTTCCTGCAGCAAGCGGTCCGGCTGCAGGTACACGGCTTCCTTGGGATGAATCAGCCGGGTCTCTGCCATCGGCTGCCCATCGTCGAATTCCACCTGGCTTGCCGATCCCGCCCGATCCTCTTCCTCCAGCAGAAACAGAAACAGTGAGTCGCCGGTCGCGATCTCATCCCCGTGATGCAGGAACTGCTCCTTCACCGGAGCACCATTCACCAGCGTTCCGTTCCGGCTCTCCATGTCCCTGATCAAAAAGCGCCCGTCCTCTTCACGCCGCAGCAGGCAATGTTTTCGGGAAACGGACGGATCGACAATCGCCACCACATTGGCCGGATCGCGGCCAATCGTGGCTTCTCCGTCGGGTAACGGAATGGTCAGGTCTTTCGAGGGTCCCGCAATCACCAGTAGTCTGGGCCGCAATCTGGTCTCCCAAGGCGTGCAGAAATTTCTACCACAGCCCGGCCGGGATTGCATGACTCGTATTCACCTTTTTCAATATCCGAACGGCTAGCCCGACTATCTATTCAGATAGTTATACTGATCGGTTCATCCCTTCTGGGCCCGCTTGTGAAAACGATCCTTAGTCGCTAAGTGATTGTAGGGAAGTAGTTTCCTGCGCGCGCGACGAACGCGTCGGCCACCCCATCAGGCTGGAACACGGCTTGCTCTCTATATCAGTGCGGATGCTCGGCAAAAGCGATGGGGGAAGCGCTTTTCGAGAAGTTCCAGCCGGACATCGCCAAATCAGAGGCTCGGGGGACCCCCTCATCGAGCCTCTGATTTTTTGTGCCCGAAGAGCCTGATGATCGCGCCACAGACCATGCTGTCTGCGAACAACACTTGTTGATTCTGCGTGGAAACGGCTCCCGCTCTCGTGCTGCCAACCGAGGGGAACGCCCGCATGATGTGCCGTGGAAGAGGGCCCTTTAGGGCCGCGTTAGTGCGCTGCAAAAAAAGGGCTTCAGCCCCGGCTTACCCCGCCGCCTCGCTGACCAACTGATTTGATTCCGCCACCCCATCCCGATAAGTCACCGTCCTGCCCGAAATCGCCGGCACTCTCTCACCCGGAACCAGGATTCCCACCAGATTCAACGGATCCGCCGCCGACAAAATGATCGTGTCGCCGCTCAACGGCAGGCTGCGCATCGACCGCACCGACTCCACCGCTATGGGTAGCGCAAACTGCTCACCCAGGAATCCATCCACGAACCGTCCTCCGCGAATCTCTCCGCGATCTTCCAGTCGCCGGAAAGCCATCAGCAACTCGCGCCACGAAGGCAGGTTCGATTCCCGCGCCAGCAAATCGCGAATCACAATCCCATAGCGCCGCAGCAGCATCCAGCACGCTGCCTCGATCGCCCGCGAACGTTCCACCGCCGCATCTGCATGCAGCAGCGCCCATCGCCCCGCACTGTGCCGCGGACGCAGGCTGCGCCCGCTTCCCTGTCCCGCCCTCCGCTTCGGATCAATCAGCGACCGCAGATTATCGAAGCCATCCGCCGTCACCACCCCGGCCGCCACCAACTCCCACAGCGCCGTCTCAATCTCCGCCTTCAACTTCCCAGTCCCGCGCACAATGTCGGCAAAAAAGGAAGCCCCGCGCTGTTCTAAGAAACCGAGCACCCCCTGCGCCCCATTGCTCAACCCCCGCGCCTCATGCGAATCACCATCTTGAGGGTGCCCCACCCTTGTCTCCGCGTTCTTTGCGGAGGCAGAGTGGGGATTTTGACGTAAGCCCATCCAATCCGACTCCTCGCGCACGAAAAACGTAATCGGAGCCACGCTAGTAGGAATGACTCGCCGCTGCCGTGGCAAAGCTCCGTCGGCGCTCCCGCCAGTTTCCAGCGTCGCCGGATGCGGCGACAACCTTCCCCACCCCACCGCTCCCGTCAGACAAAGCTGATCCAGCCATTTCGGATCGTAATCCGCCACTCGCCGCGCCAGCACTTGCCGCTCCCACGCATTCGCCGGAACCTCAAACCCCTGCAACTGCTGCAAGACTTCCAGCGTCCCGCGCTCGCCAGCAGCCTGCGATCCCGGAGCCACATGCTGCCACCGCAACAACCACCACATGAACTGCGCCGCTGTGACCGGCTCAATCTGCTTCCGCAGCATCCCCACGGTCAGCCGATGAATCCGCGCCAGCAGCCTCCGCTCACACCATTCAATCTCGGGCTTTTGCGAAGAAGAAGCTGATACAGGGGAGGAATACGTGGGGACAGCCGCCCACGGCTGTCTAGTCGAGCGCAACTCGACAGGTTGTGGCGCGGGCGCCCCCGCCCGCGGGGTTTGATCGGTAAACTTGCCACGCAAAACCGTCCCGGAAGCCTCCATCCGCAGCAGCCCCTTCTCAATATCCGAACCCGCAAGCCCGAGTGCATCCCCAAGCTGCGAAGCAGTAGTCGGCCCAATCGCCGACATCCACCCCATCACCAGAGTAAGTAATGCGTCATCGCGCGAGATCTCTGCTGTCTCCACATCAGCCAGCGTCTGCTCAAATCGAGCCGCAGGAAATAGGGCATGAAACGATCGCGCCCGCTCCGCCGCCACCCAGTACCGCCGTCCATCCAGCGAAGCTGTCCCCGCCCGCCCTTCGTTCAGCAGCCTTTGGAAATAACCTTCCCACCCGGCACTGCTCGTGTAGGGGCGGACGCCTTCGTCCGCCCCGCCGAGCAAAGCTCGGCGTCCCACGTCCTCCGGCAGCGCCACCAACGTATGCAGCACATCATGCAACTCGTCCGGATCCCGCACATCGGGCCAAGCCTCGCTCCGCACCTGCGCGATCGCCGCCGGATCCAGCCCGCCCACTTCCTCCAGCACCGACTCCGGCAGCACCCGCCGCATCTCCACCGCGCGCGCCCGCCGCTCCTCCAGCGGCGCGTCGTCCAGATACGCATACGGATTTGCATTCAGAATCTCGTGCGAGAACTGCGACGGCACCGGCGTATCCACCGCCAGAACGCGAATCTCCCCCGCCGCGATCCCGCGCAACACGCTCTTCAGTCCTTCCACATCCATCGCCTCGGTGAGCACATCCTTCATCACCTCGCCCACCAGCGGATGGTCCGGAATCTGTCTGTCACCCTCAATGTTCTCAAAGCACGCCGCCGCATCGGGAAACACTGACGCCAGCAGATCATCCGACCGCATCCGCTGAATCTGCGCCGGAACTTTCTTTCCATTCTGGAAACGCAACAATGCCAGCGCCCGGTTCGCATCCCAGCGCCAGCGCGTCCCAAAGATCGGAGAGTCCAGCGCCGCCTGTTCCAGAATCGGCTGCACCGTCTCGGCATTCAGAAAATGAAAAACATCACCCAGCGGAAAACTGTGCTGCTCGGCCAAAGCGATGTTCAGCCCGTTATCAGTGGCCGCCGCCTGCAACTCGAAGTTGAAACCGCGACAGAATCTTTTTCGCAGCGACAATCCCCACGCCTTGTTGATCCTCCCGCCAAATGGCGCGTGGATCACCAACTGCATCCCGCCGCCCTCATCAAAGAATCTCTCGGCGATGATCGTCTTCTGTGTCGGCACCGCGCCCAGCACTACCCGCCCCTGCAGGATGTATTCAATCGCCTGTTCCGCCCCCGAATCATCGAGCCCGCATTCTTCCTTCAGCCACGCAACCGCTGCCGCCACCTCGGGCTGCGTCGCCGAAAATCCCACCGGCGAAGTCCGCGGCAGCATTTCGCTGATCTTCTGCCGCAACTCTCCCACATGCTCCGACAATTCCTGGGTCCGCGCCGGAGCCTCCCCGCGCCAGAACGGAATTCCCGGTGGCGCCCCGTGCGCGTTTTCCACTAGGATCCGCCCCGCGTTGGTCTCAATGCGCCGAATCCGCCACGAACTGTTCCCCAGCAGCATGACTTCTCCGGCCATGCTCTCCACCGCGAAATCCTCATCCACGGTCCCCACAACAGCGCCCTCGGGTTCGGCGACCACCATGTACAGTGAGTTGTCCGGGATCGCTCCGCCGCTGGTAATGGCCGCCAGCCTCGCCCCGCGCCGCGCACGCAACTTCTTATTGACGCGATCGCGATGGATGTACGCCCCATACCGCCCCCGCCGCGCCGCAATCCCCTCCGACAACATTTCAAGAATGGAATCAAACGTTTCGCGCGTGAGATTCCGATACGGATAAGCGCGTCGTACAAGTGCAAACAACTCATCCTCATCCCACCCCTCCGACTCGTGTGGCGCTGGCGCCCCCGCCCGCGTTTCTAAGGACTGGCCAAGAAAGCCAATAGTGCGGCCATCTTGGCCGCGCTCCTTCCCTCGAGTTGCAGCCGGTCCCTCCGCCGCGCACGCCGCCACAATCTGCTGCGCCAGCACATCCAGCGGGGCCTCTGGAATCATCAACCGATCCAGATCTCCCAGCTTGATCGCCCTTACCAGCGCCGCCAACTCCATCAGGTCATCGCGCGTAGTCGCAAAGAATCTTCCCTTCGGTACCGCCCCCCGCCAGTGCCCCGACCGTCCCACCCGCTGCAGCGCCACTGCAATCGCGCGCGGAGAATTGATCTGCACCACCAGATCCACGAAGCCGATATCAATTCCCAACTCCAGCGAGGCCGTCGCCACCAGCACCCGCACCTGCCCTTCTTTCAGCTTCTTCTCGGCCGCCAGCCGCAGCTTGCGCGACAAACTACCATGATGCGCCGCAACATTCTCCTCGCCCATGCGCTCGCCCAACTCATGACACAACCGCTCCACCATCCGCCGTGTATTCACAAACACCAGCGTCGACCGATGGTGTCCCACCAACTCCACCAGCCGGTCATAGATGGCGTCCCACATTTCGTTGGTCGCAATCGGCCCAAGAGGCATCGGCGGCACTTCAATCCCCAGATCCAGCCTCCGCTTGTGCCCGACATTAACGATCACCGGATCACTGACCGTAGCGCCGGCGTCTCCGCCGGCTGTCGCGCGGCCATCCCGGCCGCGCCCCGTCCACTCTTCAGCAGTCGATGCCCGGCCGTGGCTCCCAGTCAGAAAATGTGCCACTTCCTCAATCGGCTTCTGCGTCGCCGACAGCCCAATCCGAACCAATCGGGATTTCTTTGTCCCGTCGAGAGACGCACGTGACGAGGCATCCTTTTCGCTTGTCATTCCGAGGAGCGCACGCGACGAGGAATCTGCTGTCAGCGCCTCCAGCCTCTCCAGCGACAGCGCCAGATGCGCCCCGCGCTTGTCATCCGCCACGGCATGAATCTCGTCAACAATCACCGTCTCCACATCCCGCAAAATCGCCCGGCTCTTGTCCGAAGTCAGCAGGATGTAGAGCGACTCCGGCGTAGTCACCAGAATATGTGGAGGCCGCTTCAGCATTGCCCGCCGCTCCGGCTGCAGCGTGTCGCCCGTGCGCACCGCCGTGCGAATCTCAGGCATCAGCAACCCACGCTCTCCCGCGAGCGCAAGAATCTCCCCCAGTGGAATCTCCAAATTTTTCTGGATATCGTTTCCCAGAGCTTTCAGCGGGGAGACGTAGAGGACTTCAGTCCGATCCATCAACTGCCCGGCCAGCGCCTTGCGCACCAACCGATCAATGCAGGCGAGAAAGGCAGCAAGAGTTTTGCCCGACCCAGTAGGCGCCGAAATCAGCGTGGTCCGCCCGGCAAGAATGTGCGGCCATCCCTGCTCCTGCGGCTCAGTCGGAGTCCCAAAACGCGAGACAAACCACTCCGCCACCAACGGGTGTGCCCAGGCAAGCGAGGCAGGAACGGACTGCATCCGAATATTCTAGCCGCAAAACGAACTTTCGCCAAGTATTCGCCTACGCGGCGCGTGGAGCTCCGTGGAAGAGCGGCCCTTTAGGGCTGCGTTAACCGCCCCAAAAAAATCGGAGCTTGACGGATGTGATCCAGAAAGTCGGTTCCGACCGCGTCCTGTATATGATCGAAGCCAAGGAATGGTTTGACCAGGCCGCGATCAGCCAGTCCGACCGCGCAAAAATTGGCCGCGCCAACGCCCAGAAACTATTCCGTCTCTGATTAGGAAAGAGGATCTTAGATTAGGACAGAGAAACTTACTTCGTCAGGGCAGGCGTGATGACAAACTGAGTCCCATCCCCGGAGAAGAAAATCTGCCTGACTCTCTGCCGCAGGCAGCTTTTCGTGCACGCGTTCATCTCGGGCTCTTCGATGATCTTCGTGCCACGTTGCATCTTGATGCACACCTGCGCGCATTGATTCTCGTCAAACGAATGGCAGGTACACAGACAGCACAGCGCACGCTCACGTTGCGCTGCGGGCCGCGAGACGCCAGTCATCGGCAATGCGGCAAGAACCACGGCGAGAACCGCGAATTTAGGGCTCCTCATCATTTGACGTCCCGAAGGACTCCCATCAGCCAAATCAAGGCGCTGATTGCTGCATCTTGTTACCTTCTCCCCCGCTTTGCCAGATAACGGTAGTAATCAAGGCTATTTGTCGCAAGGATTCGTCCCGCAGTGCCCGACTCGAAAAGGACGCCTAAGCTGCCAGCTATTCTGCTCGCCTCGTCGACGATCTTCAAGCACAAGTTGAGACTTGCACCCGGCTCTCCACACTGACAGCTGCTGCAAATCCAACCCCCTCAACGAAAGCACTGCTGGCACGTGCGCAAATCACCCTTGTGTACAGAAGTTTTCTGTACAGTTTACAGCGAAGTCCCGCCGCGCTCCGGCGATCTCACGAAATTCGGTACAATCCCGTCGATGCCCAAAAGACTCTCCGCTCAAGCCCGCGCCCGCAAAATCAAACTCCTCCTCTTCGACGTTGACGGCGTCCTCACCGACGGCAAGCTCTTCATCTTCCCCGCTCCGCCGGGCACACCCCAAAGCGTTCTCGAGAAATCCGCCGAGCACGGTGGCCAGGGCGGATTCGGTTTCCATAGCCAAGCCCTGATCGAAGCCAAGGGCTTCCACGCCCACGACGGCACCTCGATCTCCCTTGCCCGCCTCGCCGGCATCAAAACTGGTCTCATCACGAAGCGCATCTCAGAAACCGTCGCGCTCCGGGCCCGCGATTTGAAATTGGAATTCGTTCGCCAAGGCATCCAGGACAAAGCGACGGCCTTCACGGAGATCGTCAAAGAAGCTGGAGTCGCCCTCGACGAGGCGGCCTTCGTCGGTGACGATGTCATCGACCTCCCTGCCATGCGCGCCGGCGGCCTGGCGATCGCTGTCCAAAACGCCCGTGCGGAAGTAAAGAAAGAAGCCCACTACGTCACCCCACACGCCGGAGGCGACGGCGCCCTCCGCGACGCCGTGGAATTCATCCTCAAAGCACAAGGAAAATGGAAGAAAATTGTTGAAGCCTACATCGGCGAGCGCAGTCCCACCGTTCAATAAGCAATGTAGCCCCGGCCGCCCTCGTCCGGGGTTGCGCGCAAAGCGCGCAATGGTTGCCCCTCTCAGAACTGCAAGCCAGCTAAAACGAAAAAGCCCACCGGAATGCTTGCTTGGGGCGTGCTCGGGTCAGCGTTCCGGCGGGCTACCGTTTCTCCTTACTCACCCTGTTGTTTTCAGGAGTATGTTGCAAAAATTAAACACCGTAACTGGAAGAAGTTCCGTCTAATTTTGTAAAGAGTTGTAAAAGTCGGCGGTAAACTACCTCAGACGAGGCGAGGTACCTTCGGTGAGAGAGGACGATCGAATAGTTGGCTGATTGGGTAATCGAAACCGACCCCCTCCTGCTCCTCTCCAATCACTCAATGACTAAATTCCCCAATGACCCAATTTTCTCTACTCCGGCAGCGCCGGCATCTTCATCGCCATCAATTCCGTAAATCTCTTATCCTTCCGCAGCGCCGCGAACTCCACATCCTTGTACACGTCCTTCAAATCTTTGTACCCCTCTTCCATCGCCTTGCGCAGATACTCCAGTGACCGATCCGAGAATCCCAACTTGGCGTAGAGTTTCGCCACCGTGTAGTCATACCGAGCCCGCTCCGCCGGACTTGGCACCTGGGCCTGCACACCCTGCCGCGAACTCCGCTCGAATACGTCCGGATCAAGCTCCAGCGCACGCTGATACGCCTGCGCCGATGCCTCAAACTCCTTCTTCGCAAACAGCGCCGCACCTAGATTGCTGTAGAACGAAGCCGCGCTATCATCCAACTCGATTGCCTTGTGATACTGCTTGATCGCCGCCCCGTATTTTTTCTCCTCGTAGTACGCAACCCCTAGGTTGTTGTAGGGATCCGGCATCTTCGAGTCTACTTTGATGGCCTGCCGGCAGCTCTTCTGCCCATCGTGCCAGCGCGTCATCACCAACTGGGTCCGGCAAATCTTGTTGAGGATCTTCGCCTGACCCTCCGGTGTCTTGATCTTCCCCAGCGCCGCCCGATAGTAGTCAATGGCATCGAAATACAGCTTCTGCACATGCAGGTCGTCCGCACGTTTCTCCAGATCCGAAGCCGTCGCATCCGGCGAAGGTGGATCGATCGTCCGCAGCAAAGGTGGCTTGACTTGTATGGGATCGGCGTGCGAAACCTGTGCCCACGAAACTGAAGTCAAAGCAAGAACACAAGCAGTGAGGGAAGAGACGGCAACTTTCGGGTAGTGCGTCATAGGCCACCCCAGATCGTGCACCTATTCTGGCACAGTTGGCTCTGCCCGGCGAGGATTTGGGAAGCAGGTTTCATGCTCCAGATCCAGGTCGCGGTTGTATTCCTAAGACCTAACACCCAAGACCCTGGACCCAACGACGAGAACCACCTACCCCAAGTTCCGCCCTAGTGCGGCGCGCTGTCCGGTGGTTTAGACACCGGAGCTGAGCTTTTGTCATCCTTAAATATTCCAGCAATCCTGCCCAGCAAGCCTTTTTTCTTCTTCGCATCCGAAGTCGCGTTCGGATCCTGCGCCGTTTGCGCCGGCATTACCGGCTTATCTCCCCCGAACATCTTGGTAAGGAAGCCCTTAAATCCCTGCTGCGCCTCGCACGTATCCCGCGGCTCCGTCCCCGCTACAAACGACGATGTGTAATCGTCCGGGCAATTTGGCGTCGCCAGCCGGTTCGTGGCCTTGTCCAGTTGCACATCCACCACACCCGACGGCTGCGAGAACTCCCTCATATCCGAATACATGGGCAGCGCCGCCGCCTTCTTCATGAACTCCGCCCAGATCGGTCCAGCCGTCTGTGCTCCGGTCAACCTTAGTTCGCTATAGTCGTCATATCCGACCCACACGATGCACAACAGGTTTGATGTATACCCCGCGAACCAACCGTCATGCGACGTGCCCGTCTTGCCCGCCGCCGGAGGCGTAAACCCGCGCAGCCGCACCGCCGTATAACCCAGCCCATTATTGATCACCCCCTCCATCATGTTGGTCATGACGTAGGCGATCCGCGGATCCATCACCTGTTTCTGATCCGTGTTGTAGTTCGCGATCACATCGCCCTTGCTGGTCCGCACCGAGCGCAGCAGGATCGGCGACAGCCGGGTCCCATTGTTCGCAAATGTGGTGTACGCTCCCGCCATGTCCAACGGCGAAGCGTCATACGACCCGAGCGCCATCGCCGGAGTCGCTTTCACCGACGCAATCCCCGCCGACCGCGCCAGGTCCGCCACTTTGTCATACCCGACTTCTTCGGCGACCTTCACCGTCGCGTTATTCAGCGACATCGCCAACGCGTACCGCAGCGTCACCTCGCCCTTATACTCCTCTTTGTAGTTGCGCGGCTCGTAAATGGAATCGCCATACGCGAAGGTCGATGCCTCATCCACCACCGTCGACGCCGGAGTAATCACGTTCGGCGATCCATCCAGCGCCGTATTCATCGCCGCCGCATACACGAACGGCTTGAAGATCGATCCC
>Ga0209698_10002853_pt1 | contig 19303 bp, 19 predicted proteins | sample LitLauG_LLR_2012_FD_187203 | JGI IMG/M metagenome (GOLD analysis project Ga0209698, IMG submission 187203) | Freshwater sediment microbial communities from Pennsylvania, USA - Little Laurel Run_MetaG_LLR_2012 (SPAdes) (version 2) | ecosystem: Environmental > Aquatic > Freshwater > Creek >...
GTCTGGGACTCCGAGTAGCTGAACTGCACGTGCCCCGTGGTGGCCGACGACAGCGTCGGGTAGAAGACGGTGGCGGACCGCTCACCGAGCACCGGTCCGGCCGAACCGAGGTCGAGTGTGGTGACGCCGACGGCATAGTGACCGGTGTGGTCGTAGGCGGGTGCGGGCGGCGTGGTGGTCTGGCTGCTCGACGGCGCCGTCGAGCAGCCGGTGAGGCCGGCCGCTGCAACGGCGGCGCATGCGGCCGACTTCCACGACCTCATCGTGTCCCTCCCCCTGGGCGTGCGCCCCGACGGCGCCCGCTACCCGTGCGCCGGACCAGCCGGGCGGTCGGGCATCCCCGCCCTCCCGTCGGGCACAGTAGTGCACGGGCCCGGCCGCGTACCTGGGCTCGGGTCCCCGGACGGCTCGCCGCCCGGGCTCGGGGTCCCTCAGGTGGCCACGGGTGCACGCAGGGTGCGCAGGGCCCCTTCGAGCTCGGCCAGTTCGGCCAGCATTCCGGCCGCCCCGAACGTGAGCTGGTCGTTCGGCACGAACCGACCTTCGTCGTCGATGAACTGGGCGACGAAGGGGATGTTGACGGCCTCGACCACCGGGACCATGCGCAGTGCGGCGACCACCGGCTTGAGCGCGGTCATGGCCCGGGTACCGGCGGCGACACCTCCGTAGCTGACGAAGCCCACCGGCTTGTAGTTCCACTCCACGTGGAGGTAGTCCAGGGCGTTCTTGATGGCGGCGTTGTAGCTGTGGTTGTACTCGGGCACGACGAACACGAAGGCGTCGGCCCGGTCGACCGACTCGCTCCACGCCACGGTGTGCGGGTGGAGGTACTGCCGGGCGATCGGGTGACCGGGCTCGTCGAACAGGGGGAGCGCCACCTCGGCCAGGTCGACGACCTCCACGTCGAAGTCACCCTGGGCCCGGGCCACGCCGTCGAACCACTGCGCCACCGGCAGCCCCACCCGACCGGGCCGGGTGCTCGCGATGACGATCTGCAGGACGGGCTTGGACACGGGCGCTCCTCTTGGTCGGTGGCCGTGATGACCGCTCGACTAGTTGTAGGTGCAACTATCCTAGCGGTCATACGGGCGGTCCGATCGGCGGGGTGCCGGGATCTAGAACCGGTTCTATACTTCTGCCGCCGGGATCCGGGCCCAACGCCCGACCGGCCGCCAGTCGCAGTACGCACGCCACCTACCAGTACCCACAAGGGGGAACCGTCATGGCCCAGCCGGTGATCGTCGAAGCAGTCCGGACTCCGATCGGGAAGCGCAACGGGTGGCTCTCGGGCTTCCATGCCGCCGAGCTGCTGGGCACCGCGCAGGTCGCGCTGGTCAAGAAGGCCGGGATCGACCCCGGTTCCGTGGAGCAGATCGTCGGCGGCTGCGTGACCCAGGCGGGCGAGCAGGCCTCCAATGTGACGCGGACCGCCTGGCTGAGCCAGGGCATGCCGTTCGAGACGGCGGCCACCACCGTCGACTGCCAGTGCGGCTCGGCCCAGCAGGCCAACAACTTCATCGCCAACCTGGTCGCCGCCGACGCCATCCATGCGGGCATCGCCTGCGGCGTCGAGGCCATGAGCCGGGTCGGGCTCGGCGCCAACGCCTTCAACGGTCCCGGCAGGTCGCGTCCCGAGGAGTTCCCCTGGGACATGCCCGACCAGTTCAACGCGGCCGAGCGGATCGCCCAGAAGTACGGGATCACCCGCGAGGACGTCGACTGGTTGGGCCTGGAGTCCCAGCGCAAGGCTGCCGTGGCGGTGGCCGAGGGTCGCTTCGACCGGGAGATCGCACCGATCGAGGCTCCCGTGATGGGAGCCGACGGGCCCACCGGTGAGCGGAGTCTGGTGACCCGGGACCAGGGCCCCCGGGACACCACGGCCGAGGGCCTCGCCGGCCTCAAGCCGGTCCTGCCCGACGGCATGCACACCGCGGGCAACAGCTCGCAGATCTCGGACGGCGCCGCCGCCGTGCTGTGGATGTCCCAGGAGCGGGCGGGCGAGGCCGGCCTGCGGCCCCGTGCCCGCATCGTCGCCCAGACGCTGGTCGGCTCCGACCCCTACTACCACCTCGACGGCCCCATCGCGGCCACCACGGACGTGCTCAAGAAGGCCGGCATGACCATGGCCGACATCGACATCTTCGAGGTCAACGAGGCGTTCGCCTCCGTCGTCATGTCGTGGGGCAAGGTCCACGAGGTGGACTGGGACAAGGTCAACGTCAACGGCGGGGCGATCGCCCTGGGCCATCCCGTCGGCTCCACCGGGGCCCGCCTGATCACGACCGCCCTGCACGAGCTGGAGCGGACGGACAAGAACCTCGCCCTGATCACCATGTGCTGCGGCGGCGCCCTCGCCACCGGCACCATCATCGAGCGGATCTGACCCACCGGCGACGTCGGCACGCCACTGTGCGTGCCGGAGCATCGCGGCACACGAGGGGGAACCGGCGCAGGACGCCCGCCCCGAAGGGAGCACCACCATGATCGAGACCGAGCACCTGCGCTACGAGGTGATCGGCACGACGGCCGTCGTGACGATGAACCGCCCCGAGGCGAAGAACTCCCTGTCCGGTCCGATGCTCGTGGGCATGTTCGACGCCTGGACCGAGATCGACGCCAACGACGACATCCGCTGCGCCATCCTGACCGGTGCAGGAGGGACGTTCTGCTCGGGCATGGACCTGAAGTCGATGTCGGGCCCGGGCAACGAGGACGTGGCCGCTCGCATGGCTGCAGATCCCGACCTGCACTGGAAGGCCCTCCTCCGCCACCATCAGCTGCGCAAGCCGCTGATCGCCGCCGTCGAGGGCTATGCGGTCGCCGGAGGGACCGAGATCCTCCAGGGCACCGACATCCGTGTGGCGGGGGAGAGCGCCACCTTCGGCCTGTTCGAGGCCAAGCGCGGGCTCTATCCGCTCGGTGGCTCCGTGGTGCGCCTGGTCCGCCAGATCCCCTACACGGTGGCCATGGACCTGCTGCTGACCGCTCGGGCCATGGGTGCGCCCGAGGCCAAGGAGGTCGGACTGATCGGGTACGTGGTGCCCGACGGCGGCGCCCTGGACAAGGCGCTCGAGATCGCGGCCGTCATCGGGGCCAACGGGCCGCTGGCCGTCGAGGCGATCAAGACCTCGTTGCGCAAGACCGACGGGATGTCCGAGGCCGAGGCGCTGGTCGCCGACCTGGAGATCGGCTGGCCCATCTTCACGTCCGAGGACGCAGCCGAGGGGATGAAGGCGTTCGCAGAAAAGCGGCCGCCCGTCTACCGACGCAAGTGAGCAGTCTCGCGGGGGGTGGACCGCCTGTCTCGTTCCCGGACGACCATCCCGACACCGCCCGTCTGCGGCTGGCCGAGGCGCTGCGCCCGCTGATCACGATGACCGTGGCCGGCACGCCCGACGACGGAGCGCTCGAGGCGGTGGCCGAGGCCGTGGAGCGACTGAGCGCGGAACTGGCGGCCGGGGCCGGCAGCGAACGTCGGATGCGCCAGCCGCCCGACACCGACCGGCCGACGGTCGAGTACTTTCCGACCAGCCCCATCGCCGGCATCCTCAATCCGATCGCTCCGCCGGTCCGGCTCGAGGTGGTCGACGGCGAGGACGGGGCCCCCTCCGAGATCCGGGCGACGGCCTGGTTCGACTATCCGTACGAGGGGCCGCCGAGCTGCGTGCACGGCGGGGTGATCGCGGCCACGTTCGACGAGATCCTCGGAGCGGCCAACATGGTGTCCGGCAACCCGGGCATGACGGGGACGCTGTCCGTCCGGTACCGCAAGCCGACGCCCCTGCGCACCGAGCTCCGGCTCGAGGCCCGCTTCCTGGAGCGGGACGGGCGCAAGATCCGCACCTGGGCAGGCATGTACCACGGGGACGTGCTGACCGCCGAGGCGGACGGCCTGTTCATCGAGGTGATGCCCCGCCAGATGCTGTCCATCGCCGAGCAGAACGCCACGGGACCCGACGACGGCCTGTTGGCCGCGATGCGCCGCAGTGTCGACGCCCTCGAGTCGGCCGACACGGCGTCGGGGGACACGACGCCGGACGACTGACCCACCCGCCTCGGCCCGGACGGTGGTGACCGACCTGCGGCTGACTCGGGACCGACCCGCCGGGTTTCCGGCGGATCGGCTCAGATCTTCTCGCGACCCTCCCAGTACGGGTCACGCAGCTTGCGCTTGTACAGCTTTCCGTTGGGGTCCCGGGGCATCGAGTCGGTGAAGTCGATCGACTTGGGCGTCTTGAACTTGGCCAGCCGTGTCGAGCAGTACTCGAGGATCTCGGCGGCCAGCTCGTCGGAGGGCTCGACGCCCTCGGCCGGCTCGACGACGGCCTTGATCTCCTCGCCCCAGTCGTCGTGGGGGATGCCGAAGACGGCCACGTCGCCCACCTTCGGGAACCCGAGGAGGACGTTCTCGATCTCGGCCGGGTAGATGTTCGCCCCGCCGGAGATGATCATGTCGATCTTGCGGTCGCGCAGGAACAGGTAGCCGTCCTCGTCGATCAGGCCGACGTCGCCCACCGTGAAGAACTTGCCGATGCGGTTGCTCTTCGTCTTCTTCTCGTCCTTGTGGTACTCGAAGTCCCCGGTCGACATGGACATGTAGACCGTGCCGATCACGTTCGGCTCCTCGACCTTGTTCCCCTCGTCGTCGAAGATGGCGATCTCCGAGATCGGCCACGCCCTGCCGACGGTCCCCGGCTTGGTCAGCCACTCCTGCGCCGACACCAGGGTGCCGCCGCCCTCGGACGCCGCGTAGTACTCGTCGATGGCGTCACCCCACCAGGCGATCATCTGGTGCTTGACGTCGACCGGGCACGGGGCCGCGGCGTGGATCATGTGCCGGAGCGACCCGACGTCGTAGCGCGCCCGGGTCTCCTCGGGCAGGGCCAGCAGCCGGTGGAACTGGGTGGGCACCATGTGCGAGGTGGTGACCTTGTACTCCTGGATGAGGCGGAGCATCTCCTCGGGCAGCCACTTGTCCATCACCACGATGGTGTGGCCCAGGTGGATGGAGGCGCCCGAGAAGCGCATGACGGCCGTGTGGTAGAGCGGTGAGCCCACGATGTGGACGTTGTCGTCCTGGGGCTGGATGTTGAAGAGGAAGAGGATCCCGGACTGCCCGAGGGCGGCCTCCTCCGGCGAGAGTCCGCTGAGCTTGCGGAAGACGCCCTTCGGGTTGCCCGTCGTGCCCGACGTGTAGTTCATGACGTCGCCGATGGTCCGGTCGTCGGGATCGGTGGTCGGCTGGGCGTCGCGCATCCGGGAGTACGAGCCGAATCCGGGGATGTCCCCGACCGCGAAGCAGATCGACGAGGGGAGCTCCGCCTCCTCGGCGGCGTCGAGGGCCACGTCGGCGAACCGCTCGTGGGCCACGAAGGCCTTCGCTCCGGAGTCGGACAGGATGTAGGCCACCTCGGTGCCGATCAGGTGGTGGTTGATGGGCACCAGGTACCAGCCGGCCTGCAGGGCGGCAAGGTACAGCTCGAACATCTCCACGCCGTTCGGCAGGAGCGTGGCGACCACGTCGCCGGGCTGGAGGTTGAGGCCCCGCAGGCCGTGCACGACCTGGTTGGTCCGTCCGAGCAGCTCGCCCGAGGTGTACTCGGTCCCGTCCGGCGCCACGAGGGCCAGGTGCTCGGGATGCTCGTGTGCCAGTGCCCAGAAGCCGAGATCGCCCATGTCGTCGCATTCCCCCGTGTCGTCGTTGCAGCGGTGCCGTAGGACCGCGGTCGGTGGATGCCCTCCGGTTCCCCGCCGGGCCGGGCCCCAGGGGCGTCCGGTGGCGGGTGCGGGGTGGCGCCGACCCGGTGGGGACGCTAGAACAGGTTCCAGTAGATGGTCAACCTCCCGGTCGTGGCGCACGCCCCTGTCGCGATGCTCCGGACCGACGGGGACACGGACCGCTGCCGAGTGTGACACCGGTCACCCCTTGGTACCTGACGAGCATGAGGAGCAACGCGCAATGACTGCATTCCTGGACGGCAAGGTCGTCGCCATCACCGGCGCCGGCGGGGGCATCGGCCGGGCCGTCGCACTGGCCGCTGCGGCCGAGGGCGCCAAGGTCGTCGTGGCCGACATCGGCGTGTCGATGGCCGGCGAGGACCCGAAGAGCGAGGTGGCCGAGGCCGTCGTGGCCGAGATCGAGGCCGCCGGTGGCGAGGCGGTCGCCGTCGCCGAGAGCGTGACCTCCCTGGCCGGTGGCGAGCGGATCATCGGCACCGGCGTCGAGCGCTGGGGCCGGATCGACGGGGTGGTGGCGGTGGCCGGCATCCTGCGCGAGCGGATGCTCTTCAACATGGCCGAGGACGAGTGGGACGCCGTCATCGAGACCCACCTGAAGGGTCACTTCACGGTGTTCCGGGCGGCGTCGGCCATCATGCGCAAGCAGGAGGGCGGCGGCTCCCTGGTGGCGTTCACCTCGGGGGCGTTCGCCGGCAGCGTGGCCCAGGCCAACTACGCGGCCGCCAAGGGAGGGATCGTCTCCCTGGTCCGGTCGGCGGCGGCCGGCCTCAACCGCTACGGCATCACCGCCAACGCCATCGCCCCGGTGGCACGGACGCGCATGTCGGCCAACGTGCCGATGGACCTCGCCGAGATGGGCGATCCCGAGGACGTCGCCCCGATGGTGGTCTACCTCCTGTCCGATCGGGCGAAGCACGTGACCGGCCAGGTCTACACGTCGGTGGGCCCGAAGATCGCCGTATGGAACCAGCCCCGCGAGGTCCGCGCCGTCTACGCCGACGGGCGGTGGACCCCGGAGCAGATCGCCGAGCGGCTGGACTCGACGGTCGGCCAGGAGCGGATGCCCCTGCTGGACCAGCTCGAGGCGTACCGCAAGGCCGCCGAGGCCAAGGCGGCGGCCGAGGCCGCCGCGGCGGGCTGAGCAGGCCCGCCGCACACCGCCCGCCGGCCCCGTCCGGGGCAGGACCGCGCCGGCGAGGGACTCAGTCCGCCACCAGGTCGGGCTCGTCGAGCACGCAGAACTCGTTGCCCTCGGGATCGGCCAGTACCACCCACGACTCGTTGCCGGTCTGTCCGATGTCGGGGCGCGTCGCCCCCAGCGCCTCCAGCCGCTCGACCTCGGCCTCCTGATCGTCGGGGACCAGGTCGAGGTGGAGCCGGTTCTTGCCGGCCTTGTGCTCCGGCACGCGCATGATGAGCAGGGGCCGCACGGTCCCGGCGTCGGGATGGGCGTCACCGGGCTCGATCCAGATGTCGCCGTCCTCGTCCATGCGCTGGACCCAGTCGAGTGCGGCGCACCAGAACGCGGCTAGCAACTCGGGGTCCACCGCGTCGACGGTCACCGTCTCGATGCGCAATCCCATGGGTTCCTCCCCCGGCAGTCGCCGGTCCGCCGACCGGCCGGGACGAGCCTAGGCGCGCTGCGCGGTCGGGGCCCCGCCTGCCGCACCGGGGCATCGCACCCACCGACGGGAGCGGGTCGTACAGTGGGCGCACTCGAACGGGGCGTGTGCCGGAAGCCGTCACCGCCCGACGCATCTGGAGGTCGGTCGTGGTGGCACTCGTCGTCGTCCTGGGTCTGGTGGTGACGGGCCTGGCCGTCCTCGTGGCCGGGCTCCTGCGCAGTCATGCCGACATCCTGAAGGCACTGCACGACCTGGGTGCCGGGGTGGGTGACCCTTCCGTGTCCCCGAACGCAGACCCCGCCCGTGCCGACATCGGTTCGACCCGGCCGGTGGCCGTGCCGTTCACCATGGGGCCGCAGCTCCCGCCTGGACGCGACTCGACGTCCGCACCGGCGATCGCCGGGGTGACCCCGGGCGGCGACGCCCGCGCCGTGGCCCCGGCAGGTTCGGGCGGACTCACCCTCCTGGCGTTCCTGTCGACGGGCTGCGCCTCGTGCGCCGGGTTCTGGGAGTCGTTCCGGGAGCCGTCCCGACTCGGGCTGCCCACCGGCGCCCGCCTGGTCGTGGTCACCAAGGGACCGGACCGGGAGATCCCGGGTGAAGTCGCCGCGCTGGCGTCGCCGGGGCTGGACGTGGTCATGGCGAGTGACGCATGGACGGACTACGAGGTCCCCGGGTCGCCGTTCTTCGTCCTCGTGGACGGCACCACGGGCCGGCGCCTGGGAGAGGGAGTCGCCTCCCAGTTCGCCCAGGTCGCCGACCTGGTCCGCCGGGCCGAGGTGGACGGAGCCGGATTCGGGCCGGGCACCCGGGCCGACCGACTGGTGGGCCTCGACGGACCCGAGCGCGAGTCGGACAACGACGCCGAACTGCGTGCCGCCGGCATCCTGCCCGGCGACCCCAGCCTCTACCCCACGTCACTGGAGGACCTCTACGGTCCGCCGGACGCCCGCATGCCGGCCACAGATCGTCACGTCCGTCGGGCCGGCTGACCGTGGCCACGATGCAGGCGCACGGCATCGCGGTCGAGCTTCCCGACGGGTTCGAGGGCCGGATCTTCAGGCGACAGACGGACGGGCCCGAAGTGGCGTGCGCGGTGGGTCACTTCGCCACGTTCGCGCTGCCCGAGGAGGTGGGTGACTTCGGCAGCGGCGCGGTCACCCTCATGGGGGAGTACGACGTGTTCGCCGTCCTGTTCGAGTACGGGCCCGAGAGCGGCGGCACCCGTCTGTTCGCCCGGGAGGGCATGCCAAGGGCGCTGGCCACATCGGACTTCCGACCCTACGTCCTGCGCCGCGGACTGCCCGGACAGTCGGGCACCCAGTGGTTCTTCACCGAGGGTGGACGTCCGTTCACCCTCTACGTCGTCCTGGGCAGCCACGCCCGGCGCCCGGTACTCGTTCCCAGGGCCAACGGCCTCCTGGAGCAGATGACCGTCGGACCCCAGCCCGGGCCGATGCCGTCGGGGACGCCATGGAACTGATGGGCCCCTACCTGGTGGCGTGCACGTTGCTGATGGTCGCCGGGGTGGCCAAGGCGCTGCGTCCGGCCGACACCGCCCGCGCCGTGTCGGCCGTGATCCCGGTACGGCTGGCGGTGGCCGCTCCCCTCGTTCGGATCGGTGCGGCCACCGAAGGGGTCCTCGGCACCGTGGGCCTCCTCCACCCGTCGGCGTGGGCGGCCTCGGCGGTGGCGGCCTCCTATCTCCTGTTCGCCGGCTTCGTCGTCGTCGTGCTGACCCGGGGTGGCCCACTGGCGAGCTGCGGGTGCTTCGGCACGCCGGACACGCCGGCCACCCGACTGCACGTGGTGGTCGACCTGGTCCTGGCTGCCGCCGCGCTGGTGGTGGCGGTCCGCGTGCCCGCCGGATGGCTGCCGGCGCTGCTTGCTGCGCAGCCCTGGCACGGGGTGCCCCTCGTCATGGCGAGTGTGCTCGGTGCGTGGGTCGCGGCACTCGCGATGACGCGACTGGCGGTGCTGGGCGCGGTGCGTCGACAGGTAGGGATCACGCGCGGGGCCGTTCGGTGAGCACGACTCTGGTGGACCGGGCGTCCACCTTCCTCGCCTCGCGCCTGTCGCGACGGAGCTTCATCAGCCGGTCGGCCGTGGTCGGCAGCGCCGTGGCCGTGGGCTCGGGGATGGACCTGCTCCTGCGACCGGGGACGGCCTATGCCGCCGTCTGTACCTGCGCCAACACGTCCTGCGGATGCGGGACCACCTGCTGCGCCGGGTTCTCGGAGTTCTGCTGCTCGATCAACGGCGGATACAACTACTGCCCGAGCGGCACCGTCATGGGCGGTTGGTGGAAGGCGGACAACTCGTCGTACTGCGGGGGTGCCCGGTACTACATGGACTGCCACGCCAGCTGCGGGTGCACGACGGGGTGTGGCAACGGCTGGGGCTTCTGTGAGCCCGGTTGCGACGGCGCCAACTGCGGGTGCGGGCCCGACGGGTGCGACTCGTGGGTCACCGGGTGCTTCCAGTTCCGCTACGGGCAGTGCAACCAGCAGATCGACTGCATCGGCCGGATCGTGTGCCGGGTCGTCGCCTGCGTCCCGCCGTGGACGATCGACCCCACGTGCACGACGACGCTGGCCGTCGACAATTCGACCGCCGAGATGAATGCGGCGTGCTGGACGCCGGCACCACCGGCACCACCGCCGACGACGTGCGGCTCGGTCCAGACCGACTGCAAGGTGACGGCCATGGCGGTCACGCCGGACGGTGGCGGGTACGCCATGGCGACGGCGTTCGGGCGGGTCCTGGTCTTCGGCGACTTCGCCTACCACGGCGACCTGACGGGCCAGACCCTGGACAGGCCGATCGTGGGCATGGCCGCCACCGCGACCGGTGCCGGCTACTGGCTGGTGGCCTCCGACGGCGGCATCTTCGCCTTCGGCGACGCCGCCTTCCACGGGTCGATGGGCGGTCTGCCGCTCGACCAGCCGATCGTGGGCATGGCCGCCACTCCGACCGGTTCGGGCTACTGGCTGGTGGCCTCCGACGGAGGCATCTTCGCCTTCGGCGACGCCGCCTTCCACGGGTCGATGGGCGGTCTGCCGCTCAACCAGCCGATCGTGGGCATGGCCGCCACTCCGACCGGCGCCGGCTACTGGCTGGTGGCCTCCGACGGTGGCATCTTCGCCTTCGGCGACGCCGCCTTCCACGGGTCGATGGGTGGGCTCCCCCTGAACCAGCCGATCGTGGGAGTGTCGGTCGCCCCGTCTGCGGGCGGGTACCGGCTGGTGGCCTCCGACGGTGGCATCTTCGCGTTCGGCGGTGCCCCGTTCGCCGGTTCGATGGGTGGGCAGCCCCTCGTCCGTCCCGTGGTCGCGACGGTGTCGACCCCGACCGGTTCGGGCTACTGGATGGTGGCCTCCGACGGGGGGGTCTTCGCCTTCGACGCGCCGTTCCTGGGATCGCCGGCGTGAACCGGTGCCGACCTCGCCGGGGCCGGTACGCCGACCGACCCGTGAGCCACACGTGACGAACCTCCGAGGAGCACCATGACCACCACCCTGGCCCTACTCGCCTTCGCGGTCGCCGTATGCGCCGCCGCCCGGTCCACGTGGTCGCCGTGCGGGCTGTCGATGCTGTCGACGATCACGCCGATGGCCGAGCGCGGCCGCGGTCACCGGTACGGAGCCACCTGCACCTGGTTCGTCCTGGGCGCCACGGCCGGCGGAGTCGCACTCGGCGCTCTGACCGCACTGCTGGCCGCCGCCGACCGGATGGTGGGACCGTCGGCCGTGGTGGCCGGATCGGTCGGCCTGGTGGCGGCGCTGGTGGCGCTGGCGTCGGACAGCGGGCTGGCCGGGATCCGCCTGCCGGTCCACTTCCGACAGGTGAACGAGCGGTGGCTCGACGCCTATCGACCCTGGGTCTACGGCGCCGGGTTCGGGTTCCAGATCGGTTGCGGGCTGGCCACGTACATCACGACGGCCACCGTCTACCTCGTGGTGGTACTCGGCGCCCTGACCGGGGAGCCGGTGGTGGCCCTGGCCGTCGGTGGCGCCTTCGGACTCATCAGGGGACTGGCCGTCCTCCTGACCCGGCGTGTGTCGACCGCGTCCGGCCTCCTGGCGTTCCACCAGCGCTTCGCGTCGTTGGAGCCCTCGGCCCACCGGGTCGTCCTCTGCTCGGCGGCAGGCTCCGCCGCCGTCCTGGCGATCGGAATCGGGCCCCGCCAGGCCGTGGTGGTGGGGACCCCGGTGGTGGTGGCCGCGGTGCTCAGCCGTTCCGTACGCGCGTCCGTCCGGCGTCGACGGACCCCGGTGACGCCCGTCCCGGCAGGTGGCGCGCCCGCACCCTCCGCGGGAACGGGCGCGTCGGCCGGTGTCCCGGGTGGCTCAGTCAGGGTCGGCTGATCCCGGGCCCGTGCCGCTGGTGCGCACCGGCCCGCCCAACCCGGCGCCGCTCCGGTGCGTTCCTTCCCCGGTGAGGTCGACGGGGTCTGCGGCTGAGCCGGCCCCCTCGTCGGGGACCGGTGCGACCGGGACCGGGTGCGATCCCCGCCAGCGCCGGTAGGGGCCGATCCGTGTGGACAGCAGGACCAGGCCGATGACGGCCAGGGAGATCCCGGCCACCTGGACCAGCAGGGATCCGAGATGGCCGTCCTCGCCGAGCCAGAGGTGCTCGTCCAGGAACCGCTCGGTGCCCCACAGCACCATCCCGACGCCGAGGACGATCCCGGCGGGCGGCAGCGGGGCGGCGGACAGCGGCACGGTCGAACCGTCGGACGCGACGGTCGGGGCCCTGCTGCGCAGCCAGCGCTCCACGAGCAGCAGGATCCCGAAGATGGCGAAGTCCTCGATCGCCTGGAAGACCGGGACGGGAAGCACCTTCTGGTTCGGGTGGCTCCCGGCGTAGTACATGCCGAACCACTGGTTGGTGGGGTGGCCGCCGCCGTTGACCATGAGCTGGGGACCGAGCAGTCGACCCATGCCCCAGCACGCCATGAGCACCGGGGCCATCAGGTCGGCGAACCGGAGCGAGGGGAGTTCGGGGCACCGTCGGCGCGAACTGATGACGGCGACGGGCACGGCGGCGATGAGCCCGCCGAACGAGGAGAGCCCCCCTTGCCAGATGGCGAAGACCTGCGACGGATTGGCCGTGTAGTACGACAGGTGCGACAGCACGTGCATCGCCCTGGCGCCGACGATGGCGGCCACGATGACCCAGACGAACATCCCGGTCACCCACTGCCACGGATAGCCACGGTCGCGCAGCCGCCGCTCGGTGTACCGCAGCCCGAACCAGAAGGTGAGGGCCAGGCCGATCCCGTAGGTGTGGACCTCGAGGAACCAGATGTGGAAGGCGACGGGGATCGGTCTCATGGTGGGCTCCCGGTCGGCCCGACGGAGCTCCGCTCCGGCGCCGGCCAGGCACTCAGTATGCCCCAGGGGGCCGATAGGGTGGCCTCGCCGCGGCGGCCCGGGAGCGACCGGGGTGGCCGTGCCGGTGCGCCGCAGGTGGCGGAGGCCGTCCGAAGGAAGGGTCACAGGTGGTGCCATGGGATCGTTGACGGGCAAGGTGGCGGTGGTGACCGGCGGCGGTTCCGGGATCGGTCGGTCGACGGCAGTGCGACTGGCGGCCGCCGGAGCGTCACTGGTCGTCGTCGACCTCGACGACCGGTCGGCCGAGCGGACGGCGACCACCCTCGGCGGCCTGGCCGTCCAGGCCGACGTCGGCCGTTCGGACGAGTGGCCGGGCATCGTGGAGGCCGCGGTCCGTCGGTTCGGGGGCATCGACCTGGCCCACCTGAATGCAGGAGTGACCACCGGCGAGTCCGACGTCACCGCCGTCTCGGACGAGATCTACCGTCGGGCCACCGGGGTGAACGTGGATGGCGTGTTCTTCGGCGTGCGGGCCCTCGTGCCGGCCATGGAGGAGCGGGGTGGTGGGTCGATCGTGGCCACCGCGTCACTGGCCGGACTCATCGGATTCTCCCCGGACCCCGTCTACTGCCTGACGAAGCATGCCGTCGTGGGACTGGTCCGGTCGCTCGGGCCGCAGCTGGCGGCCAGGGGGATCGCCATCAACGCGGTGTGCCCGAGCATCGTCGACACCCCGCTGATCGACGACATGCGCGAGGTGCTGGAGTCGAGCGGCTTCCCGCTCATCGACGTCGAGGCGGTGTCCACGACGGTCGTGGATCTGCTGTCGGGGGAGGCGTCGGGTCAGGCCATGGTGATCCAGGCCGGAAGGGACGCCGTCCCGTTCCGGTTCGCCCGCCCGCCCGGACCGCGGGCCGGCGGTGCCGTCGGGCAGATGCCACCCACGGAGTTCGCCGCCCACGACCAGTCCTGAGGGCGCCAGTCGCCAGGGGCGCCGCCTGCGGACGCGTGGGGCGTCAGGTGGCCAACGACGGCGGGATCAGGGCCCATCCTCGGCGGCGCAGCTCGTCGACGAGCAGCTCCTCGGGCACCCGCTCGAGCTGCTTTGCCAGCGAGTGCGACCGGGTGGCCGGGGCGCGTCGTGCGGTCCCCGCCGGAACCGGGGCCGGCACGGGAACCGGGTCCGGCGACTCCCCTCGGCGACCCTCGGCTTCGCGCCGCTCCGCTTCGGCCTCGAGGAGGGCGATGAGTGCCGACGCCTCGTCCTGGGTGAACCGTCCCCCCGCCTGGCGCTGGGTGAGCCCGAGCGGCCCGCGGGCGTCCCGGAAGTCGGCGTGCCCGGCGGCCTCGACGAGCGTGGTCAGGTCGCGGAGCTGACGGGCGGTGGCCGGAGGTCCCGACGGTTGGCCGAATGCCATCAGTGACGTCGGAGGGAGCCGGTCCGAGGGTGCAGCCGACGCACCCTCGGAGGGGAGCCGACCACCGGAACGGAGGACCCTGGCTCAGACCACCCGGCCGACACCGGCCAGGCCGTCGGTGCGGACGCCCGTGATCCAGACGCTGGCTCCGGTGTAGGGCGCCTCGATCATCGATCCGCCGCCCACGTACATGGCCACGTGGTCACCACCACCGGGTCCGTAGAACAGCAGGTCGCCCGGCTGGATGTCGGCCATCGAGATGTGGGTGGTGCTGGCGTACTGTCCACCCGAGAAGTGGGGGAGGGAGATGCCCACCTGGGCGTAGGCCCACATGACGAGTCCGGAGCAGTCGAAGCCTGCAGGTGTGGTGCCTCCCCAGACGTAGGGGACGCCGATCTCACGTTCGGCTGCCTGCACCGCACCGGCCGCACCGGCCGACAGCGGGGGCGGTGGGGGCGGCGGGGTGACGGTGATCGTGACGGTGCCGGACGAACCCGAGCCGCCGGACCCGGTCGATCCGGTGCCGGAGCTGCCCCCGGCGTTGTTCGCCCCGTTGGTGGTGCCGGCGTTCTGGTGCACGGGAGCGGCGGCGGCCTGCGCCGCGGCCTGTGCCTGAGCCGCCTTGGCAGCGGCCACCTTCTGGTTGAAGGCGGCCTGTGCCGCCGCCTGAGCCGCGGCCGCCTCGGCGGCCTGCTTCTGGGCCACGAGGTTCTGGATGTTGGCGTCGACGCTGCTCAACGTCGCCTGGTCCTGGGAGGCCAGCGCCGTGGCCTGCTGCTGGGAGGCGTGCAGGCTCGAGCTCGTCGTCTGTTCCTGGGCCTTCTGCTGCTCCAGCGATGCCTGGGTGGAGGCGAGCTGTGCCTGTGCGGTGTGGAGGTGGTCGATGGTCGCCGTGACGTTTCCAGTGGCGATCGACGAGTACTCGGACCGGATCCCGCTGGTGTTCACGTTGGAGGTGAACAGCTGGGTGGCCGTGTTGGAGGTGCCCGAGCTCGTGTAGTCGGCCAGTGCCTGGGTGCGGAGCTGCGACTGGTCGGCGGTCACCGTGTGCTGGTCCTTGGCCATCTCGGCCTGACTCGCGGCGATCTGGCCCTGCAGCTGCGAAAGCTTGTAGTCGGCGGCGTTGGCCTGTCCGGTGAGCACGGCGATCTGGGCCTCGGTGGCGTTCAGCTTGGCCGAGATGGCCGCCGCCTGGGCCTGGGCATCGGAGATCTGGTCAGCGGAGGCGGGTGTGGAGACGACGACCGTCGTCGAAGTCGCCCCGAGGAGGGAGACCACTGCGAGCGTCGCTACGACCCGGTTCCGTGTTCGGCTGTGACGTGCGGGGCGGGCACCTGGCTCGACCGTCGAGTACTGCTCGGCGTGAGTCATATGCGTGCAGATGGTAGTCGGTCGGTAGGGGGGCCACAAGGACCCCCCCGGTTTGCAAGGCTCTGACCTGGGATTTTAGTTTCACGGCCTGGTGCAGGAAGGTTGCCGAACGGTGAACTCCGGTCATGGCACGCACCCGTCCGGATGCCGTCCGCGAGGGGCGCGAGTAGGGTCGGCCACATGGGTGAGCACATCGAATTCCCCGGTGACGGGTCCGCAGTGCATGGCTACCTGGCCGTCCCGGCCGGGGGGTCGGAGGGGTCCGTCGGGGTCCTGGTCCTCCAGGAGTGGTGGGGACTGGTCGACCAGATCACCCGGACCTGCGACCGGTTCGCAGCCGCCGGGTTCACCGCGCTTGCGCCGGACCTCTACGGCGGGACGGCGGTGCCGCTGACCGAGCCCGACGAGGCGGCAAAGCACATGATGGCGCTCGAGATGGGGCGGGCCGCCGGTCACCTGAGCGGTGCCGTGGACGAGCTGCTCCGCCGCACCTGCAAGGGGTCGGTGGGCGTGGTCGGCTTCTGCATGGGTGGAGGCCTCGCCCTGGTGCTGGCCTGTCAGCGACCGGACGCGGTGGCGGCCGTGGTGCCGGCCTACGGGGTGATCCCGTGGCCCGACGCGCAGCCCGACTACTCCACGATGACGGCGGCCGTACTCGGCCACGTCGCCGAGCTCGACGGGTCGTTCACCCCGGAGGCCGCCGCCGCCCTCGAGGCCCAGCTCGTCTCCCTGGGCCGCGACGCCACGTTCCTCGTCTACCCGGGCGTGGACCATGCGTTCTTCAACGAGGACCGCGCCGAGGTCTACGACGCCGCATCGGCCGAGCTCCTGTGGGACCGGACGGTGGCCTTCCTCCACGCGCAGCTCGGCTGAGCGGACGGACGGGGCTCGGCGCATGGCCGCCACCACGTTCGCCGGGGGCGGTGCCGTCGAGGAGTACCTGACCCTGGGCCTCCGGCTCGGGAGGCACATCGACGGCATGGTGGACGCCTACTACGGCCCACCGGCACTGGCCGCGGCCGTCGCGGCCGAGCCGATGGTCCCTCCGCGTCAGCTGGTGGCCGAAGCGCGCGCCCTGCTGGCGGCACTCGACTCGGGCGCACCCCTCGACGGCCCGGCATCCGAGGACTCCGCCGCTCCGGCCCGCCGCCACTGGCTGGCCGCCCAGGTCGTCGGTCTGGCCACCACCTGCGCCAAGCTGGCCGGGGAACCGATCAGCTATGCCGATGAGGTCGAGGCCTGCTACGGGGTGCGACCGAACCGTGTCGACGAGGAGGCCCTGGTCGACGCCCATCGCCGACTCGACGAGGTGCTCCCCGGGTCGGGGCCGCTGGCCGAGCGCCTGGTCGCCTGGCGCGAGTCCCACGCCGTGCCGGTCGACCGGCTCGGCCCCGCCGTGCAGTCGCTGGCCGAGGACCTGCGGGCACGTACCGACGAGCTCTTCGGGCTGCCCGACGGCGAGCACGTGGAGTTCGAGCTGGTGTCGGACGAGCCGTGGGCCGGGTTCAACTACTACCTGGGGGACCTGCAGAGCCGGGTGGCCATCAACACCGACCTGCCGGTGCTGTCGACCGGCCTCGCCCACCTGGTCGCCCACGAGGCCTACCCCGGGCACCACACCGAGCACACCCGCAAGGAGGTCGGCCTGGTACGTCGGCGTCACTGGTGGGAGGAGTCGATCTTCCTCGTCGGCACCCCGCAGTGCCTGCTGGCCGAGGGCCTGGCCGATCTCGGACTCGAGGTCGCCTGGGGGCGCCACCCGGAGTCGACCGTGGCCGCCCACCTCCACCCCCTCGGCATCCGCTACGACACCGAGGTGGTGGCGGCGGTGTCCGATGCCGGCGAGGCGCTGGGAGCGGTGCGCACCAACGCGGCGTTCCGACTCCATGAGGACGGGGCCGACCCCGACACGGTGATCGACGAGGTGGCCCGCTGGGGCCTCATGCGGCGTGACCGGGCGGCCAAGGCGGTCGAGTTCCTGACCCACCCCACCTGGCGGGCGTACCTCACCTGCTACGTGGAGGGATTTCCGCTGTGCCGGGCGTTCGTCGACGGCGACCCGGCCCGGTTCGACCGGCTCCTGTCCGAGCAGCTGACCCCCGGGGACCTGATCGATCAGATCGCACGGGACAACGCCGGCGGGGCCGCCGGCGGCTGACGGCGGCCCAGGGTCGGCGCCGTGCCGGCGACGGTCCCGTCCCCCGTCCGTCCCGTGGGGCAGCCACCCCGGTTTTGGCCGCGGCCGGCAGGGGACCTACGATCAGGGAATGTCCGAACGCTCCCGCAACCTGCCGCGCCGCTCCTGCATGTCCTCGCCGGGGTCCAACGAGCGCTTCCTGGCCAAGGCCCCCACCGTCGCCGCCGACATGAGCTTCCTCGACCTCGAGGACTCCGTGGCGCCCCTCGAGAAGGAGGCCGCCCGGGCCAAGGTGGCCGAGGCCATCCGCACCCTGCCGTGGGACGACCGGGTCCTGTGCGTCCGGATCAACGCCTGGGACACCGAGTGGACCTACGGCGACGTCATCGAGGTGGTGTCGAACGCCGGGGAGCGCCTCGACGAGCTGATGCTCCCGAAGGTCCAGTCGGCCGCCGAGGTGGTCGCCCTCGACCTGCTCCTCACCCAGGTGGAGAAGAAGTGCGGCCTGCCGGTCGGCCACATCGGCATCGAGGCCCAGATCGAGACCACCCGTGGCCTGATCAACGTCGAGGAGATCTGCGCCGCCTCGCCCCGCCTCGAGACCATCATCTTCGGGCCCGCCGACTTCGCCGCGTCGATGGAGATGCCGGTGCTGACGGGCGGCGTGGCCATCCCCGAGTACCCGGGGGACCACTTCAACTACGTGTTCTCGAAGATCCTGATGGCCGGCCGGGCCAACGGCCTCCAGGTCATCGACGGGCCCTTCCTCAAGATCCGGGAGCTCGACAGCCTGCGCGAGTTCGCCCAGCGGACACGGGTGCTCGGGTACGACGGCAAGTGGGCGCTGACCCCGGACCAGGTCGGCGTGCTCAACGAGGTCTACTCGCCCACCCAGGAGCAGTTCGACAAGGCGTGGGACATCCTCGACGCCTACCGCAAGGCGACCGAGGACGACCGCACCGGTGCGGTGATGTTCGGCGACGAGATGATCGACGAGGCGTCGCGCAAGATGGCCACCAAGTTCGTGACCCGCGGGGAGCGGGCCGGACTCAGCCGCTCGGCCGACTGACGGCGCCACCACCCCGCCGACCGGACGGAGCGGGGGCGGGTGCCCGGATCCCGTCGAGCACGGTGCGGACCAGTGTGTCGGCCAGTCCGGCGGTCAGGGGCTCGTGGCCCATGGTGAGCCGGTAGTAGAGCGGGGCGTACAGCTGGTCGAGGGCGGCCGCGATGTCGGTGTCGCTCCGGATCTCCCCACGGTCGATGGCCCGACGCAGCACTGCGGCGGACGCATCGCGGCGGGGTTGCAGCCAGTTCGAGCGCAGGGTGTCGGCCAGCGCCGGGTCGGACTGGGCCCGGCCGATGAGCTCGGCCATGATCGACCCGGCCCGCCCGCGGAACGCCCGGATGAGTGTTCGGATCTGCTCGGTCAGGTCGCCGGCCAGGTTGCCGGTGTCCGGAAACGCGCTGGTCCGGCGGTAGCGGTGGAAGTAGGCGTCGACGGCCACGGAACCACGTGACGGCCACCACTTGTAGATCGTGACCTTGCTGACCCCGGCGCGGGCCGCGACGGCCTCGATGGTGGCGGCCGCCAGGCCACCTTCCGCCAGCAGGTCGGCGGCGGCGTCGAGCACGGCCAGGCGGGCCCGCTCGCTGCGGGGGCGACCAGGACGGGCG
>Ga0209698_10002854_pt1 | contig 19302 bp, 15 predicted proteins | sample LitLauG_LLR_2012_FD_187203 | JGI IMG/M metagenome (GOLD analysis project Ga0209698, IMG submission 187203) | Freshwater sediment microbial communities from Pennsylvania, USA - Little Laurel Run_MetaG_LLR_2012 (SPAdes) (version 2) | ecosystem: Environmental > Aquatic > Freshwater > Creek >...
GATTGCTCCGACTTCTTCAGTGTCGAAGCGTAGAGATTATTGACCACAACGCGGTGCGCGAAGACGGGAATGACAAGCGGCTTGAAATCTTCCGGGGTGCAGAACGCGCGGCCTTCAAGGAAAGCCATCGCCTGTGCGGCGCGGTAGAGAGCCTGCGAGCCGCGTGGGGACACTCCGAGAGACAGGAATTCAGATTCACGCGTGCGGCGTACGATTTCGAGGGCGTAGTTGACCAGGGAATCGTCGACCCGGATGCTCTTCACAGCCCGCTGCATTTCGAGAACGTCCGCCGCAGTCAGAACCGGGCGCAGTGCATCGAGGTGCGCGATACCGGCTTCGGAGCGCAGGATCTGGCGTTCGGCCTGGGCGTCGGGATATCCCATGCGCACACGCATCAGGAAGCGGTCGAGTTGCGACTCGGGCAGCGGATAGGTTCCGTGATGCTCGACCGGATTCTGCGTCGCGATTACGAGAAACGGCTGCGGCAACTCGTAAGAGTGCGCGTCCACTGTGACCTGACCTTCGTTCATGGCCTCGAGCAATGCCGATTGCGTTTTCGGCGTAGTGCGGTTGATCTCGTCCGCCAGCAGAACGTTGGTGAATACCGGTCCGCGCTTGAACTCGAATGCCTGCTCTGCGGCCGAATACACCGAAATGCCGAGAACGTCGGAAGGCAGCATGTCGCTGGTGAACTGCACGCGCTGGAAGGTGCAATCAATGGCGCGGGCCAGAGCCTGTCCGAGCGTGGTCTTGCCAACTCCGGGAACGCCTTCGATGAGCAGGTGCCCGCGGGCGAAGATGCTGACCAGCGCGAGGCGGACCACGTCGTCGTTGCCACGAATCACGCGGCGCAGAGCCTTTTCCAGTTCGGCAGCCTTGGTGGACACAGCGATGGCGGTCTCGGGCGACATTCTTTGGATTCTACTATCGGCTGCTGGCGGTGCAGGAGTTACGTACGTCATGCGGCCCGTCTAGCTTCTAGCTATTCCAAACCTTTTCCTCCGTGTAAGAAGAACGGGCACTCCTCCGCGACTTGCAAGAAACCGTAACAATTCTTCGATCTAAGAATAGCTAGAAGCTAGCAGCCAGGAGCTAGAAGCTAGAAGCTGCTGTCCGCAAGCCTTCCCGTCAGCCGCTCAATCCGCTTGGCGACCGGCGGATGCGTCGAGAACAGGTTCGCGAACATCCCCGCGTTCGCCCCTAAGAATGGCTGGATGATGAACAGGTGGGCAGTCGACGGGCTTGCCTGCAGCGGCAGGCGGCGCGCGTAGGCATCAATTTTCTGCAGGGCGCTCGCCAGTGCATACGGATTTCCGGTGAAATGCGCACCTGTGGCATCGGCCTGATATTCGCGCGAACGCGAGACGGCGAGCTGAATCAGGCTTGCCGCAATGGGGGCGAGGATGAGCATGAAGAGTGCGCTCAGTCCGCCGCCGCCGCGGCCTTCGCGGTCTCTTCCGCCGTAGCCGGTGAAGAACAGGGCCCAGCGTCCCATGCTGGCGAGCATGGTGATCGCGCCGGCGATCGTTGCCGCGACAGAACTGATCAGGATGTCGCGGTTGTTCACGTGGCCGAGCTCATGCGCAAGCACGCCTTCCAGCTCTTCATCGTTCAGCAGTTGCAGGATCCCGTGCGTGACCGCAACCGACGCGTGCTGCGGGTTGCGTCCCGTGGCGAAGGCGTTGGGCGATTCAGTCGGGATCACGAACATCTTAGGCATCGGGATGCCGATCTTCTGCGTGAGGCGCTCGACCGCGGCGAAAGCGCGCGGAAGTTGCTCGCGCGTCACGGGCTGGGCGCGATACATCGCCAGAGCGATCTTGTCGGAATAGAAGTACGACACGAAGTTCATGACGGCGGCGAACGCCAGCGCCAGGAACATCCCGTTTTGGCCGCCGAAGGCGCGTCCGATCGCCATCAGGATTAGTGTCAGGGCGGTTAAAAGAAATGCGGTCTTGAAAGTGTTTCCCATATTTTTATCGAGCTATTTCATTGGATGTTGGCTGGCGGGGCGAGATGCATGAGGCCCATTTTGGGAATTTCCGGGTGTGAAGTGGGTACCCCCCTCCCCCCGGGGTCTATTGCAATCCACAACTTAGCGGGAAAATGTCAGAATAATTCTTGGCGCTCAATCACTTGCGGGCAAAATATTCCGGAATAAGGAGTTAGCGTCTCCAGTCCGGTTTGCTAACATCGCCTCCGCTCCGATGATTACGGGTTTGGGCTGTGGACGTCAAGGACTCTGGTCACAAGTGGCTTCGGATTTCTGGGTTTGGGCTGCTTCTCGAACCCCCGCCGAGGAAGTACCACCTCCGGCAGCGAGAGCGAGACGCTCTCGCGACAGCCGGCGGGACGCCGGCGCTACCGTCATAGGTTTCTAGTGACGGCTGTCGGCGACCGCGGTTAAGCTTGTGCTGCTTATGAGGCTCTGGCGTTTGGTCCCGCTGATCGCCCTCTTCTTGATTGCGGGAGCTTTGAGCGCCCAGCAGGTCTGCCCCCAGCCTCCGGCGCTCGAACGAGTGACGGGGAAGACCATCTTTACCGACCAGCAGGAGATTGATCTGGGCGACGCCATGGGCGACAGCCTGGTTCGCGAATTTATTCTCATCGACGATCCAGCCCTCACGGCGCATCTGGAGGAACTTGGGGCGCGGCTGGCCCGATTTCTTCCGCCCAACAATCTGCGATTCCGATTCTTTCTCATCGACCTGCCGGAGGTGAACGCTTTCAGTCTCTCGGGTGGTCGAATTTACGTGGCGCGGAAAATGGTGGCGCTCACCCGCAGCGATGACGAGCTGGCCGGAGTGCTGGCACACGAGATGGGCCACATCGTGACGCATCAGCATTCCATTCTTATGACCCAGCTGCTGAAGCGCGTGCTGGGAGTGACGCAGGTTGGTGACCGCGCCGACATCTACGAAAAGTTCCAGCGCCTGCTCGAAAACGAGCGGCGCAAACCGACACACATCAGCGGTGAGGGAGAAGAAGACCAATACGTTGCCGACCAGGTCGCGCTGTTTGCCATGGCCCGCGCGGGATTTGCCCCACAGGCCTACGTCGACCTGTGGGATCGCTTTAACGCCACGCACGGTAAGACGGGAAGTTGGTTTACTGATCTGCTTGGGCAGACCACGTCCGAGCAGAAACGTCTGCGAGAACTGCTGAGGTCGGTCTCCGCGATGCCGGCGGAGTGCGCAAAGATCGCACCGTCATCGACCGCGGAGTTCGAGGCATGGCAGTCGCAGGTGCTCGCCTCGAACACAGAAATGCATACGGCGTCGCTTCCCGGCTTGCTGGTCAGGCAAAAATTAGCATTGCCATTGCGCCCGGATATCAACAACCTGCGCTTCAGTCCCGATGGGAAATACGTACTGGCGCAAGATGAGGGCGGGATTCACGTGCTCTCGCGTGATCCATTTGAGTTGCTGTTCTTCATTGATGCTCCGGGCGCGGACAAGGCATCGTTCAGCCCAGACTCAAAATCCGTCGTGTTCAGGACGCCGTCGCTGCGAGTAGAGACCTGGGATATCTCAAGCCAGAAGCGGCTTTCGGTTCACGAGATGGTCCTGCGGGAGGGCTGCGTGCAGAGCGCACTCTCGCCCGACGGGCGATATCTTGCCTGCGTCGATAAGGAATTCGCGCTGCAGTTAATCGAGGTCGCCAGCGGAAAGGAACTGGCCTTGAGGAAGAATTTCTTCCAGCTCGGCTCGATGAATTTCCTTTTGTTCTTCATCCTCGAAATCAGCGGGAACTCGGGCCTGCAACTGGTACACCTTAACTTCTCGCCCGACGGCCGCTATTTTCTCGCGGGCAGTACGACGTCGGATTTCTCCTACGATCTGACTGCGAACCGCGAGGCGAAATTGCCCTCTTCGATCCGGAATGCCATGCGCGGAGAGTTTACGTTCGTCGATAGCGAATGCATTTTGGGCCTGAATAACTTCAATCCCGCGAAGTCTCCGTTGTTGAAGTTTCCTGGGGGGGAACGTCTGCGGGATGTAGGGCTCGATTACGCTTTGAAACTCAGGCCCACGGCGCACGGAAAGTATGTTGCCCTGGGACCGCTGAAAACGGGCAAGCGGGGATTTATCGATGTGGCCACCGGCAGAATGAATGGAATCGTCAAGGAAGATGCGGGCGACATCTACGACAATACGGTTGTGTATGAGGAACGCGACGGCCGGATTTTGCTGATCGATGTACCGTCGGCTAAGGTTCTGGCGCGTGTGCAACTCGAGCACTCGCATCTGGGAGACAACCGCGCGATCGTGGTGTCGCCGGACTTCAACTGGCTTGCGGTGTCCACTGCAAGCCGGGGGGCGCTCTGGGATGTCTTCAACAACACCCGGGTGCAGCATGTTCGCGCTTTTACTGAGGGATGGTTTGCCGATGACGACTTGTTCTATGCGGATTTTCCGGAGAAGGACAAACAGGAACGCGCCGTGGTTGAGCTGAGCAGACAGGGCGCGGCGTCTCCGGTATTTTCGATCGGCGACCTGCTGGCCAGCCAGGAGGGGCCGTACCTGCTGGTGCGCACGCCTTCAAAGGACAACCCATATCAACGAAAAAACTGGACGTATGAGTTGAGGGACTTCCGGACCAAGACGAAGGTCTGGACACGGCATTTCCCGGAGGAGCCTCCTTCGCTGGCCTGGACTCAGGACTACAAAGAGGTTCTGATGGGCTGGCCAGTGTCGAGCGCAGCGGCGCATGACGAACTGAAGCAGTTCCCAGAGCTGAAGAGCTCAGTGGAAAAAGAAGACGTCCTTTATGAGCTCGTCGACCTGAAGACCAACTCAGTCGCAGGCAAGCTGCTGGTGAAGACAAACAAGTACTCATTCCTCGTCCAGACCGTCAAAGTGGACGGGGATTCGGTCGCGTTGCAGGTGAGCGGCGATCGCGTGCTCACGTATTCGCTGGCATCGGGAAAAGAACTGGGGCACGTCTTCGGACAGGCGCCGTCTATTTCCAGTGCAGGCGGTGTGTTCGCGGTGACGACGAGCGAGGGACAGGTGAACGTCTACGGGCTTGCCGACTCGCAGCTGCGGCGGACGTACCAGTTCCCGGTTTCAATTGCCTACAAGAAATTCTCGCCCGATGGAAAACGGCTGTTCGTGCTGACGCGCGATCAGACGGCGTATGTGCTGGATTTGAGTTCGACGCAAGAGCCCCGGTCAGGCCTGGCTAACGCGCCAACGTGAAATATCTGTTCGCGACGGCGGAGCCCGTCTTGCATTTGAAGCCGGGGAACATTCTCGACCCCAACACGCTCGACTGCTTCGGCAACGGACTGAAGAAGCCGGGCGACACGCTCGACGTGGCGAAGGGGGACAATCCGCTGGCCGGGCCGTTTTACGTCGAGGGCGCGGAGCCGGGGGATACGCTGGCGGTGAAGATTCTCGATCTGCAGGTGGACGGGGATTAGGGTGTGGGCGCATTCTCGCCCGGGTTTGGATCGATCAATTCCTCGAAGTACACGCCGGTGCTCGAGAAATCGCCATGGCAGGAGCGGGTGTGGTTTTATCCGATCAATCATGCGGACAACACGGCGACGTTCAAGGCGCTCGATTCGGATTTCGCGGAGAAGATTCCGATGCATCCGTTCTTCGGGTGCATTGGCGTGGCGCCGGCGAACGGAGAGGCGAGGAGTTCTCTTGTTCCGGCCGAGTTTGGCGGGAACATGGATTCTCCGGAGGCGAGCGTTGGAAACACCGTGTACTTTCCGGTGAATGTGAAGGGCGGGCTACTGTACCTGGGCGACGGGCACGCGGCGATGGGAGACGGAGAGGCGGCGGGATCAGCGATCGAGGTGCCGCTGAAGGCGCGCGTCGAGGTGAACGTGATCAAGGGGCGCAAGATCGAGTGGCCCCAGTTTGAAAACGACGACGCGATCATGACGGTGGGCGCGTATCGTCCGGCGGATGATGCGGTGCGAATTGCGCTGACCCAACTGCTGTACTGGATTCATCGCGACTACGGCTTGTCGGAGATGGACGCGTACGAGTTGTTGTCGAAGGTGGCGAAGATCCACTTCAGCGAGATGGTGGATCCGAACTACGTGGTCGTGGCGTCGATTGAGAAGAAGTATCTGCCGAAGAAGAAATAAGGGAGTTTTGATGTCCCGGGACGTTTTGTAAAGGATGTCATGAGACTGAACATAAAAAGGCGTAGGGTGGCCACCCAATCCTCTGATTTGGAAATCTAAAGTCAAAATCCCCACCCTGTCTCGCCAAAATGCGGCGAGACAAGGATGGGCACCCCGCAATTCGAAGACACGGAGCGCCGTTTCACAAACCGCGCTCCGTTATGGAGCCAGAGCGGACGCCGTGGTGTTGTTACCGCCGGAGAATCGGGTGGGCTGGGGGCGGTAGCCGTTGCGGGTGCGGACCTTATATTTCTTCAGGCGATCGCCGACCAGTTTCACGGTGACGGCGCGCCAGCCATTGTTCGGATTGGGTTTGGGATAATAGCTGAGCGAATAGAGATGGGCGAGATCATCGCGAATGGAGGCGAAGGCGCGGTGCTCATCTCTCCAATTCTTGGCGAAGTAGGCTTTACCACCGGTGGCCGCCGTCATACGATCAAAAACCGTCGTGGAGACGGGCTCCAGCCGGGCTTCTTGTGTGCTGATCATGTAAATGGAGACCCCGGTAGACTGGGCGAATTCGGCCACGTCCTCGGGGGGCACAACGCTGGAGTTGTCGGGTCCGTTGGAAAACACGACGACGACTTTCCGGCCACGGTTGGGAGCTGCGTCCTTCAGAGTCAGCAGAAGTGCGTTGTAGAGGGCGGCCTGATCGCCGGCGACGGTCGAGCGCACGGCCTGCAGTAATTGGCCGCGATCGGCGGTCAGAGGAGACATCCGCGAGAGATCGCGGCTGTAGGAATAGAAGGCAATTTTGTCGGCCTTGGCCAGCGAACGAATGAATTCGGAAATTGCGTCCTGCGCAAAAACGAAGCCGCGATACATGTAGTCGCTGGTATCGAACAGGACGAAGACGTTGGAGCCGCTGATCAGCGCATCGAACGTCTGAGGCGAGGCACCGTCAGAAGATCCCGCGGAGGATTCGGGCAACGGCGCCGCGGAGGAAACCTCCTGGCCGAGATCATCGAGGCGGCGGGCGGGTGTGTCCCCTTCTGCAAAGGTGGCAGGTTTTTCCTTGATGCCATCTTCATAGATAGCGAAATCACTGGGGCGGAGTCCGGTGATGTAATTCCCTTTGTTATCGGTGACTGCCACGTTGAGCTGGACCATGTTTACGACAACGTGGAAATCAGGGTTGTCCTGCGCCCTGGTGGCAGTTTCACTGCCGAGAAACAATGGAACAGAAAGCACGGCCGCCAAACAGAATTTCCTTGCCATGGCTTGACAACTCCTCCTACGAACTCCCGGATCGCGTTCCCTCAGGGGCTAAAGCCCTGCGTCTTCTTCCAACCTGGGCGGCACGGCTAAAGCCGTGCCCTACCCAAAACCATTCGTGCCCTTCCCAAAACCACTGCTGATGCTTTGCCTTTCCCAAAGCTAATGAGACACCTTCTCAAGGCTGAACTGCGCTGAGGCGCGGCGACGAGCCCAGTTTGCCATCTCGAAACTCGGCGCCGGTCTCGTGCATGGCACGAAGAAGCGCCGGCCAATCCTCGAAATCAGTAGCGAAGATCTTCTGGATCATGTTTCGTGTTAGCTCCGGTACCAAGCGGTTCAGCACCACGGGAGAATAGCCGGCTTCATCCGCCAAGCGAGCCCAGTACAAATTGGGCGAATCCCAGGATTCCGGCAGAAAGCGGCTGGACGGCCCGGCGAAAGGAGGCATGGGAGCCACATTCAAAAGTTCGGGACCATAGTTCTGCGCCATGACCGGATGGGGCGTACCAAAGTCGTGCGACAAGCGTTTCCAGTTGACCTGTTCGGGATGCTGACGCGACAGTTCTTGCAATTCCTGAGTTGACGTTCCCAGGACCTGAGGTTGCTCGGGATGTTTCTGCTGGAATTGGGCCGCCAGGTAGAAGGTGTCGGCTGGCATCAATTGGTGAATGATTTCCGAGACCCGACCTGCGCGCATGGCCTCCTCGATCTGCCGGGATTGCAGGGGAAGCAGGCGATCGGACAAGATGGCGAGCACCTGAGCGCGAAGCGCCTCATCCTTTTCGGAGGCGGTCAGAAGTTCTTCTCCGGATTTCTGAAAAAGAGCGACGGCGTGCAACTCCAGTGGGTTGACGTTCCACCAGCGAGGCAGGATGGCGCTGGTCAGCATCCCGGGAGTCATGCCGCTCCAGACGAGAGCCTGAACGTTGCTAGGCGAAAGAAAATCCTGCTCGAGCTCAGCCAGAACGTAGGGGAGATCGGCAAGAGAGCCGACGAAGTGAGCGCCGCCGCCTGCCGGTGAGCCTTGTCCGAGAAGCACAGGCGACTGCCAGAGGCTCTGGATTCCGGTGACAGATTCGCCCGCAAAATCGTGCGATCGAACGAACAGCGGATTATTGTGCAGGGCCTGCGCGCCCGGAGGTTCATAGTAGGCGTAGTTGAGGCCGACGAGTGTGTCCCTGAGGAAAGACGCGAGTTGGCCTCGGGCTTCTTGAATCTGCGCCCGCGACGCTGTGGGAGATTTGAGCAGCCTGGGCAAATCGGTTCGCATCTCCACATCGGTGTGGTGGTTGTTGTAAATGCCCGCGGCCCACTGGGTTCGTTCACTATTGCTGAAAATGGGGCGCGGCATTTCGAATTCGCGGGTTTGTGCCGCCAGCAGAACCACGTACTCTTCGGGATGTTTGCCGCGCTCTTTTTCGGCCAGTCCATCGCCCACCGAGAGAAGAGTGTCGAGAGAGACCAGGCGCTGATCGTCAAGGACGGAGCGAATGCGGTTGGCGACCTCGTCGTGCATCTGCTTCCCCAGCGGCGTGGTCTGTGGAGGTCCTGCCAACAGTTCAATGATGTCGTCCTGAGAGCCGCGCGGTTTACCGAGAGAGAAGCGAAAGATCTCTCCCAGCGAAGTTCGGCCGGCGTCATAAAGTTGAGCCGCCGAGCGAATGCCGGCAAAGGGCCGTACGACCCGCTGCCAGGAATCGTCGAGGCGAGATGGCGAGATTTGTCCCTGACGAGCCAGAATCTGCCAGATTCCGATGCTTGCCTGGAAGGTGCCGAAAGCATTGGCGCGAAATCCCATGGGCACGTTGTTCAGGCTTTGAGCCACATCGAGGAACAGGGTGATCGATTCGTCGCCTAACTCGGGAAACTCGGAAAAGATACGGTATTGATCGCTGTAGTCCTCGAACTTATGTGCTAACAACTCGACCATTGCCGGTGCGAGGCGGCGTTCGGGAGGCCTCCTGCTGTCGAGGTCGCTAACCGCCATGTAGAGCTCCAGAAGACCGGTGTCGCGGGAACGGGACAGGGCAAACAAAGTTCGCACCAGGTCGTCGGGACGAGCCAATTTATCCGGCTGCTTGGCCCATTTGTGAAACCAGCTCCGATGATGACCTCCGAAAAGAATCTGCCGCCAGGATTCGAGGCCTCCGGGGACCAAGGGTTCTCCGGAGTTGTCGAAGGGAAGGCGGGTGACGAGAAGCAACATTTCCGGCACGGGCCGGAACGTGCCGCGGGTTGGTTTCTCGGAAGAATCCGTCGAAAACAGCGCGCTATAAAAAGATTTCAGGCGATGCGGGTTAGTGAAATAGGCCTGCTGCTCGTGATTGGCGCGCGCGAGCACGTCGAAGTAAGCAGCGAGCCAGCCCTTGTCCCGGGCAAGCAATTTGGAGACGAAGGCAGCCGGATTGGCGGGACTGGCGCCGACTAAGTCATTCCAGGAAGATTCCGCTGCCGTACCGCCCGGCACGTTGATTCTGCCGCCCGAGACGCAGAGTTCTCTGCCGTAGAAATCAAGAGTGGCGGCGTAGGGGAGCAGCTTTTGAAGGCCAATGGACTGTCGCAAGAATCCAGCAGTTTCGGGCTCGATCCGAGAGAGGGCCCAGTAGAGACGAGCCACTGCGGGGTCGTTCAAAATCGTGTCCAGCAAGTCTCTGCTGTTTTCGGTGTGGTTCTTCCTGCTTGCCATGGTCCAATCGCTTCCGGCAAACAGCACGGGTACGGCGGAAGGAGAAAACTGGTACTCGAAGGGCTTGCCTCCCTCGAGCGTCCGCTCCAGTTCAGGCAGGGGAAATCCGGAATCGATGGTGAGGAACGCGCGTTCGGGATCGTCGGTGAGCAAGGCAGTATCCGGCTTGCCACAATCCGGACGAGTACGGTATCCGAGGATGTGAAGAAGCGCCTGTGCGTCGTTACAACCCGAAACCCGGATCACCATGCCGCCGTGCGCAGCCAATTCCGTCAGTTCCCTTGCCTGGACGACATAACGTCTGAGCAAGATGAGGAACTCGGTCGGCTGGCTGCCAGCCTGATAGCCCTGTATGAAGACATTCCTGCTCAAAAGAGGCAGGACTTCTTCGCGCCTGATCATCTGGCTGATGCCCGCCATGCGCAGAAACGAACGCTCCGGGCCAGGAATCGTAAACTCGGACTGGTCCGGGCCGGCGTTTTCGGGAGGATCTGGCGAGGTCACACCAGAACGCGGTGAGGCATGGGATGAGCCGGCCCGCATGCTGCGCGCAAACGAGGTGGAGCTTAAGGAAGAGCAGGCTATCAAGATCCAGACAAAAAGAGGAGATTTCACGGCTGGATTCCCTCGGGGCTGTTGAGACCTCACTTCACCTGTTATCGATCACGCGAGCAGGGTGTAGTGTGACCGATGCGTCCCCGGAAGCAGGCTTGGTGGTGCCTTGCCCCAATTTCAATGCGGGACACGATACTCCAGATTGCGGTTCAATCCAAGCTAATTCTGGAGAATTTACAATGTCGCTTTTCGATGTGGGGGCAGGTCCGCATGGTCCAAGGCCCTTCGACGGAGCGCGAGCAATGAAGGGACTTCTCAGTTCTTTCTCCGAACAATAACCGAGTTAGGCGGGATTTTCCGCAACGACGGTGTAAGGTCCTTCGCAGCCTCAAAATAGGCCTCCTTCCACGGTGGAGAGCAATCAATGCCCCGCACTGCGGACCGTTGTTCGAATGATAGCCGAACCCACGCGGTAGTCGGCGAGCGACAAGTTTTCGAAGTGCAACTCGATGCGATTGCGTCCAACTGACTCGGGATTGCTGAGAATCAGAGGAGTCCCAGGGCAGATTCCGGGATTGGTGGCGTTGGAGTCGGACGTGTCCCAATTTGTGAGATAGATATCAACTTCATGCACAGGGCTGATGCCGATCTCGGCAGGTTCGGAATCGCCCCAAACTGTGTTGTGGGCGAACACGCCGGGACTCGGTGGTATGTTTCTTCCGGTGAGAGGGCAAGTGCTCGCGGCGGTTTCGGAGGTGATAAAAAGAGACGTCGCCCTACGGAGAGGAACCCGGCAATGGACGCGATTCCAATACTGCATCTCGCTGACACACAGTCCAACATCGGGCCAGGCAAACTCTCCACTCGGCACAGTGAATTCTCTTTGATCCCGGTTGTGATAGAGCGTAAATGCCAGGAGCAGATGCGCTGTTACGGGCGCGGACTTCATTCGGTCGAAGACCTTCTGCTGGAGGTCGAAGTTGATATGGGCCGTCTTCTCATCGGCGACCAGCGATAGAGCCTGCCCCCGCCAGCCAGAGTCCCAGCGAAATCCATCGGCGTTCGTCAGCGTCACGATCATCCCGTTGAGTTGCAGGAGGGAATCGTTGGGCAAGCCCGAAACACTCAGAGGAAAGCGAATCGGGATGCTGCCATCATAGGCGGGGAAGGAGCCAGTATCATGCGTCACCGCGGGCACGAGAGCCAGCTGGACGGGCAAGTTTCCGTTCGGCAGCGGGTATTCCCGTGCGATGACCGATCGATACGGCGTGGCGACCTCCATCAAAGTCAGCAGACCGCACAAGCCCAGGATAAGCCAGCGCGAAAAAGCGGTTCTTCGGCGGGAATACTGCAAGAGGATTATCGCCACGGCGGTCCCGATAAGAAGAAAGCCTGACCACCCGGCAATGTCGGAGGGAGCACTGGAATTTGGTATCAGCGGGGAAAGCGCCGTCGTGCCGATCATAAAGATCGCAAGCAGCAGGACTGCTAAGAGCATCTGCGGAATGTTTTTTGTGATGGTGGCCAATGCGGCAGTCGGCAAGAACAGGCAAAGAATCCACATGACCTGCATCCATAGCAGTCCGCCCAGGTAGTGGGCTGGATGGAAGCCTGCTCGTATGAGTAGGAAGATATCCAAGATGAAGAGCGGGAGATTGATGAACGCCAGCACGAAGAGCGCCTTGGCAGCGACCAACTGCTTCCAGTCGTAAGGACGGGTAACCCAGAATTGCCGATCGCCGACCAGAGACTCGCCTTGCACAATGCGCACAATCAGGAATGTCCATGAGATCGGGACGAGCGCGTCAACGAGGCCGGGCAGAAACCGGGAAGCAAGCAGGATAGAAAACCCGGTAGCGACAAACGAGTCCCGGTGACTCCAGTCGCGAATGTCGAGCCAGGCAAATGCCACCAGCAGAGCGAGCGAAGCGGCGATTTCGGGCCAGTGGTGGCGTGCGTCTTTGCGAAAGATGTTCCAGACTTGATTCATCTTGGGCCTTTCTCTAAGCCAAGTTGCGGCCGGACTTGGCCATCGCCAAAAAGATTGAGCGCAACGACATCGGGGAAAAGGTTACGTTCCGCGGTTCGCCGAGGGCGGTTCGAATTTCGGCGGCAGAGCGCTCGGCATCGAAGCGGCAATCGGTGAAGCGGACTACGGCCGCGGAAGCGCTGACCTGCAGCCAGTTCTCCGGGGTCTTCTCGGGCAAAATCGGCGGCGCGTCGAACGTCAGCTCCACTTCCCGGAAGCGATTCGCCAGGCTGGTCAGTTCCTCGGCGAATCGCAGCTTGCCTTCTTCGAGATAGGCAACATGGCTGGCGAAGGTCTCGATTTCTGCGAGATCGTGAGAGGAGACGAAGATCGAGGATTCTTCTGCGCGATCGATGAGGCCTTGAATCAGTTCATCGCGGACAAGGGGATCGAGGCCGGTGAACGGTTCATCGAGCACGATCAGCTTGGGGTGATACGCGAGGGAACTGGCCAGAGCGGCTTTCATCCGCATGCCGCGGGATAGGTGCCGGAGCTTGCGGTCTCGCGGGAGGTCGAATTGTTTGATCAATTCGGCCTCGAGTGCGGCATCCCACGCAGGATAGAAGGGGCGGAGATAGTCGAGAAGTGCGCCGACGGTCATCCACTCCGGCATTTCCTGATTTTCTGAGACGTAGCCAATGGGTTCGAGCAGGCGTCCGCGGATGTGAGAGGAATCGACGCCCAGAACTTCCGCGCGGCCGCTGGTGGCACGGATGATGTTCATCAGAATTTTGATGGCGGTGGTCTTGCCTGCGCCGTTGGGGCCAACCAGCGCGTAGACGGCGCTTTGCGGAACGTTCAGAGTCAGCCCTTGAAGGGCATCGACTCGGCGGAATTTCTTGATGAGAGTGTCGGTTTGGATGGCGCTGGTCATTTCCGGGCGCGTCCTCCTCGGTCGGTGTCGGCATTGGTGCTGAGCCGTTTCCAGTGGGTTGTCACGGAGGCAAGTACGTCTTCGATATCAATGCCAAGCTTCTTGGCTTCCACGACGAGTTGTTCAATTTCGGGGCCGAGCAACTGGGTGCGTTCCGATCTCCGGGCTTCTGGAATGGGAGCTATTACGGTTCCGATGCCGGGTTGGGTTTCGAGCAAGCCGGAAGCGGCGAGGGTGGTCACGACTTTGTGCGCGGTGTTGGGGTTGATCTTGAGTTCCTTGCTCAGGGAGCGCACGGATGGGAAAGGGTCGCCGGGACGGATTTGACCGGAGATGATGGCCTTCTTGGCCGCGTAGACGATCTGTTCGTAAATCGAAACGCCGGGACGGAAGTCGACGCGGAACGGGATCATTTATGTGTACTATTACGCATAGTACAGTTGGAGTCAAGGAGATTCACGGGTTTCTCCCATCGCACTCAATCGCACTCAAAAGAGGTTGGACGTCCCGGGGAAGTCGATCGTGAAGAAGTCGATGGTGAGGATTATGGATCTAGAGTGCGATCACGAATGCGCAAAACTTGATCGTGACAACGAAGAGTTAAGAATCCTGCCAGTCAAGAGTCAAAAACCCCACCCTGTCGCAAAAATCGTGACAAGGGTGGGGCACCCCCTCGGATCCTACTAACCTTTGACGATCTTCTTGGCTGATTTATCCCAGACTGCAACACATTTTTCGAAATAGGAGAAATTTGCCAGGTGACAACCGATGGCCGCGTGGTTGCCGAAGACTTCGTTTTCGGTGACGGGTTTGCGCGTGCGCACCGCGTTGTAGAAGTTAGCTTGGTGATCGACAGTGTCGCTATATCCCGGAGCGGTGTCGTAAGACTCGCCCTGGGCGTCGACGCTCCATTTCAGCGCTTCCGGCTGGGGATGCTCTTCGTGCCACTTCTCCAGGTACTGATCGCGCAGCGCTTTAGGCCAACCATAAATCGAATAGCCTTCGGGCTCGGGACGCGTGTCTTCGGGCCGGTAGGTCAGCGTCGTGTCCTTGATGATCATAGTGCCCTTGGTACCGTAGAAGCCGATGAATTCGCCTCCGTTGTTGTTGAGGTTGCAGCGCAGGGTCACGCGGCAGCTGGGATAGTCGTAGAGGGTCTCGATGAGATCGGGGAACTCGCGGCCATCCTTGAAGTGGAACAGACCTCCGGAAGATTGAGCGCGCTGAGCGGGCTCGTTAATTCCGCTGATGAACTGGATACCCGAGAGCAGGTGAACGAAGAGATCGCCACCGAGTCCTTCACCGTAATCCCGGAAACAGCGCCAACGGAAGAAGCGAACCGGATCGAATGCAACTTTGGGCGCTTTGCCGAGAAAGGCATTCCAGTCGATGGTTTTCTCACTGGCGTCCGGAGGGATGGGATAGACCCAGGCGCCGCTGGGAGAATTGCGGTCCCAGTAGGCATTGATGGAGAAGACCTCGCCGAGTTTGCCGGAGTCGTAAATCTCCTTAGCTTTCGCGTAAAGGACGGAACTGACGCGCTGGCTGCCGATGGCGACCATGCGTTTGTTTTTCTGCGCGGTCTCGAGCATGGCGAACCCATCTTCGGGGGTGTGCGACATCGGCTTCTCGCAGTAAACGTCTTTGCCGGCGGCGCAAGCATCTTCAAAGATCTGGCGGTGGTTGTGATCCATGGTGGCGATCAGGACGGAGTCGACATCCTTGCGATCGAGAATGGAACGATAGTCCCGCGTGGCAGCCACGCTGGGGTTGTTGACGGCCTCGCGCGCGGCGGTATGGCGGCTGTCGTAAAGATCGCAGACCGCAACGCACTGGATTCCCGGTACGTGAAGAGAAGCTTCGAGGTGCTCGCATCCGCGAATGCCGGTGCCGATCGAGGCGAAGCGCACAGTATCGCTGGGCGCAACCGGGCGCGGCGAGGCATGGAGGATGTGGGGCTGCAAGACGGATTTCGCGACGGTGGTGGCGACGAGAGCGCCGGAACCGATCTGCATGAATTGGCGGCGAGACAGGGGATTCTTGGACATGGAAGTTTTCGCCCTCACAAGTGCTGGAGTGATTTTCCGCGGCAGGCGTGTGAGCCGTCGCGGAAATCATTTACGGTCAGGAATTATCCCACAGCCCGAGATGATTTAGTAAAACGATTTTCTTCAGTAGGGCAGGGGCATCTTTCTACGGGACGCTCGTGCACGGACCCGAGCCCGCTGAAGACGGAGCGGGATGGGACAACGTGACGGGTGTGGAAACGCGAATCCGAAAGCGTTTGCGGACGCTTTCCATCCCTAGGCTGCCGCAAAGAAGTAAAACGGCTAGTCTTTGTGATAGCCTCCGTCGTCGAGAATGACAACGGAGGCTTTTTTAATGAGTGTGTTTGGCCCCCTTGGGCCGCCCGCAGTAGACTCCCATAGCATCAGCGGCTGTGATGCGTGATCAATCCCGATTGGACTCATTCTTGATGAGGGCACAATGACTGAAGACCTCTACGAACTGATCGGGGGACGCAGCACGATCAAGGCTGCTACGGAACTTTTCTATAGCAAACTTGTGGAAGATGATCAGCTGCGCCATTTCTTTAAACGAGTTGACATGGCGCACCTTCAATCCCGACAGGTTATGTTCATTTCCATGCTCCTCGGCGGACGAGTGCATACCGGAAAAGACATTCATGAGGCCCATGGCTGGGCCAGAGATCACGGTCTCAACGATGCGCACTTCGACCTGTTCCTGAAGCACTTTCGCGCAGCCCTGGAAGAATCGGGAGTGAAACCTGACAATGCCGAGAAAGTTATGAAACGTCTGGAGAGCAAGCGAGCGGCCGTGTTGAATCGATGAAATTGCTCTTGCTTTGACGGGCTACGACGAGGACCTATGAGTTTCATCAAGAACCCGGGAAGGTTCGCGGGCTTGCTGTACGTACTCACGTCGATAGTCGGCTTCTTCGCCATGGGCTACGTTCCCGGCAAGCTGATCGTGCACGGAAACGCGACCGCGACGGCCAACAACATCGCGGCTTCAGAGAGGTTGTTTCGCCTCGGCATTGCGGGTGAACTGATCGGGCAGGCAGGTTTTATCTTCGTGGCCCTCGCTTTGTACGATCTGTTCAAGGGGGTCAGCCGGCGGCAGGCCTCGCTCATGTTGGGATTGATTGTGGTCTCGATCCCGATCGCGTTTGTGAATGAGCTGAACTCGGTCGCTGCCGTCGTCCTGGTTCGCGGGGCTGACTTCCTAAGCGCGTTCGACAAGCCTCAGCGGGATGCTCTGGCGATGCTGTTCCTCAAGCTGCATGGGCAGGGATTTGTTGTCGCAGAGATCTTCTGGGGGCTGTGGCTCTTTCCGCTGGGGCTGCTGGTATACCGGTCGCGCTTCCTGCCGCGGTTTCTGGGCGTCTGGCTCGGCTTGGCCGGCGTTGCCTGGGTGATTCTGAGTCTCACCGGAATACTGTTGCCGCAATATGAGAGCAAGGTGGACACCTATTCTCAGCCCGCCTTCATCGGGGAGATTGTGTTCATGCTGTGGCTTCTGATCCGGGGCGCCAAGCCGCCGGCGCTGAACGCCGCAGCTACAGCGGCTGATTAGCTACATTACTGACGATTGACACTCGGTGTCGGGCATCATCCTGAAGCCGCTCGCAGTGTGGACCTGCCCCTACTTTTTTTGCGAGAGTGTGCACTTTTGGACAGTCGAAACGTGATGGTCAGTCCTAGCCTTAACGTGGAGAGGTGGGGTCCCGCGGAGTTCCTGTTTTTCAGGATGGCTGCGAAAAGCAACTTCGTGAGCGGTCTGCAGGTCTTCTCGAGCAGGTGGGGCAACGGCCATGAAGTCGCCCTACGGTCTGAACATCCTTGACGACTGCACCACGTGCCCAGAGCGGGCACAGCATCTTTTCCGCGATCGGAGGCGATTTCTAAGCCGGCACTACTGAGTTCGTCCGGGAGGTTCGAATGGCATTGATAGAGGCCCAAAAAACGCGCCCTATGTCGATGCGTGACGAGGACAATCGGGCTGTCGAGGTACTGAAACTGCGAGAAACGCTGAAGCTGATACATGACCTTCTCGAAGATTATGCCCCCGCATGGTACGGAGAGAACATTCACGACAAGGTGGAGGCCGCTCTGCTGGGGAAGAGACGTGAACAAGAGACCAGGACTCTGGCTGAATAGGCCGGATCGCCTCTCTTTTTAAGGTGTGCGCCGCATTTTCACTTCAAGGCAAGAGACTTCGAAGAAGGCAAGACATGCCCGAGTCAACATTCTCGTTGGAAAAAACGAGAGCGCAGTGGCACAATAGTAATAAGAAAAGTTAACTCAGTTTGATCTTTCGGAGGCTTCCCATGTCATCCCTTCGTGGGTCGCCCAGACGACAGCGCCGCGCCCCCAAATCTGCCAACGGCTTTGACCCCCAAAACTTTCTAGCGAGTGCTGGCATGGGCAAGAGTGTTCATCGCTACAGCCCCAACCAAGCTATTTTTTCGCAAGGAGAGCGTGCGGACACTGTGTTCTACATTCAGAAAGGAAGGGTCAAGCTGTGTGTGCTGTCAAAACAAGGCAAGGAAGCAACCATCGGGTTGCTGGGTCCGGGCGACTTCGTTGGGGAAGGATGCCTCGCCTCCGACCAACCGCTCCGCCTGGCAACCGCTACGGCCATTTCAGACTGCTTGATTCTAAAGATCACGAAGAAAGAGATGCTGCGAACGCTCCACGAGGAACACACGTTATCCGACCTGTTTGTCGCGCACATGGTCGATCGGCATAATCGCGTCCAGGCGGATTTGGTGGACCAACTGTTCAACTCGAGCGAAAAGCGGCTGGCACGAGCACTTTTGATACTGTCCCGTTTCGGAAAAGCTGACAGGTCCGAGAGCGTGGTGCCAAAAATAAGTCAGCAAACGTTGGCAGAAATGATTGGCACCACTCGCTCCCGGGTGAATTTCTTCATGAACAAATTCAGAAAGCTGGGCTTCATCCATTACAACGGCGGGTTGCAGGTGAATAGTACGCTTCTTGACGTTGTCCTGTACCAGTAACTGCTGCCGTCCGCAAGCCCAGGCCACTTAGGCGGAAGACCAGGAATGCGCCCGATCTAATGCAATTCCAAGTCGGGCGACATTTTTGTAGTGACCAGCAACTCCAGCAAAACAGCGCTGTCGCGAATGTTTCCCGAGATGACGAGGAGTGCTTCGGAGACAGCGGGGTATTGGTCCGCCAGCGAGTCGAGGCGAGCACTGACGCTGCTGAGGTTTTGAGCTTCGTCCAGGATGTTGGTTGGAGACATTGGCTCCCTGATCTCTCAATACGCAGTCAGCAACAACGTAACGCGCACACCGGCATCAAAGCCGCGCTGGACGCCCACCGTGCGCGTCCGGGGGGAGGGCTGAAGGCAGACCGCGCACTTTAAAAACTTGGATCTTGGGTGAATCCTGGGATAAGTCCTATCAGGAGCGGACGCGTTTGTCGGCCCCCCTTAGCACTCCTGTATGTACGCTGGCGCACGTACGAGGCTCTGGGTCGGAGGGTGGGAGGTGTACAGAGTTCCGGAGGGTTTGCACGGGAGCTGGGAGGCCGGCTCGTAGTTGACGTAGCATCGCCACAACACTACATCACTCAGTGAGCAGGCAAAGGAACGGGAGGGAGCGGGTTCGCGAGAGGGATCGAGGGAAAACAGGTAGGAAAAAATTTAAAGGGCCGTGACATTGGTTATGCCCTAGCCGCTAGCTCCTGCGAGGGAGCCCACAGCGTGGAAGCATGTACCGTCACAGCCCCTTGATGCGATCACTG
>Ga0209698_10002855_pt1 | contig 19283 bp, 14 predicted proteins | sample LitLauG_LLR_2012_FD_187203 | JGI IMG/M metagenome (GOLD analysis project Ga0209698, IMG submission 187203) | Freshwater sediment microbial communities from Pennsylvania, USA - Little Laurel Run_MetaG_LLR_2012 (SPAdes) (version 2) | ecosystem: Environmental > Aquatic > Freshwater > Creek >...
TGTCGCAGCCTTGCCTGCATCTGGTCAGCAGCCTGCACGACGTCCTGCCCACGCTCAGCGCGGCCAAGCTCAGCATCGAGGAGCAGGGCGCGGCGCGCTTCCTGCATATCGACAGCCTGAACGCGATCGACGAGCCCATCCTGCGGGTGGTCGTCGACGCCGGGTGCGTCCAGCACGTGCGGCGGGAATTCACCGTCCTGCTCGATCCGCCGCTCGCGCAGGCCGCGGCGCCAGGGCCGCTGGCCGGCGCCTCGCTCGGTGTTTCGGGCGTGAACAATGTCGTTCCGCCCGAGGCCACGGTGGCCTCGGAACTGGCCGGCGGCGCGACCCTCGACCTGGGTGTCGCGCGGATCCACGGACGGGTCGGCGAAGCGCTGGTCATCGAGATCCCGGTCTCCGGGCGGGCCGCGGCGGCCCTCGACAATGCCAGCGTGCGTGTCGCGCAGCTGCTCGCCGCCGATGGCAAGCCGCTGCACAACCCGCTCCAGGCCAGCCTGTCCCGTTCCGACGCCGGCACCTTGCTGCAACTGGTGTCCGGCGACGTCGTTGCGGAGCCGGCCCTGCGCGTGGTCGTCGAAGTGGCGGCGCCGGATGCTTCGGTGCGCCGCGAATATGGCGTGCTGCTCGATTTGCCGGCGGCACCGCAAAAAGCCCAGCCGCCCGATGCGGCGGTCACCGCTGCCGCGGCGGCACCGAATTCGTCATCCGCCGCGGCCACCGCGACGGGCGCAAATCCGCCGACCGCTGCGTCGGCCGACGCGCTGGACGAAGCGACCGCGCCACCGTCGGCAATCCGCGACGAGTCGCCGAGCCCGCCCAAGCCGGCCAAGCGGCGTCACGCCCATCACTCGAAACTGTCGAACCCGCCCGCCATCGCCGAGGCGCCGCGCAACGCGCCCGCCGCAGCGCCGGCCGCTTCGGCGCATGCGCCGGCGACCCGGCCCGCCGAGCAGGGCGCCGGCGCGGCCGAGCCGGGCAAAGGTGCCGACCACCTGCAACTGACGGCACCGGCCGACGACGCGGCGTTCAAGCGCTACGCCGAAATGGACCGGCGGGTGCAGGATTTGACCCAGGAGATCGTCAAGCTGCGCGGCGACCTGGCCTTGCAAAAGCAGCGTGAAGCGGACCTGGTCGCCGAAGGTGGACGGTCGAGCGGCAGCTGGATCGCCGCGGTCTTCAGTGGTCTGGCGGCGGCGATCGCCGGATTCCTGCTGTGGAACCGGCGGCGCGGCGCCATGCAATCCTGGGACCCGGCCAGCTGGGACGAGGCAAGCCCGGCCCGTGCCGAGGGCCGCGAGACCCTCAGCCCGCAGGGGCGCGGCGCCGCTACCCGCATGCCGTCGGCGGCCGTCGCGCCGGGCGCCGGCGCGCCCGGCCGGGCCGAATTGCCGGCCTCGCCCGAACGCCTGGTGCGTGCCGGCAGCGGCACGCGCAGCGCGGCCCAGCCCGCCGGGCGCAGCGGCAGCGCGGTGAGCGGCGCCGATCCCATTACGATATCGCCGCTGACCACGCCCATCGAGGTCACCGAGGTCCTGGCCAGCGAACCGTCGATCGAACAGCTGTACACGCTGTTCTACGACATCGGTGGCAACACCGCGCCGGGCGGCAAGCTGTCGCCGGCAAAGATGCCCCAGCCCAGCAACGTGCCGCCGCCGGTCGCCTTGCCCAGGACGGAGAGCCTGGACATCAACCTGGGCATACCCGAATCGGTCCAGTCGCCGCGCGCCGCACGCGCCCAGGGCGCCATGAAGCTCAGCGCGGCGGCGATCTCGGCGCCGGGCGCGGTGAAGGACAGCCCGCCGCCGGCGCCGGCGTTCAGCTATACCGGCAATGCGCTGCCGGGCCGCGCCCTGGAGCCGGCGCGACTCGATGTCGCGACCAACGTCGGGCCGATGACCGAGATCCCGCACGAAAGCGAATTCGCCAAGACCCAGCCCGGGCTCGATCTGGACCTGTCGACCCAGCCGGGGCCGGTGACCCACCTGGATCCGACCACCGAGATGCCGCACGACGACCTCGCCGAAGTGGCGCCGGTCGCCAGCGGGCCGGCCACGCTAGACCTGGATCTGTCGACGAGCATCGGGCGCAGCACCGAAATCGGGCCGCTGACGGAGATTCCGCGCGATGACGAGGAAGCGCCGACCGAGGTCGCGCTCGATCTGAACCTGAGCACGGGTCTGGCCGGTTACGGCGGCGAGCCGGCCGAGCGCGAGAGCGATCCGTTCGCCATCACGACCATACCTGCCGCCAAGAACAGCGCCGGCTAGGCCGCGGGCTAGACCGCCGCGTCGCCGGTTTCCCCGGTGCGGATGCGGATCACCTGCTCGACCGAGCGCACGAAGATCTTGCCATCGCCGATCTTGCCGGTGCGCGCCGCGCGCGTGATCGAATCGATGGCCCGCTCGATCATGTCGTCGGATACCACCGCTTCGACCTTGATCTTGGGCAGGAAATCGACCACGTACTCGGCCCCGCGATAGAGTTCCGTATGGCCCTTCTGGCGGCCGAAGCCCTTGACGTCAGTCACGGTCAAACCGGTGACCCCGACCTCGGCGAGCGCCTCGCGGACCTCGTCGAGCTTGAACGGCTTGATGATTGCGGTGATTAGCTTCACGGACCTCTCCCTGCGGATTGTGACAGTTTACCCAAGCGGGCAGGTCATAGGTAGCCGGCCGGTCAACTTCCGCCCGGCGGGCGCGGCGCCAGGGCAACGGTTTCGTCGTCGCGGAACAGGTTGGTGATCGGATAGCGCCAGTCACGGCCGAACGCCCGGTGGGTGACGCGGATGCCGACCGGCGCCTGGCGCCGCTTGTATTCGCTCAGCCGGATCAGGCGCACGATGCGGCGCACCTGCTCCTCCGGCAGCCCGCCGGCGACGATCTGCGCCACGCTGGCGTCCTGCTCCATGTACTGCTCGATCACCGCATCGAGCAGGTCGTAGGGCGGCAGGCTGTCCTGGTCGGTCTGGTCGGCGCGCAATTCGGCGCTGGGCGGCCGCTCGAGCACGCGCTCGGGGATGACCGGCCCGAGGCTGTTGCGGTAGCGCGACAGGCGGTAGACCAGGGTCTTGGTCAGGTCCTTGATGACCGCGAAGCCGCCCGCCATGTCCCCGTACAGCGTGCAGTAGCCGACCGCCATCTCGCTCTTGTTGCCGGTGGTGAGGACGATCGCGCCGGTCTTGTTCGACAGGGCCATCAGCAGCACGCCGCGCACCCGCGCCTGGATGTTCTCCTCGGTCGTGTCCCACGGCAGCCCGGCGAACTGCGGCTCGAGCATGCCGATGAAGGCGTCGAAGGCCGGGCCGATCGGCATCTCGTCGTAGCGCACGGCCAGGCGCTGCGCCATCGCGCGCGCGTCGAGCAGCGAGATGTCGGCCGTGAACCGCGAAGGCATCATGACCGCGCGCACGCGCGCCGCGCCCAGCGCGTCGTGGGCCAGCGCCAGGGTCAGCGCCGAGTCGACGCCGCCGCTCAGGCCGATGATCGCGCCGCTGAAGCCGTTCTTGTCGACGTAATCGCGCAAGCCCAGCTGCAGCGCCTGGTAGGCCTGGGCCTCGAGCGGCGGCTCGGACGCACAGGGACCGCGCTGCGGCACGCCGGCGACGAAGTCGACCAGCAGCAGGTCCTCGGCGAAGGATGGCGCCAGGGCGGCCAGCCGGCCCTGCGCGTCGAGCACGAACGAGCCGCCGTCGAACACGAGCTCGTCCTGGCCGCCGACCAGGTTGGCGTAGGCCACCGCCAGTCCCTGGCGGCAGACGTTGGCGCGCACGACCTCGCGCCGCTGCTCGCCCTTGCCCAGGTGGAACGGCGAGCCGTTGGGCACCAGCAGCACCTGCGCGCCGGCCGCCGCGGCGCACTGCGGCGCATAGCCGAACCAGGTGTCCTCGCAGATGTTGATCGCGAAGCGCGTGCCGCGGACCTCGAAGACGAAAGGCCGGTTGTCCGGGCGAAAGTAGCGCTGCTCGTCGAACACGTCGTAGTTGGGCAGGTCGTGCTTGCAGTAGGTGCCGGCGACCACGCCGCGGAGCAGGACCGAGGCCGCATTGAAGCGCTGGCCTTCGCGCGCCAGCGGATGGCCGACGATCACGCGCAGCTCGCCCAGCGGCGCGAGCTCGGCGGCCAGCTCGAGCAGCGCCCGGTCGGCGGCGCCGAAGAAGGAACCGCGCAGCAGCAGGTCTTCCGGCGGGTAGCCCGAGAGCGACAATTCCGGCGTCAGCAGCACGTCGGCCCCGGCCCGCGCCGCGGCCTGCGCGGCGGCGGCGATGCGCCGCCGGTTGCCGGCGAAATCGCCGACCGTGCAGTTGAGCTGCGCGATGGCGACGCGCACGTGCGCGCTCACGGCCGCACCCGGATCAGAAGGCCGGCTTGACCGAGGCCGCCTCGTAGCGGCGGATCGCCTCGACAATCTCGGTCTTGGCCTCGGCGGCGCCGGTCCAGCCCACCACCCTCACCCATTTGCCCGGCTCCAGGTCCTTGTAGTGCTCGAAGAAGTGCTGGATCTGCGCCAGGCGCTCGGGCGCCAGGTCCTGCGGCGACTTCCAGTGGCGGTACCAGGGCAGCGCCTTGTCGATCGGCACGGCGAGCAGCTTGGCGTCGCCGCCGCCCTCGTCTTCCATCGCCAGCACGCCGAGCGCGCGCGAGCGCACCACCACGCCCTGCTGCAGGGGAAAGGGCGTGATCACCAGCACGTCGATCGGATCGCCGTCCTCGCCCAGGGTATGCGGGATGTAGCCGTAGTTGCATGGGTAGTGCATCGCCGTGCCGATGAATCGGTCGACGAACAGCGCCCCGGTCTCCTTGTCGACCTCGTACTTGACCGGATCGGCGTTCATCGGGATCTCGATGACGACGTTGAATTCCTCGGGGACATTGCGGCCGGCCCCCACCTTGCTCAAGCCCATCTTGATCCTTCGTCGGGATGGCGGCGCGCCGAGCGCGCCGCGGTCGCGCCGGCCAGGCGGCGCGCTGCGCACCCGGCGCGGCACCGCTTCGCCCGGGCATACGACGGATTGTATCGGCCGGCGCCGCGCCGCGCCGGGACCGGCGCCGCGCCTTTGGGACGCCGCGGCCGGCTCAGACCGTCGGCTCGCGGCGGAACCAGCGCACGCGCCCGGCCGCTGCCCCGGCGGCCGAGTCGTCGCGCCGCGCCAGTCCCTCGGCGGCGATGCGGAACTGCTCGGCGGCCAGGGCCTCGTCGCCGACCGCGCGGGCCAGCTCGGCCAGCGCCAGGGCGGTGTCCGGCGCATCTTCGAGGCGCCGGCTGTCGTCGAGATATTCCCGGGCTTTGCCCCACAGGCCGCCGCGCAGGCAGATCCGGCCCATGCAGCGCAAGGCGGCGCCGCTCGGGCCGTGGACCTGTAGCCATTTCTCGAGGCGGCCCAGCGCCACCGGCACCGGCACGCCGGCGCAGCGCGCGTACTCGTCGAGCAGGCCGTCGTGCCACTGCCGCTGCAAGGCCTGCTCGAGCGCCTGCGCCGCGCTGTCGCCGCGGCCCAGCCGGTTGAACATGCGGGCCGCGTCGAGGGCGAGCTCCGGCACGGTCCGGTCGGCCGCCGGGATGCCGTTCCAGGTCCGCTCCAGACCGGCCAGGTCCTGTGCGTTGTCGCGCAGCAGGCCCCGATAGGCCAGTACCCGGTAGGCCGACGAGGCCGGGGCCGGCAGGCCGCGATGCTTGTCCAGCGCGCGCACGATGCGCAGCGCATCGTCCCAGTGGTTTGATTGCAGGTGCGCCACCAGGGCGATGCGCATGGCGTGGATATGGCGCGCGCCGGCGCCGTGCAGCTGCTCGATCACCTTGAGCGCGCGCACGCTGTCGCGCTGCTCCGACCACATCTCGGCGCTGAGCACGAGTCGCGCCATGGCCAGGTCCGGATCCTGCTCGGCGCGCTCGAGCCACTGTTCGCGCCGCTCGTATTCCTGCATGCGGTGCGCCGCGCGCGCGCCGACCAGTGCCGCCAGGCCGGCCACCGGCGGCACTTCCTGCGCGCGCTGCGCGGCGCGCTCGGCGCGCGCGAAGCGCCCTTCGAACAGCGCCTTGAGCGCCTCGCGCAATCCGCGCAGGGCGCCCAGCTCGGAGCGCCGCTCGCGATAGGCCCGGACCCGCTCCGGAAAATCGCTCAGCCGCTGCAGCAGCCGGCCGGCCTGGTAGGCCAACCACAAGGCGCCCAGGCCGGCGAGCAGGAACAGGTTGAGCGACAGATCGATGCGCCACGGCGGCACCAGGGCGACGATCGAGCCGCCGTTGCCCTGCATCGCGACCGCGATCGCCGCCGCCAGGGTGGCCAACCCGAAAGCCCAGAACAGGGTCTTCACCGGCGGCGTTCCGCGACGCGTTCAGGACGCCGCGGCGGCTCGCGCCGCGCGCAGGGCACCCAGGGTCTCGTCGAGCGACGGCAGGGCCGTGCCGACGGCCGCGGCGGCGGTCGCCCGCAGCAAGGCCGCGGCGGCCACGACGTCCGGCTGGCCGGCGTCGAAATAGCGCGTCAGCAGCGCCTCGAGAGCGGCGGCCTCGGCCCGCACCGTCCGCTCGTCGCGCGCCAGGATCGCCTCGCGCAGGTCGAGGATGCCCAGCCGGAAGCGGTCGCGCAGCAGCTGCTGCTGGGCCGGTCCCAGGCGCAACGCGTCCGGGGTGTCGATCTCGCGGATGCGCAGCAGGTCGCCGAATTCGCGCGCCAGCCAGGCCCGCAAGCGGGCCCCGAAGCTGTCCGCCACGACGACCGCGGCACCGGCTGGACGCGCGCCGGCACCGGCCTGCACGGGCTCGCTGCCCGACGCCGGGCGGGCACTGGCATGGCTGGGGTCGGCGCTGGCATGCCAGGCGTCGACCGCATGCAGCAGCGGGTCCAGGCGCGATGCGAGCAGGCCGCGATCGAGATCCGGCGCGGCGCGCAGGCGTGCCAAGTCGTGCCGCAAGGCCTCCTGCACGCGCGCCGCGGCGCTACCGGACAGGCGTTCCAGCCGGGCATCGGCCGCGGCCAGCGCGTCGATCGCCACCGCCGGCGGTGCGCCCAGGCGCAGCTGGACCTGCACCTGCTCGACCAGCCGCTCGATGTCGAGCATGGCCAGCGCCTCGCGGCGGCGGCGCAATTCCGGGGCACCCAGGCGGCCGGCGCCGAGCTCGTCGGCGGCCTGTGCCTGGCTCCAGCTGCGCTGCAGCTCGTGCAGCAGGCGGTCGTGCTCGGCGATGCGCTGCTCGCGGGCCTGGGCTTGGACCCGTTCGTCTTCGAAGCGCCGCTCGAAGTCGCCGGCCCGCTGCAGCGCCAGCCAGGCCAGCAGCACCGCCACGGCGGCGAGCACCGCCGCCAGCCAGGCAACGCGGCCGCCGTCGCGCGCCGCCGGCGCGGCGGCCGCAGCCGGCCGCGCGGCGTTGCCGGCGGCCGCGTCGCGGACCGGCACGCCGGCCGGTGCGTCGGCCGACGCGCCGCCGCTCGTCGCGCTGGGCGGGTTCGATTCGCTCATGTCGGGCGCAATGGTACGGAATCCGGATGCTGGCCGCTGCGCTCAAAGAAGGAAATCGACGCGGCTCTGCGGCGGCGCCGCCGGCACCGGGTCGCGCAGCGCCTGCAGGATCGAATCGATCTCCATGCCGCAGCGGCGCACATCGGTGACGCCGCGCGCGCGCAGCTCGCGCTCGATCCTTTCGTGGATCGCCAGCGCGATCGAGTCGGCATGCGCATCGGCCAGCTCGCGGTCGCCCTCGAACTGGCGGGCGACGACACCGACCGCCTCGCTGCTCGTGTACAGCACGGCAAGACGCACCCCGGCCCGCACGCTGGCCTGCAGCACGGCCCATTGCGAGTCCTTGGGCTGGTGCGCGACGCGCCGGTAGGCCACCGCTTCTTCGACACCCGCCCCGCGGCCCTGCAGCCATTCGACCAGGCGCTGGCGTCCGCTCTGCGCGCGCACCAGCAGGACCGCGCGCGGCGGATCGGGCAGTTCGCGGATGACCTCGATCAGCGCATCGGAGCCGGCATCGGCGGCACCTTCACCAGCCGGACAGACGATGCGCGCTTCCCCTGCACACGGTAGCGAGGCCAGCGCCGCATCGCGGGTCGCGGACCCGACCGCCGCGATCGCCGAGGCCGCCGGCCAGGCGTGCTGCGCGCTGCCCCGGTACATGCGGCGAAATGCCGAAGCGAAGGCATGCACCGCCGCCGGGCTGACGAAGATCACCAGGTCGAAGTCCGCCAGCCGGGCGATGCGCGACTTGAGCGCCATCGGGTCCTCGGGCGGCAGCAGGTCGAATGCCGGCCACCACAGCGCGTCGCGACCGGCGTTGCACAGGCGGGCAGCCAGCTGGCTGCCGGTCGCCTGCGGCCGCGTCACCAGCACCAGCAGCCCTTTGTCCGACGGATTCAAGGTGGTCCCGCCATGGTCATCGACGAGCGCGCCCGGCCGCCGCAAGGGCCCGGGCGTTGCCGCCGTCGCATGGGCCAGGACCGCGCACCCGGTGCCGGCCTCAGTCGACCCGTGGCGGCGGCAACAGGCGCTCGACGCCTCGTTCGCGCAACTGGCGAACCACGTCGAGGCCGACGGCCTCGGCCGCCGCCAGCGGCCCGCTGCCCGCGGCGCGCAGCATCTCGCCGCTGGCCGCGTTGCCGGCCCAGGCCTGCAGCTCGATGCGGTCGCCTTCGATCCGGGCGTGCGCCGCCAGCGGAAATTCGCAGCTGCCGCCCAGCCCACGCGATACCGCGCGCTCGGCGCTTGCCGTGGCGCGCGACGGCGCATGTTCCAGGTGGGCGATGCGCGCCGCGGTGCGGGCGTCGTCGGCCCGCGCTTCGATGGCCAGGGCGCCCTGGCCGGGCGCCGGCAGGAACAGGTCGGTGGGCAGGACCTGCGCGATGCGCGCGCCCAGCCCAAGGCGCTCGAAACCGGCCACCGCCATGAGCAGGGCATCGAAATCGCCGCGGTCGAGCTTGGCCAGGCGCGTGCCCAGGTTGCCGCGCACCGGGACGATCTCCAGGTGCGGGAACTGGGCCCGCAGGCTCATCTCACGGCGCAGGCTCGAGGTGCCGACGCGCGCGCCGGCCGGCAGGTCCTCGAGCCGGCGATAGCGCGAACTGACCAGGCAATCGCGCGGATCGGCGCGCTCGAGGATCGCCGCCAGCGCGAAGGGCATCGCCAGTTCCATCGGCACGTCCTTGAGCGAATGCACCGCGATGTCGGCCCGCCCGTCGAGCAGCGCAGCCTCGAGTTCCTTGACGAACAGGCCCTTGCCGCCGACCTTGGAGAGGGCCCGATCGAGGATCTGGTCGCCGCGCGTGGTCAACTCGAGCAGCTCGATGTGCAGCGCCGGATCGGCCTGCAGCAGACGCTCGCGCACGTGGTGCGCCTGCCAGAGCGCGAGCGGACTGGCCCGCGTCGCAATGCGCAGCGTGGCCGGCGGCAGACTCAAAGAGGACTCCTCAAGAAGAACGCGAGCGGTTTCGGCACGGAGCGCCTAGTCTAGCAAGCCGCGGCGCGCGCGCCGCGGCCGGGCGGCGCCGCTAGCGCCCCGCGGCGGCCTTGACCACCGGCCACTGCCGCCGGCTGATCGGCAAGCGCTCGTCCAGGCCGCGCAGCAGGATCTCCCAGTGCCCTTCGCCGCCCTCGGCCTCGCCCTCGACCTTGCCGCGCACGCGCTGGAACCCCTCGATGAACCGCCGGGCGACCAGCGCGTTGCGGTGGATGCGCACGAATCGATCGCCGAATTCGGTCTCCAGGGCACTGAGCGATTCCTCAGTGAGGAATTCGCGCGCCGGGGTGCGGATCGTCACGTACTTGAGCTCGGCGCGCAGGTAGACGATGTCGTCGACCGGCACGAGCACCAGCCGGCCGCGCTCGGAGACGCTCAGCTGGCTGCGCGCCGCGCCCAGCGAGCGCGCTAGCTGCTCCAGGCGCGGTTCGCGCGGCGCGAGGCGCTGGGCGCGCTCGAGCGCCGCCAGCAGGCGCTCGGCGCGCACCGGCTTGAGCAGGTAATCGAGCGCCTGCACCTCGAAGGCCTGCAGCGCATGCTCGTCGAAGGCGGTGATGAAGACCACCGCCGGCGGTGCCGGGCGCTGCGCCAGGTGGCGCGCCACCTCGATGCCGCTCATGCCCGGCATGGAGATATCGAGCAGGACCACGTCGGGCGCCAGCCGGTCGACCGCGTCGAGCGCGGCCTCGCCGTCGGCGGCCTCGCCGACCAGCCGCAGCGCCAGGCGCGCCGCGCCGTCGGCGATCAGCTGGCGCAGCCGGGCCCGCGCCAGCGGCTCGTCGTCGACCACCAGGATGCTCAGCATGTGCGGCCGCCGCGGTTCATGCGGGTGTCCTCGAGGATGATGGCGCGGCGCAGCGCCCTGGCCGGGCTATCACCCCGGGACCTTGGTTTCGAGCGGCAGCGCGAGCGTCAGTTCGAAGCGCTCGCGGCGCACGCGGGTCTCGAGGCTGGCCTCCAGATCGTATATCAGCGCCAGCCGGCCGCGGATGTTGTTCAGGCCGATCTGGTTGCCCTCGCGCTGGATCGGCTCGCGGGCGATCGGGTTGCTCACGGCGATCTCCAGCTTGAAGCCTTGTTGCCGCACGCGCACGCGGATCTCGCAGTCGCCGGCGAGCCGTTCGGCACCGTAGCGCACCGCGTTTTCGATGATCGGCTGCAGCAGCAGCTGGGGCACGCGGGCACGCGGGTGCACCGCGCCAACGTCCCAGGCGACCTGCAGGCGCTCGCCCAGCCGGGTCTGCTCGATCTCGACGTAGCGCCGGCACAGTTCGAGTTCCTGGTCGAGCGGCACCAGGCGCTTGACGTCGCCCATCACGGCGCGGAACAGCTCGGCGACGTTTTCCAGCATGCGCTCGGCGCGCAGGGGATCGTCGCGGATCACGGCGAGCACGGCATTGAGGCTGTTGAAGAAGAAGTGCGGCCGGATGCGCGACTGCAGGGCCTGGAACTTGGCCTCGTCGATGGCCGGCGAGTAGGCCCGCCCGCGCAGCTCGAAGTAGTGCTGTGCCAGCATGCCGCCGGCCAGCCCGAAGGCGGCGGCGACCAGCTCCGCTCGCCACGGCGCGTTGCCCGCCGCACCCAGGGCGAGCCGGCCGATCAGCAGGCCGGCCAGCGCCGGCAGGCCCCAGCACAGCAGGCGCAAGACCCAGGGCGGCACGGACGGCGCAGCGCGGCGCAGCAGGCACCAGCCCAGCAGCGTGAGCAGCGTCGCCGGCTCGACCAGCGCTGCATCCTCCAGGAAGACCGCCCAGTAGGCCCCGGCACCCAGATCCGCTACGTGGCCGCTGGCCACCACCAGGGCCAGTGCCAGATTGGCGCCGATGCCGACGCGCAGCACCGTCCCGGCATTGCAGCCGTCCGGGATGAGTTGGCGGGGCTCGTCCACGAGGGTCGATTATCCATGGATTGGGCCTGCCGCACGGCGCGGCGCGGCCGCGGCCGCGGTCGGCGCCGGCAGCGCACGATAGAATTTCGCCATGTCCTCTTCCAGCGGCAAGCCCGGGCAGACCGGCGACGACAGCGGCCCGCAGGGTGCCGCCTCCCCACCGGACGCGGCCAGCACCGCCTCGCCGCTGCACGCCAAGCATGCCGCGTGGTCCGGTCGGTTCGCCGAGCCGGTGGCCGACTTCGTCCTGCGCTATACCGCCAGCATCGGCTTCGACCGCCGGCTCGCCGAGGCCGACATCGAAGGCTCGCTGGCCCACGCCGCCATGCTGGCGCAGATCGGCGTGCTGTCGGCCGCCGAGCTGCGCGACATCGAGGGCGGCCTGGAGCGCATCGGCGGCGAGATCGCGCGCGGCGAATTCGCCTGGCGCCTGGAGCTCGAGGACGTCCACCTGAACATCGAGGCACGCCTCACGGAGCTGATCGGCGATGCCGGCAAGCGCCTGCACGCCGGCCGGTCGCGCAACGACCAGGTGGCGACCGACATCCGGCTCTTCCTGCGCCGCGCGATCGACGACGTGCTGGCCGAGCTGCGCCACTTGCAGCGCGCCCTGGTCGGGCTGGCCGGCGCGCACACCGCGACCATCCTGCCCGGCTTCACCCACCTGCAGGTCGCGCAACCCATCGTCTTCGGCCACCATCTGCTGGCCTATGTCGAGATGCTGGAGCGCGACGCCGAGCGCCTGACGCAGGCCCGCGGCCGGGTCAACCGCCTGCCGCTGGGCGCGGCGGCGCTGGCCGGCACGAGCTTTCCGATCGATCGCGAGGCCGTGGCGCGCCGCCTCGGATTCGACGGCGTCTGCCGCAACTCGCTCGATGCGGTGGCCGATCGCGACTTCGCCATCGAGTTCTGTGGCGCCGCCGCCCTGGCCATGGTGCACCTGTCGCGCCTGGCCGAGGAACTCGTGCTGTGGGTCAGCCAGCCATTCGACTTCATCGCCCTGCCCGATCGCTTCACCACCGGCTCGTCGATCATGCCGCAGAAGCGCAATCCCGACGTCCCCGAACTGGTGCGCGGCAAGACCGGGCGCGTGGTCGGCGACCTGGTCGCGCTGCTGACCCTGGTCAAAGGGCAGCCCCTGGCCTACAACAAGGACAACCAGGAGGACAAGGAGCCCCTGTTCGACGCGATCGACACGCTGCGCGACTCGTTGCACGCCTTCGCCGAGCTGGTACCGGGCATCGTGGTCCATCCGGAGAAGATGCGGCGCGCCGCCGAGCAGGGCTACGCCACCGCGACCGACCTGGCCGACTACCTCGTGCGCCGCGGCCTGCCCTTTCGGGCGGCGCACGAAGCGGTGGGCCGCGCCGTGCGCCACGCCGTGCAGCGCGGCTGCGACCTGGCCCAGTTGCCGCTCGCCGAGCTGCGCGCCTTCGCGCCGCAGATCGACGAGGACGTGCGCGCCGTGCTCACGCTCGAGGGTTCGGTCGCGGCGCGCGATCACGTCGGCGGCACCGCCCCGGCGCAGGTCGCCGCCCAGGTGGCCTGGTGGCGCGAGCGGCTCGGGCCCTGAACGCCCGCCCGCGGCCTCAGCTGCCGCCGACCGTCATCGACTCGATCAGCACCGAGCCGGTGTTCTTGCCGCCGCGCACGATGGTGTCGGCGCCGATGGCGCAGATGCCGGCCAGCATGTCGCGCAGGTTGCCGGCCACCGTGATCTCCTCGACCGGGTAGGCCAGCGCACCGCGCTCGACCCAGTAGCCGGAGGCGCCGCGCGAGTAGTCACCGTTGACATAGTCGACGCCCATGCCGATCAGCTCGGTGACCAGCAGGCCGGTGTCGAGCTTGCGCAGCATCGCGGCAAAATCGTCGTCGGGCCTAGTGTGCGAAGACAGCAGGTACAGGTTGTGCGAACCGCCGGCATTGCCGGTCGACTTCATGCCCAGCTTGCGCGCCGAGTAGCAAGACAGGAAGTAGCCTTCGAGGACCCCGTCGGCGACGACATCGCGCGCGTGGCCGCGCACGCCCTCCTCGTCGAACGGGCTCGATCCGAGCGCGCGCGGCACGAACGGGTCTTCGTGCACGCGGACATGATCGGCGAACAGCGGCCGGCCCAGCCCGTCGACCAGGAACGAGGCCTTGCGGTAGAGCGCACCGCCGCTCGCCGCCTGCACGAAATTGCCGAGCAGGCCGCAGGCCACCGGCGCCTCGAACAGCACCGGACACTGGCGCGTGCGCAGCTTGCGCGCGCCCAACCGCGCCAGGGCCCGCTGCGCCGCGTAGCGCCCGACCGCCTCGGGCCGGGCCAGCGCGCCTTGCGCGCGCGCCGAGGTGTACCAGTCGTCGCGCTGCATGCCGCCGCGGCCGCGCGCGATCGGCGTCACCGAGACGCTGTGGCGCGACTGCGGGTAGCCGGCGAGAAAGCCGCGCGAGTTGGCCAGCACGAACTGGTCGCAACCGGTGTGCACGTTGGCGCCTTCGGAATTGACGATCTGCCGGCTGACGCCGAACGCCGCGTCCTCGGCGCGCCGCGCGATCTCGATGGCCTGCTCGGCCTCGAGCGCCCAGGGGTGGAACAGGTCGAGGTCGAGCGGCGCGCGCTCGAACTCCTCGGGGTCGGGCAGGCCGGCGGCCTCGTCGACCGCGGTATGGCGCGCGATGTCGTAGGCCGCCTGGACCGACTGGCGGATCGCCGCCGGAGAGAAATCGGAGGTCGAGGAATGGCCGCGGCGCTGGCCCAGGTACACGGTGATGCCCAGGCCTTTGTCGCGCGTGTTTTCGATGGTTTCGACCTCGCCCTTGCGCGTGGTGACGGAAAGGCCGGTCGATTCGCTCGCTTCGCAGGCGCAATCGCTTGCACCGAGCTCCCGAGCATGCTTGAGGACATCCAGGGTCAGTTCGCGCAGCCGGCTCTCGGCAATGGAAAATGGGGCAGCCATGTGGTCGATTGGGGGGTCCGTTTGGGGCGGGTCGCAGGGCCGCCGGGGTCTTTTTCTGGACCGCTATCATAGCCGCCGGTGGAAAACTGTCGTTTTCTCATACTTACTCACTCGACCGAACGACGCGCGCCGGTCGTGCCGGACTGGAACGGAACCGTGGAAGACCCCGCCGCCGAGCCCGCCGAACGGCCCAGCAAGTCGCAGCGCAAGCGCGAGATGCACGCCCGCCAGGACCTGGGCGCGCAGCTGGTGCGCCTGGGTGCCGAGTCCCTGCGCCGGCTCGAGCTGCCGGACATCCTGCGCGAAGCCATCGCCGAGGCGCAGCGCATCCACGGCCGCGAAGCGCAGCGCCGGCAGCTGCAGTACATCGGCCGGCTGATGCGCGACAGCGACTATGCGGCGATCCAGGCGAGCTACGACAACCTGCTGGGCGGCTCGCGCGAGGCGATCGCGCTGATGCACCGCTGCGAGCGCCTGCGCGACCAGCTGGTCGACGACGACGCGGCGCTGGCCGGCCTGCTGGCCCGCCATGGCGCGATCGACACGCAGTGGCTGCGCGCCAAGGTGCGCGCCGTGCGCAGCGAGCGTGCCGCGGCGCGGCCGCCGCGCCATGCGCGCGAGCTCTACCGCTGGCTGTACGCCCTGCTCCAGGGCGACGCGGCGGCGGTCGCGGCGGCCGCGGAGGGCGCGGCGCCGGGCGGCGCGGCGGCAAGCAAGGACGATCGATGAGCGCGCCGGTGCCGGGCCGGGCGCCGGGTCAGGCGCCGCGCCCCGACGATCCGGGCCCGCGCCGCCATGCCGACGAACTGTTCGTCGGCATGGTTTCGGTCTCCGATCGGGCCAGTGCCGGGGTCTATGCCGACGAGGGCCTGCCGCGCCTGCGCGGCTGGCTGCAGGGCGCGCTGCGCACGCCATGGCGCGGCTTCGAGCGCCTGGTGCCCGACGAGGCGCCGCAGATCGGCCAGGCGCTGGTCGAACTGGTCGACTCCCGGCGCTGCGACCTCGTGCTGACCACCGGCGGTACCGGCCCGGCGCGGCGCGACGTGACGCCCGAGGCCACGCTCGCCGTGGCCAGCCGGATCATGCCCGGCTTCGGCGAACAGATGCGTCGGATCTCGCTCGAATTCGTCGCCACCGCCATCCTGTCGCGGCAGGTCGGCGTGCTGCGCGAGATCGAGGGCCACGCGGCGCTGATCCTCAATCTTCCGGGCCAGCCCAAGGCGATCGCCGAGACCCTGGAAGGCCTGCGCGACGACCAGGGACGGATCGCCGTGCCCGGGATCTTCGCGGCGGTACCGTACTGCATCCAGCTGATCGGCGGGCCGTACATCGAAACCGACCCGGCGATCGTCGTCGCCCACCGGCCGCGCAACGCGATGCGCAACGGCGCGCCGCCCTGAGCGGGGCGACGAAAGCGACTGCGCGCAGTCGGCTGCGCGCCTCGGGTCGCGTGCCTGGGGTGGCACGCATGGGGTGGCGCGCGTCAGCTGGCGCACCTCAGCCAGCGCATGGCAGTTGGCGCACCCGAGTCGGCGCACCTCGGAAGGTGCACCTCAGGATTAACAACTCAGGCAGCGCGCCCCATGTTGCCGGGTGCCGGACCGGCCGCTGCCGGCCCGGAATGGCCGCCGCTCGCACCGGCCGAGCCGCCCGCCGAACCCTGTTGCCCGGGGGCGTCGGCCAGCGCCGGCGGCGGCAGGTCGGGCGCCGCGGCGAATACCGCCTGATTGCCGCCGGCCGCCTTGGCTTCGTACATGGCGCGGTCGGCCAGGCTGAGCAGTGCCGTCGGGTCGCGGCCGCTCTCTCCCGCCACGGCGATGCCGACGCTCGCCGACAGCGTCTCTTCGCCGCGCCCGCTCACCCGGACCGGCCGTGCCAATTCGTCCAGGATGCGATAGGCGATGGCCTCGATGTCGCGGCGCGAACCGGCGTCCGGGATGAGCAGCGCAAATTCGTCGCCGCCATAGCGCGCCACCGTGTCCGGCGGACGCACCACGCGCTGCAGGCGCTGCGCCATCTCCTGCAGCACCTCGTCGCCGGCAAGGTGGCCGTGGCGGTCGTTGACCTGCTTGAAGCCGTCGAGGTCGATGACCACGACGGCGCAACCCGAGTTGCGCAGCGCACTGGTGGCCAGCGCGGCGCGCGCGCGCTCGGCAAACAGGCGCCGGTTTGCCAGTCCGGTGAGCTCGTCGTGCCGGGCGTCGAACAGGGCGTGGGCCTCGCGCCGGCGGATCGAATCGATGTCGGCCAGGGCGACCACGTATTCGCCCTGCTCCACCGCGCGCAGCGTCAACTGGCACCAGACGGTCTGCGGCTCGGCGGCGCCGGCGGCACCGCGCCACAGCTTCATCTCGCGCGAGACCGCGGTGTCGCTGAGCATCGCGCGATCGGCATCGCTCATCGCCGTCGTCCACTCGATGGCGTCGGCGAAGATGTCGGCGGCGCGCATGCCCTGCAGTTCGCCGGCACTGCGCCGCAGGAGCTGGAGGAAGGCTTCGTTGCAGCGGGCGATGGCACCGTTGCGCACGACCGCGAGCGCCTGCCCGGCGGAATTGAGCACGGTGCGCTCGACGTGCAGGGCCTCGGCCAGGCTGGCCTCGCGCTCCTTGAGCGCCGTCAGGTCGACCATCATGCCGACCGCGCCGGTGAAATCGCGCCGCGTGCCCGACAGGGCGACCGCGCTGGCGGCGACGATCAGGCGCCGGCCATCCTTGGTCACGTGGGCCATTTCGACGTCGCGCATGATCCGCCCTTCGCGCAGCCCGACCAGGGCGTGGCGTGCCTCGGTCTGGTCGGCCGCCGGATCGAGCAGCACGCCGATCGATACGCCGACCAGGTCTTCGACCGCATAGCCGTAGAGATCGCGGCAGGCGCGCCGGCTGACGAAGGTGAAGCGGAAATTGGCATCGCACGACCAGATCAGGTTCGGACTGGCCTCGACCAGCGACTTGTAATGGTCCTTGCGCTGGCTCAGGCGCTGGTATTCCATGAGCTCGCGCGCCGAAGCGATCGTGTCGAGCACCAGCGCCGCGCGCTGCTCGCCGCCCTGCCCGTCGGTCCACGTGTAGGGCACGACGTGGGTGCGCAGGGCCAGCCGGCCGCCCGAGTGGCTGCTGCGCTCGACGAACAGATCGTAGGTCGGCTTGCCGCCGATCGCGCCGCCGACCGCGCCATGAAAGGCGTCGCGCGACCGCGCGCGATAGACGAAGGCATCCCACCAGCGCGGCCGCATGGCCGCCCCGATCTTCATGCCCCAGCGCCGCACCTCCTCGCTATGCGTGTGCACGACCCGGCCGTCGGTGTCGATCACCCATGCCAGTACCGGCAGGCGGCCGAGCAGGTCGGCCGGCAGCACCGGCGCGCCGGGCGCCGCCGCTTCACGCGCTGCGCCACCGGCCGCCGCACCGGCAGCAGGACCGCCGCCGCCGCCGGCCGCCGAGGCGGCCGGCGGCGGGACCGCGGACCGGGGCGGCCCGGCGTCGGCCGCGACCGAAGGCGGCAGCGTCGGTACGTCTTCGGGCGCCAGCATCAGCAGATTGTGAAGCGATGGCAGGGTCGGCGCCGGCGGGATGCGGCCAAGCTCGGCCTGTCCTTCGGTGACATGGATGCCCTCGAGCGACGGCGCGCGCTCAGGCCCGGGCTGGGTGGCCGGCGCCGCCGCGTGGACGACCGGTTCCGGCGCCAGGACGGTGTGCGCCGCCGCGACGTCGGGCGCCTGCAGGGCCAGCACGAAGACCCGGTCGCCGGCGCGCGACTGACCGAGGCGGATCCGGACATCGATCAGGTCGGCATGCGGCTGGTTGACCGGGCGCAGGCGCACCATGTCGGCCACCTTGCCGGTGCGCTGCGCCTGGACCAGGACGTCCGGCGGATCGAACTGCACGAGTTCGCGGACCCGCCGGCCGACGCAATCGAAGGTCAGCAGGCCCAGCATGGCCGCCGCCGGAGCATTGATCTCGAATACGAAGCCGTTGTACACGCCGATCATCGGGGTGGCCGCGGCCTGGATCGCCAGCTGCACGCCACGCCGGGTCGAGCCGGCCGAGTTGCCGGTCGTCGGTTCGCTGCGCAAGACCGGTGGCGTCGGGGTCGGCCGGGTCGCGCCCAGCCAGACCACGCTGCCGACCCAGAGCAGCAAGCCCAGCGCGATGATCGAGCCATTGCTGGCATGCGTGGCGATGGCCAGGATCGGGATCGACCAGGAAAGCACCAGGCCCAGCGGCGTCGAGCGGCTGGCCGAGGACAGCGACGAAATCAGCATCGCGCCGGCCAGCGCACCGCCCACCCGCGTGGCAATCGGGCCCTGCAGCGGTGCGATCCAGATGACCAGACCGGTCCACAGGCCGGCGTCGAGCAGGTAGGACAGCGCGCGCCAGCGCACCGAGCGGTCGCGCAACCCGGCCGCGTCGGCGGCCGCCGGTTCGGCAGGAATGGCCAGGCGCGCCATGACGTTGAGCGCCAGGGCGCCGATCCAGAACCAGGCGTCGGCGCTGCCGGCCGGCAGGCCGCCGCCGACGAAGGCCAGGATCAGCAGGCTGGCCGGGGCGACGTGCCACTGCGACGCCTTGGCGCTTTGCTCAGCCGCAACCTGGTAGGCGATGTGGCGGCGCTGCATATCCCGTGCCGCCGCATGCGGGTCGTGCACCGCCGTCGAACGTACATTGGACGAATTGGTCAAGGTGGGCCGCGATCCAGCGTTTCGAGCATCCCGAGCAGCCATCGTTGCGGTACCCTCAACCGCGCGCCGGCGCCACGCGACCGACGGCGCCCGGCACCGCGATGCGCCGCCGGTACCGGGCCCGGACGCCCGGCACGGTGCGCGTCGATGCGCGGGCGCAGCGGGCCTGCGCGACGGCGCAGCCCGGGGCCCCGGAAGCGATTGCGTGCAATGCCTTGCCTGCTCTCCGGCCGCCGCTTGCCACGTTTGCCGGGCAACCCGCGTTGCGCCTAGGCCGGATGAATAATTATCGTATTTGCGGGAGGCTCATTATCGCCTCGGGCCA
>Ga0209698_10002856_pt1 | contig 19272 bp, 15 predicted proteins | sample LitLauG_LLR_2012_FD_187203 | JGI IMG/M metagenome (GOLD analysis project Ga0209698, IMG submission 187203) | Freshwater sediment microbial communities from Pennsylvania, USA - Little Laurel Run_MetaG_LLR_2012 (SPAdes) (version 2) | ecosystem: Environmental > Aquatic > Freshwater > Creek >...
GCCATGCCCACCGTTCAGCCGGTTTCCCGTCTTTCCCTGAAAAACATTCTGGTCCCAACCGATTTCTCTCCCGCCTCGCGAGCCGCACTGCCCTTCGCTGAGTCTCTGGCCCAAACCTACGGGTCGACCATTCTGGTTGCCCATGCCATTGCGCCAGAGCCCCACCTTCAGGTCGTGATGGATCGTATTCCGGAAGAGGAGGAAGCTATCTGGCGGGATGCTCGCCAGAAGCTGAACACCTTCACGCGCGACCCCGGTCTCGCCGCGATGGCCTGGAAGACTCTGCTCGAGCGGGGCGATGTGGCTGACGTGATCCCCGCAATGATCGCAGGGAACGCCGTGGATCTGGTCGTGCTCGGCACGCACGGGCGCCGCGGAGTCAGCAAGATCATTCTCGGCTCAGAGGCAGAGAAGATTTATCGCGCCGCGACTTGTCCTGTGCTGGTTGTGGGGCCGAAGGTCGAGCTCACCCAGTGGAAGCTGCGACAGATCCTGTGCCCCGTGGATCTCGCCGAAGATCCCGGACCTGGGCTGCATTACGCGCTTTCGCTGGCCGAGGAGCACGAGGCGGAATTCATCGTCCTCGAAGCCATCCCGATGGTGCCCTGGCAGCACCGCGAGGAGACGGAGGTGCGCGCTCGCCGTAGGCTGGAGAGTCTGATTCCAGAGCCGGCCAAGGATTGGTGTACTCCGGAATATGCCATTCGTTGGGACTACCCTGCCGAGTCGATTCTGCACGAGGCTCGGACACGCAATGTGGACCTGATCGTCATGAGCGTGCACAAGTCGCGCGCCACGTCATGGACCCATTCGCCCTGGCCGGTAGCTTCCGAGGTAGTCAGCCGGGCCCCGTGTCCGGTGCTGACGATACGAGTTTAGAAACAGGCGCCACGACGCTGCTGCCCAGATCGATACAGCGCGGACGCAATTTAGAGCTACGGAGGAAATTATGTTAGTGAGCAAGCAGCAGGCCCTCGATTACCACAACGGGCCGCGCCCGGGAAAGATTGAAATCACACCCACCAAACCCTGTCGAACACAACGCGACTTGAGCATGGCATACACGCCGGGAGTGGCCGAGCCTTGCCTGGAGATCCACAAGAATCCTCAGGACGCGTTCAAATACACCGGCCGCGGCAACCTCGTCGCCGTGCTCAGCAACGGAACTGCCGTGCTGGGCTTGGGGGATATCGGAGCCCTCGCCGGTAAGCCCGTCATGGAAGGGAAAGCCGTGCTCTTCAAGCGCTTCGCCGACGTGGATGTGTTCGACATCGAAGTCAACAGCCATGATCCGGAAGAGATCATCAAGCTGTGCCAGTTGCTTGAGCCGACCTTCGGCGGAATCAATCTGGAAGACATCAAGGCGCCCGACTGCTTCCAGATCGAAGAGACCTTGCGGGCAACCATGAAGATTCCCGTCTTCCACGACGACCAGCACGGGACGGCCATCATCTCCGGCGCTGCGCTGCTGAATGCGTTGGAAGTCGTCGGGAAAGACGTCAGCAAGGTGCGCGTGGTCTTCAACGGCGCCGGAGCCGCCGGCATCGCCTGCGCAGAGCACTACGTCCGGCTGGGCGTGAAGCGCGAAAACATCATTCTTTGCGACACCAAGGGAGTGGTCTATCACGGCCGCAGGGAAGGCATGAACAAGTACAAAGAGCGTTTCGCCCAGGACACGGAGTTGCGCACGCTCGCCGAAGCAATGGTCGGTGCTGATGTCTTCGCCGGCCTTTCCGTGAAGGGAGCGATCAACGGCGACATGGTTCGCGCCATGGCGGCCGATCCGATTGTCTTCGCCATGGCGAACCCTGATCCAGAGATTACCTACGAGGAAGCCAAGGCGAGCCGCCCGGATGTCATCATTGCGACGGGACGGTCTGATTATCCCAACCAGGTCAACAACGTTTTGGGATTCCCATTTATTTTCCGCGGAGCCCTCGACGTGCGGGCAACGGCGATCAACGAAGAGATGAAACTGGCCGCCACCCGCGCGCTGGCGAATCTGGCAAAGGAGGATGTTCCCGATTCCGTCTGCCGTGCCTATGGTGTGGCGCGCCTGCAATTCGGCCGCGAATACCTGATCCCCAAGCCGTTTGATCCGCGCGTGCTGATGTGGGAGGCCTCAGCCGTAGCTGAAGCCGCCATGCGCAGCGGCGTGGCGCAAGAGCCGGTGGATCTCGATCACTACCGCGCACAACTGGAGCGCAGGCTGGGCAAGGCCTACGAAGTTTCGCGGACCATGATTCACAAGGCCCAGGCCAATCCGAAACAGGTGGTGTTCCCCGAAGGAGACAACGAGAAGATCCTTCGCGCCTGCCACGCGCTGGTCGAAGAGGCGATCGGGAAACCGATTCTGTTGGGCGATGCGGCGAAGATTCAGGCCCGCGCGCGCGACTTGGGGGTGAATCTGGAGGGCATGCAGATCGTCGATCCGCTGACCTCGGAGCACCGCGCTTCCTATGTTCTGGAGTTGTTCCGGCTGCGCCAGCGCCGGGGTGTCACCCTGCAAGAGGCGGAGTCGCTGATCAACAACCGGAATGTCTTCGGATCGATGATGGTGCGCATGGGAGACGCTGACGCGCTTGTATCCGGGGTAACGCAGCACTTCCCGGACACGATTCGCCCCGCGCTGCAGATCGTGCGCATGCGGGAAGGCCTGCACCGCGTCTCGGGATGCTACGCCGTCATCACGCGCAAGGGAGAGGTCTTCTTCATGGCCGATACCAGCGTCAACATTGAACCCACGGCGGAAGACCTGGTCGAGATCGCGCTCTGCACGGCACACATGGCGCGGCGCTTCGATTTGACGCCTCGTGTCGCCCTGCTCTCGTTCTCCAGTTTCGGTGGCGTCGACCACCCCATTTGCACGAAGGTCCGCAAAGCGGTCGAACTGATCAAGTATGCGGATCCGACGCTGATCGTCGACGGCGAGATTGCAGCCGATGAAGCCCTCTCGCCGGAGCTCATTGATGAACTGTATCCCTTCAGTTCTCTGAAGGGTGGCGCCAATGTGCTCATCTTCCCAGACCTGGCTTCTGCCAATCTGGCTTGCAAGCTGGCGGCAAAGGTCGGTGGCGGAGAGCTGATCGGGCCAATTCTGATGGGCATGAGCCGGCCGGTCCATGTGCTGCAACGCACCGCAACCGTGGAAGAAGTCGTCAATGTTGCGGCAATCGCTGTCGTGGATGCGCAGGAGAACGGGACGTACGCGCATCCGCCTATGCACATAGCGGTCGAACCGGAATTAGTCGGGGAGGACTAATCTGGAAGATGGCGGGTTTCAAGGTTTCAGAGGTTTCAAAGTTTCAAGGTTGGAGGGCTAATACAGAATCGAAATGTTTTGTCTTTGAAACCCAGAAACTTTGGAAACCTTGAAACCTGCTTTGGGCGGCATCTAATAGTTAACAGTCTTGAGGAAAGTCCATGTCGACACTCTGGAAGTCGCGGTACGCGCAGCGCACGCTGGGAATCAAAAGTTCCGCCATTCGTGAGCTTCTGAAGGTCACGCAGAGGCCGGAGATCATTTCCTTCGGCGGCGGGCTGCCGGCTCCCGACGTTTTTCCGGTCGAGCGGTTCGAGGAGGCTTGCCACAAAGTCCTCTCTGAGCACGGCGCGCAGGCTCTGCAGTACGGGACGACCGAAGGCTATCAGCCGCTGCGCGAAATGATCGCGCGTAACATGGAGCGCTATCGAATTCTGGCTACCGCTGACAATGTGCTGATCACCTCAGGATCGCAGCAGGCGCTGGACCTGATCGGCAAGCTGCTGATCAATCGTGGAGACCGCATTCTGGTCGAGGCCCCAACCTATCTGGGAGCGTTGCAGGCGTTCAATGTTTATGGAGCTCAATACGTTCCGGTGCCCGTGGACGAAGACGGACTCCTGACCGAGCAGCTCGATCCCAGCCTGCGCACAGGACCGAAATTCATGTACGTGCTGCCGAACTTTCAGAATCCCTCGGGCGTGACCTTGTCGGAGGGGCGCCGGCAGCAACTCATCTTATTGGCGGACAAGTACGGCATTCCGATCATCGAGGACGATCCTTACGGGCAATTGCGCTACGAGGGCGAGCACATCGCGCCGCTGGTGGTGCTCGACCGGGAAAACGTCCGCCGTGACAATGGATTCACTCTCGGCAACGTCATCTACCTGAGCACGTTCTCGAAGACGCTGGCGCCGGGAATCCGGCTGGCATGGATTGTTGCGCCGGAAGACGTGATCAGCAAGCTTGTCCAGTTGAAGCAGGCGGCGGACCTGCACACTTCCACCTTCAACCAATATGTCGCCTACGAAGTCGCGCGCGATGGCTTCCTCGATCAGCACGTGAAGCTGATTCGGCAGGTTTATCGCGAGCGGCGCGACGCCATGTTGCAGGCGCTGCACGAGTACTTCCCGCACGAAGTTACATGGACCCATCCCAAGGGAGGCCTGTTCCTGTGGGTGACAATGCCGGAGGGCACCGACGCGCAGGCGCTCCTTAGGGCGGCGCTCGCCGAAGACGTGGCCTTCGTCGCGGGCGACAGTTTCTATCCCAACAATGATCCCGAGGGCGGTCGCCACATGCGGCTGAACTTCTCGCACTCGCAGCCGGAGCAGATTCGTGAGGGCATCCGGCGGCTGTCGGTCGCGGTGAAGATGCAGCTGCGTGCGAACCACGTGATTCATTAGCCAACGCGAGGGTGCCCCGTCCTTGTCGCGCTTGTTGCGACAGGGCGGGGATTTTGACGTTGTGCTTTTTCGCACTGACGAAGGAAAAGTCAAAGTCCCCACCCTATCCCGCAAGGAACGCGGGACAGGGATGGGGCACCCTCTTACCTGTTGGAGGGTCTAACCGCCGAGGACGCCAGGAACCCCCTCGGAGGGTGCTGAAAAAATCTCCCGGGCGCCCGGAATAGGCTATAATACGGGCGGTATGCGTCGCCTGATCTCCATCGCGGCGTTCGCGCTTCTGCTGGCGGTACCCGTGTGGGCCCAGCGTGGGGGCGGCCATGGCGGTGGAGGCCATGTGGGCGGCGGCGGGATGCATGGCGGCTTCGCAGGGCACGCTGGCGGCGGGCACATTGCTGGTGGACACTCCTTCGGCAGCGTGCGGCCCGGTGTCACGCGCTCCATTCCCGGGTTCTCTCGCGGGTTCAATCATTCGTTCAATCAAGGCTTCTCCCGTCCTCCCTTCCGAGACCGTGGCTTCCGCGATCATCGGCGCCACGACTTCGACAGATTCGGTTTCCGTAATAATTGCTGGAGCTTCGGATGCTCAGGGTGGGGCAGTTGGTATCCGTGGTGGGGTGGCTATTGGGATCCAATGTGGTCGACGTGGGACGATGAAGATCGCCGCTTCGACGACGACTACTATCGTCAGAATGAGATCGCCAACCAGTGGAACCAGCAGAACCTGGAGCAACAGCGGATGTTCCGCCAGGAAGAGGCGGAGGGTGATCAGGATGCTTACGCTCCGCGCTCCTCGGGACAACGATCAGCTCCCGCAAGCGAGCCGCAGCCGGGACCAGTCGCTCCCGCGACGGTTCTCGTGTTTCGCGATCAGCATCGGGAAGAGGTCAGCAACTACGCCATCGTGGGACAGACCCTCTGGAGTTTCTCGGCCGGACGAACACAGAAGATCCCGCTGGCTAGCCTTGATGTTGCCGCCACGGAAAAAGTCAATGACGATCGTGGTGTAGCGTTTCATGTCCCCGGCACCAACGAAGGCCAATAGCTGCTTCTGCAACGTTCGCGGCATTTTGACTGTGGCGTCCGCGGACAAGAGTCCCAACCAAGATTTCTCATTTAGGTTGCCTTTTCATTCGTGTCGAGTCCGGGGGGGCCCCGACGTTACTTCCTACCTCTGAGGTGGCCTATGACGAAGCGGCTTCGTTCGCTGGGTGCTTTCTCCCTTGCCTTGCTGGTTTGTTCTTCCTGGGCCCAAACAAACGGAAAGAAGGTCGTCAAGAGCGGCGATGATTTGCCTCGGTTTATTTATCCCGTAAAGGGATCAGCCTCTGGACTGGTGGAGGCGGACGATGCCACCTTCAATGCCTTCGCCGCGAAGGTTCGTGCCGACCTCGACAGCGTTTTCCGCGACTACCAGATTAACGACAAGGCGACGATGCGAGACCTTCTGAGCACTGAGCTTCAACTGCAGATGCTTGCGGGAGAATACCAGGCGGCGTTCGAGACCCTTGACCGGCTGCGAGACGAGCAGGAAAAGCCGTCCGCGAAGCTGACCACGGGAGTTTACTCGCGAGCCTGGTTGCAGGCGGCCATCGACACGAAGAGCACGAGCGGGCCGGCGTTTGACGAGTCTTTTCGCAAGCATGAGTCGGAAGCAATCAATGCCCTGCCATGGGACGTGGTGCAGGACGACATCAAACAGTTATATGGAATTGCCCGAATCTATACAGCCACAATAGCAATCGCCGACGCCAAAACCGACCTCGATCCTGCCGTACAAAAATCCGGCGCGTTGGATAACCATCAGGCATGGCAACTGCTTTTCGACCGTTATGCGGTGCGAATTCTTGTCCCCATGAGCCCACCCCTTGTCGAGGTTCTGAAGCCGTACATCGGAGCGCACGCGGTGGTGAAACCGGACATCTGGGCGGCCCGCGAGGTCACGCTCGGCGCCGGGGATAAGACAACGCCGGTGCTGGTCGCAATTTGGGACTCGGGGATTGATGTTTCGTTGTATCGGGATCAGCTCTTCACCGATCCGCATCCGACGGCCAGCGGAGAGCACGGAGTGGCGTATGACGAAAAGGGAAATCCCGCGACCGGGTGGCTGTATCCGCTGACCGCGGAGCAGGAGAAGGCCTATCCGGGATTCCGCGATGAGATCAAGGGCTTTCTTGACCTGCAAAATGGAATCGATTCCGCGGAGGCGGATGCATTGCAAAAGAAGTTCAAAGCTCTTTCGGCCGATCAGTTGCACGACGTCTTTGAGGCAGAGAAGTTTGTCAGCTTCTACATCCACGGCACGCACTGCGCGGGAATTGCAGTGCGCGGCAATCCTGCGGCACGCTTGGTGGTTGCGCGATTCGACGACAGTCTCCCGGATCTTCCTTTTCCTCCGACCGAAGAATGGACCAGGCGCCTGGCTGCCGACTTCCAACAGATCTCCGACTATTACAGGACGCGTCACGTGCGGGTCGTGAACATGAGCTGGTCCGACAACGTTCCCGAGTTTGAGACGTGGCTGTCGAAACAGGGTGGCGGGGCTGATCCTGTGGAGCGAAAGAAGCAGGCGGAGGCGCTTTACGCGATCTGGAGGAACGCGATTGAGACGGCGATCAGGAACGCTCCCGACACCTTGTTCGTTGCGGCTGCCGGGAACAGTGACAGCAATGCGGGGTTCGGTGGCGATGTTCCCGCTTCCCTGCATCTGCCGAACCTGATTACGGTGGGCGCGGTGAACCAGGCCGGAGACGAGACCAACTTTACCAGTTATGGCGACACTGTGGTGGTGCACGCCGATGGCTACAATGTGGAAAGCTTTGTTCCCGGCGGAGCGAGGATGAAGCTTTCCGGGACCTCGATGGCGACACCGAACGTAGTCAACCTGGCAGCCAAATTGTTTGCCTTGGACCCCAAGCTTACCCCGGGGGAGGCCATCGACCTGATCCGGCGTGGAGCTACCACCAGCGAAGATGGCCGGCGCCACTTGATCGACGAGAAACGGTCAGTTGCTCTGTTGCAGGAGCGGGCAAAGAAATAGCACGCGAACGCGGGGTCAATGGGTCTGGAGTCACTCCGCTCGCCGCTCGCAATCGCCATTCGCTGCAGGAAAGGGCCATTCGCCCCTGCGCGATTTGCGTTTTGCGCCGAACCCGATACATTGAAATCAAGAACTTAGACCCGATCTGGAAGAGAGTGGGAACCTGCGGCAGTAAGGGGTGGCCCGAGAGGGGCAGCCTGTCTGGATGCTAGAATGGCAGTACATCGACAACCTATGCCTTTAAAGACACTGTTCTTAAATCCTCCTTCGTTTGAAAACTTCGACGGGGGCGCCGGCTCTCGTTGGCCCGCCACACGCGAAATTGAGAGTTATTGGTACCCGGTGTGGCTGGCTTATCCGGCGGGGATGCTGGAGGGAGCGCGGCTGCTGGATGCGCCGCCGCATCACGTCTCGGGCGAGGAGACGATCCAGATCGCCAGGGACTACGAGTTCCTGGTGCTGTTCACCTCGACGCCGGGATTCCCGGGCGACATTCTGCTGGCGAAGGCCATTAAGTCCGCGAACCCGAAGATCAAGATTGCTTTCGTGGGTCCGCACGTGACCGTGCTGCCGGAGAAGTCTTTGCGGGATTGCCCGGAGATCGATTTCGTTTGCCGGAAAGAGTTCGACTACTCGGTTGTGGGCTACGCCAAGGGCAAGCCGCTTGAGGAGATTCCCGGCGTGTCGTTCCTGAACGACGGGAAGATCGTGCACAATCCGGACGCGCCCCAGATTCAGGACCTGGATTCGCTTCCGCATGTCACCGATATCTATAAGCGCGATCTGGATGTGACCCGGTACACCGTGCCATTCCTGCTGCATCCGTTTGTGTCGTTGTACACGACGCGCGGGTGTCCGGCGCAGTGCACGTTCTGCCTGTGGCCCCAAACGTTAAGCGGGCATCCCTGGAGGAAGCGGTCGACGGATGATGTTGCGCGCGAAATGGCCAGGGCCAAGGAGCTGTGGCCCGACGTAAAGGAATTCTTCTTCGACGATGACACTTTCAACATCCAGAAGGCACGCACGATCGAGCTCTGCGCCAAATTGAAGCCGCTGGGCCTGACGTGGTCCTGCACATCTCGTGTGACGACCGACTACGAGACGCTCAAGGCGATGAAGGAAGCGGGATGCCGGTTGTTGATTGTGGGCTATGAGTCGGGCGACGCGCAGATCCTTAAGAACATCAAGAAGGGCGCGACGGTGGAACGCGCGCGTCAGTTCACAAAAGATTGCCACAAACTCGGACTGGTGGTACATGGCGACTTCATTCTGGGGCTTCCGGGGGAGACGCACGAAACGATCAACCGAACGATCGCGTTCGCGAAGGAACTTGATGTCGAAACCATTCAGGTTTCAGTGGGGCACGCCTATCCAGGAACTGAGTTCTACGACCATGTGGTGAAGAACGGATTCATCGTCGGCGAGGCCAAGATGGTGGACGAAGGCGGACACCAGTTGGCGCACATTCAGTATCCCGGCTTGCCGGCCGATGACATCATGTCGGCCGTGCACCGGTTCTACGACGAATATTATTTCCGTCCGAAAGCCGTATACCGCATCTTGAGAAAAGCGGTGTTTGACGGCTACGAGCGCAAGCGGCTTTACAAGGAAGCGAAGAGCTTCTGGAAGCTGCGCTCGGCGCGCAACAAGCTGGTGAAGCAACATGCTCAGGCAGCCGCGGCCAGGCCGGCGAGCGTCGGAATGACGGATTGATTCCCGATTGAAGATTGTCGATTGCAGATTTCACATTTGCTGAGTCCGCGATTTGGAATCTGCACTCGATTTTCTACTGAACTGAGTACGTGTTTTGACCTTCCGCAAGTATCTTGTCCTGGCTGGTGTTACCGTCTTTGCAGCGGCGGGCGACTCCATGCTCTCGCATGGAATGAAGCAGGCGGGAAGCATTTCCATCCATCATCTGCAGAGCGTGGTGCTGGCGGTGCTCAATCCGTGGGTTGCGGCGGGGATTGTTTTGTTGCTGGCCTTCTTTGCTTCCTACATGAATGCGCTTTCGTGGGCAGACTTGACGTATGTCTTGCCCGCGACTTCGTTGGGATACGTTCTGCTGGCCCTGGTGGCGAAGTTCGCGCTGCACGAGCAGGTCAGCCCGCTGCGCTGGCTGGGAATTGCGTTGATCTCTGGAGGAGTGGGCTTTGTGGCTGGGGGGCCGGCGTTGACGGCGCATGCCCATGAGGAAATCCCAGCCTTCGCAAGAAGCGCAAAGGATGGGGCAGCCCGCGGGACAGCCGCCACCGCTCAGGGGCCGATCTTCCACGAGGAGGCGGAACTGTGAGGCACGTCTACACCTGGAGCGGGATCCTTGTCGTCGTCTCCTTCTCGGTCGTGGGCGACATTCTGATCGCGCGCGCGATGAAGCAGGTGGGCGACGTGCACGCGATCGTGCGGCGCTCTGGCGTGTGGACGGTGGTTGGGCGTGTGCTCTCGAACTCCAATTTCTTTCTAGGCGTAACGGCGATGGCGGTGGCATTTTTCAGCCTGCTGTTCGCTTTGTCATGGGGCGATGTGAGCCTGGTCGCTCCCGCGGCGGCATCGCTGACGTTCATCGGGAATGCGTTTGCGGCCAAGATCTTCCTGCACGAGAAAGTCGATCAGAGGCGTTGGATTGCCGCGCTGCTGGTGGCGGCGGGGGTGGCGCTGCTGGCAGGGTAGGAGTCTGGGTTGTGAAGATCTTGTCAAGACCCTTTTCGGGGGTTTTTGAGGTAAGTTGCTCATTTCAGGCTTCAAATATTCTTTGAAAGTTTTCTGGTTAAATGCCCTCAATTTGATATTCTGAAAGTAGAGATAGAAACTAGTGGCGCGAGCCTTCGGGCTTGGCGCCATTTTTGTTTTTGGAGCGTCTAAGCGGCAAAGAAGCAAGCTGGCGCTAGGCGGACAGCCGTGGGCAGGCTGTCCCCACATATCGGGGGCGATTTATGCAGGTTCTGCTTCAGGATATTCGGTACTCACTGCGGCAATTCGTCAAGAATCCGGGGTTTACGCTGACGGCGCTGATTTCGCTGGCGTTGGGAATTGGCGCGACTACGGCGGTGTTCAGCGTGATCTACGCGGCGTTGATGAATCCGTATCCGTATCCGAACGCAGACCGAATCGTGCGGCTGACGATGGAGAGCAAGGCTGGCACGGACGATTGGGCAAACCTGAATGGGCCGCAGATCCAGCAGGTGCGGCAGTTGGGCGTCGTCGAGAGCGTGCTGGCGATGGATTTCCACGCGATGACGCTGACCGGGCCCGACGTTCCGGAGAACGTGAACGTGGTGGGATTGATCTCGACCGGCTTCGCGGATCTGGGCGTGCCACCTCTGCTGGGGCGCGGATTGCTGCCTTCGGATGCGATTGACGGGGAGGACCCGCAGCCGGTGGTCGTGATTGGCTACAAGTTCTGGCAGAAACACTTTCTGGGGAATCCTGATGCGGTGGGGAAGACGCTGCAACTGGATCGGAAGAATTATCTGATCGTGGGGGTAGCGGCGCCGCGCTTCACGTGGTACAGCGCGGATGTCTACCGGCCGCTGAAGGTGTCGGCGGATCCTGGGCTGAATTGCGTGGTGAATCTGCGGCTGAAGCCCGGCGTGACGCACGCGATGGTGAACGCGGCGCTGCAGCCGGTGCCGGAGCAGTTTGCGCGAGACATGCCGAAACATTTTCCCGAGCACTTCAAGGTGGCCGTGGAGGACTTGAATGCTTGGGTGCGTCGCGGAATCAGCGGGACGCTCTATCTGCTGTTCGGGGCGGTGGCGTTACTACTGGCGATCGGATGCGGAAATGTTTCGATTCTGCTGCTGGCACGAGGCACGGCGCGGCAGCATGAGCTGGCGGTGAGGACGGCGATCGGGGCTCAGCGGCGGCGCATCGTGCGGCAGCTGCTGACGGAGTCCCTACTGCTCGCGACCATGGGCGCCGCGCTGGGCGTCGCGGCGGCGTATGGAATCCTCGCCGGGATAAAGGCCGTGCTGCCGCGGTATGCCTTTGCGCCGGAGGTGGTGATCAACATCAACATGCCGGTGCTTCTGTTCTGCATCGGTGTGGCCTTGGCTACAGGAATTCTGTTCGGGTTGGGACCGGCGCTACGGCTATCACGAACGAAGGTGGGGGAGATGATGCAGGCGAGTGCGCGCCGGGTGCTGGGAGGCGTGCACGGACGCAAGACGTACGACGTGCTGATTGGAGGACAGATCGCACTGACACTGTTGTTGCTGGCCGGGGCGGGGTCGGCGATGGAAGGCTTTGTGCGGCTGCTGCATATGCGGCTGGGATACGATCCGCACAATGTGATGTCGGTGGGGATTCCGCTGCACGAGAATTCGTACACGACATGGGAGGCGCGCTCGGCTTACTTCGAGCAACTGCGGGCGAAAGTGGCGGAGACACCGGGCGTCACGATGGCGGCGATCTCAACCAACGCTACGCCTCCGCACAACGGCGACATCACGCGCTTCGAAATTCTCGGACAGCCGGTGGTCGAAGAGCAGATGGGATCGTTCAACCTGGTGGATCCTGGATATTTTGTGGCGCTGCGGATGCCGCTGCTGTCGGGAAGAGTGTGGGATGAAGCCGAGAGTCACAAAGGCGCATTTGTCGCGGTGATCAATCGGACGCTGGCGCAGCGGTATTTTCCCCACGGAGATGCGGTGGGACATTCGGTGAAGGTGCCGGGGATTGAGGACCGTCCACCTAGCAATCTGTCGGCGCCGAAGGTGGCGGAATCGTGGCTGCAGATCGTGGGCGTCGTGGCAGACGCTAAGAATGATGGGCTCGAGGAGCCGATCAGGCCGGCGATTTTTGTGCCCTACACGCTGAACATGCGGCCGTGGACGCAGATTCTGGTGAGGTCGGAAGTGGCCCCGCTGACGCTGCTGCATGCGATCCAGAAGCAACTGGCGGCCGTGAATCCCGAGCAGCAGACGTTCAGCTGGGTGGAAGATCTGGAACAGTGGGTGGCGGATGATCAAGCGTGGCAGCAAGAGCATTTAGCGGCGTGGATTTTCGCGGTATTCGCGGGGCTGGCACTGGTTTTAGCGGCGGTGGGACTCTACAGCGTGGTGTCGTACAGCGTGGTGCAGCGGACAAATGAGTTTGGCATTCGCATGGCTCTCGGTGCGGGACGCGGACACGTGCTGCGGATTGTGTTCGCGTCGACCATAGTAAGTGTTGGGAGCGGAATCGTGGCCGGGTTGGTGCTGGCCATCGCGCTGAATACCGTGGTGCAGAAGTGGGCCCAGGGGAACGCTCGGGATCCGTTGATTTTGCTGGCGGGGACAGCGTTGCTGCTGGTGGTCTCGGCGGTTGCGTGTGGGCTGCCGGCAAGGTATGCGGCCCGGGTGGATCCGATGACGGCGCTACGCTATGAATAGATTTTGCACGCTGTTGAAGATTCCCGTCTGTGAGGCATCAGAGGAAGTCAAAATCCCCTGCGAGATGCTTAGACTTTGACCTTCATTGCTCCGTGGGCTCAGCGTAGGAGCTTGAAGACCTTGCAGGTGCTTCGATGATCTGCTGCTGGTCCGGAGTGGGATTGAGGAATTCGACGCCGTGGGTGAAACCGTTGCGATTGCGAACGGCGCCGCGCACAACGAATTTTGTGGTGTTGTAGGGGATGAGGAATTCCAGGATAACGCTGGTGCCGGGCTGGATTTCGTGGGTGAGGAACAGGCGCATGCCGCCGCGGCTGATGTCGGAGGCCTCGCCGTGACAGGTCGAGCGTTGGCCGTTAAGGAAGACGGTGACGTTCACGGCAATGGTGACGGCGTGGCGCTCCCACTTGCGTGCGTCTTCACCTTCACGCGCACCAGCGCTGCGATTCCTCGTCGACATCTATCTGCCACTTTCTCGCATTTTTCTCGAGTGCGCAATCTGGTAACGCAATTCGTATGTAACGACCGGGTGGTTACTAACCGGGCAGAAGAGCGTCAGGACGACGAGTGGGCTTCCTGCAAAGCTCTACCGTCCCGTGTCGACCACGGCCACCTTATTCACTCCGCTGCAGGCGAGATAAAGCCGCCGATCTGGGGTCGCTACCATGTTGCGCACGGTGCCGCCGCCGGAAGGAATCTGCCGGGCGCCGAAGGTTTCTGACTTCGGATCGAACTTGACCAGCGTATTCGGAGTGACGCCGGATTCGCTGTACCAGACTTCGCCATCACTGGTCACTGCGATTCCGTAAGGCTCCGACCCCGATCCTCCTGGCGATGGCCATTCCTTGAGCAATTTTCCGGATGCGGGATCGAAGTGGCCCAGATATCCACGCGCATAGTCCGTATAGAAGATCGATCCATCAGGGGCCAGCGCGAGACGCCTCGGACGCGCGTTGGCGTTGGGCAGGGTGTATTCGCGGATGGTCATGGTCTTCGGATCTACGGCGGCCAGCTGGTTGGTCCCAAACTCGCAGAAGAACGGGGAGTTGTCCTCGAGGATGACGATGCCGTAGGGCACGGCGTGCGCGGTCGGTGCTTTCACGAGCATCATCTTGCCAGTCTTGGGATCGAGACGGCCGATGTAATTTGTGTCTTGGTTGGTGAACCAGAGAACGCCATCGCGATCGAATACGGGCGTATGCGGATCGATTTCGGTTCCGTCGGATGGGCGATATTCTGTAATCTCTCCGGACTTTGGATCGAGTTTGCCAACGTATCCTGCGGAGATCGCCGTGAACCAGATCTTGCCGTCCTTATCGGCGACCAGACCGTGCGGGCCGGAAGCGGCCGTCTTCAGCGGGTATTCCTTGAATGCGCCCGTCTTGGGATCGAGGCGTCCGAGCTTGTTGGCTCCCTGACCTGTGTACCACAGCGAGCCGTCGGGCGCGACCGCAGGATCATGCGGCCGCGACTTGGGAGTGGGCACGTCGTATTCCCTAATCTGCACATTCAGCGTTGCAGATGCGGCCCACGCAAGGATGGAGGTGGCCAGTACGAACCACGGAAATTTGCGCAGATGCATGGGAAGCCTCCTCAGGAAATTGTAGCCCGGGGGAGCCGTTTCTTACCTCGACAGTGGACCAAAATCCGGAGGGGACCTGAGGCCGGTATCGTGGTGCTAGAGTCAAGCAGTGCGCAAAGCGATCTTTCTCTACGACGGGGTGTGCCGGCTGTGCAATCGAAGCGTGCAGTTCATCCTCAAGCGTGACGCGAGGGGCGATATTCATTATGCGTCCCTGCAAAGCGAGTTCGCCAAGCGCACACTGGCCCGGCATGGCGCGAGCGCGGCGGACCTTGATACCGTGTACGTTCTTGTGAATTCCGATCAGGGTGAGTTGTTACTGGCGCGGTCGGATGCGGCTTTGTTTTTGCTGCGAGAGTTGGGCGGGATCTGGCGGATGGCGGGGGTGGTGCTGGGGTGGCTGCCACGGCGGGTTCGGGACTGGGGTTACAACGTTGTCGCGCGGAACCGATACCGGGTGTTCGGGAGGTATGAGACGTGTCCTGTGCCGAGCGAGAGCGTGCGGGCGCGGTTTCTGGACGTTTAGTTCAGTTGGGCTGAGATGGTCCGAGCGTGTATTAGCGATCACAAATGCATTAAAAATGAATTAACCACTAAGGACACTAAGGTTCACGAAGGACGGGCGAGGTCGGACGGCTTCCTGGACTCCTGACCTCAATCGGAACTTCCTCGAGGCAGACTTCGTAGAACTTCTCAGAATGCGCCGCGGCCGCCGATTACGTTGGTTCGTCGTTTCCTTTGTCCTTTACATCACTCTGTGCGCGGTTGGGGGTGTTTATCTTGCCGATGGAACTCTTCATCCAGCACGCCGCACGTTGACTGACGAAGAAAGCGCTACTTTCAAAAGCACCGTTCGCGGCATGCGGGCGGAGTTGCAAGATGTTTCGATCACTACGCCGGATCAAGTGATATTGCGAGGCTGGCTGCTACGACCCGCGACCAGAAATGGGAAGGCGGCGATCCTTTTTCATGGCCTGGGGGACAACCGGCTGGGTATGAGAGGGTACGCGGAACTCTTGCTCGCCCACGGGTACACCGTGCTGCTTCCCGACGCCCGGGCGCACGGGGTGAGTGGGGGAGAACTGGCGACTTATGGACTGCTCGAACGATCCGACGTTCACAGGTGGGTTGACTTTCTTCAGTCCGTGGCGCAGCCGCGATGCGTCTACGGGATGGGCGAGTCGATGGGGGCGGCCGAGTTGCTGCAATCCTTGCAGCAGGAAAGTCGGTTCTGTGCGGTGGTGGCAGAGTCTCCGTTCTCCACCTTTCGAGAAATTGCATACGACCGCATGGGACAGCCCTTTCATCTGGGGCCGTGGGTGGGAAGAGTGGCGCTACGGCCTGTGGTGGAGATTGCCTTTCTGCGAGCGCGCTGGAAGTATGGACTCGACATGCGGCGGGTGTCACCGGAGGATACGGTTGCTAGATCGCACATCCCGGTTCTACTGATTCACGGTCAGATCGACGGCAATATTCCGGTCCGGCATTCACGGGCGATCCATGGTGCGGCTCCGCAAACCGTGCTCTGGGAAGTGCCGGGTGCGGATCATTGCGGGGCGATGTCTGCAGCGCCGCAGGAATTTGAGACCAGGGTGCTGGGGTGGTTCGAGGCCGCGATGGTCACTAAGGCAAATACTTCAACCACAAAGGACACGAAGTGGCACTAAGGGAAAGCATCTGGAGCGCGTGATTCGCAGGGGGTGAGGGTGATTCTTGCGAGGGTGGGTACGAATTCGGGGCGAGGCGCCCCCACGACAGCCGGCAGGTTGATGGCGCTACGGTTGCCCGCAGTTCACTTTGATTTGAATCACATCCCGCATTTTGCTGTGTAGAATAAGCTCCTGCGCATTCGTGCCCGGAAATGGCCGGGTGCGAAAAACTATTCCTCCGCCTAGAGGTTTATTAATGGCCGACGAAGCGATCATTGATCCCCAATCGACAAGCATCGATTCCATCCTGCAGGAGCAGCGGAGGTTTGAGCCGCCGGCGGAGTTTTCCAGGCGGGCGCACGTCAAGAGTCTGGCCGAGTACGAGCATCTGTATAAGGAGTCGGTGGACGATCCGGACGCGTTCTGGTCGCGCGTGGCGAATGAGCTGCACTGGTTCAAGAAGTGGGACAAGGTGCTGGAGTGGAACTGTCCGTGGGCGAAGTGGTTTGTGGGCGGTGAATTCAATCTCTCGTACAACTGCCTGGACCGGCATGTGGCGACGTGGCGGAAGAATAAAGCGGCGATCATTTGGGAGAGCGAGCCGGGCGAAGTACGGGTACTGACGTACCAGCAGCTGCATCGGGAGGTGCAGAAGTTTGCGAACGTGCTGAAGTCGCTGGGCGTCAAGAAGGGCGATCGGGTGGCGATTTATATGGGCATGACACCGGAGTTGCCGGTGGCGATGCTGGCGTGCGCGCGGATTGGGGCGCCGCATACGGTGGTGTTCGGGGGATTCTCGTCGAATGCGCTGATTGATCGTATTCACGACTCGCAGGCTTCGGCGGTCATCACGCAAGATGGGGCGTACCGGCGCGGTGGGGAAGTGAAGCTGTTTCCGGCGGTGGAGGAGGCGCTGAAGTCGTGTCCGTCGGTGAAGCATGTGATTGTTTATAAGCGCACTGGAACGCCGATCAACATGCAGGCAGGTCGAGATCACTGGTGGCATGAGCTGATGGCGAAGGTTTCGGATGTGTGTCCAGCGGAGCCGCTGGATGCGGAGCATCCGCTGTACGTTCTGTACACGTCGGGCACCACAGGGAAGCCGAAGGGCGTGGTGCATACGACTGGCGGGTATTCGGTGGGGACCTATCTCACGACGAAGCTGGTTTTTGATTTGAAGGATGAAGACACGTTCTGGTGCACGGCCGACATCGGATGGGTTACGGGGCACAGCTACATCGTTTATGGTCCGCTGCAGAACGGTGCGACCAGCCTGATGTACGAAGGGGCGCCGAATTTTCCGGAGCCGGACCGGTTCTGGGCAATCATCGCGCGACACAAGGTGAACGTGTTCTATACGGCACCGACGGCGATTCGCACCTTCATCAAGTGGGGCGACGATTGGCCGAAGAAACATGACATGTCGAGCCTGCGGCTGCTGGGTACGGTGGGCGAGCCGATCAATCCTGAGGCGTGGATGTGGTATCGGGAGACGATTGGCGGGAGCCGTTGCCCGATTGTGGATACGTGGTGGCAGACGGAGACGGGGCACATCATGCTGACGCCGATTCCAGGGGCAATTGCCACGAAGCCGGGGTCGGCGACGCGCCCGTTCCCGGGCGTGGTGCCGGAGGTCGTGACGATGGACGGCAAGCCGGTGCCGGATGGCTCGGGAGGATTCCTCGTTCTCAAGCGGCCATGGCCGGGTATGTTACGCACGGTATATGGGGATCCGGACCGGTATGTGAAGAATTACTGGTCGCAGATTCCCGGAATGTATTTCACGGGCGATGGCGCGCGCAAGGACAAAGACGGATATTACTGGATCATGGGGCGCGTCGATGACGTGCTGAACGTCAGCGGGCATCGGCTGAGCACAATGGAAGTGGAGTCGGCCCTGGTGGCACATGATGCGGTGGCTGAGGCGGCGGTAGTGGGGCGTCCGGATGAGTTGAAGGGGCAGGCCATCTCGGCGTTCGTCACGCTGGAGCAGGGAAGGCAGCCTACGAACGAATTGAAAGAAGAGTTGCGGAAGTGGGTGGCGAAGGAGATCGGGGCCCTGGCCAAGCCGGATGATATCCGGTTCACCGATACGCTCCCGAAGACGCGCAGCGGGAAGATCATGCGGCGGCTGCTGCGTGAGCTGGCTACGAACGGAGACGTGAAGGGCGATACGACTACGCTCGAGGATTTCAGCGTGATCGCCAGGTTGAAGGAGCAGGACGAAGTTTAGGAACGGCGATCTTCTTGGCCACGGATTTGCGCGGATTTCGCGGAATGGAAATCTTCTTCTGCGAAATCTGCGAGTCCGTGGCTTATTTCTTGGTGGCTTGCAGTTCTTTGAAGGCGGGGTTTGTCTTCAAATGCTCCGGAAACTCCTTCTCGTACCGAGCTAACGCGGGGCAGATCACCTGGTGAACTGCGCTGAATCCAAAGAATTCCATTTCTTTCATCGCCTCGTCGGCGGACCATCCTTGTTCGACCATGCGGTAGGACGCGATGGCCATGCCCGTGCGGTTCGCCGATACGGCAGTGCACGAAGATCTTCTTGCCGGGATTCTGCTCGATCACCTTCAGAAACTTCACGAAGGGCGCATCGGTGGGAAACTGGCAATGCGAAGGGATGGAAACGTATTGCATGCCGAGTTTCTCGACGGCGGCCTGCTCATGCTCACTTTGGCTGCCGCGCAGGTCGACGACAATCGAGACACCCATTTTCTGAAGAATCTTAAGTCCGTCGTCGTGGGGCCGGGCTCCGCGGTAGAGGTTGGGTGTGACCTCACCGAAATTGGGTAGGCCGACGTACTGCTTGCGGCTTCCTATGGAACGTTGCCTGGGAGGAGACGTATCCTGCGTCGACTGCGCAGAAGCCGCGGGTAACAAAAAAAGCAAAATGAGCAGGCCCGCAGCAGCCCGAAGAGTCAGATTTTTCGGGGTCACTAAGATTTGGATGTTGCGCAG
>Ga0209698_10002857_pt1 | contig 19272 bp, 16 predicted proteins | sample LitLauG_LLR_2012_FD_187203 | JGI IMG/M metagenome (GOLD analysis project Ga0209698, IMG submission 187203) | Freshwater sediment microbial communities from Pennsylvania, USA - Little Laurel Run_MetaG_LLR_2012 (SPAdes) (version 2) | ecosystem: Environmental > Aquatic > Freshwater > Creek >...
GGCAAGGACCTGCTGCCGATGGCCGGCTAGTACACCGCCTCTGTCATGGCTAAGGGCGTCGGCGGATTTCTCACCAAATTCGCACCCGACGCTATTCCCGATCATCTGCGCGCGCCGAACCAACCATCCATCCTGGACAGCGACCAAGTCAAGGCGCTCGCAACGGTTGTACCGCCGCGTCCGCCGAGCTTCTGTGTCGGCTGCCCTGAGCGGCCAATCTTCTCGGCCATGAAACTGGTGGAGCGGGAACTCGGGCCCCACCACGTCTCGGCCGACATCGGCTGCCATCTGTTCTCGATCAACGCGCCCTTCAATATTGGGGCGACGACCATGGGCTACGGGCTAGGCACCAGCTCGGCTGCGGCGTTCAACGTGCCCGCCACAAAGCGGCCGATCTCGATCATGGGTGACGGCGGCTTTTGGCACAACGGGCTCACCAGCGGTATCGGCAACGCCGTGTTCAACAAGTCGAACGGCGTCACGATCATTGTCGACAACTACTACTCCGCGGCCACAGGCGGCCAGGACATTCTGTCCTCACGCGCCAGCAATAAGAGCCGCTCGACCAAACACCCGATCACCCGCGCAGTCGAAGGCATCGGCGTCACCTGGGTGCGCCAGATCGACCGCACCTACGATGTCGCCAAGATGCGCGCGACCTTACGCGAAGCACTGACGACGGACGTGAAGGGCCCCAAGGTGATCGTCGCATCGTCCGAGTGCATGTTGAACAAGCAGCGGCGCGAAAAGCCGATCCTCGACAAAGCCGTCAAGGACGGCAAACGCGTGGTGCGACAGCGTTTCGGCGTCGACGACGACGTCTGCACCGGCGATCACGCCTGCATCAGGCTTTCGGGCTGCCCCTCGCTCAGCGTCAAGGCCTCCGACGATCCGCTGAAGGATGATCCGGTGGTCGCCATCGACAATTCCTGCGTCGGTTGCGGCACCTGTGGCGATGTCGCTGAAGCCGCCGTGCTGTGCCCCAGTTTCTACCGCGCCGACATCATTCAGAACCCGAATGGCTGGGACCGGCTTGTCGCGCGGGTCCGCGAAAAAGTCATCGGCCACCTGCAGCGCCGCCGCGAGCGCGTGCGACCCTCTTTGACATGACACTCTCGTAGATGACGCTCAAACAGACCATCCGGCAAGACAGTGAGCCACAGCGGATAGCGCCGGCACGGCCGATCGCGCTGTCGGTTCACGCCATGGGCGGCCAGGGTGGCGGAGTGCTGATCGATTGGATCGTGGCCATGGCCGAGGCAGCGGGCTTTGCCGCGCAGGCGACGTCGGTTGCGGGTGTCGCCCAGCGGACTGGCGCCACGCTTTACTATGTCGAGATGCTACCTCCCCCGCCCGAAGGGTTCATGGGCCGGCGACCCGTGCTGGCGCTGATGCCCGCGCCCGGGGAGGTCGATGTGGTTATCGGCGCCGAAATGATGGAAGCCGGCCGCGCCATCCAGCGCGGGCTGGTGACCCCGGACCGCACGACACTGATCGCGTCTTCGCATCGCGCGCTGGCGGTCTCGGAAAAATCGGTGCCGGGCGATGGCCAGGCCGATGCCGGCAAGGTCTACGCGGCGGCCGGCGTCGTCGCGCGCCAGTTCATCGCTTTTGACATGGCCGAGCTGGCCGCGCGATCGGGTAGCGTCATATCGGCGGTGCTATTCGGTGCGCTGGCGGGCTCGGGCGCGCTGCCATTCTCACGAAGTGATTTCGAAGCGACCATCCGCAAGAGCGGGGTTGGGGTCGAGCCGTCGCTTACGGCCTTCGGTCACGGATTTGATGTTGCCACCCAGCAGCTCATGACCGGCCGGATTTCGACGCCAAAGCTTTCGGATAAGGCCGCCAAACGCGCGTACCGGCTCGATCCAGTCGGCTGGGAGCCGTTCGACCGCCTCGTGGCGCGCGCACGCGCCTCGTTACCTGAGCCACTGCACGGCATCGTGGCAGCCGGATTGAGGCGAACGGTGGACTATCAGGATGCGGACTACGGGACGGAGTATCTCGACAGGCTTGAGGCCATCCACACGCTGGACGGTAAGTCACATGACTTTCGCCTGACGGCCAGCGCCGCCAAACATCTCGCCCGCGCCATGACCTACGATGACGTCATCCGAGTCGCCGACCTCAAGACCCGGGCGGCACGCCTGACCCGCGTGCGCGCCGAAGTGGCGGCCAAGCACGATCAGGTTCTGACCACCACTGAGTTCATGCACCCCCGTCTCGAGGAGTTGGCTGGCGTGCTGCCCAAGGCGTGGGGCGAGAGCGTAGAATCGTCCAAGGCCTTGCAACTGCTCCTGACTCCGTTCGTCGGCAGGCCCCGGCGAGTCCAGACCGGCACCATCCGCTGGTTCGTACCGCTGTTTGTCGTCGGTGGCCTCAAGGGCCTACGGCGCGGCTCGCTGCGCCATGCCCGCGAGCGTGCCCATCTCGACGCCTGGTTGGCGGTGGTCACCGCTGCCGCCCCGAAGGACTACGCCCTGGCGGTCGAACTGGTCGAAACCCGCCGTCTCATCAAGGGCTATGGCGACACCCACGCGCGCGGCGGCTCCAAGTTCGACAAGGTCATGGCAGCGGCAGACCGCCTGACCGGCCGCGCCGATGCAGCCGATTGGGTTCGCCGCCTTCGCGTTGCTGCGCTGGCAGACGAAGAGGGAGCAGCGCTGGACGCAACGCTCAAGACGATCGGGAGCTTCCTTGATGGCTAAGCCAGGACGGGCCATTCCCCAGACACGGCCGCTGTTGACTGGCCAAGCCAAGCGCTCGCGCCAGCCGTCGCCAGCGGACGCCCATATCGAACTCAAGATATGGCTGCGCCTGCTCGCCATCTCCAACCAGATCAAGCGGACACTCGCCGCCAGGTTCCGGCAACACTTCGACACTTCGATGGCGCGCTTCGATCTTCTCGCCCAACTTGAACGCGCCGCCCCGCAAGGGCTTAGCATGACGGCACTCTCGGCCCGCGTCATGCTGACCAACGGGGCCATCACGGGGCTTGTCGACGGGCTGGTCCGCGATGGCTTGGTGGCGCGGGCGGCGCATTCGCGCGACCGCCGCTCGGTGATCGTCGGCCTCACGCCGTTGGGGCGGCACAAATTCCGCGCTATGGCACGCCGGCACGAACTTTGGGTCAAGGATCTGCTCGCGAGCCTGCCCTTGGAGTTCAAATCCGAATTCCAGGAACATCTGGCGACAATGAAGCGACAGCTTTCAATTGCCGCGCCCTCATCGGCACGGCGATTGACCCTTCGCGGTGATGAACATTGACCCGCCGGGTCTTGTGGTTTTGTGATGTGTGAAAGCGGGTTGACCGGGCTAAGCTTGTACCGGCACCCAACAGGGAGAACGACAGATGCAACTGACCCGCCGTAGTTTGATGATCGGGGGCGCCACTGCTGCGGTGTTGCCCGTGTTCCGCTTCGATCAGGCCTTTGCCGGCACCGACAAGCTGACCATCGCCTATCATGTCAATCTGCCCTCGTTCGATCCCACCGTGGGCACCTCGGCCGTCAACCCCACCATCCAGTCGATCTATCAGAGCGTGTTCGATCTCTACATCGATCAGAGCCCGGACCTTGCCCAGGCCCCTGGCATTGTGGAGAAATGGGGATGGAATGAGGATCGCAGCAAGGTCTGGATGGACGTCCGCAAGGGCGTCAAATGGCACGACGGCTCGGACCTCACTCCCGAAGACGTGGTCTGGTCACTGGAGCGCGCCGGTAACAAGGATACCGGCAACCCCATCCAGTTCATCTGGGGCAAGGTCAACAATTTCAAAATCGATGGCCAGAAGGTCATTGCCGACATGAAGGATTTTGAGCCCACCTACTTCAAGTGGATGAGCTTTCTCACTGGCTATGTAATGCCCAAAGCCTACTATACGAAGGTGGGCGCCGAGGGGTTCGAGGCCAAGCCGGTCGGATCGGGCCCCTATATGGTCGACCAATTCGAGCGCAACGCTTTCGTGCGCCTCAAGGCCAATCCAAACTACTGGAAAGGCAAGCCGGCCATCGACACGGTCATCTTCAAGTTTGTCACCGACGCCACCGCCCGCGTTGCCGAGATCGAGAGCGGGTCGTCCGACGTGACGCTGGAAGTGCCGTACGAAGAGTTCGACCGCCTCAAAGGCAAAGCCGGCCTCAAGGGCATCACCACACCGATCAGCGATATCGGCATGATTTTTATCACCGATGTGGAACCGATGCTCGACAAGAACGTCCGCCTGGCACTGTCCACGTCCATCGACAAGAAGGCCATAGTCGATCAGCTGCTGCACGGCTATGGTGTGCCGTTGAATACACTGCAAGCCCCGCAATACAGCGCCTTCGACCCATCGATCGTGGTGCCGTATGATCCCAAGCACGCCGCCGAGCTGATGGCCGCCAGCGGCTTTTCCAAGGACAAACCGGTCAAGTTCAAGATCCAGACCACGCGCGGCTTCAAGCCAAAGGACTATGAGATGGTTGAGGCCATCGTGGGCATGTGGCGCAAGATTGGTGCGGAGGCCGAGATCGAGGTTTACGAAATAGCGAAGCATTATGAACTTCGCGCCACCCACAAGCTGGCGCCAGCCGCCTTCTACAATTGGGGCAACTCGATTGGGGATCCGTCAACGTCCACTGGCTTCTCGATGTTCGGCCTATCGCCGCACTGCGCCTGGCACGGCAAGGACACCCAGGACATGATCGGTCCGCTCTGGGGCGAGAAGGACGAGGCCAAGCGCATCGCCGGCTACAAGGCTGTCGACAAATACATCGCCGAGAACGGCGAGGTGATCCCGTTGCTGCAGTATGTGCAGCCGATCCTGTTCAAGGACACGATCAAGGTCACACCGCATGTGTCGGGAGCGCTGCTGCCAGGATTGATGGCGTAGGACTTAGCGAGTAGCGAATAGCGATACCGGTCAACGGAAACATCGATGCCAGGAATAACCCCCTCACCCTCTCCCCAGCGGGGAGAGGGGACCAAAACATCAAGTTTGTGGTTCAATCGTCCATTCTCCCAAGTGGGGAGAAGGGCAGGATGTAGGGGAGACCGCGAGTTCGTTGTTTCAAGACGTTTGATGAGTGGCGAATAGTGAGCAGTGCGATGATTAGCGGTGTTGAAAGGCCATACTCGCTATTCGCTACTCGCCATTCGTTGTTTATCCGATGATCCGCAATCTCATCTCCCGCCTTCTTCAGGCGATTCCCACCCTGGTGGGTGTGGCGGTGATCGTCTTCGTGCTGGTGCGGGTGGTGCCGGGCAACCCCATCGCCATGATGTTGCCGCCGGGGGCCAGCCAGGCCGACTTCGATCACCTCAAGGCCCTTTACGGGCTCGACGGAAGCATCCTCGAGCAGTTCGCGATCTGGCTGCGCCATGCCAGCGCCGGTGATTTCGGCACGTCGATCAGTATGCGCAGCGGCGTGCTCGGCCTAGTGCTCTCGCGGCTGCCTGCAACGCTGGAATTGGCAGCGCTGGCCGGGGCTATCGCCATCACGCTCGGCGTGCTTGCGGCGGTGGCCGGCGCACGCTGGCAAGGCCGCTGGCCAGAGGCGGTCATCGACGCCGCGACCGGCTTTGCGCAGGCGGTACCGGATTTCATCTGGGCGCTGGCTGCCATCCTGGTGCTCGGCGTGCTCATCCCTGTGCTGCCGATCTCGGGCCGCTCCGACCCTAGCATCAGCCTCAACTACACCACCCAGTTTCAGCTCATCGAGAGCGTGTTGCGGCTGGACCTCCATGCCTTCATCGACCTCATGCGCCACATGATCCTGCCGGCCCTGGCTCTGGCCCTGCCGCTCGCCGCCGTGATCGCCCGCGTGCTGAAATCGTCGCTCAAGGAGGAACTGGCGCAGGACTACGTCCTGCTTGCCCGCGTCAAGGGTTTTGGCGACTGGCGTATCATCATCCGCGAGACCCTGCGCAACGCCGCCATCCCCACTGTTGCCCTAACCGGAGTGCAGATCACCTTCCTCATCGGCGGCACGGTGTTGATCGAGCGGATCTTCGCCTATCCAGGCATCGGCAACCTCGCCATCGATGCCGTGATCAACCGCGACCTGCCGATGATCCAGGGCCTGGTGCTGGTCTTCGCGCTGCTGTTCATCGTCATCAACTTGGCTCTGGATTTCGCAACCGTGGCACTTGATCCCAGGCTCAGTCATGGCTGATGTGGCCATGCCCCACCCTGCGACCGGCCGGCCGTTGCTGCGCCTTGTGGGTAATTGGCGCATACTAATCGGCGGCCTAATGATGGGGCTGCTCGTGCTGGCGGCAATCGCTGCGCCCTGGCTCGCCCCATTCGATCCGTTGGACCAGGATCTCTCCGCACAGCTCCAGGGCCCGTCCTGGCACGGCCATCTGCTCGGCACCGACAGCCTCGGCCGCGACCTGCTGTCCCGGCTCATCTGGGGCGCCCGGATCGCGCTCGAGGTGGCGGTGCTGGCCGCGATCCCCACCGCCATCCTCGGCACCGCGCTCGGCCTTCTCGCAGGCTATTTCGGCGGCGTGGCCGATGCCGTCATCTCGCGGCTGGTGGATGTGTGGACGTCGTTTCCACCCGTATTGCTGTCGATCATCCTGGTGGCGCTGATCGGCACCGGGCTGACCTCGGTGGTGGTGGCGATCATCGTCATCGACTGGACTAGGTTTTGCCGGGTCGTCAGGGCCGAAACGCTCAAGCAGCGGCATATGGACTATATCGATGCCGCCGTCGTGGCCGGCTTGAAGCCGCTAGCCATTCTCGCCCGCGAGATCGTGCCGAACGTGCTGCCGCTGGTGCTGGTGCTGCTCACGTTGGAAATGGGCATCGCGGTCATTGTCGAAGCCATCCTGTCGTTCGTCGGCCTGTCGATCTCGACCGACGCGCCGAGCTGGGGCGGGATGATCGCGGAAGGGCGGCAGGTGGTGCATCAGGCGCCCCTGATCATGGCCACGCCGCTACTGGCGCTGCTGGCGACCGTGCTTGGGCTCAATCTGTTGGGCGACGGCCTCAAGGCCGAACTCGATCCGGTACTGAGATGAGAGCTGTACTGTTAATCGAGCGGTTGAGCGCGGCGACCGGTGAGACGATGTTGCTGAGGGACGTTACGCTCGACGTCGCGGCCGGCGAAGTTCATGGCTTGGTCGGCATGAGCGGCGCCGGAAAATCCATGATCGCCAAGGCCGTGCTGGGCGTTTTGCCAGCGGCGGTTCGGATCACTTCGGGCAGCATCCGCTTCGAGGGCACCGAGATCGTCAACTTGCCGCATACGAAAATGCGCCAACTTCTCGCCCGTGGCATCGCCCTTATCCCCCAGGACCCGCTCTCGGCGCTCAACCCCACCCGCCGCATCGAACATCAGATGACAGACGTCATGCGCGACCGGTTGGGCCTCAGCGCCACCGCCGCCCGTAACCGGGCCTTGGCGTTGCTGGACGAGGTGCAGGTGCGCGAACCGAAGTCGGTGTTGCGCCGCTTCCCCCACGAAGTTTCAGGCGGCCAGCGCCAGCGTATCCTGATCGCGATCGCCTTTGCCCTCGAGCCGCGTCTCATCATTGCCGACGAGCCGACGACAGCGCTCGACGTCACCGTTCAGAAGCAAATTTTGCGCCTGATCGACGATCTGCGGCGGCGGCACGGCACGGCGATCCTGTTTGTGACGCACGATCTGGGCGTGGTCGCGAAAATCTGCGACCGTATTTCGGTGATGCACGCGGGCGTCATTCTGGAACAGGGCACGGTCGCCGATGTCATCGCCGCGCCGCGCCACGCCTTTACGCGAGCGCTGTTCGCCGCCATCCCCCGCCACGACCGGCCGAACCAGGAATTGCGGTCAGTGCCGGACGCCTTGCAGCACACCGTCAGTGTGCTCCGGTGAGTGCCACCGCTATCCTCAGCGCTCAAGGCCTGCGGGTGGCGCTGCCCGATCGTGCGCGAAAGCCGCTATTCGGGGTCGCGCCTCTCACCGAAATCCTGAAGGGCGTGGATTTCAGCATCGCGCCGGGTGAAACCGTCGGTATCGTCGGCGAATCCGGTTCGGGCAAGACCACGCTCGGGCGCACTCTGGTCCGCCTGATCCAGCCGACCGGCGGCCGACTGACCTTCGCGGGCACCGACATCACCAACGCCGCCGAGCGGGACATGCGCCCGCTGCGCGCCCGGATGCAGATGATCTTTCAGAGCGCGCTCTCGAGTCTCAATCCGCGCCGCACCGTCCTCAGCAGCATCGCCATGCCGGCGGTGGCGGCGGGCGAGACTGCCCACGCCCGCGACATCGCGCTTGTGGCCTTGGAACGCGCGGGACTGCATCGGCGATTTGCCGATCGCTATCCGCATCAGCTCTCGGGAGGGCAGCGCCAACGCGTTTGCATCGCCCGCGCCATCGTTACAAATCCAGATTTCATCCTCGCCGACGAGATCGTCTCGGGATTGGATGTCTCCACCCAGGCGCAAATCCTGACGCTGCTGCGCGAGCTTCAGCGCGATATGGGGCTTGCGCTGGCGTTCATCGCCCACGATCTCTCGGTGGTCCGCGTCTTGTGCAACCGCGTCGTGGTCATGCTCGAGGGCCGCATTGTCGAAGAGGGGTCATGCGAGCAGATTTTCCGCACGCCCGCTCATGCCTACACGAGGCGGCTGATCGACGCCATTCCGCTGCCCGAGATCGATGCTGGCTGGCTGGAGCGCGCATTTGACGAACGCGCGCCGATCGTGCCGCCAGCTCCGTTCGCCAACCCGATTGTCAGCAAGCCAACAGCGCAGCCCGAACCCATGCCGAGCTTCAAGTTGCGCCAACTCCGGGGGAGGAAGACCGTGGGTCGCTATGTCGAGGTGCAGGCCGGCGACGGCCGCTCGTTCAACGCCTATTTCGCCAAGCCGGCCAGCGGCTCGGGTCCGGGGCTGGTACTCTTGCAGGACATCTTCGGCGTCAACGACACCGTCAAGCTCATGGCCGATCACTATGCCGAGGAAGGCTACCTGGTGATGGCACCCGACCTGTTCTGGCGGATGCAGCCTGGCGTCTCGCTCGGCTACAGCGCTGCAGACCGGCCGCGAGCATTGGAATTCCGCAAACATTTTGACCTCGATGCCGGCATCGAGGACATCGAGGCGACCATGCAGGCGCTGCGCCGCCGGCCAGAGCATCGCGGCAAGGTCGGGGTGCTCGGCCACAGCTTCGGCGGCACGCTCGCCTATTTGGCGGCGGCGCGCACCGATGTCGATTGCGCGGTTTCGTATTACGGCGTCGGCCTTGCCGGTCATCTCGGCGAAGCGCGCCGCATCGGATGCCCGATGACGGTGCACGTCGCGGGGGCCGACCATCATTGTCCGCCCGAGCAGCAGCGGCTGATCGCCGACACCTTCCGTTCGCGCCCCGACGTGAGCGTCTACACCTATCCCGGGGTCGACAATGGCTTTGCCACCCCTGGCCGCGACACCTGGGACCGTCCGGCAGCGCTGATGTCCGCGACCCGTACCCTCACCCAACTCAAGAACGTCATGGGGCCCCATTATTCACTCGCGGAGGTATGGGAGGAGCACGTTGCAACCGAGTTCGCGACGAGACAAGTCGACGACACCATGAAGACCATGGTCGCGGACCCCTACGTCAACCACATCCCGACCCTGACCGGTGGCGTCGGGCACGACCAGCTCAAGCGGTTCTACAAGTACCACTTCATTCCATCCAACCCCGAGGATACCAAGATCATCCCGCTGTCGCGCACCATCGGCGTTGACCGCATCGTCGATGAGATGATCTTTAGTTTCACCCACACGCGGGAAATCGACTGGATGTTGCCGGGCCTCGCGCCGACTGGGAGATTTGTCGAGGTGCCGCTGGTCGCCGTAATCCACTTTCGCGGCGACAAATTGAAAAGCGAGCATATCTATTGGGACCAGGCCTCGGTGCTGGCGCAGATCGGCGTGATCGATGCCAAGGGACTGCCGGTCGCCGGCCGAGCCACCGCGCAGAAGATGATAAATGAAAACTTGCCGTCCAACGCGCTCATGACAAACTGGCCCAAGAGCGAGGGTCTGTCGCTTGAAGATGGCGCGGCGCCCGGAACCGGGTTCGGTGCCGTCAGCCCACCCAGTAATCCTACTTCAGGAGGATCGTCCATGCTGCTCAACGACTTCGCCGCCGCCATCGCCTCGGGCAAAGTGCGGGTCATCGACTTGTCCCAAACCTTGCGCGCGTCCACACCCGTTATCCAGTTGCCGCCGCCGTTCGCCCAATCGAGCCCATTCTCGGCCAGCCTGATCTCGCGTTACGACGAGCGCGGGCCGGCCTGGTACTGGAACAACCTGGCGATGGGCGAGCACACCGGCACGCATTTTGATGCGCCTATCCACTGGGTCACCGGCAAGGACAATAAGGCTGGCGCCACCGACACGGTTCCGGTCGAGCGGTTCATCGCGCCCGCCTGCGTCATCGATTGTTCCAAGGAGAGCGCGGCCAACGAGAAATTTCTCCTGGAGCCCGCGCACATCACCGCCTGGGAGACCAAGCATGGCCGTATCCCCAAGGGCGCCTGGGTGCTGATGCGCACCGACTGGTCCAAGCGCACCGACCCCGCTAAGTTCCTCAACGCCAAGGACGACGGCCCGCATGTGCCTGGTCCGAGTGCCGCGGCAGTGAAATTCCTGGTTACCGAGCGCGACGTCAACGGCTTCGGCGTCGAAGCGGTGGGCACCGACGCTGGCCAGGCCTTCGCCTTCGAACCAGCATTCCCGGCGCATCACCTCATGCACGGCAACAACAAATTTGGCCTCGCCAGCCTCACCAATCTGGATCAGTTGCCCGCGACCGGGGCGGTGCTGATTACCGCGCCGCTGAAGATCGAAAACGGCTCGGGCAGCCCGCTACGCGTGCTGGCGCTGGTGGGCGGCTAAGCTTCGAGAAATGTGCTCAGCCGGTCCATGGCCTTGTCCAGGAATTCCGGACTTTTGGCATAACACAGACGGATGAGCGTCCCGGCGCCGGCTCCAAAACTGGTGCCGGGAGCCAGCCCGACCCGCGCCTGGGTGACGAGCCGCTTGCAGAAGCTCAGCGTATCGCTCACCCCATCCACCTCGAACATGGAATAGAACGAGCCATTGCTGGGGACTTCGCGAACGCGCGGCATCGCTTTAAGCCGCGTGGTCACAATCTGCCGACCCACCGCGCAGCGCCCGACGAATTCAGCGATGAACGGCTCGCCGTGATCGAGAGCCGCAATGCCGCCATGCTGAAGAAAGGCCTGCCCGCCAGACGTATTGAACTGGATGAGCTTTTCGGCGGTTTCCAGGAACCATTTTGGGTAGATCAGCCAGCCCATCCGCCAGCCGGTCATCGCCCAGCTCTTGGAAAAGGAATTGACGACAAACACCGCGTCGTCCGGTTGCGCGATCGCAAGAAAGGAGAAGGCAACGTTCCCACCATAGACAATCCGGTGATAGACTTCATCGGACAACAGGGCGATGCCGCGCTTGCGGGCAAAGTCCAGCAGCGCCTGGGCCTCGTTGCGGCTGATCATCCAGCCGGTCGGATTGGCCGGCGAGGCCAGATACAGCAGTTTGCAGCGCGAGGTACACGCATCGAAGACCTCTTGCAGGTCCAGCGACCATCCACCTGGCCCGCGTGTGAGGGGCACTTCATGGACTGCCGCACCGGCAATCTGCATCGCGCGCATCACGTTGGGCCAGGCCGGCGTGATGACGACGGCCTCGCTACCCGCGCCGAGCAGCGCCTGGCAGACGATCTGCACCGCGTTCATTCCCGCCGTCGTGACGGCGATGCGATCATCTGAAATTGCTACCCCGTACAAACGCGTGAGGTAGCGGCCGATGGCATCGCGCAATTCGGGGATACCCCGATTGTGCGTATAGAAGGTTTGTCCAGCATTGAGGGCTTCGGTCGCCGCATCGCAAATGAACCTTGGCGTTGGCAGGTCAGGCTCGCCGGCCCAAAGCCCGATGACATCGGGAACCCTGAAGCCCATGCGCCAGACTTCGAGGATCGGCGAATCCGCCATCGCTTCGATATCAGCCCTGATCATTGTCATATCGGTCCAAGGATAAAGTTGGCGGCTAGCACTCTTGACGCTTAGCCTCAACAAGATACGCTTACCGTCGCGCAGGACGCAAAGGCGACATCGCAATGACGGTCAGGCCGCACCCGCTCAATGGGCCGAATCGGTTCAAATTGGGGGTGTTCTCGACAAATGCCGACGGCGGGCTGGCCATCACCGATGTGCCCGAGCGCTGGACCGCCAGTTGGGACGACAATTTGACGGCGGCGGGGGTCGCCGACCGGGCCGGTCTCGAGTTCTTCCTGCCGATCGCACGTTGGAAGGGGTTCGGCGGCAAGAACCGTGTCCGGGAATGGTCGTTTGAAACCTTCACCTGGGCCGCCGGGCTCGCAAGCGTGACGACGCGCATCGCGCTGTTCATGACAGTGCATGTGCCGATTGTCCACCCACTCTACGCCGCAAAGGCACTGGCCACCGTTGATCATATCAGCAAGGGTCGGGCCGGATTGAACATTGTGTGCGGCTGGAATCCGTCAGAATTCGCGATGTTCGGGGTCAAGTTGGGCGAGCGCGGCTATGACCAGGCGGGCGAATGGCTCAAGGTCATTGAGCGGGCCTACGGCTCGTCGGAGCCCTTCGATTTCGCCGGCGAGTACTATCAGCTCAAGGGGGCGGTCAGCCGTCCTGCCAGCCTCCAGATCCCGCGTCCTTTCGTGATGAACGCCGCCTTCGGCGGTCCGGGCCGGGACTTTGCGGCAAAGCATTGCGACTGCCTGTTCACCACCTTCAGCGAGCTGGCCGATGGGCGCGGACACATTGCCGATATTCGCCAGCGCGCCGAGGCAGCCGGGCGAGCGATCAAAGTCTACACGGTTTGTCATGTCGTGTGCCGCGAAACCCAGGCCGAGGCCGAGGCCTATTACGAGCGCTACGCCACGACCTTGGCCGATCACGCGGCGGTCGATGCGCATATGGCCGGAAAAAAGGCCTTTGCCCAGTCGCATGATGCATCGGCCTTCCGGCTCTACCGCCAGCGCTTTGCCGGCGGCGCGGGCAGCTACCCGCTGATTGGCACGCCCGAACGGATCGTTGACGAACTCGGCAAGATTTCCGCCGAAGGCTTCGAGGGGGCCGCGCTCTCCTTCGTCAACTATACGCACGAACTCCCCTTCTTCTGCGACCGCGTTCTGCCTGTCATGCGGCAGGCGGGACTACGGCTTTCATAGGGATATCGAGAACGATCATGGCCAAACGCCAAACCAAACCAGCGCCACACCGCCAGAACAGCTTTCCGGTGGATGCCCTGCGCGCCCAGTTCCCAGCCATCCAGAAGGCGGGTGACTTCATTTTCCTCGAGAATGCCGGGGGCTCGCAGGTTCCACAAGCCGTCATCGACGCGGTGACCACGCATCTGATCGATTTCAACGTCCAGCGGATGGCGAAATACCAACACAGCCAGGGCGTTGACCGGAACTTGCAGGAGGCCCGCGAAAGCGTCGCGATGCTCGTCAACGCCTATCGTCCCGAGGAGATCTCGTTCGGGTTGAACGCGACGTCGTTCATCCGGCTAGTCAGCCAAGGCATCGGCAAGATGCTGCAGGACCGCAACGAGATCGTGATCACCGACATGGACCACGACGCCAATATCGCGACATGGCTGGCACTGGAACCTGAAGGGGCCAAGATCGTCTGGTGGCGGATGCGCGAGAATGGAACCTTGCACCCTGATGATTTGAAGCCGCTGCTCAACAGCCGGACCCGGCTGGTCGCCTGCACCGCCACCGCGCATTCGATAGGAACCATTGTCGACGTCGCCGCGGTGGGCAAGTTAACCCGCGCCGCCGGTGCCGAGCTGTTCGTCGACAGCGTACACTATGGTCCGCATGGCCTGATCGACGTGCAAGCATGGGACTGCGATTACCTGGTTTGCTCCGGTTACAAGAATTTCTCACCTCACATGGGCTTTCTGTGGGGGCGCTATGCCGCGCTTTGTGCCTTGCCAACGTTCAAAGAAGATTTCATCCCGGACATCCCGCCCTACAAGATCGAAGTCGGGACCTTTCCCTATGAGAATGTTGCCGGTATGAATGCGGCGATCAAGTACCTGGAATCGATCGGGCGGCACATGCTGGCGAGCAGCGACCACCCGCGGCGCGAACAAATCGCTGCCGCGATGGCAGGCATCAGGGACTACGAGCTCATTCTCTCGCGCGAAATGATCGCTGCCCTCAAGCGGCTGGGCGCCACGATCTATGGGGTGTCCGACGCGCAGCGGCTGGAGGGCCGCGTTCCCACGATCTGCTTCAACCTCGAAGGCATCACGCCACAGGATTTTGCCACCGCGATGGGCAAGGCTGGCGTCGGCCTGCGCGATGGTCATCTGTTTGCGCCGCGGCTGATGAAGCGCCTGGGACTGTCGATGGACACCGGCGCGCTCCGCGTCTCGCTTGTTCACTACAACAAAGTCGAGGAGATCGAAAGGTTCGAGGAAATTGCCAGGAGCGTATTGAAAAAACATGCCAAGATGCGGACAGTCTGAGGTGACGCTTTGGATGTGACTTGAAACGAGCCGCACGGAAACCCCCCGCTGTTGAATTGGAGAGGAACTGCTCATGCTGTTGACCCGACGTGTTTTGACTGCGCTGACATTGGCCGGCGCCCTGGCCGCCTACGGTTCACCTGCCTTCGCCGCAGATGCACTGAATGTTGGCGCCTACCCGACCAACCCGCCGTTCGAAACCAAAACAGCAAGTGGGGCTTTCGAGGGCTTTGAGGTCGACATTGTCAACGAGGCGGCCAAGCGCGCCGGGCTGGCCACCTCCATCGCCGACTACGGGTTTCAAGCGCTGTTCGCCGCTATCGCTTCCAAACGCATTGATGTCGCCATCTCGTCGATCACCATCACGCCGGAGCGGCTGAAATCTGTATCCTTTACCCAGCCCTATTATGACTCCGACATGGGTATCGCCGCCAAGGTCGACAGCCCCGTCAAGGGTATCGCCGATCTGAAAGGCAAGATCGTTGGCTTCCTGTCGGGATCCACGGGAGAAAAGTGGGTCAAGGACAATCAGGCAGCTAACGGATTTAGCGATGTCAAGGGCTACAAGGCGCAACAGGATTTGCTGCTTGATCTGAGCGCCGGACGGGTCGACGCGGCTGTAAGCGACATTCCTGGAATGCAGTTCGCGTTCAAGACGATGACCGGCCTGGCTGTCAAGGACCGGATCAAGACCGGCGAGCAGTACGGCCTCATGATGACCAAGGACGATCCACTGGTCGAAAAGTTGAATACCGCGCTGACCGCCATGAAGGGTGATGGGGCGCTGGCGGCAATCCACAAGAAGTGGTTTGGCGTCGACCCGGCTGCGGGGTCGTCCACCGTGACGGTGCTGCCCATCCCCAAGGGCTGACACCGCCGAACGGGACTGGGAGCGGTCGTATTCGGCCGCTTCTGGAGCCTATCCGACTGAGTTGGAAAATACTTCTCCTCCGCACCCCCGACCCTGAAGGGCAGGGGTGGGGCGAAGCCTCATGAACACCGAACACCAATCAATGGCAAAAACCAGGTACGCCTAAACAACAAACGGGCCGGCGCTCCATAGTCTTGAGGCCCAGAAAGGCAGGGCATGACCCTCGTTCAAACCTTCTTCAACTCCCACGTCATGTTTGCAGCGCTGCCCGGGTTGTTGCGTGGCCTGATCAACACTTTGCTGCTCAGTGTCATGAGCATCAGTGCCGGCTCTGTTGCCGGGCTGCTGGTAAGTCTCGTCAGGCTCTATGCACCCAAGGTGCTCCGGGTGCTGGCGATCATCTACATCGATCTCTTGCGTGCGCTGCCGATGCTGGTGGTTTTGATCCTCATCTACTACGCGCTGCCATTCCTCGGAATCCGGTTTTCGTCCTGGACCTCGGCGGTGCTGGCGTTTTCCATGGTCATGTCGGCTTATTCGGCGGAGGTGTTCCGGGCTGGTATCGAAGGCGTGCCAGCAGGGCAATTCGAAGCGGCGGCGGCCTTGGGGATGTCATTTACGCAAACACTCCGGCTTGTCGTTTTGCCCCAGGCGATCAAGGCCATCGTGCCGCCAATGACCGGAAACTGCGTGTCCATGTTCAAGGATACGTCGCTTGCCTCGACGGTGGCGCTGCCAGAATTGCTCAACGAGGCGACCAACGCTCAGGCCCTCTACGCCAACCCCTCACCTCTGATCATGGCCGCCCTCGTGTATGTGGCGTTGCTTTGGCCAATGGTCCGGCTCGTGAGTATTCTTGAACGGCGAACTCGGGCAACGCGCGCGTGACGTTGACATAGGACCTCCATCGCGAGTGGGAACGACTTCGGGCGACGAGCAGGCGGTCCCCGCAACTTGCCAGCCGGGTGACTATCCACTTACCGTGTGACGCCACACCGACGTCTGACTCCAGTCCCACGCACAGTGCTCTTTGAAGGTAGGTAGTTTCCGCACCTTTGTACACTAGGTCGATCGTCGAATGGGGTGTATGTTTGTGCATCGTCTGCCAGCATCCTGGGCGCAGACGGCAGGGAGACCGCTGGTGCTCTTGCCCCGAATGTGGAGGGCACCATGCTGCCAAGCCGCAACGCCATACTATCAAATCTCACAGCTGCCGACTTCCATTTGTTGGGGCCTCACCTCGAATCTGTCGATCTTCCGCTTCGCAGGAAGTTGGAAGAGCGCAATAAGCGCGTCACCCACGCCTATTTCATTGAGAGCGGGTTTGCGTCCGTGGTTGCTAACGGCACCTCCGAGCCAAGCATCGAAGTTGGTATCATCGGACGAGAGGGCATGACGGGATTGTCAATTGTCCTCGGCAATGCCGATCCCGTCCAAAATGAAACCTACATGCAGATGGCCGGCGCCGGGCAGCGTCTATCAGCCGGCAAGCTGCGTGAGGCGATCGGTTTGAGCCCCACGCTTCACAACGTAATGTTACACTACGCCCATGCCTATCTCATGCAGACCTCCCGCACTGCGCTCGCCAACGGGCGTAACAATGTCCAAGAGCGGTTGGCCCGGTGGCTTCTGATGGCCGACGACCGCATAGGTGGTGAACTGCCGCTCACTCACGAGTTCCTATCCTTAATGCTCGGCGTCCGTCGATCCGGCGTCACTGTCACAATTCAGGAATTGGAACGTAAGGACCTTATCAGCCATAGGAGGGGTGTCATCACGATCTTAGATCGCAAGGCTTTAGAGGAAAGTTCCCACGGTACCTATAGTGTTCCTTGCGCATCTTAAGTAGATGGTCGATTTCAGACCAAGACCGCTCTTGCTTACGTGTGCTCGGCGTGCCTACGCTGTTAGCATCGGTCACGAAAAGCGCATCGCAAGACTCAAGGAATTGGAGCGTAGGGCTGACGGGTGGGGAGTGGGTCAAAATGGACAGGGTCGAACGCTTGAGTGAATGGCAAGCGACCGTAATTCGCTGCTGGTGGCGCGATGGCGAGGGCGAAGACAAGATTGCCAGGACGCTGCATTGCACGGTCGCGCAGGTGCAGGGCGTCGTCCGCCGGCACACACATGCCAAAGTAAAGACTGTGTTTCACGACTATCCATTTCGGAGGGTGTGAGGATCAGCGACTAGGTATTGGTCATATCTGGCAAGACGCTGAGCCCTGTTTGGCCTGCCTCGACCATTGTCAGTGTGCCGTCACCGAGTCATCGTTTCGCGGCAGGAGTTATCGTCGTCGACGAAAGTGTTGACGGACCCAATTATCCTCTAAACCATTATTTTCCGGGCCGGTATATCTGGCCAATACGTCCTAGCAGCTGGGGGCGTCCGATCACGACCGGGGAAAGTTACGATCGGACGTCCTTAGTCTCTCTGCTACCCAAAACCATTTGCAGAGGTATTAGTGAGGAGGCAAGAGGGCTGCGCCAACCCGGCCGATCATTACAGCGCGAATTGAAGGTGCCTGTCGATTCAATTTGTTCAATGCCCGAAAGTTATACACGAGAAATGTACGAAAGCGCACAACTACGCTAATGCGAAATTAAACGAATTTGAAAACATTGCTGCTATTTTCGATTTACCCTGTTGGAGATTGTGTGATCGCTCTACGGTCACATCGGCGCGTCTGAAACCCGCTGCTCGTCATTGACGACGACTGAGTAATCCCAAATGCATGATGCACAGGCCTCGTCGTAACTCCGCTGAAAGCGGCGTGGACGCTTGGGTTCAAGATCCCCCAATGAGTCTTTGGGGGTCGATCATAGGCCCAATGCAAATACCAGGTTTGGTCCTACCGGGCGGTGTGTCCTCCATCGTCCGAACTAGATCGCAGATTGGCGCTGATCTTCAACTGCTTGTGATGGAAGGACCTTTCATGTTTGGATTGGCATTGAATTTTCGTGCAAAATCGGCCCCGGCGTTGGTTGAAACGCTTGAAGGCGATGGACTATTTGAGGCCAACGTTTGCGAACTCCATGACGTTGCAGCCCGGGTTGCCGCGGTGACGAGTGCAGTCAACGCCTTTGCCAAAGGCAACCCCAACCGCATCCTGATGTCCTCCCGGAACTTAATCCCGTCGGAACCAACCTCACTGGCAGGCGCCAAGGGTCTGCAGATCGTGAATGGTCCGGCGTACGTGGCCGGGCGGTACCTGAGTGACCTGTTTGGGGGCATCAGGCCTGCTCGGGAGCTACTAGAGAATTACTTTAGTCGTGCGGGGCGCCATGCGGTGCTGATTGTCGCACAACGTGACCGCGACGTTTGGGCCGAAGCCTGGCAAACCGCTTCGTACGTTGCCCTCAAAGCAGTCAACGGATTGGAGCCGGAAACACGTTGGCGGCTGAGCGGGCTCTACAGCGAGAATTCGCTTGTGCTGACGAGGGTCCTGCGATCAGCCGCCGTCGGAGAAGCGCCCTGCGTTGACGAAATGGACTGCGTGACACTTCCGGCTCTTCCTCAGCAACGACGGGTGCCACGCTTCGCACTCCGGCAGGACTGCATGATTACCCACCACGGAACAACGTACAAGGCTTTTGCCAAGGATGTCAGTGCCGGGGGCATCGGGCTGGGGGGTGCTCCTGCGTTTCAGCTGAAAGCCAAGGTAGAGATACAGTTACGCTCGGGGCGGCGTTTGAGCGGATGTGTCGTATGGTGCGATGATACCAGGCTCGGCGTCCAATTCGCCGTGGACTTACTGCCCGGCGATCCGCTGATTTGCGGTTGATGCGACGATGTTTTAGAGGGTCCGCGCACACTTGCGATCGATCATTGACAGTAGCCAATCTTCGCCAATCCATGAACCGAGACACCGCGCCTCATGTTAAT
>Ga0209698_10002859_pt1 | contig 19265 bp, 13 predicted proteins | sample LitLauG_LLR_2012_FD_187203 | JGI IMG/M metagenome (GOLD analysis project Ga0209698, IMG submission 187203) | Freshwater sediment microbial communities from Pennsylvania, USA - Little Laurel Run_MetaG_LLR_2012 (SPAdes) (version 2) | ecosystem: Environmental > Aquatic > Freshwater > Creek >...
GCGGCTCGTCGAGCTCGAGGGCCGGCCGATCGACGACGCGTTCGAGGACGCGATGACCGAATGCGTGCAGTGCCGCGGCTGCGAAGCCGCGTGCCCGTCGTCGGTGCAGTTCGGCCACCTGATGGAGCAGACGCGTGCCGCGCTCCACGAACGCGGCGAATCATCGTCGGCGATCCAACGGACGGCCGGATGGATCGCCTACCGGCTGCTCCTTCCCGTGCACGCGCTCCTGATCGCGGCGTCGTGGGTGGCCTGGGCTGCGCAGCGCCTCGCGCTGATTCCCCGTCGGTTCGGGCTGCCCCGGTTGTCGGCTCGATCGCTCGCCACGCCGCTCGACGCGCCGCGCGGCGGCAATCCCACCGCTTTGGACCGCATTCTCGGAACCCGTTTCGGCGTGGCGGCTGTGGAATTGATTGAGCAGAAGAAATTCGGCTACATGGTCAGCTACCAGAATTATTTGATCGGCTCCGTGCCGATGGCGGAAGCCGTCAGCCGACTGAAGCGCGTTGATCCGCAATCGCAGATGGTGCAGAGCTGCCGCGAAATCGGCGTTAGTTTCGGCGAATAAATTTCAGGCCGCCACGGCGGCGGGTACAATCACGGCATCGCGCATGCCGTGGATGAGTTTTTTGTCGGCCGGACAAATGGTGGCGAGTACGCCCTTTAATTCCACCGCATCACCCTGGACAAAATAGTAGGGGCACAGCCTCACCCTGCCGCTCAGGGTCTGCAACGCGCCCTGCTCCTCATCCCAGTAAGGGTGTTCGACCACCTTGCCCTTCACAAAACGCTGCACAAGGTAGGGGTTGCTGCTGAAGCTGGCCAGGGCCGCCTCCAGGGCTTCCTTCCACTCCACGGCACTGACATCGGAGCCCAGAGTCACACCGCGCGAACCCCAGGCCAGCGGTGAAAAACCGGAAATTTTCAAAATCAAGTCGCGCTCTTTCTGGGAAAAGTGCGCCACTTCCCGCCAGCTATGGGCGGAGAGGCCGGGCAGCACCGCCGTGGGTGGCAATTCCCCAGGCTCCACAATCCAGCTGAAGGGGATCAATTTCCGCAAATCCTCATCATAGCGGGTGCCCAATTCCCGTCGCCAAAAGTCACGCAAGGGATGCAGCCAAAACAAAGCCAGCCAGAGTTTTTCCTCAAGGTGCGGCTTGAGCGGAGGATCCATCCGGCAGTTGGCCGACCAGGAGGCGCGTAATTCCGGAAGATTGGCCCAGTCGAAACACTCAAAAAAGCGGTACACCGGCTCACCGTTGAAGCGGTAATTCTCCGCTGCCTTGACCCGTTCCGGGCCGTAGAGCCATTCGAATTCCGGACGGTAATCGGAAGCCTCTTCCGACACCACCACGGTGCCTGCCGGGAAATGCCGCAGCGCAGCCTCCTTCATTCCCAGCGTACCGCCCACCACCGGCTCGCCCAGGCCGCCGTAAACTTCGTTGAGCCACGCCGTCAACCCCACCCCGCCCGGCACAGAGTCAATTTCCGAAAGCGCGAATCCGTTTTCAGTGAGGATCAAATCCGGCCGGATGATGCCGGGGATTTGCAGGCGGCATTCGCGCGACCGCGCAATTTCCCGCAGATCCGCTGGCTTGCCCTGGTCCAGCCAGCCAGCCACCCATTCCGGCGCCTTGCCTTTCAAACTTTGGTGATAAAGCAAATCGGCTGACTGGAGAAATTTCAGCAGGCGCGGCCCGAGCTTTTGTAAAAAAAGCAATTGCTCCGTGCTGAGGGGGAAGGCCTGCGGTGAAACCCGCCAGGTTTTACCGGCAAAGAGGCCGCTGGACGGCATCTGCCCGCGGATTTGCCGCGCCCGTTGTTCCGGTGTGTTCATGAACCCCGTTGCACCAGACGCAGAGCCAGTCGGATCGCTTCAGTCATGCTGCAGGCGGAAGCCCGGTTGCGACCGGCCAGATCCACGGCTGTGCCGTGATCGGGGGAACAGCGCCAGAAGGGCAGCCCCGCTGTAAGATTCACACCGTCGTCAAATGAAACCAGTTTGAAGGGAATCAGACCCTGGTCATGATAAAGACAGACCACACCGTCAAATTTTCCCGCCAAAGCCTGGCCGAAAACGGCATCCGGACTGAAGGGGCCGGAAATACGCGGCCCGAATTTTTTTTGCAGTCGTTGTACGGCCGGCAGAATGATGCGGGCTTCTTCGTTGCCGAAAAGCCCGTGTTCCCCGGCATGCGGGTTCAGTCCACACAGTGCGAGTCGCGGCTTTTTCACGTCGAGACGCAGCAGGAGATCATGCATACGCGAGGCGTGCAAAACGATTTTTTCCGTGGTCAGGCGCGACACGGCTTGGCGGAGCGAACAATGGGTGGAGACCAGCGCCACCCGCAGGCGGCTGGATTGCATGGTCATGGTTACATCGTCCGGCCCCAGCCCGAAGGCATGGGCATAAAACTCCGTCTGTCCGGGAAATTTGAAGCCGGCGCGGGTCAGGTTTTCCTTGCTGACCGGCCCGTTCACCACGGCCTGGATGTCACCAGCCCGCAACAGATCAACGGATTGATGCAAGGCATCGAGCGCCAGTCGGGCCGAGCGCAGGGTTAATTTTCCGGGAGTGCAACCCTCCACCGTGCCGATCAATTCGATTTTGACGCCCCGCCGTTCCGGCCCGAGGCGCTGCAGGGCCTGGCGGATGACTTCCGGCCCGATTCCGGCGGCATCCCCCCAGGTAATGCCGATGGCGGGAGAAATTTTTCGCGTTGGAGCTTGCATGGCAGGCGCTGGCCGGCTCAGAAAAACATCTTGATGAAAGCCTTGGAGCGCAGGCTGTCGATCCATTCCTGCTGCAGGCGTTCGCGCTCCTGCTGCAGTAGGGTGCGTTCGATGCTGTCATGGACATCCGCCAGGGCCATCACCGTGGCCTTGCGGGTGTCTTCCACCATGAGGAGATGATAGCCATCATCGGTTGTGAGGATGGAACTGTTCTGACCGGCGCGCAGTTTGAAGGCCACCTTGGCCAGTTCGGGGCGCAGGGTGGATTCGGAAACCCAGCCGAGATCCCCGCCTTCGCTGCGCTGGGCTCCCTCGGAATAGCCCCGGGCCAGGCTGGCGAAATCGGATCCGGTGCGGATCTTGGCCAGGATTTCCTGCATGATCATGTATTGCGGGTCCACTTCGAGCTCGTTGCCCTTTTCGTCTTTGCGTTTTTCCGAGAAGAGGGCTTTTTTCATGAAAATGTCGCGCAGCTTGATTTCGTCGGGCTTGACGAACTGGCGGATGTTGTCCTGGTAATATTGCTCAACCTGGAATGGTGAAACCACCACGGCCGAGGACACGTTGCGCTGGCGCATGGCCTGGACAATGATCTGGTTGCGCAGGTTATCCTTGAAACCGGCAATGGTCATGCCCTGTGCCTGCATGGTGCGCAGCAGCGTGGCGCGGTCGCCTTCAAACTGCTGCTCCACGATTTTCTTCATGCGTTCTTCCACCACGTTGTCGGGGATGAAATACCCGGCGGTGTTGAATTCCTGGATGATCAGCTCCCGTTCGATGAGGGCCTTGAGGGCGCCGAGGCGGGCTTCCTTGATTTTACCCACCAATTCCATGCCGGAATACATGCTCCGGTATTGTTCCTCAACCTTGTCCACTTCCTTGCGGACTTCGGAGAAGGTGATGACCTTGGTGTTGACCACTGCCGCCACGCCATCTGTCACCTGGGCTTGCACCCGGTTGGGAAACCACAAGGCCAGCAGCACGGCCAAAACAATCAGCTTTTTAACGATAAAATCCATTTCTCCACTTCCAGCAATCGCGCCTTGGTCCGGGTCCTGGCCAGTCGCGGGAATTTACCCCCGACCATGACATAGTCACCGTTCCGAAACATCATCAACTTGTCGTTTTTCGTCTCCACGCTGCTGATTTTTACAATCGCGGCATTCAGCCTAGCACGATTATAAATTAAGAGCAACTCCACGGATTCAGGCCATGTGCCGTGGCAATCCTTCCAGCGTTTGCGCAATTCCTGCCATTGCTCCAGGTTCTGCAGTTCTGACAGTTCCCGGTAGGCACGGATCCGCCAGCGTACATCCGGCATGTACGACTCGGGAATAAAGGCATCCGCATCCACAACACTTCCGCCTACCTGCAAAAAGTCCAGCCGCATCCGCACTTCCGGAAGATCGGGCACGGACCCGCCCTTGATGGAGCCCACCGCCTTTTTCAGGAGGCGGCAGTATAATTCAAAGCCCACCGCCATGATATGGCCGCTTTGCGCCGTGCCCAGCAGATTCCCCGCCCCGCGGATCTCCAGATCGCGCATGGCGATTTTGAAACCAGCCCCCAGCTCGGAATATTGCTGTATGGCCTGCACCCGCTTGCCCGCATCACCGCCCAGCATGTCGCGGGGCAGAAGCAGGATGGCATAGGCCCGGTTCTGGCCCCGACCCACCCGGCCGCGCAACTGATAAAGATCAGCCAGGCCGAAGCGGTCCGCCCGGTCGATCACGATGGTATTGGCATTTGGAATATCGATACCGCTCTCGATGATGGTGGTTGATACCAGAATGTCGGTCTGGTGGTTGACAAAGCGGTGCATGACCTCCTCCAATTCATCCTCATGCATCTGGCCGTGTCCGATGTCGATGCGGGCTTCCGGAACCAGAAAGGCCAGGCGCCGGGCGGTTTCTTCGATGCTGTGTATCCGGTTGTGCAGGTAAAAGACCTGCCCGCCCCGCGCCAGTTCCCGTTCCACGGCGGTGCGGATCAGGCGCTCGTCATAGGCACAAATGATCGTGTCCACGGGCAGACGGTTTTTGGGTGGAGTTTCGATTCCACTCATGTCCCGCGCTCCCATCAATGACAAATACAGGGTCCGCGGTATGGGCGTGGCCGACAGCGTCATGACGTCGATCAGACGGAAGTCGCGCTTGAATTTCTCCTTTTGTTTGACACCGAAGCGCTGTTCCTCGTCGATGATGACCAGGCCCAGACGGAGAAAAACCACGTCCTTGGATATGAGCCGGTGAGTGCCGACCACCAGATCCATTTCCCCGGAAGCCAGTTTTTCCAGGACCACCCGTTGTTCGGCCTTGCTTTGGAAGCGGCTGAGGAGACCGATTTTGACCGGATAATCCGCCATCCGTTCGCAAAGCGTTTCGTAATGTTGCTGCGCCAGTACCGTGGTCGGCACCAGGAAGGCCGCCTGCCGACCCGCCGTCACCGCCTTGAAGGCGGCCCGGATGGCCACTTCCGTTTTGCCGAAACCGACATCGCCGCAGATCAAACGATCCATCGGTTGCCGGCTTTCCATGTCCCGTTTGACATCCTCGATGGCACGCAATTGGTCCGTTGTTTCCTCGTACAAAAAAGCCTCTTCAAACTCCTTTTGCCAGGGCGTGTCGGGAGGATAGGCCGTGCCCTGCAACGTTTCCCGCTCGGCCTGGATTTTCAGCAATTCCGCCGCGTAATCATGCACGGCCTTTTCCGCCTGGACTTTGGCCCGCTCCCAGCGACTGCCCCCCAGCGTGTCCAGGGCGGGATGTCTTTTCCCCACGCCCACATAGCGTGAGACCAGATAGGCCTGTTCGAGCGGTACGTAAAGCCGCGCCGATTCGGCAAATTGCAGTACCAAAACATGCTGTTCCCCGCCTTCCGCCGCGGGCAGGGTTTGCATGCCGCAATACAGTGCGATGCCGTGTTCGACATGCACGACATAATCGCCCTCCTGCAGATCGGAAAAATCCAGCGGCGACTGCCGGATTCGTTGCTCCTGCAGACGGGCATTGCGGCGGAGGGAGCGCAGGGTTTGGTAGCGGCCGAAAATTTCTGCATCGCTTAGCACCACCACCCGGGCTTCGGTCCAGGCAAAACCGCGCAGCAAGGGGCTTTGGCAAAAATGGCACTGCGGCACCGGCAAGCCCTGTTCACGGAACCATTCCCGCAAACGCTGTTCCTCGCCTTCATTGTTGCAACTGATCCAAACCGACCAGTCCTGCTCGATCCAATCCCGCAGATGTTCCAGCAAAAGCCTGTGCCGGTTCTCCTGCAACACCGGGTCCATGGACGATTGATGTAAAAACGTATGCTCAAAAAATGTCGCGGCCAGTCCGGCCTCCCCTTCCTCCATTTTCCAGAGCAGGGGGGGCTGCGGAAAATAATCGGCCAGCACCGCCGTCGTCCCGTTGGATCCTGTCTCGGCCAGGATCAGCGAAGCCGACGACAAGATCCTTACCGATTCCTGGGTCGCGGGGTTGTACTCGCGGATGGATTCAATTTCGTCCCCGAACCACTCGATGCGCAGTGGCAACGAACCGTTCCAGGAATAAACATCAAAAATCCCGCCGCGCCGGGCGTACTGACCACGTTGCACCGCCAGACCCTCGTGTTGATAGCCGGCCTGTACCAGCTTTTCCGCCAGGGTTCCGGGTTCGAGTGTCTGTCCGACCTGCAACTCGGCGCGACCGTTGTGCAATGCGGTCGGCGAAAGAATTTTCCGCGACCAGCCAGCCCGGCTGGCTGTCAGCAAACGCTTGGGATTCTGCTGTAAAAGCAGCAACAGATCCAGGGTCTCGGCTTGCGACTCGGGATCGGCTGCTGCATCCGATTCCCAGGCGCTGGATTCCGGGAAAAAAAGAGCTCCGGCCTGCCAGGCCTCGAGGTCATTGGCCATCTCCTCCTGCTTTTTGACGTCGGGAGCCAGCAGAACGAGGGCCTGCCCGGGCCGGCGCCGTCCCCAGGCCGCTGCCAAAAAGGCCAGGGCACAGGACGGCAGGGGAGGCAGGCAGAGCTCTCCCGTTTCCGGCAGGCCGGACAGCAGATCGTCCAGCGCCGGGTGATGGAGCAACTGCGTCAGTCCAACTTCAGGCATGAGGGGAAACGCTAGAACAGATCATGGAGCGGTGCCAGACCGGAAAATGAGTTCTGGCCATCTCCGCGCTGTTCTGTTAATTTTTACGCTCCAAATTTGGAAAACACTGTGGCAGGCGATACAATAGAAATAGAGGGCGTGGTCAAGGCGGTCATGAAAGGCACTACCTTTCGTGTACAGATTGCCAACAGCCATGAAGTGCTTGCTCACATCTCGGGCAAAATGCGCAAGAATTTCATCCGGCTCAACATTGGTGACCGGGTTAAAATGGAAATGAGCCCCTATGACCTGACCAAGGGCCGCATCACCTTCCGTTGCCGTGAAGCCAACGAAGTGTCCCGTCCGCCGATGCACCGGCGCCACTAAAAATAAATTCCAGGCTTTTCAGCCGAGGGGCCGGATCTCGTTCCAAGCCTTGCCCAATTTCTCAATCAAATCCGTGGCTATCAGGGTTTGCTCGCCCCGTTCCCCCAGACAAAGTTCCGCTGCCAGTCCGTGCCAGAAGGCACCGAGTCGGGCGGCAGCCAGGGGATCATAGCCCTGCGCCGTCAATGCGGTAATGATTCCCGCCAGAACATCGCCAGACCCGGCTGTGGCCAGGCCCGGATGACCGCTCCCGTTGTAACTTTCCAGCCCACGGCCCTGCCGCACCAGGGTGTTTGGCCCCTTCAAAAGCAATACCGAGCGCGGGTGCAACGCCGTCCAGGCCGCCACCGCCGCCGTGCGTTCACAAATTTCCCTACCGCTCAGACGTTTGAATTCACCTTCATGCGGCGTTAAAATGCTTTCGGCAGCACAGGATTCCAACAACCCCGGTTCACGCCCCAGCAAGGTCAGGGCGTCGGCGTCCAAAACCACCGTGCCTTTGGCGGCGGCCAGCAATCGGCGTAATTTTCCCGCCGCTTCCGCACTGGTGCCAAAGCCCGGACCGATCAGCCATGAATTCACGGCCAAGGCAGTTTCCGGAACAGCTCCACCGGCCCAGCCCATCGTCATCACCTCCGGGGTGGCCAGCGCCAATTCATCGCGGCACTCCGGGTGACAAAACAGACGCACCACGCCGGCGCCCGACCGCAGGGCCGCGCGTGAACTGAGCAGTGCCGCACCGGCGAAACCCGGTGATCCGGCAAAAATCGCCACTGCGCCACGCTGATATTTGTGGGTTTGCACGGACAAGCCCGGCGCCATTTTTTGTGCCTCCACCAAATCAAAAAAGTCGGGCATTTCACCTGCGCTGTCTTCGGCAAAACCGATCTCCACCGGCAAAATGCGCCCGGTCAGGCGCGGGCCCGCCTGGCGCAGACAACCCTGCTTGATGGTGCCGATGGCCAGGGTCCGGTCGGCCTGAAACGCGAAGTCGTGGGCGGCTCCGGTGTCGGGATCCAAACCTGAAGGGCAATCCAGACTGAGCGTGCTGTGCCAGGATTTTTTTTGCAGGCTCCACCACTGCAGAATTTCCAGGGCCGGTCCCCGCAGCGGACCCTGCGTACCCAGCCCCAGCAGACAATCCAGCACCAGCACGGGCTCCGCCGGCAATGGGGGTTGCAGGGGCCAGACCAAGGCACGCGACTCCATCCCGATCACCGCGTCCACGGCCACTTTTTTTCTGTCGGCTGGCGGGTCCGACAGCAGTATCTGCACCTTCCAGCCCGCTTCCTCGAGAAGGGCAGCCAGCCAAAGTCCATCATTGCCGTTGTGGCCCTTGCCGCACAGGAACAGGGCCTGCCCGGGACGCGGGAAATTTTTTTGGATTTGTTTCAGGCAGCCCTGAACCGCCCGGCTCATCAGTTCCCCAACCGTGATGCCGCTGGCAAACGTGCGGCGTTCCCAGGCTTGCATCACGGAGCTGGGAACAATTTTCATGCGGAAACCAGGATGGCACTGGCCGCGGCATAGCCCTGTGTGTGGGAGAGGCTGATCAAAATTTTGGCGGCGCCGCGAGCGGTGAGCAGTTCCAGCCCCTTGCCGTGCAATTGTACATAGGGTTCGCCGCTTTCCCTGCGACAGACTTCAATATCCTTCCAGCCGAGGCTGCTGCAGATGCCGGTGCCGAAGGCCTTGCTGACCGCCTCCTTGGCGGCAAAGCGTGCGGCCAGGTGCAGATGCGGAAATTTGTGGCCGTTGGCGTAGGCCAGTTCCGCAGGCAGAAAAATGCGTTGTAAAAATTTATCACCGAAACGCTCCACGGAATCGCGGATGCGCTCGCATTCCACAATATCGATGCCGCTGCCGAGGATTCCGTTCATGGCTGGTGAGCGTTCGCGTGTTGCAGCAGGACCATCATTTCCCCAACCGCCTGCCTCATTCCCACCGACAGAGCCCGGGAAACGATGGAGTGTCCGATGTTCAAGGTGTGCAGATGCGGCGTGTGTTGCAGAAAACCGGGGAGATTCCGGTAATTCAAGCCATGACCGGCATTGACCTGCAGGCCGAGCTCAAAGGCCAGTCGGGCCGCCTCGCGCAGGGTTTCCAACTCACGCGCCTTGGCGGGTCCCTGCGCGTTGGCGTAAGCCCCGGTATGCAGTTCGATGCACGGCACCCCGCAATCCCGCGAGGCCCGGATCTGTGCCGGATCCGGATCGATAAAAAGACTGACACGGATGCCGCCCTCCCGCAAACGCCGGGCGACAGTCTCCGTCCGCGCCACCTGTGCGCACACATTCAACCCGCCCTCCGTCGTCACTTCCTGACGGTTTTCTGGTACCAAACAGACTTCAGCGGGTTGCACGCGCAGTGCCAGATCCGTCATGACGTCCGTCATTGCCATCTCCAGATTCAGCGGGGCCAAAGCCTCCGCTTTCAACAAATTCACGTCCTGATCCTGAATATGGCGCCGGTCCTCGCGCAAATGTGCCGTGATGGAATGGGCCCCGGCGGCCACGGCATCCCGTGCCGCCTGCAGGGGGGAGGGTTCGGACAGATCCGTGCCCGCCTCCCGATAACGGGCCTGGCGCAGCGTCGCCACGTGATCGATATTGACTCCCAGGTACAACATGAGGGTCTGATTATCCGACGCGCCTCCTTGCGGAACAAGCCGGAAATGCGCCGGGGGCCACATTACAGCTTGCGACTTGCCCTTGGTACACGCATTTTGGAAATCAGACCCATTGGTATGGCCGGACATTTGGAAAAAGTACTCAAGCACGCAGAACGCAAACTGCTCAACCAGTCGGGCAACAGCCCCACTGACCTGCTCGATATCTACCGTAATTTTTTAAAGATCGAGGAGCACCGCATTTTTCTGGGTCACAAGGCGGGCGACAGCGGATTGGAGTCGGAAACCAAGCGTGCGGATCTGATCAGCGAGGTACTGCGACATATCTTTAATGCTGCGCTGGAAAATGCCGAGACCGCCCACAGCGTCAAGCGAGGTGATGTGCGGTTGATCATGGCAGCCACGGGTGGATTCGGCCGCGGACAACTCGCTCCCTACAGCGACATTGACCTGCTCTTTTTATACGAACGTCCCAAGAGCAACGACCCACAGAAGCGTTTCATTGAGGACACCATCCAGCAGGTGTTGTATTTGCTGTGGGATGTGGGCATGAAGGTGGGTCACGCCAGTCGCACCATTGACGAGGCCATCCAGCAGGGCCGGGTGGATTTTCAAACCCGCACCGCCTATCTGGAGTCGCGCCTGCTCTCCGGGCCGGCGGATTTATTTGCCGAATTTCTGCGCCGTTTTGAACGGATCTGTCTGCGCGGCCATGAGCAGGAATATGCCCTCTGGCGTCTGGAAGATCAGGCCAAGCGCCATGAAAAATTCGGCAACACGGTTTTCCTGCAGGAACCCAACATCAAGAACAGCTGTGGAGGATTGCGCGATTATCAAAATCTGCTCTGGGTCTCGCATGCCCTGTATGGCCTGAAGTCCACCGCCGAACTGCAGGCGGCCGGGCACCTCACCGCTTCCGAGCGCAAGGCCATCGATCAGGCTTACGATTTTCTCCTGCGCATCCGCAATGAAATGCATTACCTCCAGCACCGGCCGGGCGAGATCCTGACCCTGCGCCTGCAGGGGGAGGTGGCGAGCAGCCTCAAATACCATCAAAAATCCATCCTGCGCCGCACTGAAGCCATGATGCGGGAGTATTATCATCATAGCCGCAATCTTTTTCTCATCACCAACATCCTCGCCCGCAATCTTTCCGGTCGTAACGAAAAAAAGCGTTCCCCGCTCTGGAACCTGCTTCCGCAACGGGCCAAAAAAGAAGAGCATCACAACGGCTTCATTCTTTCCGGGAACGAACTGCGTGCCGAAAACGGCTCGGTTTTTGCCGATGACCCTTTGCGCATGGTCCAGGTTTTTCAAATCCTGCAACAACGGCATGCCCTGCTCAGTCCGGAACTGGAGAGGACCATCCGGCGGCGCCTGGATCTGGTCAATCGTCGTTTCCTCTGGCTGCCGGAAGTCCGGGAAATGCTCACCAGCATCGTGCGGCGCAAGGGGGAGGTCGGCCGCATCATCCGCACCATGCACGAGTGCGGCGTGCTGGGTCGCCTGATCCCGGAGTTCGCCCCCCTGGACTGTCTGGTGCAGCACGAGTTTTTCCACCGCTACACCGCCGATGAACACACCATTCGCTGCATCGAACAACTCGATCTGGTGGTGAACGACGACCGCGAACCCTACGTCAAATACCGCCAGATGTTTCTGGACTGCGAAAATCCCGAGGTGCTCTACCTGGCCCTCATCCTGCACGACACCGGGAAGTCGGATAACTCGCGCAGTCACACCCAGGGCAGTGCGCAAAATGCCGTGCGATTTGCCCGCCGCATGAAGATGGACAAGCTCTCCCTGCAATTGATGGGCTTTCTGGTGGATCAGCACATGAGCCTGACGGAATCCGCCCTGCGCCGGAATCTGGACGATCCCCAGACCATCCGCGCATTTGCCCGCATGGTGCAGAACCAACAGCGTCTCGATTTGCTCATGCTTATGACTTTTGCCGATGTGCAGGGACTGGGCGACAGCACCTGGTCCGGCTGGAAGGAGGGGCTGGTCTGGCAGCTTTATCACCGCACCCGTGAAATGCTCGATGGCGAGGATGAATTTTTACGCAAGGCGGGCTTGCGTCGCAAGGCCCTGCATGGCCGCGTGGTGCGGGAGTTGGAGGGTGAAGTCGGCCGCGACGAATGCGAAGCCCACATTTCCGCCCTGCCGGAAAGCTACCTTAACGAGGTGGATGAACAGCGCATCCTGCAGGATCTCCGTCTCATCCACGAATTTTTTCACCAGCAAATGACTCCGGACCAGGAGCCCCTCCTGCCGGTGGTCAGCTGGCTGGAGAAACCCGCCGAAGGCCATTCCGAGGTCACGGTCGTCACCTGGGATCGCGATCGTCTGTTCTCAAAAATCGCCGGCGCCTTTTCCCTGGCCGGCTTGAATATTCTCAGTGCCGACATCTGGACGCGGGAGGATCATATTGTCATCGACCGGTTCCGCGTCTGCACGGAAAAATTTCAAGCCGTGACCCATGAGGTGGACAAGCGCAATTTTTTGCAGGCCCTTTCCCACGCCGTGCTTGATCCGGGCTACGACATCAGCCGCGAGATCAGCCGTGAGCGCGGAGCGCAGGAAGAGGCATTCCTCGGTGAGGAAGTGGTGCGGGCCTCGGTCGGAATCGACAACGAGAGTTCGGAGGATTACACACTGTTGCATCTCATGGCCGCCGACCAGATCGGCCTGCTTTACCACGTTTCCACAGCCCTGGCCGACAACTCCATTTCCATCGCCAACGCCCGTATCACCACGGAAAAGGGCGCCGCCCTCGACACTTTTTACCTGACCGCAGCCGACGGCAAAAAAATCCTTGATCCCGAGCTGCAGCGCAGTGTGTTGCGTGACGTGCGCAAATCCGTCCGGCTGGAAACTGAGACATGAAAACCGTTCTGCCTGATAAAAATCCGGGAGTGCTGCTGGATCCCCAGGATTTGCTCAAACGCGTTCTGGAAATGGCCGTGAAAACCGTTGCGGCGGACAGTGGTTCACTCATGCTGCTCAACCCGAACACCGGCTCGCTGGACATCGAAGCTTCCGCCGGCCTCAGCGTCCGGGCGCGCCGCACCAAATTGCGCATGGGCGAGGGCATCACGGGCTGGGTCGCCAGCACCGGCCAATCCTTTCGCAGCGGTGATGTGCGCTTGGAGCGGCGCTATGTTGAACTTGATTCGGGAATCCGCTCCGAACTGGCCGTGCCCCTCGATCTCAAGGGACAGGTCATCGGGGTGTTGAATGTGGACAGTGACCGCTGCAACGCTTTCACCCCTGAACATGAAAAACTGCTGCTGCAACTGGCCCGGGATGCATCCGACTGGATAGGACTGGCCTGGGAAATCAATCAGCTCCGCACCAAGGGCGACCAGTTGGAGGCTCTGGTGGACATGGGGCAGATCATCATTTCTGAAGAGCAGCCCGAGCAGGTGCTGGAACGCATCGTCCACGATGCGCGTCGCCTGATGAAAGCGCGGCTTTGTTCGTTGATGATGCTTTCCGATGCGGGCGACGAATTGATTCTCAAGGCCTGGGACGGGGCATCGAGCGCCTACATCAAAAAACCCAACCTGCTGGTTTCCGAATCACTGGTCGGTGTGGTCCTGAAACGTTTCAAGCCGTTGACCGTTCTCAATGTCCAGGAAAACCTGCGCTTTCAGCACACCGAACTGGCGCGGCGCGAGCACCTTTTTTCCCTGCTTTCCGTGCCGCTGGTTTTTCAGGGGCGGGCCCTCGGCGTGTTATCCGTTTACACGGACGAGATCCATCGTTTTTCCAACGAGGAGATCCGGCTGCTCTCAGCCATGGCCGGTCTTTCCGCCGTGGCCATTGCCAAGGGTCGTCTCTTGGAACGCGTGGTGCAGATGGAGGAGGACCTGCGCGCCTCGGAGCGGCTCTCTGCCCTGGGCTGGCTGGCCGCGGAGATTGCCCACGAAATCCGCAATCCCCTGACCGTGGTGCAAATGGTGTTTCATTCCATGACTCAGGAACTGAATCTCAAGGGAAATCTGGCGCGCGACGCCGCGCTCATCGAAAGCAAGATGACGCAGATGAACCGCATTCTCGAACAGATTCTGACCTTCGCACGTTCCTCCGAGCCGAGCATGGAGGAATTGGACGCTGCCGATTTGCTGGAGGATGTCTCCCTGCTCATCCGGCATTTGCTGGTGGAGCGTGGCATTGAAATGAAAAAACAGTTGGCGTCGGGCCCCTTGCCGTTGCGGGGGGATCGCGCGCAACTGGAACAGGCCATTTTGAATCTGGTGCTCAACGCCTGTCAGGCCATGCCCGGCGGTGGCACCCTCACCCTTTCCGTCCGCCACAACCAGGTCAACAAACGAAAAGTCCTGGTGCTGTCGGTCAAGGACACCGGTCAGGGCATGAGCAAACAACGCCAGGAGGAATTATTCCAACCCTTCCTCAGTGACAAAAAAGGCGGCACCGGCCTGGGTCTGGCGCTCGTGCACAAAACCGTGCAAAGCCACCAGGGCAGCATCCGTGTAAAATCCAAAATTGGCGGCGGTACAACCTTTCAGCTCCTCTTTCCTGCCGGTTGAAATTCCCCGATTATTTCTGTCAGCTCCGGAGCCACTTCCTTGCTGACCCGGCGTTCAAGGCGCCGGGGGAATGTTTTTTTTGATTCTACGGATATGGATGAGGGCGGCCATCAGACCAATCAAACCCCCCAGATAAGCGGCGTTATGAATATAGGCGACGCGGATGAAATCCGGCACATCCACGACCCGCAGCGCCGATGCCAGACCCTGCCACTCTGAATAGTCGGTATTGTGCCATAGGCCGAGCAAATACCCGGCGACAGAGGACGCGAACCCGAAGGCGATGATAATGACGAAACCGCCAAGGGTATGGCGTAAGGCCGCCGCGCGGGAAAAAGCCGGAACTGTGAGCCGGGCGATGAACCAGGCTGCAAAAAATCCAACCCACCAGGTGGCCAGAAAACCGATCTCCGCCACAAAAATCCGGTGGGGCAGCCCAAAATCCGCGTAGTGAAACTGAATGAACTTGAGTCGTGTAAAATATTCCGGCGAGATGCTGTAGGTAATTTGATCGTGAATCGCCCCGTACATTCCAGCAACCAATCCGCCCAATGCGGTATGGCCAAGCATGACGGGCAGGTCGGCCAGGCGGATTTTGGGATAGAGGAAATTCATTACTCGGAAGCCTGTCGGAAATCTGTGCGGACCTCCCACGGGTGTGAGAAATCCGGCACGATGGCGGCATCAACCGCGCCGATCAAGGGGTCGGTGTTTTGCCGTAAACCAGTTTTTCCAACTGCTCATCACGCGGCACGCCCAGCTCCAGGGCACGCTCGTAATGGCGCCGGGCCAGTTCGCGTGAGGGCGGGCGTTGGGTGGCGTAAATGACCGCCAGATTGAAGTGGGCATCGCCGTATTTCGGATCCAGATCGATGGCCTTGCGGCATTCCTGTTCGGCAGCTTCCTGCCAGCCTTTTTGCGAGGCGGAAATGCCCAGGTAATTGTGCGTCTTGGGATCGTTCGGATCCAGCGCCACCGCACGGGTCAGCACCTGCACCGCATCGTCGTATTTGCCCTGCTGATACAGCGCAATGCCGAGGATGGAATGCGAGAAGGAATCCTGGGACGATTGTTTGACGGCCTTGCGGAGGAATTCCTCGGCCAGTCCATACTTGCCCTGTTGGAATCGGACCACGCCGAGATTGGAAAGGGCGTAGAGCGAATCCGGATAGCTGTTGAGAATGGTCTGATATTTGGCCGCTGCCTCGTCGAATTTCTGCTGGGCGAAAAGCTCGTTTGCTTCGCGGGCCGTATCCTTGAATTCCGCCGGCACGCGGGGTTTGCTGGCGTAGTCGTTGCTGTTGTCAGCCGTGCCCTGGGCGGGAGCGGCAAAATTTCCACCATCCATCACCAAACCGGTGGCGGCGGGTTGTTTGAGCAGGGCTTTTTCCTCATCCGTCAATTCCACCAGCGGTGAACCGAGAATATTGATCTGGGTCTTGAGTTTTTCGGAATCGACCGCCAGGGATTCGAGTTCTTCCAGGGCAATGCGCTTGGCCACTTCGCGGCGGGTTTGCTCTGTCATCTGGCGTTTGATCAGGCCGCGCAGCACTTCGTTTTCTTTGCGCAGGGGATCTTCCTTGGGAATGGCGGCCAGTTTGATGTTGGATTCATCCACTTGCTTCTGTGCTTCCTGAAGTTTGGCGCGGTATTCCTCGTTGGTCTGGCGCAGGGCCTCGTTTTCCTGCTTGGCCAGGGCGAGCTGGTCTTGGATCTTCTTGACCTGTTCCGTCATGTTGGACACGGACCCGTCACTGTTGCCATTTTGCAGGGTGGTCACCATGCCTTCAGCTTTCAGCAGGCGGTCTTTGAGATTTTTGTTTTCCTGCAGCAGGGCGGCCACTTTCTCGTCAGAGCTGCCTTCCAGCGCCTTCTTGAGGTCGGTTTCCAGCGAGGTTACACGGGTGCGTAAAACGGCGGCTTCGGTCTGGGCCTGAGTCAGTTTGTCCTTGGTGTCAGCCAATTCGCTCTCCAGATCCGCCACCCGCTTCTTCAGCACGGCCGTGTCATCCGCAGAGCCGACGGGCAGGGGGTTGCTGGTCTGTATGTTGGGCGGAATCTTGGCGTCGGGATTTTCATCCTTGGCATCCTTCAGCTTGTCCAGCTTGTCTTTGCAATAGCGGATGCGGTAATTGACAATGGTTGGTTCCCAGTCCTTTTGTTCCGCACTGAGCTTTTCCAAGCGCTGCTCGGCCACCTGATAACGTTCGTTGGCGGAAGCCTTTTGGCCGGACAATTCCAGTTTTTCAGCCTCCTGAATCAGCAGATAAATTTGCAGATATTGGTCCTGGGGCGACGTGGCGGCAAGCACCCGTGGCACCAAACTGGACAGGATAAGAAAGAGACAGGCGGCTGTAGTGGACCGAATCATGGGCGGTTATTTAACATATTTAACAGTAAAAACGCAATCTCTAATCATATAATAATCGCATTCCTGTCTCGGAGCCCGTTTTGGGGCTTTTTTGTGCAGCGCAGATTTTCATGCTGCAAGTTGACCCAAGGGCGGGCTTGTGCTAATAAGTCACGACTTTTCGCATAAGGACCTTCCATGGAAACCCTCCTTAACCGGCCCGTTCTGGTTCTGAACAGGCTTTGGCAGGCTGTGAGCGTATGCACAGTCCGGAGGGCTTTTTCACTTCTTTACCTCGGCCATGCCGAAGTGGTTGACGCCTCCACGGGCGATTTTGTGACTTGGGATTATTCCGAGTGGAGCGATTTCTCGCAGGAGGCCAGCGACTCCGAATGTCTGCACAGCATCAACTTCAAAGTCCGCATCCCACAGATCATTGTGCTGGTGATGTTCGACCGTCTGCCGCGCAAGGAGGTCAAACTGACCCGCAACAATATTTTCGAGCGGGACCAGTTCACCTGTCAGTATTGCGCCCGGCAGTTTGAACGCAAGGATCTCAACATTGATCATGTGCTGCCGCGCGACCGCGGGGGTCGCACCACTTGGGAAAACGTGGCCACCTCCTGCATTCCCTGCAACACGCGCAAGGGCAACCGTCTGCTGCACGATGCCGGCATGGTATTGCTGCGCAAACCCAGGAAGCCCAAGCTGCGCACGTTCATCAACATCCAGCTTTCCTCGGTTCCGCACGATTCCTGGAAACACTTCCTGGATGTGGCCTATTGGAATGTGGAGTTGAGCGATTGATTTTTTAAAAGCCCTTATGGGGCGAGCAAGGCGGCATACCCCTCACGGAAAGACGGGTAGGATGGCAACCAGCCGGTCCCCTGCAATTTCAAATTGGACACGCGTTTGTTGGTGATGCCGCGCTTGCGGAGGAAGTCCTCCCCGGCACGGGGTGGAAGGGGCAGGTTTAATTTTCCGGCCAGCCAGCTGTAGATTTCGCGGTAGGATGAGGGATGCTGGTCGGTCACATTGAAGACACCTGTTGGCGTCGATACCGCGGCCAGGTGGGTCACTGCGCGGACAATGTCGTCGAGATGGATCAGGTTCAGAACATGATCCGGGTCGGGCGGCAATACGGCACTGCCATTGAGAAATTTTTCCAGCAACACCGTGCGGCCGGGTCCGTAAATGCCGGCCAGGCGGAGTACGATTCCACCTTGATCCAGTACCTTTTTTTCCGCTTCACGCAGAATTTTTCCGGTTTCGGCAATCGGATCCGCGGGTGAGTTTTCGTCCACCAGGGATCCATCAGTCTGCCCGTAAACCGAGGTGGACGAGGTGTAGAGAAAGCGCGTTCCCGGTGGAGTCAGTTGCCAAGCACGGGCCAGGCCGTCGATGTGAATGTGCCGGTACTCCTCAGGCCCTCCACCGCGGGTGGAAGGGCAGTAAAGAACGGTGTCGGGGGTGAAGCCAAGATCCCTCGCGGCAGCGATATCGCCGTGTTGAGTGACAAAACCCTCGGCAGCCAGTGCCGCCGCACTCGCCGCGGTTCGGGTCCGGCAGCAGACCGGAAAGCCCAGCTGACGGAAATGGCGGGCACAGGCCGCGCCGACGTAGCCGGCTCCAATGATCAAAAGGCGCATGAGTCAGTTTAACATTCTATCGGGAAAAGCAAAGGGCCGCTGCCCGCGAAGGCAGCGGCCCGGTAAGGCTTTGGATCAGCTATCTGATCCCGTGCCGACTCAGGAGGTCGGGACTTCCGAGACGGTCTTCAGAATACGGCTGGCAATCTGGTAGGGATCACCCTGTGAATTCGGACGGCGGTCTTCCAGATAACCCTTGTAACCGCTGTTGACAAAGCTGTGCGGCACACGGATCGAGGAGCCACGGTCGGCGATGCCGTAGGTGAACTTGTCGATCGACTGGGTTTCGTGGAGGCCGGTCAGGCGCAGATGGTTGTCCGGGCCGTACACTGCGATGTGCTCGTCCATGTTTTTGGCGAACTGGGCCATGAGCTTCTCGAAATATTCCTTGCCGCCTTTTTCGCGCATGTATTTGGTGGAGAAGTTCGAGTGCATGCCGGAACCGTTCCAGTCCAAGTCCTTGCCGAGGGGTTTGCAATGGAAGTTGATGTCGATGCCGTATTTTTCCGTGAGCCGGAGCAGGATGTAACGGGCCACCCACATCTGGTCAGCGGCGGTCTTGGAACCTTTGCCGAAGATCTGGAATTCCCACTGGCCTTTGGCCACTTCGGCATTGATGCCTTCGTGGTTGATGCCGGCTTCGAGGCAGAGGTCGAGGTGTTCTTCGACAATCTGGCGGGCGACATCGCCGACATTCTTGTAACCCACGCCGGTGTAGTATTCACCCTGGGGGGCGGGATAACCTTCTTCGGGGAAGCCGAGCGGGCGTCCATCCTGATAGAGGAAATATTCCTGTTCGAAACCAAACCAGGCGTCCGCGTCATCGAGAATCGTGGCGCGGGCGTTGGAGGGGTGCGGGGTGGTGGCGTCGGGCATGTACGTTTCGCAC
>Ga0209698_10002860_pt1 | contig 19264 bp, 19 predicted proteins | sample LitLauG_LLR_2012_FD_187203 | JGI IMG/M metagenome (GOLD analysis project Ga0209698, IMG submission 187203) | Freshwater sediment microbial communities from Pennsylvania, USA - Little Laurel Run_MetaG_LLR_2012 (SPAdes) (version 2) | ecosystem: Environmental > Aquatic > Freshwater > Creek >...
GCCGATTTCGAGGCGTTTCCGGGGATTCCCAAGACGCACAGCTTCGGCTTCATGCGCAACGAGCGCATCCCCGGCACGTCGCGCTCGTTGCGCATGAAGCCGAAGCTGTGCGTCTTGGGAATCCCCGGAAACGCCTCGAAATCGGCTGATACCGGCGGTGCGGCGCTGATCAGCTTGCCGATCTTGATATCGCCGATCTGGTTGGCGAGCATATTTGTTAGGCCCGCCTCGCTGAGCACGCGCCGCCCGTCGAGCGCGCCCTTATTGAGGAACATGCGCAGAAACCGCATATAGTCGCCCGCCGTCGAATACAGCGCATGGCCCATGCCGTAAAACTCAGGGTGCGACGGCGGCGCGATCTCTATCGGCCCGAATTTTCCGTCCTCGCCGCGCGCCGCGACCGCGCCCAGCCGCTCCTTGATCGACCCTTCCGGTTCGAACCCCGTGCTGGTCATGCCCAGCGGTTCAAAGATTTCCTCGCGGCAGAACTGGTCGACCTTGCGCCCGTCGACGGCCTCGACGACCTGCCCCAACCAGTCGATGCCAATGCCGTAGTCCCAGCGGGCGCCGGGATCGAAGGTGAGGGGATAGAACAGCGAAGATTTGAGGCCCGACAGGATCGTCGGATGGCCGGTCGCCGCCATGTAGCGGGGAATGTCGGGGTTCCAGAACTCGTAGGTGAACCCGCTGGTGTGGGTCGCCAGATGGCGCACGGTGGCCGCAGTGCGCGGCGCGCGAAGGCGCGGCTTGTCGCCGTCGAAGCCCTCGAGCACCTGCACATTTGCGAATTCCGGCAGGATGTTTTGCACCGGCGCGCTCATGTCGAGCTTGCCACGGTCGATCAAAATCATGGCGGCGGTCGAGCCGACGGCCTTGGTCATGGAGAAGATGCGGAACGCGGTGTCGATGTTGATCGCGCGGCCCGGCGCGGCCTCTCCTGCCGCGCCGCTCCATTTGACGCCGCTCGAATCGCCCACCATCGCGACCAAGCCGGGCGCGGCCCCCGAGGCGACGCCCTCTGAAATGACGTGATCCAAAGCTTGCATGGCCTTGATCCTCCCTCGCGCCGGATCGTGTTGCGTCCGGCGGCGGCCCATCTTGCCCACGGCCGGAACGCAGCGCAATCCCCGCCAGGGCGCGACTTGTGATAGCTTTGCGATATGAGCGGCTTTGATCATCTGGACCTCGACGGCCACGCGCTGCGTCTGTTTCTGGCGGTCATTGAGGAGGGCTCGGTGAGCCGCGCCGCCGCGCGCCTCGGCCTCACGCAATCCGCCGTCAGCCATGCGCTGGCGCGGCTGCGCGACATTTTGCGCGATCCGCTGTTCGTCAAATCGGGGCGCGGAATTGCCGCGACGGCGCATGCGCAGGCGCTCGCCGAACCTGCGCGCAAATTGCTGGATTCGATGCGCGCGTTCTCCACCGGCGCCGCCTTCGACGCGCGCGCAACGGCGCTGTCGCTGACGGTGGCGGCCAACGATCTGCAACGCGATCTGCTGCTGCCGGGATTGTTGGCGGCGCTCGAAGGGCAGTTCGCCTCGGCGCGGCTGCGCATCGTGCCGTCCGATCAACCCACGCCCGACATGCTGCGCGAGGACCGCTGCGATCTCGTGCTCTCGCCGTTTCCTCCCGAGGGCGGCGATATTTTGCAGAAGCGTTTGATTGAAGCCGAATATGTTTGTTTCTACGATGCAGCGGCGCGCGCGGCCCCTTCGGCGGAAGAATATTTCGCCGCCGATCACGTGACGGTAGTTTACACCAGCCGCATCGGCCTCAGCTTCGACCGTGCGATGGAGGCGGCGGGACACGCGCGGCGCTTCGTCGTCGGCCTGCCCAATTTCGCCGGAGTCCCGGCGTTTCTGCGCGGCACGGCGCGGCTGGCGACGCTGCCGAGCGGGTTGTCGGCCAGCGTCATGCGCGGCTTCGCCACGTGCCCGCTGCCTGTGCGCGTCGAGGGCGCCCGTTTCGCCGTCTACATGGCCTGGCACCGCCGCCACGCCGCCAACCCCGCGCATGCGCTGGTGCGGCAGTTGCTGGAGCGCGAGGCGAAGCGCCAGAAACGCTTGTTGTAGGTCGCCCGTCATACTGGGGCCGGCGGCGCGTGCTGAGACGCGGACGGCGCCCAGCAATTGCCTCATTTTTTTCTGACAAGCCTGTGAAATTACGGAGTAAATGCATGCAAACCTTCTTAGTGAAACTTGTGCAAGTCTTTGTGGGCGCAGCGATTATCGCCGCCGTTTCCGCCCTGCCCGCCACAGCTGCGCAAAAATACGGCGGAGCTTATCACCATGCGATGCGCCATTCCCATAATCGGGTCGAGAGCAGCGACATAACCGTGAGAAAGAGCCCCGGTCCCGACGCCTTCCAGGGCCCCGCCGCCCTCATCACGGCGCCTGTCTATGTCGCCGGCACGTTCGTCAGCCTGCCTTTTCGCGCGCTCGAAGTTGTGTTTCCCCCGCACGCCAACGATCCGCGTGCGCTGATCGGCGCGCCGCTTCATTTCGTCGGACAGGTGGCGGATTTTCCGTTCTCGACAGTCAACGGCGCCTTCGGCGTCCGATCGACCTATTCCAACTATAACTGATTGACGCCAGCGCCCCGCCGTTTGCGAGCCCTGAAAAGGCGCAGCGGCAGGCACGCCTTAGCATCGAGTGCGTTCAGGTTGAGTCGGTCTTCAGATAGTTCTCAAGCCAGTGAATGTCGTAAGCCCCGTCCTGAATATCGCCGTTGCGCACCAGCGCGCGAAACAGCGGCAGCGTCGTCTCGACGCCTTCCACCACGAATTCGTCGAGCGAGCGGCGCAGCCGCATCAGAGCTTCCGTGCGCGTGCGGCCGTGAACAATCAGCTTGCCCACCAGCGAGTCGTAATAGGGCGGGATCACGTAGCCCTGATAGGCGGCGGAATCGACGCGCACGCCCAGGCCGCCGGGCGGATGGAATGAGGTGATGCGTCCCGGCGAGGGCATGAAGCTGCGCGGATGCTCGGCGTTGACGCGGCACTCGATGGCGACGCCGTTGATGCGCACCTCGTCCTGCGTGATCGACAGGGGCGAGCCCGCTGCGATCTTGATCTGCTCGTTGACGAGGTCGATGCCCGTAATCATCTCGGTGACGGGATGCTCGACCTGGATGCGGGTGTTCATCTCGATGAAATAGAACTTGCCGTCCTCATAGAGAAACTCGACCGTCCCGGCGCCGACATAGCCCAGCTCCGCCATGGCGCGCGCGACGATGCCGCCGATCTCCTCGCGCTGTCCGGGATTGAGCGCGGGCGACGGCCCCTCCTCCCAGACCTTCTGATGGCGGCGTTGCAGCGAGCAATCGCGCTCGCCCAGATGGATCGCCCCGCCCTGGCCGTCGCCAAGCACCTGAATCTCGATATGGCGCGGTTTTGTTAGATATTTCTCCAGATAGACCGCGCCGTCGCCAAACGCCGCCTTGGCCTCGCTGCTCGCCGTGGCGATCGCCTCCAGCAGATCGGGTTCCGTGCGCGCGACCTTCATGCCGCGCCCGCCGCCGCCCGACGCCGCCTTGACCAGCACCGGATAGCCGATGTCGCGCGCGATCTTCAGCGCCTCGCCCTCGTCAGACACCGCCCCCTCGGAGCCGGGGACGCAGGGGATGCCGAGGCGCGTCGCCGTGCGCTTGGCCTCGATCTTGTCGCCCATGATGCGGATATGCTCGGGGCGTGGGCCGATGAACGCGATGTCGTGCTCGCCAAGGATTTCAGCGAAGCGCGCGTTCTCGGAGAGAAAGCCGTAGCCCGGATGCACGGCGTCGGCGCCGGTGATCTCGCAGGCGGCCATCAGGTTGGGGATGTTGAGATAAGAGTCGCGCGCGGGCGGTGGGCCGATGCAGACGGATTCGTCGGCGAGCTTGACGTGCATCGCCTCCTTGTCGGCGGTCGAATAGACCGCGACCGTGGCGATGCCCAGTTCCTTGGCGGCGCGCAGCACGCGCAGCGCGATCTCGCCGCGATTGGCGATCAGGATTTTGTCGAACATCGCCGCTTCACTCGATCACCATCAGCGGCTGGTCGTATTCGACCGGCGTGCCGTCGGCGACGAAGATCTGCGTCACCTTGCCGGAACGGTCGGCGAGAATCTCGTTGTAGGTCTTCATCGCCTCGACCAGCATCACCTTGTCGCCGGCCTTGACCGTCGAGCCGACCTCGATGAACGGCCGCGATTCCGGGCTGGCGCGCAGATAGGCGGTGCCGACCATGGGCGAGCGCACCGTGCCGGCGTGAGCCTGAGGCGCGGCGGCGGCGGCAGGAGGCGCGGGCGCAGCCACCGGGGCCGCGAGGACGGGCGTCGCCACGGAGTGGACGACCGCCGCCGCGCGGCGCTCGCGCGCGACGCGGATTTTCAGGCCGTTGTGATCGACCTCGACTTCGCTGAGATCGTGCAGCGCGGCGATTTCGGCGAGCGCGGCGACGATGGAGACGTCCAGACTGGACTCCGGCGCGGCGGTTTCTGGTTTCTTCATGGGCAAGGGGGGACCGGGAATCGGTGAGGGGGCGAATATGAGCCCGCGCTATAGCTTGGCCGGGGTTCGCGATAAAGGGGAACCCGCGCCAGCCCTGAATTTGACCATCTTCGTGGCGAACCTGCCGTTAACGCGGAGGATCCCATGCCTTTCGATTGCGACGTGCTGATCGCCGGAGGCGGGCCTACGGGAATGTCGGCGGCGCTGGGGCTCGCCCAACTCGGTCACAAGGTCCATATCGTCGAAAAACATCCGAATGGGCTGGATTTTTCGCGCGCAATCCTCGTCAATGCCTCGACGCTGATGCTGTTGCAACCCTCCGGCGCCGCCGTCGCCATCGCCGCACGAGGCCGTCCCGTAACCTCGTTGGCGGTTCGCGGTCCCTCCGGAAAGATTTTGTCCGGCGATATCGAACCCGAGCGGCTGGACGGGCTACGACCGGTTTTTCTGCCGCAACTGGAGACGGAGGATTGTCTGCGCTATGCGCTGGTCGCGCGCGGCGTCCAAGTCGAGCGTCCCTGCGAACTGGTCGGATTCGCGCAGGACGCGGACGGCGTGACAGCGATGCTGGAGGCGGAGGGCGTGCGCCGCGATGTCCGCGCGCGCTATTTGCTGGGCGCGGACGGTTACCATAGCCGCGTGCGCGACGGCCTCAATGTTCCCTTCAGGGTCATGGGACCGGACGTAACGATGTTTACTGCCGACGTCGTGATGAGCGAACCGTTCGAGGAAGACGCCTGCGTCTTTGTGCTGCCTCAGGGCGTTGGCGTGGCGCTTCGTTTTCGCGACCGCAAGGTGCGGCTCGCTTGGACCAGCCGGGCCGCATACGAGGCGTCGGGCTTTGGCCCACGCATAGAGGCGACCACGTGGGAGATCGACTTCATCGCCCATTTTGCGGTCGCCGAGCGATACGGCGAGGGCCGCGTCTGGCTCGCGGGCGACGCGGCGCATGTGCATTCGCCGGTCGGCGGGCGCGGCATGAATATGGGAATCGCCGACGGCTTTCGTCTCGCACGCGCCGTCCACGATGGCGATTTCGCGGCCTACGCGCGCGAGCGGCGTGAAATCGCCGACGGGTGGGTGCAAACCAACCAGCGGCTGACCAGCGCGATCGGCCTGCCGGGCCTGTCCGGCCGCCTGCTGCGTTTGGGCGTGCGCGGCGCACTAGAAGCGGCGTCGCTACTCGCCGGCGAGCGTCTGGCGCAGACACTGCTCCGCCGCATCGCGGCGACATAAGACGGCAAGAATTTCGCCGATAGACGGCCTAAGTCGGATCGCGACGGCGTCGCCGAGTCTCGCCACTTGACGCCCAAAACCCTTTGCAGCCGGCGGGCCTTGATGAACGTCTGGCCGATCCTTGTCAGCAGTCCGGGGCGCCTTCCCTTATTCGAATTTATTCGTTCCAGCGACGAGGCGCAGGTCTGCATTCGGCCATACGTCCGCGTTGAACTCGCTGATCGACCCAGAAGGGCGTTCCGGGATCCAATCCACAAGTGCGCTAGTCGTCCGCCGTCAATTCCACGGCGAGGCCGTCGGGCGACGGCGGGAAAGTGGTCATGGGCGTCACGATCACATTGCCGGCGTCCGGCTTTGCGCCGTCGGCGATTTCAAGCGAGTTATCGCTCTCTATGACGCCCTCTCAGCTTGTCGTATTCCTCAATCGACATGAGAACGAGCCGGGGGAGATCAGGATAAGTGATGATCACAGGCTCGGTCATCGCCGCCTCCTGCAGCAAAGCAGCCTGTTTCTGCATGTCCTGCGCTCTGAAAGTCTTCATGACGCCTCGCTTGCAAAATACATAAATCGCATATTTTTGACGTATTTCGCAATCGATTGGCTTGGCCAGGGGTTCACCTGAGCCGCGGCGTTCACCCAAACTTCGGCGCCCGCTTCTCCAGAAACGCCGCGACCCCTTCGGCGAAATCGTCGCCGTAGCCCAGTTCCCGCTGCGCGTCGCGCTCGTGGTCGAGCGCCTGATCGAGCGAGCGATGCGTGGCGTCGGTCACGGCCCGCTTGATCGCCGCTATCGCCGAGGGCGAGAACGCCGCCAGCTTGGCCGTCAGCGCCTTGGCCTCGTCCAGCAAAGCCGCGTCGTCCACGCATTTCCAGATCAGGCCCCATTCGGCGGCTTTCTCGGCGCTGAGCGGCTCGGCGGTCAGCGCCAGCGCCATCGCGCGGGCGGGGCCGAGCAGGTGGGGCAGGAACCAGGTGCCGCCGCAATCGGGCATCAGGCCGATCTTGACGAAAGCCTGAATGAAAGACGCCGACTTCGCCGCCAGCACGATGTCGCCGGCCAAAGCGAAATTCGCCCCCGCGCCCGCCGCGACGCCGTTGACCGCCACTACGATGGGTTTCTTGAGCGCCCTCATGCGCCGGATCAGCGGGTTGAAGCGGGTGTCGATGCTGGCGCCGACGTCCACGCGCTGGCCCGGCCCACCCGGCGCCACGGCGCGCTCGTTCAAATCCTGCCCGGCGCAAAAGCCGCGCCCGGCGCCGGTGACGACGACGGCGCGGATGGCGGCGTCGCTCTCGACTTCCGCGAACACCAGCGCCAGCCGGGTCGTCATCTCGGTGGAGAAGGAATTGAGCCGGTCGGGGCGGTTGAGCGTGATGACGAGTGTTGATCCGTCGCGCTCGGTCAGGACGCTCATGTTTCCTCCCTCAGGTGATGACGCTGGGCGCCTTGCGGCCCGTTCGCGTCTCGATTTCCGACAAATCGCGCGCGAGCGCAATGAGGGGCTGAAGCGCCTTCTGCGCGTCCTGCGCCAGATCGCCCGAGGGCGGCTCGTAGGCTTCGACATAGATGCGGATGGTGGCGCCCACCGTGCCGGTGCCCGACAGCCTATAAACGATGCGCGCGCCGTCCTCGAACATCACGCGAATCCCTTGCCCCTTGGCGTCGGAGCCGTCGACGGGATCGTGATAGGCGAAATTGTCCGCCGCCCCGACCTTGCGGCCGGCGAGGGTCTGGCCGGGGAGCGCGGCGAGCTTGTTCCGCAACGCCTGCATCATGTCCTGTCCCGCTTTGAGATCGACCTCCTCGTAATCGTGGCGGGTGTAGTAGTTGCGCCCGTAGGTCTTCCAATGCTCGCGCGCCAGTTCGGCGACCGAGACGCGGCGCTTGGCCAGAATGTTCAACCAGAACAGCACCGCCCAGAGGCCGTCCTTCTCTCGGATATGGTCGGAGCCGGTGCCAAAACTCTCTTCGCCGCACAAAGTCGCCTTGCCGGCGTCGAGCAAGTTGCCGAAGAACTTCCAGCCGGTAGGGGTCTCGAAATGGCCGACGCCCAACTTGGCCGCGACGCGGTCGGCGGCGGCGCTGGTCGGCATCGAGCGCGCGACGCCCTTGAGGCCCGCTGCATAACCCGGCGCCAGCGTGGCGTTGGCGGCGAGCATCGCCAGCGAATCCGAGGGCGTGATGAACTGGCCGCGCCCAATGATGAGATTGCGGTCGCCGTCGCCGTCGGACGCCGCGCCGAAGTCGGGGCCGTGCGGCGCCATGACGAGATCGACGAGGTCTTTGGCGTAAGTGAGATTGGGGTCCGGGTGATGGCCGCCGAAATCGGGCAGCGGGACGCCGTTCATCACGACGCCTTTGGCGCCCAGTTCGTCCTCGAAGATCGCCTTGGCGTAGGGGCCGGTGATGGCGTGCATGCCGTCGAATTTGATCTTGAAGCCGGACTGAAGCAGCGCGCGGATCGCGTCGAAATCGAACAGCTTGCGCATCAGGGCGGCGTAGTTGGCGACGGGATCGACGATCTCCACCGTCGCGTCGCCAACCTTGGTTGAACCGAGCCGCGCCAGATCGACGTCGGGCGTGTCGAGCGTTTTGAACTGCGTGATCGTCTTGCTCTTGGCGAAGATCGCGTCGGTGATCTTTTCCGGCGCGGGGCCGCCATTGCCGGCGTTGTATTTGATGCCGAAATCCCCATCCGGCCCACCGGGATTGTGGCTCGCCGAAAGAATGATGCCGCCATACGCCTTGATCTCGCGGATCAGCGCCGAGACGGCCGGGGTGGACAACCAACCGTGCTGGCCGATGACGATGCGCCCGAAGCCGTTGGCGGCGGCGATGCGGATAGCGGTCTGGATGGCCTCGGCGTTATAGAACCGGCCGTCGCCGCCGATCACCAGCGTCTGGCCGGCAAAACCTTCGAGCGAGTCGAAGATCGATTGTACGAAATTCTCGACGTAATGCGGCTGGCGGAACTCCACGACCTTCTTGCGCAGGCCCGAGGTGCCGGGCTTCTGGTCAGCGAACGGCGTTGTGGGGATGGTGCGGATCATTCGGCGTTTCCTCAGTTTTGACGAAGGTACCCGACCCCGCCGGGATGGCAAACGCCTAGCTCGACAAAAGTTGCGACACCTTGGCGGCCAGCTCCTCCACCGTAAACGGCTTTGGCAGGAAATGCGCGCCGGGATCGAGCACCCCATTATGCACGATGGCGTTGCGCGAATAGCCCGTCGTATAGAGCACCTTGAGGTCCGGCCTGGCCAGCCGCGCCTGATCCGCCAATTGCCGTCCCGTCATTCCCGGCATGACGACGTCGGTGAACAGCAGCGCGATCTCGGGATTGTCAGCCAGCAGTTTTAGCGCATGCGCCGGGTCTTCGGCGGAAAGCGTGCGGTAACCCAACTCCTGCAGCGCCTGCACGGAAATACGACGCACGGCGGCTTCGTCCTCGACAACCAGCACCAGTTCGCCCCGCGCCGCCGCCGCGTTCATGACCACCGCTCCGAGAGGCGAATCCGGGACCGCGCCGACGTGGCGCGGAAGGTAGAGCCTGACCGTCGTTCCGTGGCCGACCTCGGAATAGATGGTCACATGGCCGTTCGACTGCTTGGCGAAGCCGAAAATCTGACTCAGTCCCAGTCCCGTGCCCTTGCCGGGCTCCTTGGTGCTGAAGAACGGCTCGAAGGCGCGCGCCATAACGTCGGGCGGCATCCCCATGCCGGTGTCGGTGAGCGAGATCATCACATATTGGCCGGGCTTCACGTCCGAATGCATCCGGGCGTAGCGCTCGTCGAGATCGGCGTTGCGGGTCTCGATGGTGATCTTGCCGCCGTCCGGCATCGCGTCGCGGGCGTTGACCGCGAGATTGACGAGGCAATTGTCGACCTGATGCGGATCGGCGAACACCCGCCAAAGCCCCGCGGCCAGCACCGTCTCGATCTCCACGGTCTCAGGGATGGTTTGGCGCAGCAGTTGCGAAGTCGCCGACACCAGCGCATTGGCGTCCAGCGGCTTGGGATCGAGCGGTTGACGGCGCGAGTAGGACAGCAGGCGGCTGGTCAAGGTCGCCGCCCGCACCGCCCCTTCCGAAGCGTTGTCGATCCATTTCTGGATATCCGCCGCCGAGCCGCTGGACAGCCGGCGCCTGGCCATATCGAGCGACCCCATGACGATGGCGAGCATGTTGTTGAAGTCGTGCGCGATGCCCCCTGTCAACTGGCCGACGGCCTCCATCTTCTGCGACTGGCGCAATTGCTCTTCGAGCTGCCGGCGTTCAGTAATGTCGCGCGCGCTGACGATGACGCGTTCGCGCTGGGCCTGGACGTTTGGAACGGGCGTAGCAAGGGCCTCTATGATCCTCGCGCCCTGCGCGCGTTCGTATCTTCGCGGCGTCATCAACTTCAGACAGGCCGCCAGTACCGTGTCGATCTCGCGAGCCGGTAGTTCGCCCAGCACCTCGAACGTCGTGCGGCCGACGACCTGCTCGCGCGTCATGCCGTAGAGCGCCAATGTCGCCGCATTGATCTCCGCGAAACGGAACCGCCCGTCGTCGACGCGCTCAAGCATGGCGAAACATTCGGAGGAATATTCGAAAAAGGTTTGCCGCAGCGCTTCGGACGCCCGCAGTTCGGCGGTTCTCGAACTGAGCCTGTCGCCCAGTCGACCGAACTCCACCAGCAGCAGCACCAGCAGGGCGACATTGGCCGCCAGGTCGAACGTGCGGCCGGCGTACCAACCCAGATCGTAACGAGCCGAGCCGACGACGGCGCCGAGCAGCACGTCGCACAGCCAAACTGTCGTCACGACGAGCAGCCACAGATCGAGCACGCCAGCGCGACGGCGCGGCCACAGCAGGATGAGCGCCACGCCGCAGAAGGCGCAGATCGCCGGACTGACTCCCTTGGCCACGAGTTGGGAATAGTCGCCATTCTGGATGACCACGGGAAGATAGGCTTCGCCGAGGGTCGCCAACAGCGTCAGCAGGAAGACCAACGCCACATTGGCGAGCAGGCTGATCGCGATCGGCCGTAGCGTTTTCCCGGCGCGCCGGTTGGGTGCGGTTCGGCGCAGCACGGCGAACGCCAGGACATAGAGGGCGAAACCGCCGTGCCAGAAGCAATAGAGCCAGCTCGTCGTCTGCGGCCCGGCGCCGAGCAGGCCGGCGGCGCTGAAGACGCCGGGAAAACTGAGCACATGCGGGCCGATGACCAGCGCGTCGAAGAAATAGGCGCTGGCCAGGATCAGGATGGCGACCGACCTCGTCCGGCCGAAATGAGCGAACAGGATGACCGCCGTGATGAGGTCGCTGACGATGAGCGCCGATTCATAGGCCGGCACGAAAGCCTGAACATGCGGCAGCGGGTGGCGCGCGAACGGCGCGACCGCCGCCAGCGTCGCCAGCGACAGCAAGGCCAATCCCAGCGCCAGCACAAACTCCGCCCGCCCCGGCAGGGCGGCGGCGAGGTCCCCCTCCCGCGATGGCGCTTCCGGCATCCTTGTTCCGCTCAACTGGCCCCCGGCTCTATCTTGCCCTGCCTCCCGAGGTTATGTGCATCACCTTCCGGTGAAGTGAGGGCGCCGCGCTCAATGCCCCGCGAAAGCCATCAGCGTCCTGACCTCCACCCCCATCGCCCTCAGTTTGTCCGCGCCCCCAAGCTCCGGCAGGTCGATCACGAACGCCGCCGCGACCACCTCCGCCCCGGCGCTGCGCAGCAGCTTCACCGCCCCTTCCGCGGTCCCGCCGGTGGCGATGAGATCGTCGACCAGCAGCACGCGTTCGCCCTTCACCAAAGCGTCGGCGTGCATCTCCATCTGGTCCTCGCCATATTCGAGGCTATAGGCGATGGAGACCGTGCGATGCGGCAGCTTGCCCTTCTTGCGAATCGGCACGAAGCCCGCAGAGAGCTGATGCGCCACCGCCCCGCCCAAGATGAAGCCGCGCGCCTCCATGCCGGCGATCTTGTCGATCTTGGCCCCCGCATAGGGCTGCACCAGTTCATCCACCGCGCGGCGGAAGGCGCGGGCGTCGCCCAGCAGCGTGGTGATATCGCGAAACAGGATGCCGGGTTTGGGGTAATCCGGGATCGTGCGAATATGTGAAGCCAGATCCATGACGCCCCCGCTGAAACGCAGACCGTTTTGGATTAAGGTGTCGCCGATGCGGCGGCAAGACCCGCCCTAAGGGAGGAAACCATGAACGCGCCCCTCAACGCCGCTTCGACCCAAGAGGCCGAAATCCGCGTCCATCTCGCCGCCTGCTATCGCCTCGTTGCGCTGAACGGCTGGGACGATCTGGTTTTCACCCACATTTCCGCGCGCATCCCCGGCCCCGAACATCATTTCCTCATCAATCCCTATGGCCTGATGTTCGAGGAGATCACCGCCTCCAGTCTGGTCAAGATCGACATGAACGGCCAGAAGGTCGGCGACTCCCCCTATCCGGTGAATCCGGCGGGCTTCACCATCCATTCCGCCGTCCATGAGGTGCGCGAGGACGCCGGCTGCGTCATGCACTTGCACACGCCCGACGGCACGGCGGTCGCCACTTCGCGCGAGGGACTGAAGCCGCTCAACCAGACGGCGCAACTGGTCATGCCTGATCTCGCCTATCACGACTACGAGGGCGTCGCGCTCGATCTGGACGAGCGGCCCCGGCTCCAGAAGGACCTCGGGAACAAGAATATCATGCTGCTGCGCAATCACGGCACGTTGACGGTCGGCAAGACCTGCGCGGAGGCTTTCACGCGCATGTATTTCCTGGAGCGCGCCTGCACGATGCAGGTGCGCACCCGCATCCTCTCCGGCCCCGGCGAGGACTACCCGACTGCGCCCGAGGTCATCGACAAGAACGCGGCGCTGGTGACGTCGGGCGGCCTGTCGGCGGCGGCCAATATGCTGGTGTGGCCGGCGCTGCTGCGTAAGCTCGACCGGCTCGATCCCGGCTTTCGCGCCTAAATCGGGCTTGCGCAGAGGCGAGCCTCCCGCATAACTGACGACGGTGAGGGGAACGGGATTCGACATGAAGACCATTGCGACGCTCGCAGCGCTCTGGCTCGCGGTCGCGCCCGCCCTCGGGGCTGAGACGCCCGGCCCCACGCCCTCGCCGGCCGCCACGCCTTCGCCCGCGCCCATCCCCGCGCCGACCCCGATGACCACCGAGGGCGCCACCGGCGCCGTCGTCGAACTCGCTACCCGCCCCTGCGCCTATATCGAGGCCAAGGCCAGCCGCGAGGAGGTTTATGGGGCCATCCTGGGCGCTTTCGCCAAAATCCGCGCCGAGATCGCCAAGGCGGGCCTGAAGGAACAGGGCCACCCGCTCGGGGTGTTCCTCACCGCCGACGACGACGGCTTCACCTTCCGCGCCATGATCCCGCTCGAAACCGCGCCCGACCCCAAGCTGGCGCTCGCCGACCCGGTCAAGCTCGGCCAAACGCCGATCGGCAAGGCGATGAAATTCGAACATCGCGGCGAATACGACGAGATTGATTCGACCTATGACGCCATCACCGCCTGGCTCGACGAGAAGGGCGTGGACGCGCAGGACGTGTTCGTCGAGGAATATCTCAACGAGACCAAAACCGGCGAAGATCCCAACCTTGAGGTCGACATTTACGTGCTCTTGAAATGAGACCTGCCGTCCTGTTCGACCTCGACGGCACGCTGACCGATTCGAGTGAGGGCATCTTCCGCTGCTTCCGCCACGCCTTCGCGCGCTATGAAGAGACAGGCGGCCCCGCCGTGACGTTACCGGGCGACGAAACGCTGCGCGACATCGTCGGCCCGCCGCTGCGCCAGAGTTTCGCCAGATATGGCGGCGCGGCGCACGTCGAGCGGCTGATCGGTTTCTATCGCGAACGCTACGAGACCGTGGGCGCGTTCGAAAATCGCATCTACGACGGCGTCGTCCCCGCGCTCGATCATCTCAAACGGGCAGACGTAAGGTTGTTCGTCGCCACGTCCAAGACCGAGGCGGACGCAGTGCGCATCCTGACCCATTTCGGCCTTGCGGCGCGTTTCGACTCCATCAACGGTGCCCGCGCCGACGGCTCGCGCGCCGCCAAGCGCGAGATCATCGGCGACACGCTCGCCGCCCATTCCGTTGCGCCGGAGACGGCGACCATGATCGGCGACCGCTCCTATGACATCGAGGGCGCGCGAGGGCTCAGCGTGCGCGCCATCGGGGCGCTGTGGGGCTACGGGACGGCCGAGGAGCTCAAAGACGCCGACGCGCTCGCTGCTTCCCCCCAGGAAGCGGCCGAGGCGGCGCTCAGGCGATGATGTCGGGCGTCGATTCGTCTTCCAGCGCGGTCATGCGGTCGCGCAGCGCCAGCTTGCGCTTTTTGAGGCGTTGAAGCTGCAGCCGGTCAGCGGCGCCGGCGTGGATCAGCGCCTCTATGGCCGCGTCGAGATCGCGATGCTCCTCGCGCAGGCGTTCGATCTGGTCGCGAATCGACCCCTTGTCGTCGTCGTTCAAGCCTACCCTATCCCGAATGGCGCGCACAAACACTCGCCCAACTATGGCGACAGAAAGCGGCCGGGCGCAAGGCGCCGCATCGCGAGTCCTGAATTTGCGACAAAACGTGATCGCGCGGATGACGATTTTTTCACGCCAACGTCACAACTCTCCTTGCGCGGCGACTCCAGTGTGTCACACTTCGGTCGTCCCGCAACTGAAAGGGAGCAGGCGAATGTCGTTGGAATCGCACCTCGTCGAACTCGTGCGTCGTCATCACGCGATTGAGCAGGCCATCATGGCTGAGGAGGCTCACCCATCGTCAGACCCGGTGAAGGTCCACGAACTCAAGCGTAAGAAACTCACATTGAAGGATGAGATCGAGCGTTTGAAGCGTTCCCCCAAGGGCGAAACCAGACATTGACGGGCTAAAGCCCGACTCGAGCCCGCCGCGAAGCCCCGCTTCGCGGCTTTTTTTTTGAGTCCGCAGGCCTTGCAACATTCCGAGCGTCGGCGTCCACGCCGTCGTTGTTGGGGTCGCCCGCTCGATCTTGAGCCAGGCCGTCGGCCTGGAGGCTGACGCTCCAAGGCGCCGGGGCGACCTTCGTCGCGAACCGACTTTCGAAACAACCGCTTAGACTCGCCTGTCGGGTCATCGAAGGCGTCCGCAAATCGTCATGCAAGGCGTGTACGGTTCCTGTTGAATTGTTATATAAATCCGAATTATGAAAATATCTCTACCAACATACTTGACACGTTATTTCATGATAGGCATACTTTACGCGGAGGAATCTTCCTTCGGATCGCAACTCGCGAGACTAAGATGAGAAAAGAGCGTCTTTTCGCAGGGTTAATTGTGAGCTATATTGCCGTTGGCGGCGGCGTCGCGCTCGCTGATACGGCGACGTTCGCCGCCGCGCCGACGACCAACTGCCCCAATTGCGTTGCAACGGACACGGCAGGGCTCGCCGTTTCGGCCCTTGGCCATCTTCTCCCGAATGGTTGGGACATTCAGACCAGCGTGAACGGGCTTTACATCGCCAACAACAACGGCGCCGTGTTCACGCTCCCCAACGCCACATTCCCAGGAAAGTCCTTCGACCTCACGGGTCTGAAGCTGTACGTGTTGGGACAGACGAGCACGACTGCGCCCGTCACCTTCACGCTCTACGCTTATCATTTCGGCAACCCGATCGCTGACATCGTGCAAGTTAGCGTGAATACGCGCGCCGTGCAAACATTGACCCTAACGGACCCTCGCCTGTTGGGAGTCAATACTCTGGTCGTTCGTTACGACCCTTTGCAGGTCCGGTATTTCTACGTCATCGGAATGACATACACGCCTCACTGATCGGACGCTGCGGAAGACTCCGACGCCCGGTCATCAGACGACGCGACGGAGCCCTCTCGCGGTCGCCGTGAAGCCGAAGCGCACATGCCGACCTCCGCCGTGAGCGGAACCACGCCGACGAACTGCGGCTGACAGAACGGGTGTTAGAGAAGGCCCGCGCGGCGCTGCCCCGTGCTGGCCTTTTTCAGACCGCCCGCGTCCATTCTGCGGCCACGTCGGGGTCGGGATCGTCGCGCCGCCAAACGGCGGCCTGATCCGGCGCCAGTTTTTGAAAAGCCCAGACCGCCGCGCCGCGCACCAGCGGGGCCGCCGCCTCCAGATGCGGGCGAACGGCGGCGAGCAAAGCGGCGTCGCCGGAATTGCCGATCGCAACCAGGACATTGCGCAGGAAGCGTGCATGCCCGATCCGCTTGATCGGCCCGCCCGCGAATCGGGCGCGAAAGCCCGCGTCGTCGAGCGCGGCGAGTTCCGCGAGCGGCGGGTCGCGCCAATCGGGCGCAGTCAGCTTCGTCTCGCGCCCGGTGTGCGCGAATTTGTTCCAGGGGCAGACAGCGAGGCAGTCGTCGCAGCCATAGATGCGGTTGCCGATTCCTGCCCGCAGTTCGACCGGGATCGGTCCCTTGTGCTCAATGGTGAGATAGGAAATGCAGCGCCGCGCGTCGAGTTGATAGGGCGCAGGGAAAGCCTGCGTAGGGCAAGCGTCGAGACAGGCGCGGCAGGAGCCACAGTGATCGCGCTCGGGGGGATCGGCGGGCAACGCAATGTCGGTGAACAAGGCGCCCAGAAACAGCCAGGAGCCGAATTCCCGGCTGACAAGATTGGTGTGTTTGCCCTGCCAGCCGAGCCCCGCCTGCTGCGCCAGCGGCTTCTCCATGACGGGCGCGGTGTCGACGAACACTTTCACTTCGACGCCGTGTGCGGCGATCCAGCCGCCAAGTTGCTTCATGCGGCCCTTCAGAACGTCGTGATAATCGCGTGCGCGGGCATAGACCGAGACGGCGCCGACCTGTGAGTTTCGCGTCGCGGCGAGCGCATCGCCGGCGGGCGTATAATTGACGCCAACCATCACGCAGGATCGCACCAGCGGCCACAGCGCGCTCGGGCGCATGCGGCGCGCGGCGGTGTTAGCCATCCAGTCCATGTCGCCGTGGCGCCCGTCGGCAAGCCAGTCGGCCAGACGCTCGCCGACCTCGGGCGAACCGGAGGCCGACGCAATGCGGCAGACGTCAAAACCCAGGGCCGATGCTCTGGCTTTGAGATCGGCGGCGAGGCGTTGAGGCGTCATGAACGAACCGCGCCATGCGGCGCGGTTCGCGTCAAGGGGCGCGCTCAGCTATCGGAATAATCGCCGCCGCCGCCGCCGCTGTCGGAATTGTCCTGCGCATAATCCTGATCCTGGTCCTGATCCTGCAACACGTCCTGTGCGCGCTGACCGGCCGGATCGGTCTCGTAGTAATTGTTGATGACCTCGCGTTCACCGCCGCCGAACAGGCCGCCTCCGCCGTGGCCGCCGAACAGCCCACCGATGGCGTTGCCGAGCAGCACCCCGCCCGCGACGCCCGTCGCCGTCTGCAACGCGCCCGACAGGAAACCGCCGCCCTGCGCCGGCGCCGCGCCCCACGGACCGCCCTGCTGCGGCGCCGGGGCATAGGCCGGGGCCTGGGGCGCATAGGCCGGGCGCTGTGGTGGCGGCGCGTAGGCGGGCGGCGGCGGAGGCGCTGACGCGCCGCCTCCGAAAATGCTGCGCCCTATATTGCCGAGGAAGCTGCCCTGATCGCCGCCCGACTTTACCTGCGCCTCCAATTCCTGAATGTGCTTGGTCGCGTTCTCCAGCGCTTGCTGCTGGACCAACACGGTCTGGGCGAGCACGTAGGCCGCCGCAGGACTGGTGCGCGTCGCGTCGGCGATATAGCGCTCGGCCTCGGCGTCCCTGGGGCCGTTGGAGGCCGTGCGCACGCGCTCGAACAGGCCGTCAAGCATCTGCCGTTCTTCGGGGGTCATAATGGTCTCCCTCTGGGGCTTAGCGCCCGCGCTCATATAGGTACGGAATCGTTCCCGCCATATGGCTTACAAATTACAACATCGCCATGTCGGCGCCGGTTCCCTTTACTCAGCCGCGCGTTTCGCGTAGGCGGGCGGCATCTTGGCGGGGATCGAATGGCGAATGTCGTTGTAGTCGGCGCCCAGTGGGGCGACGAGGGAAAAGGCAAGATCGTCGATTGGCTTTCCTTGTCGGCGGACGTGATCGTTCGCTTCCAGGGCGGCCATAACGCTGGCCATACCCTCGTCATCGGCGACAAGGTTTTCAAGCTGGCGCTGCTGCCCTCAGGGATCGTGCGCGGCGGCAAGCTCTCCGTTATCGGCAATGGCGTGGTGCTCGACCCCTACCATCTCGACCGCGAGATCGAGGCGATCCGCGCGCAGGGCGTTGTGGTGAGCCCAGACAATCTCAAGATCGCCGAGAACGTGCCGCTGATCCTGTCGTTCTACCGCGATCTCGACGCGCATCGCGAAGGGTCTCACGGCATCGGCACGACCAAGCGCGGCATCGGCCCAGCCTACGAAGACAAGGTCGGCCGCCGCGCCATTCGCCTGATGGACCTTTCCGATCCCGACTCGCTCGACGAAAAGATCGCCCGCCTGCTCGCCCATCACGTGCCGCTGGCGCGCGGCCTCGGCCTCACCCCGCCCGACGCCGCCGCGTTGCGCAAGGAATTGCTCGACATCGCGCCCAAGGTGCTGCCCTACATGGCGCCGACCTTCGAACTGCTGGATCGTGAACGCCGCGCCGGCAAGCGCATCTTGTTCGAGGGCGCGCAAGGCGCCCTGCTCGACGTCGATCACGGCACCTACCCTTACGTCACCTCGTCCAACACCGTCGCCGCCAACGCCGCCACCGGCTCGGGGCTCGGCCCGCGCGCCATCGGCTATGTGCTGGGCATCGCCAAAGCCTACACGACGCGCGTCGGCGGCGGGCCGTTCCCGACGGAATTGCACGACGAGATCGGCGCGCGCATCGGCAAAATCGGCAACGAATTCGGCACCAACACCGGCCGTCCGCGCCGCTGTGGCTGGTTCGACGCCGCGCTGGCCCGCCAGACCGTGCGCACGTCGGGAATCGACGGCGTCGCCTTAACAAAGCTCGACGTGCTCGACGGCTTCGACGAGATCAAGATTTGCACGCATTATCATCTGGATGGCGCGCGCATCGACTACATGCCGGCGAACCCGGCGGCGCAGGCGCGGCTCAAGCCCGTCTACGAGACGATGCCGGGATGGCGCGACAAGACCGGCGGGGCGCGGTCGTGGGGCGAACTGCCGGCGCAGGCGATCAAGTATGTGCGGCGCGTTGAGGAATTGATCGGGGCGCCTGTTGCGCTACTATCGACCAGTCCGCAACGTGACGACACGATTCTGGTCCACGATCCTTTCCAGGATTGAGCGGGGGGCCGGATGGGTGGCGTCCGGTCGGGAAGTGTGAATGGCCGATTACTATTCGTTGCTGGCGCGCGCGGTCGCGAACCTGCCGAAAACGAGCCCGCCTTCGACGCGGCGCGCGATTTATGAGCGCGCGCGCAAGGCGCTGACCAACCAACTGCGTTCGCTCAAGCCCCAGTTGCCTGAGAGCGACATCGCCCGCGAGGAGCGCGCGCTCGACGAGGCCGTGGCGCGGCTGGAAGCGGAATTCGAGCCCGCCAACGCCGACGTCTCCGGGTTTCCGGCCGCCGAGGCCGCCCC
>Ga0209698_10002862_pt1 | contig 19254 bp, 15 predicted proteins | sample LitLauG_LLR_2012_FD_187203 | JGI IMG/M metagenome (GOLD analysis project Ga0209698, IMG submission 187203) | Freshwater sediment microbial communities from Pennsylvania, USA - Little Laurel Run_MetaG_LLR_2012 (SPAdes) (version 2) | ecosystem: Environmental > Aquatic > Freshwater > Creek >...
TCCTGAGAATCTCCCCTTGCCCTTTGTTTAACTGGAAGATCGCTCCGTGAACTCCGCCGTTCGCATCAACATACTCGAGGGCGAGAGTGTCGTACTTTTTGTGGGCAAATAGACTAACCACTCGTCCCCCACCGAACGGTGTGGCGGCCTTACCCAAGGTCATGGGCGCCCCGCCGACTTGCTTGCTTTGTTCCCCGAGAAAAACATCCTGGACAGAAGCGATACTGACTTCCACCGCCGGCTTCCCGCCCTTCTGAAACTGCAAAGCGCCACCTTGAATCGACAGCGTGCCGCCAGCATTGTTCGCAGCTCCTTCGAAACCCATGAGATGGGTTACGCGGGCGCTGAACGGCGCGGTTGCATTCGTTGGCTCGCTGGCGTTCTGGGCATGCGCCCCTACAGCGCACCCGATGAGAAGAATCAGAAATGCCCAAACCCGATGCGGCATCAGCGTGTGATCATGCGTCGTGTACTCAAACGGAATAACCCTGCGATTCATGTGTGCTCTCCAATCCCAGCCCATCCGGAATTCGTCCACCGTCGGCTAGGCTCTGCCAAATTCTTACCGAATAACCTCAAGCATTCGAAGGGCCAGACTCTTTCCGCTCCAGGCGAAGTCATCTGGAAGGCTTCGTGTCTGGGGCCGGTCTCCGGCTCACGATGGGCACCTCCAGCGATTGGCCCAATATGTCGTTGTAGGTAATTGTGTTCTTGCCGACCAGGACAAGAAGTTCGCGCCCAGTAGCGTACCGAACTGTGTTCATGCCGAGCGGCGGCGTGTACAGCACCTGATAGATTGTGTCCGCCACTTTGACCGAAACGTCGTAGCTGACGACACCGGAACCGGCATCCGCTGCTGCCTGATGAGGTTTCACATCAGTGATTGTGCCCACCTGATACTTCTTTGCGGACTGACCCACGGCGGAAACTGCCGCCAGACAAATACAGATCGCGCACAGTAGCTTGAACATGGATCGCTCCTCGCATCTAGCAATGTTGGACAAGCAGGGCGGCCTTGTGTCAGTCTGCCTGCTTGGTGTCCAGGACTTGGTTCCAGGTAACTGAATAAACGGCGCGGCCCCGCTCACAACTGACGGTGCAAACGCGATGCCAGATCCCCGAAGTGAATTAGGGAAGTGAATCGGGACTTGCTAAGCACGTAGATTTTCAACGCCTTTACGCCTGAAGGCTCATCGCCGGGGCCCACGGGTTCTGCCGCACACCCGCGTGACAGTCCGTCAGTTGCCAGAAGCTTGCCAAACGTTTCTGACACGCGATACGCGGGGACTACGCATTCGCGTGTTAGGCATTGGCATTGCGCTTGCAAGATCGTGCACCGTGCGAGGCGGCAGCCGGTAAAGGTGGCCCAGACGAACTCCGTAAGCCAACCAGCACGGAGCGCTGAGAGCGACAGATACTCGTGGCAAGTTAACCGTCGTACGCGGTCCTTGGCTGCGCCTCGCGTCTTCACAACTCGGAGAACTTTTTGAGGAAAAGCCTGTAGTGAGATTAGGGAGGGAAACAATGAGGCACATCGAGACGATGCCGGGCGAACCGAACGCGAGCATGATTTCTTCGATCATCAATCTGGTTTGCCCACAATGTGGCGGACACATGATGGACTTCGAATGCTTTGGCAGGTGCGGCAGAAACTGGCTCTCGGAATGGGAATGGGCGGTCAACACCACGAGAAGGCCCGATAGGGCAAGAGTCAAGGGTGCGGCGTCGTCCCGTTGAGTCACTCCTTTGTGAGCGCTGTATGAACCCAATCCCTTCCCTGGTTTTGTCGGAAAACAAGCTCAAGATGCGACGTCGAATTCGGCTGGCGAAGGCCAATTCGCTCAAAAAGCGTCCGAGTTGCGGGATCTTGCGGATGGCGAATGGGCGCGGTTCTTGTTTGCTAAAGCGGGCAACATTCTGGACGCCGGCGTTCACCTTGAGCCGCGCCAGGAGCATAGAATGACTGCCATTCTCAGTGTGGGAAAACTTTAGCCCGATGGCCGGCACACGTCATCCTATTTTGCTTCGGCAGATGGAGTCGATGAGGGCAGCTCTACAACGACGGCCGTGTCTGGCCCCGCAGCCCCACGTGCGCGCTTGGCCCGCGTTGCCTCCTGTGCCACGTCGCGCTCCAGAGCGTCGTGCAAGGCGCTGAGCACCTGATATTGCATCATTGCGATCTGGTATCTCTCTTCGATCAGATACTCCGCCTGTTCGCGAGTAACTTGATTCGCTTCCTGCGCTCGAGAGATATTCACGAAGTCGGCAGACATTCCCTGAGCGATCAGGGCCATGCCCTGTTCGTATTCCTTCAGGACATCGGTCGGCCCAAGCGGGAGTTCTGGGTTGGATGCCATCAGCTCAGCAAGTTGCCCGTTATCAGGGGTCTTGGCGCCGGCAAGAGCGTTTTCCAGCGGAGGCGGCTCCACATCTGCTCCCTTTCGCGCCATTTGGGTTGAGGCGGTATCTGCCATCACCGCAAGTGACAACAGGGCGCCAACCAGCGATCGCATTTTCATTTTGCTCCTTTTGCACCGCAGGCGGTCAGGTCGCGGCAGTCGTAATGGCCATCTCGGTTTTTTTTCAGAGTCCTAACCTTATGCTAAGCGGAGTTGAATCTCTTCCTAGAATAGCGCTAGCGAGAAATGCCAAGTCTGGATCGTCGCAACGCTGTGCCCGAACCAGTTCCAGGCGGGCGTCTTCGGAAGCGTATTGCGCCCACATCACCCCGCACAAGAAAACATAGTCTGCCCTCATTGCCTCTCCTCACCTGGCGTCAACTTGCGCCCCAAACACCTAGCCCGCGAAACGACCTTTCTCTGGCATGACCGGTTCTAGTGGATTTTCGGCAAAACGTCGCGCCCGCTTTCCTTCATGGCCTAGACCAGATGATCGACCGGATGATCGATCTCACGAAGCATCACAGCCCGTTACGAAATTCATCGCCGCTCGCTTGGAGAAGGAGCATTCGCAACTCCAATTCGGCTCCTGCCCGTGACCAACTGTTGCTGCTTTCGATAGAGCGACTTGGAGGTCTAAAGCGGAATGGCACAGCATCGCTGTTCGGGTCAGTTACGAAACATCGCCAAGCACTTGACGGATGGCAGATGGCTTTGTGCCATCAAAAAGACGTTTACGCGGTGTTCATCGACCTGACACGGAGCTTGCTGTGTCGAGGTAGGGCGAGTGGCTGCCAGTTTGTCTCACGACGAAGCGTGCTGATCCTGCCAAGGAGAGGTCACGATGAAGTCTTATCTAAATCGTGGAGTGCTAACGAGTTTGCTTTGGCACGCGACAAACTGCTCGCCCATGCCATCCATCGGCCGTGGTCAATCGGCGTTCCAGGGTGAGCATTTGCTCGCAGCCACTTAGCAATCTGGTCCAGGCCCTCTGTGTGGTTGGGCCGACAGTTGCTTCGAGTAAACCTGCGCAGGTCATTGGGAGACCATGCTTAGGATCACTATCGTCGACAGTCTGACCGAACAACGGCTGGTGCTCTACGGCAAACTCGCGGGCCCGTGGATCGGGGAGTTGCAAAGAGTCTGGGAGAATCTGCGCCAGCAACTTGGCAACCGGCGCTCTGTAATCGATCTCAATGAGGTGACGCTAATCGATGACAGTGCTGATCAGCTACTGGCGACTATGTTGGAACAAGGGGCAGAACTCGCCGCCCGCGGCACGGCAAATCGCTGGCTGATTCAAGCTTTAAAAGCAGGACAGAACCAGCCCGCCGTAAGAACGCTGCGCCCACACGCAGCAGTCTTCTCCCACAGCGTCGACACCGAGTCCAACGAGGTGACGCCTGGGCCGAAGCGCGGTTGTCGTATCGACCGATGTTGCCTACGGGATCCTGAGAATGCTCCAAATTCTGGTCGAAGATGTGTGCGTTGTACAGCCTTTTCGTGACCTGGCAGCGGCAACCCTCTGGCTAAACGGCAGAACCCAGTAAGATTCGCGATTTTCAATCGGCAGCCGTTTCGGCCAGGCTGGATGGCGCTTCCTGAACGGGCTCCGCGCTTTGATAGTCTCGCTCTGGCCCAGAACACAGACGCCAGATCACTCCCATGGACGCCATGAGCGGTATGGCGAGGTAGATGCCAACGATTCCTCCGATCTCGCCACCGACGAACACCGCGAAAATCGCTGCCAGAGGGTGGATCTCCAGCTGACGTCCCATGATCCGCGGTGAAGTGAAATAGTCTTGAACTACTCTCCAAATCGCCAGCAACGCAGCCATCCAGATCCAGTGCGAGTGACTGACAATACCAACGCCCGTAATCGCGGCGAACGTGCTCAGCCAGCCAACCGCCGGGATGAACTCCAACAATCCCCCCAACACAGCAAGTGCGATGGCGTGAGGAAATCGCAGAAGGAGCAGGGCCGCGGCATAGAACACGAAAGAAAGGCCACAGAGAAGTACCTGGGCCCTTATGTATCGGGTGAGCATGATGTGGAGCTCGTTGGCTACGGCACGAATTCCCGGACGCCGGTCCCGGGGAAAGAACATCTGGATCAGCACATCGGCGATATGGCGGCCATCGCGCAAGAAGAAAATTGCCAGCACAGGAATGAGAAGGAGCCACCCCAGCACTTGCGCAGCATTGGAAAGGTAATGATCCACACCTCGTACCAGTCCCTGAATATCCACTCTGTGTCTTGCCAGAAAGGCTCTGAGGCGAAATTCCTGTTCGTCGCTCCAACCGTATTTTCCCCCCAGTTCGGCCGCGATGTCGCCGGTCGAGAGGCCATCCAGCAGGACGGGCACTTCATCCACCAATTTCACGGTTTTTCTGGCAAGGCCTGGCGCAACTGCATAGCCCAGCCCTGCGATCAGAATTACGAAGGCGAGATAGACCTCCACCACTGCCGGTCCTCTCAAATTTCTGAAAAACAAGGAATGCCGCTGCAGAAACTTGACTACCGGATCAATCAGATAGGCAAAGAATACGGCAAGCACGAAGATCAGAATGATGCGCCGGGCGCTATATACGGCTGCGCACACCACGGCAAAGAACAGTATGGTCAGCAGGATGTCCGCGGTGCGGCGCTCAGGGAATGCCATTGGTGGTTGTCCGTATCCGAGAAATTGCGAGATCCTTCCCCGCACCCTCAGCTGCACACTTTAGCCAAGCGCGCAAGGAGCGTGTTTGCAATCAAACTGAATTTCGGATTCCTGCACGTCATCGGCGTCCGCGCAATAGTCACTGCAGTATTTCTCCTTGGTTCCCACTATGCATTCGCACCTCGAGTAGGCGCACTTACCCTGACCTTGGGTATTCATGCTTCCAGTCCTCCTGAACCCAGCAGTCCTCATGCAAGTCACAAGCCACTCTCCGAAGGGACCCCCATCAGCAATCGGTTGCGGGCTAATTCCTTTGTGGTCGGGCTCAGGCCTACAGGCGGAAAGCCCCTGAGGGCGAACCTCGTCCCAATCTCACTCTTCCTTCCAGCTGTCCGTGACACTCGAACTAGGACCACTTCGAGAATTGTCGCGTTTGCCTTTGGACGAAGAGTTTGTCAAAAGACGAAGAAGCCAAACGATGCGAAATGGAGAAAAACACTTTCAATCCGCTAATTTGGCCTTGGTATCGGGAGTGCAGTATGCCTGTGCGAACCGGAGCGCCATTGCGCACTCCCACACTTCGGCACCTAGCCGCATTTCGAGAGGAGGTAGACCGTGGCTCCAGAAGCAGCGAATGCCACCGTAACCGAACCCGGGAAGCCCACCCTTGCTCCTGTTCGAGCAGCAGAGCCTGAGCACGTTCCCGCGCCACACGGCCCGATATGGCAAAGATATGGAACCCCAGCGCTGGTGCTGCTGCTGGCTGCAGCCGTCGTATTCACGATCACTCGGAACTGGAATTCCTGGGAGGGTGGACGGATCGAACAAGTGACAGACGACGCTTACGTTCGGGGCGATCTTACGCCACTGAGTACCAAGGTTGCCGGCATCGTTCGCGATGTAAAGGTCTCTGACTTCCAAAGCGTGCGCCATGGCGACCTTCTGGTTCAGCTCGACGATGACGATTACCGGGCACAGGAAGCCCAGGCGAGGGCGGCGGTGGCAGCCGCAAACGCGGCCATCGAAAACAACCGGCGCCAGAAACAATTGCAGCAAGCCAAAATCGACCGGTCGCTCGCCGGGGTGTCGCAGGCGCAGGCCGAAATCTCCGCGGCGCAGGCGGGAATCGCGGCCGCTCAAGCCGACCTGGACCGTACCCTCCCCGAACGCCGCCGGCAAGAGGCTCTGATGGAGTCGAATTCCACAACGCGTCAAAAGGTGGAACAAGCGGTGGCCGACGAAGAACGCTCGCGCGCCCAACTGGCCAGCCGTCAGGCTTCACTTGAGCAGGCCAAGGCAATGCTCTCCAGCAGTCAATCGGCGGTCGATGCCGAGCGACGCGGGCTCGACGTTCTGAATTCGCAGGAACTCCAACTCATCGCCGACTTGCACGCTAAAGAAGCCGCTCTCACGGTCACGCAAGTAAACCTCGGCTACACGACGATTGAGGCGCCCGCTGACGGCACCGTGGGCGAGAGGCAGGTTCGACCCGGGCAACTCGTGTCTCCTGGAACCCAAGTGATTCCGTTCGTCAGCAGGGTTAAGTGGGTCCAGGCGAATTACCGCGAGACGCAACTCACCAACGTGAAAGTCGGCGACCCGGCGGAGATCCGCGTCGATACGTACCCTGGAGAGGTCATCCATGGCAAAGTCATCGAGATTGCTCCCGCCAGCGGATCGCAGTTTGCCCTGCTGCCGCCCGACAACGCGACCGGCAATTTCACCAAGGTCGTGCAGCGTGTTCCGGTAAAAATCGCGCTGGATGATGCAAGCTGGGCAGCGAAACTGCGACCAGGTCTATCTGTAATTGCCACTGTCCGCACGAGACGATAACCGGGTACATCATGGCTGCTACGGCGATTACAACTCGTCCACTCACTCCGCTGGAGTTTGCGCAATCTACGGCTAAGGCAATCCCCTCGGAAATCTCGACCCGATCTCTGTTGGGGATCATCGGGGTCCTGATCGGCGCCGGCCTCGTCACGCTTACCGGTCGCATGCTCACGATGGGGCTTGCGGATCTGAAGGGCCACGTCGGCATCAGTTATGACCAGGGCGCGTGGCTCGACAGTGCCTATAACGCCTCCCTCATGTTCATCGGGCCGTTTAGTGTCTATCTCGGAGGTTTGCTCGGGCCACGGCGCGTCCTTCTATTTGCGGCTGGTGTACTTACCGTGACCTGCCTCTACCTGCCGCTTATACATAATTACAGTCTGCTGGTGGTGGCCTTGATTGTCGCCGGGCTGACATCGGGCACCTTCTATCCGCTCACCCTGACTACTGCGCTTCGCACGAGTCCCCTGCGTTACCTGCCGATCACGATGGCGTTCTATGCAGCGTCTATCGATGGATCAGTCAATATAGCGCCCTCACTCTATGGCTGGTATCGCGACCATCTTTCGTGGCATTGGATGTTCTGGAATTCGGCGCTGATTGCGCCGGTGATGATGATCTGTATCTATTTCGGCATACCTGCGGCCCCGCCCCGAAAAAAGGATGGCACGGCGCCCAGCTTCGTCGGTTTCCTGTATCTTAGCGCCGGGTTGGCCCTGATGTTTGCCGCCCTCCAGCAAGGTGAGAGGCTCGACTGGTGGCGCTCCGGAGTATTCAACGCTTTGTTTTGGTCCGGCGCGTTCTTCACACTGTGCGCGCTCATACGGCGACTATGCGGCCCGAACGCCCTGGTGGCGCTCCCGTATCTCTGGCGGTGGAACACGGTCCTGCTGGGATCCCTGCTCTTCTGGTTTCGGTTTACTCTCGTCGGAACGATCATCCTGATTCCGCAGTCGCTGGCCATTCACGGCTTCGAAGCCGACCAGATCGGGCCGGCTGTGATCTGGAGCGCTGCTCCTCTGTTGTTGATTACGTTTACGGCTGGGCTCCTGATGCTTCGCAACCTGGACCCTCGTCTGTTGCTGGCTACCGGCCTGACCTGCACAGCCTTTGCGGTCTACTTGAACGCCCAGTACACGACGGCCTGGTCGGCAGCGAACTACTATCGCACCGAACTTCTCATGGGCGTCGGGCAATCGGTTTCTCTCATCGGGCTGGTGGGTTGCATCATCCTGCAGGGAGTCTTCTCGGGGGGATTGATGAAACCTCAGTGGATCCTGACATTTTCCGCGATGTTTCATACGATCCGCTTATTTGGTGGAACTGCTGGGGCCATCTACATGGGTCACTTTGTCGCCGTGCGCGAGAAGCTGCACTCAAATCTTTTGGGGCTGCACGTGACCCAGGGAAGCTGGATCACAGACGCTAATCTTCACGCCCTGGCTGCGGGCGTTTACGCCAAATCATCTGGCGCGGCGGCGGCGGCCGCCCGTGCTGCCGACCTGATCGCAGCCCGCCTGCGTCTTCAGGCGTACGCGTTGAGCCTGATTGACGGGTTCCTTCTGGTGGCATGGGCTTGCTTTGTGGGACTCCTTTTGACCGCATTACTGCGCAAGTCACCCCTGAACTATGGCGACCTCAGTGCCGTTCAGCAAGAACTGTCCGCGCGCCCGGAGACAAGATCATGAGCACTCGCGTTTGGCGTTTGATTATTCGCGCGTCTGGCTGCGTGCATCCCCGGACGGAGGTTGAACGATTGTGCCCTGCATATTGCTGGAGGAACATTCCATGAAGAAGCGAAACTACGCGATTGGCCGCTGGACCGTGGTGATGGTCTGCATGTGTGCCATGGCGTCTGGTGCGATGGCGCAGCAACGCCGCCTGACGATCCAGGAGGCGATCGACCTCGCGCTGCGCGCAAACCATAGCCTGAGAGCCGCATCCTACCAAGTCTCGGCGGAGGAAGAGAAACGACGCATCGCCAAGTCCAACTATTTTCCCTCGATCACGAACGAGTCCAATATCCTGCACATCACCGATCTGCAGCGCGTCGAGGTGCCGGCAGGAGCCTTTGGTTCAGGCATTCCGGTGTCGAATACGTTTCTGAGCCAAGGAACGCAGACGTTTGAATCCAGCGGCACCATGATTGCCCAGCCGATTACACAGCTCATTAAGATCCACCAGCAAAACAAAATCGCCGTCGCCGACGTTAACCTCTCCCAAGCCTCACTCAAGAAAGCATCGACCGATGTAGTCTTCCGCGTACATGAACTGTACTATCGCGTCCTCACAAGCCAACTGCAGAAAGACGCAGCCGAGCTGCAGATTACGTCCGGAAGCGAGAATCTCAACGAAAACAACGAGCAGGTCAAAAAAGGCAGTCTTCTTGAAGTCGCGCGCATTGAGAGCCGCGCGAGCCTGCTCGAAGCCCAGCAGGCACTGCTCACCACCGATATGCAGATCGCCGACCTCACCATCCAGTTGAACGATGTACTCGGACTGCCGCTGAACACCAAGCTTGTCCTCGATCCGAATGTCGACGCCTCACTCGATCTTCCGCCCCGCGAGGAGTCGCTGAAAACAGCCCTTACCGACAACCCCGAAATCAAGGAAGCTGTACAGACGCTTGCCAAGGCCCAGGCGGCACGCTCTGCGGCGAAGGCGGAATACATACCCGATGTCACTGCCTTTGCCCGCCACAGCTATCAAAACGGAGTGCCGCTTCTGGATCGGAATTTCGGCACCTTCGGCATCCGTTTGAATTATGACGTCTTCGATGCCGGCAAACGCAGGGCACTCATTCGAGAACGGCGGGATGAAGTGTCCGAGGCCGAAGAGAACCTTCACCGCGTTAGAGACGAAATCGAGGTTCGCATCAACATGATTTATAACCGCCTCGAAGTCGCGCGCGCCATGGTGGAAGTCAGGAAAGAATACCTGGCGGCGCGTCAGGAAAACGCCCGCCTTTCCGAAGACCAGTTTAAGCAAGGCATCACGTTGGCGTCCCAGCGTGACGCATCGCGGGCCCAGGCCATGAAGGCCCGAGCCGGATTACTGGATGCAAGCCTCGCTTACCTGTTGGCGCGAGATGATCTGAACAGGGCTTTGGGAGGTACGACTCCCTAGCGGTCTATTGAGCAAGTCGCCCCAGGTGGAAAAAACACCCGATGCAACTTTCGAGTGGGGGCGGTCACTCGACCTCTAAGGCTCAAGCCTTGGATCGCGACGATACTTGCGCAAGAAATCCCTTCCAATTAAGAGGAACCTGGAATTGCTTTCGATACTCAAATAAAACATCAAGCGGGGGTTGCTATGAGGAATCCTGTTTATCGGCCTCAGTGGACGATTGTTCTGTGGATGATCGTTCTAACGAGCGTAGTCGTTGCCGGAATGTCTGTTGCGAGCGGCGAGGCCTTCCCTGCGTTCTTCGCGCGGCTGCACCCTGCTCTTGCAGGCCAGACGTTGTCTGCCTCTGCTGTTCCCGCGCTCCACGGTATTGTGGATTCAGGTCGTAATGGCGATCTTCGCTGGCCCGACTTTACTACCTACAAAACTGAGGTCGCCAAACTTTACGAGACGAACGGTTATTCTTTGCTTTGGGTTCAGAACGGCCGCGTCCGTCCCCAGGGGCTGGCCGTGATCGAGCTCTTACAAAATGCCAATGCTAAAGGACTCGACCCGGAAGATTACGACGGCTCGCGATGGCAGGGCCGCCTCCTCAAGCTGGGGCAGAAGCCGTCTGAACAAGACTTGGCCTCGTTCGATACCGGGCTTACGGTCTCGGCGATGCGCTACATCCGTGCCATCCACTGTGGCCGCGTAAATCCCAAGGAATTCAACTTTGAGCTTGATACGGAGGGGAAACAACTCCCGTTGGCGGAATTCATTCAGACCCAGGTCGTGAATGCAGGCGATCCAGCCTCCGAAATCCAGAAGCTGGAACCGCCCTTCTTGGGCTACCGGAAGCTGCTCGCGCTCTTGCCGGTTTATGAAGGATACGCAAATCAAGCTGACGGAGAGAAGCTACCACCGGTCACGAAGACTGTGCGGCCCGGCCAAACCTACGCTGGCGTGGTCCGGTTGGGGCGGTTCCTTCAAATCATCGGCGACATTCCAGCAGGCGCACAACTGAATCCGAATGCAACCATCTATGACGGCGCGCTCGTCGCGGGCGTGAAGCATTACCAGGACAGACATGGGGAGACTCCCAGCGGCAACCTTGACGCGCGCACGATCAATGAACTCAATACGCCTCCGGCGGCCCGCATTCGCCAGATCAAGTTGACGCTCGAACGGTGGCGCTGGCTTCCGCATTCCTTCTCGCAGCCGCCCGTGGTGGTGAATCTTCCCGAGTATCGTGTACGCGCGATGAACCCGGATGGCACCGTCGCCTTCTACAAGAACGTCATCATTGGAAAAGCTTACGGCCACAAGTCTCCGGTCTTTGAGAAAGAGATCCAGTACGTGGTCTTCCGGCCCTACTGGGAAGTGACTCCCAGCATTCAGCGAAACGAAATCGTGCCCCACATCCAGAAGGACCCGAACTACATCGTCAAGCATAATTTTGAGGTCGTCACGCCCCAAGGCGAGGTCGTAAGCGACAATCAAGTGAGCCCGGAGGTTTTAGAAGGCATAAAGTCGCTTCACCTGATGGTGCGACAAAAACCCGGCGATACGAATTCTCTGGGCCTGGTGAAGATCATCTTCCCCAATCCGGACAACGTGTACCTGCATGGCACGGATGCTCCGGGCCTGTTCTCGCAGGACGTCCGCGATTTCAGCCACGGATGCATTCGGGTAGAGAAGCCGGAGGACCTCGTTGCTTGGGTGTTGCGAAACAATCCTGGCTGGGATTTGGAGCGGGTGAAGGCCATGATGAACGGCGAGAAAAACAATCTTCAGGTGAACCTCGTCACGCGGATTCCGGTTCTGATTGTCTACGGCACGGCTACGGTGAACGAGGAAAATCAGATTCGATTCTTCGACGACATCTATGGTTATGACGCAGAACTCGAGAAAGCGCTGGCCGCCGGTTATCCCGATGCCTGGTAGGCGCCTTAAACCAGGAGTCCAGCAAACCGCATCCAACATAGAATGGTCTTAATGCGGCAAATGCATTTTGAAAGGGAGTGAAGCAACATCGTTGTCATCGCCGAAACAAAAAGAGCAAATCCGGCCTCCGGCGTTTGTCACTCCAAACTTTCAGGCGCGTTGTTTCTGGACGAATCTGATCTGGCGAACTCTCGCGTGGAGGTCTCCATCGAAGCTGCCTCCATTCACACCCGCGATGACCAGCGCGATGCCCACCTCAAGAGCGCTGATTTTTTTGATGTGGAGAAGTTTTCGACCCTGAGTTTCAAGTCCAAAGGCATCAGTATCGCCAGGGACGGAGAGTGGTCGGTCGAAGGCGAGCTGACCATCCGTGGCGTTACCCGCAAGGTCCATTTTTGCCGTTGAAGGGCCAACGCCGCCTACGAAGGGTCCCTGGGGCAACACCCGAGTTGCAATCTCTGCGGTAACGAAGATTAACCGCAAGGACTTCGGCTTGACCTGGAGCGCTGCCCTCGAGACCGGCGGCATTCTCGTTGGTGACGAGGTCCATCACTCTCGATGTCGAATTCGCGAAGGCCTAAACACCCGCATCCTTTGGTCAGCTACAAATGAAGTTGCAGTTTGTGAACTGTGGTGTGTTTCAGACTGGGGCTCTCCGAGCAACGAGGAAGAGCCCCGCGGTATGAACACAGAGAGTCGGGTCAGGTGGTCACAGCTATCCGTGCACACAGACCGAAACAACACAGCACTGCACACGGCGGAGATTGGGTACTGGGTCAGTTTCAATCCAAACTGACCCACTACCGGAGATTGCGGTCGCAAGCCAAAGGGCTGCTGAGTCGAGTAATGTATGACGATTGCGCCAGATTGCCTTGAATCAAGCGTAAAGGAGTGTCATGTCATAAGTCGTGTCACGAAATGACACAGTGACATCAGGCGCCTCGAATGGGTTTGTGCAAGCGGCAAGCAACAAGATGTTCCCGTGTGCAGACTGACGGCCAGCAAATCTGATTTTCATTGCAATCGAATGTGATGGCGCATGAATTGCTCAGGTACACGGTGACGACGCAAAGGAATAACCGTGAAGCTCGTGCGGAAATGTGGATGCGCCGATGCCCAGTATGCAGGCGACTACTCACGAAGTCTAAGCTCTGCGATCAGATTCCGTGCGAGTCCGGTTGGAAATGGTAGCTGCGATGACACAACTGATTGAGTTCTACGTACCCGAGAAGTTCCGCAGACAGGGCAGGCCACGGATTCCGCCCGAGCGGCGCGGAAAGATCATTCCGTTTCCGCACCGGAACCGAAGCCGGCATGACCTGAAGACGCTGCGCTTGTTGTATGCGTCCGGCCAATCCGATTGGCAAGCCGATCTGGGATTCTGCTCACTGCAGCCCGATACTGCATACCTTGACTGGTAGAAGCGATGATGGAGTGCGTTTCCCGCCTTGAGTTCCACTCTCCCAGCCCCGAGGCTTTGCCCGGCTTCCGCATTGCATCATCCGATACAATCTATCCGGCGTTGTCAACGGGCGCTTGATCGGCGACAGAATGAAGTTCGCCACATTGTGATTTGACTTTCCTTACGATTGAGGCGCGTTGTTATGAGCACGCAGGATGTGCCAACCGTATTCATTGTCGATGATGATAGAGATGTGCGGGAGTCTCTCCAGGAGCTGCTGGAGTCTGTCGGCTTGCATTCCAAGTCTTTCGGAACAGCACAGGAGTTCTTGTCGAGTCCGCGCAGTGATGACGATGGCCCCAGTTGCCTCATTCTTGACGTCAGACTACCCGGCATTAGCGGCTTGGACCTTCAGCACGAACTGAAAAGAGGGAAAGTAAGTATTCCAATCATCTTTCTCACGGCACATGCGGACGTTCCGATGTCGGTCAGGGCAATGAAGTCTGGCGCGGTTGAGTTTCTCACAAAGCCATTCAGGCACCAGGATTTGCTCGATGCGGTTCAGCGATCGCTCATTCGAGATCGCATCGTCCGCGAAAAGCAGCGAGACACTGCTGCACTGCGACAGCGATACAGCACCCTAAGCGTCCGGGAGCGCGAGGTGATGAGCCTCGTCGTTGCCGGGATGCTTAATAAGCAAATTGCGGCGGAACTCGGCGCCAGTGAAGCCACCGTCAAAATGCATCGGAGCCAGGTGATGAAAAAGATGCAGGCTCAATCCTTGCCTGAGCTCGTCAGAATGGCGGACAAGCTGAAGTCCATCCCATAGCCGACTTTGCCGAATCGATGTTTCCCTGGCCGCAATATCAATAGTAAGGGTCTAATCTCCTAAAGTCTGGTTCAGTCAGCCTAAAGTTTGATTGCTTCGAGTGAAGTACTGACGTTAAGCTGCCCACATGTCGGTGGACCGAACGTCCAAATTAATAGCGATCATTGATGACGACGAGGCCATGCAAGATTCACTGCGCGACCTGATGGAAGCGGCTGGACTGGTCGCACGGTGCTTTGGATCCGCGGAAGAATTCCTCGAATCCGATTTGCATACTCGGGCTGCGTGCCTAATTGTCGATATCCGTATGCCGAAGATGTCGGGTCTACAGTTGCAGGCCAAGCTGAAAGAAGAGGAATGCAATATTCCGATCATCTTCATCACGGCTCATGGGGATGCCAGGATGAGAATTCGAGCGATGAGAGAGGGTGCAGTCGAGTTCCTCGCAAAACCGTTCGATCATCACCTGTTGCTCAAAAGGGTGCGCGCTGCAGTTGACATGTGAGCAACCTCGTCTATTGCAGTCGCGTGGGGACCATTCAGCGGTGAGGTTTCTGTGGGAGATTGTGCGACAGCCATGAACCCTGTGCCGGATCAGGCCGAGCGTACGTTCGAGCGGATCATCGGCAACAGCGCCGCCCTAGAATCTGTTCTCGAGCAAGTGGAGCAGGTTGCGCCCACAGATTCGACTGTCCTCATCGAGGGCGAAACCGGTACAGGAAAAGAGCTCATCGCGCATGCCATTCACAACGCGAGTCAGCGTTGCGGGCGTGCTTTCATCAAGCTCAATTGCGCGGCGATTCCGCTGGACCTTCTGGAGAGCGAATTGTTCGGTCATGAGAAGGGCGCCTTCACCGGAGCCATCGCGCAGAAGATCGGGCGCTTCGAAATGGCCGATAAGGGTACGCTGTTCTTGGACGAAGTAGGCGACATCCCCGCAGCGCTGCAGCCCAAATTGCTGCGCGTGCTTCAAGAACAGGAATTCGAGCGTTTAGGGAGCTGTCGCACCCACAAAGTGGATGTCCGGCTGATAGCTGCAACGAATCGGGATCTGATCAAGATGGTAGCTCGCGGGCAATTTCGCGATGACCTGTATTATCGTCTGAACGTCTTCCCCATCTTGCTGCCGGCGCTCCGAGAGCGCCGGGAAGACATTCCCGCTCTTGTCGCGCATTTCGTGAAGCTGTTTAGCCGCCGCATGGGGAAGCAAGTCGACAGCATTTCTCCGGGAACCATGGCTGCCTTCCAGTGGTATTCGTGGCCTGGCAACATTCGCGAGTTGCAGAACTTAGTGGAACGAGCGGTGATCCTTTCGCGGGACGGCGTGCTCCCCAACCCGCTTCACAAAAAGCAAACAGAGCTCATGGTCCGCAGTCTGCATCGCACCCGAACTCTCCACTCAGCGATGACCTTGGAACCCTCGGATCGCGCTTTGGTTTTGGAAACACTTGAGCAGGCGGGCTGGATCGTCGGTGGACCGCAGGGCGCGGCGGCGAAACTGGGACTGAAACGAACCACGCTGCTTGCCAAGATGAGAAGGCTGGGTATCTCGCGGCCTATCCCTCAGGAGGGAACCAGTGTTCGCGGAGTCGCGTAAAGAAGATCCCCAGATTTGACGGTAGAACTGGCAGCCGCACATGGAATAAAGTTAGAAGTCAGCAAGCGCGAACGGCTCGAGCGGCAAATCGTAATCAACCCGAGTCCGGCATTGTTCGTTTGTATGCTGCCGGAAGGGCCCCTTGAATTTGGCTCTGGCTCATGGCTGACATCACGAAAATCGACACGTTTATTCAAGGTTCTCCACACCCCCCCGCATGGTTGGCGACCACTCAGGGTCATTGCGTGTATGCCAACCCAGCCCTGGAACGCCTGACCGGGTTCAATTCAGATCAGATCAACCAAGCTGGCTGGCGCAGTTTTCTTCTGGAAGAGGACAGAGCCGTCGCCTCAGCTTCTTGGCAAAGGTGGCTTGCAACTGAAACCCCGTGCCGCATGCACGTCCGCAGTCTACCTCTCAATCGATTCCATGTCAGAGGTTCGCAGCTGTGCTGGCTTCTTCTTTTATTGGTCGTCACCTTCAATCAGTGGCCTTTGTCGTTTGGGCAAGCACCGCCCTCAGTTCGCTTGCACGTGGACCACAACATCTGGACCTTCAAAGATGGCGCTCCCGCAAACGTCATGTGCTTAGCACAAACCAATGACGGTTTCCTCTGGCTGGATGGCCCTAACGGGTTGTTTCGCTATGATGGAACGCGATTCGAACCTTTCAGGTCGCCGTTTGGCGATCGGCTCCTCGCGACCCACGCGCAATCCTTGTTCGGGCCGCCGTCTGGCGGCCTCTGGGTGGGTTACGTGTTGGGGGGTTTCAGTTTCCTGAACAATGGGCGGGTCACAAACTATGGCTCTTCAACCGGAACTGTCTACGGTTTTGCCCAGGATCGGGATGGAATTGTATGGGCCGCCACAACGACTGGTCCGTGGAGGTTTGATCATGTGGGCTGGCAGCCTATCAGAGTTGAGTGGAACGCTCCGGCCGGGCCCGTTTGGCAGGTTGGATTTGATCCAAACGGGATACTGTGGGTATTGGCTGGGAATATTGGCGCCCCCATGGATCTCATCTACCTTCTGCCAGGGACCAGACACTTCCAAACAGCAGAGAGAAATCTGTCAGTCGATGGGTTCCTGTTGGACGCGGATCGGGCCGTCATAACCGACCCCGCAGCCCGGCCGAGGTCCGACTCCAGCGAGGGTTCTGAGAAAAAGCCGGCGGCCTACCCAGTGCTCACGAAAGACTCCCAACAGTTTCTTGACCGAAATAACAGCCTTTGGATCTCGTACGACGATAAGCCCATTGTGATGCGCCTTCCAAAAGAGAGGCTTCGTGGTGACCTGAACAGGGCGTCCCCAGCTGGTTCTGAAAGCTATGACATCTTCCCTCCTCAGATGGCAATGCTGGTCGATCGAGAAGGAAATATTTGGTTTGGCGATGCCAAGGGTATCCATCGATTCTCCTACAGCCCGCTGAACAGACAGGAGTTCCCGAAAGAAGCGTTGGGGAATGAGGATTTTGGCCTGGCCGCTGACGATAACGGGGCGGTGTGGATCATCTCCCACACCAGTCTCTTGAAAGGAGATCTTTATTACGTCTCGGGCGGCAAAGCCCAGCGTCGCTTTCAGCAGGCGACATCGTCATTCGCCTACCGGGCCCCTGACAGGACGTTCTGGTTCTCTGGGAACGGTTGTCTCTGGCACCTTATCGGGCACGATTTCGTTCGCGTGAACCTTCCCCCGGAAGTAGCGAACCAGTTTGCTTTCCTGCAAACGATTACCGGGGATGAACAAGGAGGAATATGGATCTCCTTGGGCCGCCGCGGCTTATACCGGTGGGCCGATGGCATTTGGACATCGGACGCTGGCCGCGACGACTTCCCAAAGACAGGCATACTGATGATCGGATTTACCGATAGTCTGGGCCGCGTTTGGTTTGGCTATACGAAGAGTCAGCTGGCGGTTTTGGAAGGCGATCGGATCCGCGTACTCGGTCCGAGCGATGGTCTTCAAGTGGGCACCATCATGGCGATCCACGGACGAGGACCAGAGATTTGGATCGGGGGTGAATTTGGGCTAGAGCAGTTTGACCGCGGACGCTTCCACAACATCACTGCTGTGAATGACGAATGGCTGCGCGGAATCTCTGGAATCGTGGAAACAGCCAACGGAGATCTATGGCTCAACGCGATTTCTGGGATATTCCATGTCCGTAAGGCGGAAATCTCCGCGGCCTTGAGAGACTCAAACTATCGGGTCAAGGGCGAGCACTTCGGCAGATTCGAGGGACTTCCAGGTCTTGCGCCCCAGTTCCGTCCCCTTCCGACCGCCATCGAAGGCAGCGACGGGCGCCTATGGTTCACCTTGCAAAACGGAGTGGTGTGGCTCGATCCAGCCGCTTACTCTGAAAAGAAGGCAGCTCCGTCCCCCATCACCATCCAGTCGGTTGCCGCCGACGATAAGAGCTACGCGCTCGACCCTCGACTCTCTTTACCAGCTCACACAGCAAGCGTGCAGATCAGCTACAGCGCGGTGAGCCTCTCCGATCCTGAGGCCATCCGATTCCGTTACAAAGTGCAGGAAACAGACAAGGACTGGAACGAAGCGGCGGCGGCTACTCCCGTTACCTATCGCAACCTTCCTCCTGGTTCCTATCACTTCAGCGTTGAGGCGTCAGATACCAACGGCGACTGGTCCGGCGCACCCGCCAACGTGGCTTTCACCATACAGCCGGCCTTCTACCAGACCGTATGGTTTCGCTCCCTATGCGTGTTTCTCTTCCTGGCAGTTCTTGCTGGACTTTATCGCCTTCGGCTCGGCCATTTGGAGCGTCAGAGGGATGCTCTTCGCAAGAGTGAAAAAGAGCTTCGCGACGTGATCGATACCATTCCGGCGTTAGTGTGGAGTGCTCTGCCCGATGGCTCCAATATTTACGTTAACAAGCGATTTGTGGAGTACACGGGGTCATCGGCGGAACAGACGGCCGGATCAGGGTGGCAAGCGCTAGTTCACCCCGATGATCTGGAGCGACATGCAGGTAAATGGAGGGAAGCGGTTGCTACCGGCAAGCCTCACGAGAGTGAGGTGCGTTCCCGCCGCTCGGATGGGCAATATCGCTGGCAGTTGGACCGCGGAGTGCCGCTGCGAGATGAAGATGGAAAGATCGTCAAGTGGTATGGGGTCACGACCGACATCGAGGATCGTAAGCGCTCCGAAGAAGCTCTGCAGCGAAGCCAGTTTTATATCAGTGAAGGGCAGCGCGTTGCCCATATGGGAAGTTGGGCTTTCAACGCAGCTGGATTCGAATACTGGTCCCCCGAGCTGCTTCGGATCTATGGCCTTGATCCGGGTGGCAAGCCGCCAACAGTAGAAGAATATTTGGCTCTTGTACACCCGGAAGATCGCGCGTACATGAAACAAGGCATTGCAAAAATGTTGGATGACCATCTTGCATTCGACTTCACAAAACGAATTGTGCGGCCTGACGGAGAGATTCGTCACGTACGTTGTGTGGGCGTTCCGGTCACG
>Ga0209698_10002863_pt1 | contig 19244 bp, 15 predicted proteins | sample LitLauG_LLR_2012_FD_187203 | JGI IMG/M metagenome (GOLD analysis project Ga0209698, IMG submission 187203) | Freshwater sediment microbial communities from Pennsylvania, USA - Little Laurel Run_MetaG_LLR_2012 (SPAdes) (version 2) | ecosystem: Environmental > Aquatic > Freshwater > Creek >...
CTCAGGATTTCGGCAGCAGGCTCCCGGCTCGCTTCGCTTCACCTCACGCCTGCTGATCGCCTCAAGTTCAAATCCTGGTGGGCCCGCCAGCGTGCTGACTTCGGACCTCGGACCCCACAGAGCTTCACTGCCAAGAATCGCTATTACGTCTCTGGGTACCCTTCGTTGACACTCACTTTGCACAGATTTACAGTGAGTTCACATTACAGCCAGGAAACTCGGGCAGGAGGCGGGCATGCGGTCGAAGCTGTTCTGGGCGGGCGTTTTAGTGTGTCTGATTTCGGTTTTTTCGCAGGCGCAGGATCCCACAAAGGTTGAGCCGAAGCACTACAAACTGGACTTCGAGAATGACCGGGTGCAGGTTATCTCGGTGCACTACGGGCCGCACGAAAAGTCTGTGCTGCACGACCATCCAGGAGGGGTGGTGGTGATTCTTACCGAGGCGCATCTTCGGTTCACGGACGAAAATGGAAAGACGCGGGAAATCTTCTCCAAGCCGGGTGAGGCGCGGTGGTACCCGCCATTCAAGCATCGGGTCGAAAATCTGGGTGATACCTCGTACGATGCGGTGTACGTGGGAGTGAAGGGAAAGCTGGCAGCAGCGAATGCCTCAGCCGATCCGGCCACTGTACTGGACGAAGACACGAAGAAACTGGTCGCGGAACTTCTTTTGGCGGCAGGGAAGAAGTGATCTCCAACGAAGCGTGGTGAGCCGCGGCAATTCGCACGCGGCTCCGCTTGAGGGCACATCGTCCGCGCCGAAAATGCGATGAGCCCCTATCCGGACAACTCCCGATCGCGTCGCAATGCTGCGTTCCTGCTCGGCGCAGTCGCCTTCCTCTCCTTTATCTATTTCTATGAAGGGGGTGGGTGGAATCAGAACTCGCGATTCGATCTTTTGCGCGCGATCGTCGAGCGGCACACCCTGCAGATCGACGCATATCACGAAAACACGCAGGATCTGGCGCACTTCAATGGACACTATTACTCCGATAAAGCGCCGGGAGTGGTGTTCCTGGCAGTTCCTGTTGCCGTAGCCGCGAGATCGGTTCTGCAGATTGCGGGCGTCGATCCTAATTCCGTGCGGGGTGAATTTTTTCTCTCGTATGTTGTGGGCGTGTTCACAATCGCCCTGCCTACCGCTTTCGCCGCAGTTTGCTTGTTTTATCTGGGGCTGCGATTGGGCGCGGGAGCATCTGGAGCAGGTTTTGCCGCCATCGTGATGTGCATTGGCACTGCGTTGTGGGCCTATGCAAGTCTGTTCTGGGCGCATGCGCTGGTGGGCGCTTGCCTGATTTTTGGATTTGCAGCGGCTTTGAAATTGAGAGATGGCGAGCACGAGTTTTTCTGGGCGCTGATCGTTGGAGTGGCTGCCGGATGGGCAACGGTGACGGAGTATCCCGCGGCTCCGGCTTCGGCGGCGCTCGCATTTCTGGCTTTGTGGGCAGTCGGCAAGAGGCGCGAGTCTCGCCTGCGCGTTGCGGCTGGCATCGCGATCGGCGCGGGGATTTGCGTGCTGGTGCTCGTCGGGTATCTTTACGCGGCTTTTGGCTCGTTGCGGCCAAGCTATGCGTACTACGATCCGAACTCTTTTTCGTTCATGCAGCAGCGCGGATATCTGGGACTAACCTATCCGCATCCGGACCGACTGCTCAAGCTTTTGTTCGGATGCTCGCGCGGATTGCTGTTTGCCTCGCCCGTGCTGGTGGCGGCACCAGTGGGGCTGTGGAAACTGTGGAGGGATCGGACGTACGCCGTGCCCGCGAGCGTGGCCGCGGGGATCGCAACCTACTACTTCTTGTTTAACGCTTCGTTCTACTGGTGGAAAGCGGGGCTGTCGTTTGGGCCGCGATATGCCGGAGCGTGTATTCCTCTTTTGTGTCTCGGTCTGGCGGTGAGTTGGAGTCGCGCGGGTCGGGCAGGGCGAGGAGTTCTGTTGGTATTGGCTGCGTGCGGCGTTTTCGTCTCGCTGATGGCCGTGTCAACGACGTCGCAATTGTCCATGCAAGACAGTTGTCCGATCGTGCACTCGACCTGGCCGGCTTTCTGGTCGGGACACATGGCAATCAATCGGGATTCCATGCTCATTCCCAGCGAGGCGGGATCGAGCGGCCGCTATGGCGCGTTCAATCTCGGCCAATTGCTGGGACTTCAAGGTCTGGCGAGCTTAGTTCCTTTGCTGCTTGCGTGGGCTATCGCCGGATTCCTCTGGATGCGAATTCGCCGTCAGACAGCGTAAGATAATCTTTCTGGAAGTTATGGCGGAATCGCAGACAGAATCGCCGGACATTGATCTGCTCCGCAAGGTATACGCTGCGTTTAATGGTGGAGAGATCGACAGGGTTCTGGCCACATTGCACCCTGACGTGGATTGGCCAAACGCGTGGGAAGGCGGGCGGGTACACGGGAGAGCAAAGGTCGGAGAATACTGGGAACGTCAGTTCAAGGAAATCCGATCCCAGGTCGAACCACAGGCATTCCGAACGGAAAAAGATGGGCGAATCGCCATCCAAGTACATCAGATCGTTCACGATAAAACCGGTAAGCTGGTTGCCGACCGAATTGTCGAGCACGTCTATGAGATGCAAGACGGCCTGATTCGCGCAATGGAAGTTCGATCCTAATTCATCCTAGAGGGAATTTATGGCGCACATGGTGCACTGCGTGAAGTTCAAAAGAGAAATGCCTGGGCTGGACGAGCCGCCGTTCGACAACGAACTGGGGAAAAAGGTCTACGACAATGTTTCGCAGGAAGCATGGAAGGCATGGATGGAGCACTGCAAGATGCTGCTGAACGAGTACCGGCTGAATCCGGCGCGGCGCGAGGATCAGGAAGTTATCGTCAAGCAGTTGGAGCTGTTTTTCTTCGGGGAAGGATCGGCTAAGCCAAAGGAGTATGTGGCGCCGAAAGAGTGAAGGCGATTTTGTAATTTGGTAATTGAGCAATTTTGCAATTTGAAAACCGAGCGCGCGTCGGGCGGATGGCTCACGTTGTGGACCGCAGGAATGGCAGTTCGCCGACAAGCAGCGCAAACGCCGGAATTGCGACCCAGTTGACGAGACCAAGTCCGAAGCTCACCAGTTGAAAAAAGTGAAAGCCGTCGATGGCCACTCCAAAGGGCAAAACCAGCGACATCACAGTAAGCATAGTAAGGGCTGGAGACAGGCCCGCGGCCAGGCGTACCGCCGTGGGTCCTTGGGCACGTTGGGAAAGACAGGCGCCCACAGCGCCAAAAATGGGGAGCGTGGCGAGCCATGGCCAATAAAACCAGATTGCATCATGGCCGACCCACACGATGCGGGGTTGCGTTCCAAAGAACTGGCAGAGCATCAGAGAGACGCTGGCTCCCAGAAAAGTCACGAGCGCAGGAAGCCAAAGAGTTTTCGTGCGGTAGTTCATAAGCCCATCCTCCGATTTCGTTCTGCGAATTTCTCGTGTCAACGCGCGCCAGTCATCGACTTCCTGCATACTCCGTTCGAAAGCCGCTTGCGCAGGCAAGCCTTTGGCCCGCGAATTCTCGTAGGTTTCTTCCAGGTGCGCGGCTAACTCGGCGCATACGTCCTCGCGATCCGCAATCTTTAATGTGATCGCCGCCAGGCGCTCACGAACTATCTGGTTCCAATCAGGCATGGCTGACTCCTGCGAGGGCATCGAGGGCAACAAAGAAGGATTTCCACTCTGCGCGCAACGGCGCCAATTGGCGGCGGCCCGCTGCCGTCAGGCTGTAATAGCGGCGGTCGCGTCCGGCCTGGTTGGGCTGCCAGCGGCCGTCTACCCAGCCTTTCTTTTCCATTTCATAGAGCAGTGGGTACAGCGAAGCGAGCGTGAATTGCAGCGCGCCGCCGGTGCGTTCGCCGATCTGCCTGGCGATTTCAAAGCCGTAGAGCCGCTCTTCGGCGAGCAGCGAGAGGATGGCCAATTCCCCGCTTCCCCGCGCAATTTTGGACCGAATGCGTTTTGTCATTGCAGTATAGGATTCCTATATTCGGAGTATAGGAATCCTGCATTGCAAAGCAACGTTACCGACGGACCTGAACCCGGTAACCAGTGGAGCAGGGATCGGCGGCCGCGCCGGGATCCGTTCCCGCTCCATAACAAATTGGTTGACAGTCGTGCCTCGCAATAAAGAGATTTGTACGGAAATCCAGGTTTGTCTTACCCTTGAAGCAGGGGTTGAAAAATGACCGAAAATTCACAGGTTATTAACCACGATCCCTGCAAAGAGAATTACTCTTGCGCTATTGGCCTCCCAATCCCATGAACGGCCGAACGCGGGCGACGGTGCCGCAAAAAGGATTCGCCGCGTGCGTTCTCGGCCTCCGGATATCCTTATGAGTACCGCGGCTTCCTACACTCCCACTCCCGAACCGGCACATCAATACATCGTGCGCCGCACCGTTGAGGCATGCCGCTTGGCGAAAGAGGCCGCTGGAGCCGCTGCCGAGGGCATTGCGACGGGCTCAACCGCGCTGCTAAACTCGCTGCGCCAGCGTGAGCGCGAACTCGACACCCTCGATATGGAAATCGACGCTGGTGTCACGTCCGCGATCACTGAGGTCGAACCGGCCCAGGCACGCGAGCTGCTGGCCTGTATGAAATTCATGATCGGGCTTGAGCGCATCGGCGATTTGTTGCTCAGCTTCGCCAACAGTGCCCAGGCAGCCGGCGGGCGCATCGATTCCGAAGACACTCGCGACCTGACCCAGATGGCGACAATCCTGGAAAAGATGTTGACCGACTGCGGCTCGTCGTTTTCTGACCGCGAGATTGGCAAAGCCATCGACGTGCTTCGCGCCGACGCCGAAATGGATCGTCTGCGGAATCTGATTTTCCTGCGTCACATCGAGAATCCAGAAAACGTTCACCGCCAGGCCAGCCTGCAAGTGATCTTCATGACTCAGTCTCTGGAGCGCGCCGGCGACCATGCCAAGAATCTGGCAGAGGAAGTTTGCCACTTCGTCAGCGGACACACCGTGCGTCACGTTCTGATGGCCTACGACAAGCCGGTGGAGCAGATGTTTATTGATTACCTCCGGCGCCGGGACCAACACCGTTAGGCCGCCCTCCTTAATGCAGCCAGCGCGAGAAGACGGCCTTTCTTCAGAACCCAGCACCACAATTAAGAGCAAAACTCAGCGGTTTTTTGAATGCTTCCAGAAGGCGTGGGCTACTGCGCGTTGGGCAGCAGTGGTAACACAGCGACGTCCACAGTGTCGGGATCGTCACGCAGCTTGATGTAGAGGGTCTTCGCTTTCGGCGATGGGATCGCCAACGCGTCTTGCACGAATCCTTCCGGCACAGTCACGGCATTATCGAAATCGGGATCGGTGCTCACCGAATCGAGCAGGAAGAGCTTTTCGCCATTCAGTGTGCATTGCTTCTCCGGTCCGGGCACGCAACGAATACCATCTAGTTTAGGGATACGTACCAAGTTCACCAGCGGCTGCCAGTCGCCCTCGATGCTGTTCGCTGAAACGGCGCGGAACTTCAGCGGTCCGAAGGCGGAGGGGCCGAGCAATTTCATCGGATCGAGTACGGCGTAAACGGTCTTCGAATCCTGCAGTGTGAGATTGCCGTCGTTAAAGCTGAGGAAGACCCGAAACGATTCGTCAGACGTAGCGACTTCAATTCTTTCGCTGGGCGGGAAGACCGATGGCTCCTGCGTTTTCAGGGAAAAATTCAGCCGTCCATCCTGCGGGAGTTCTTCCTGGCTGCCAAGCCGAACTGTGGGGCCAGCGCCCGTCTGATCGAACTGCACGCTCTTGGTGAGCAGAGTGACTTTTGGCCGGGGCGCGTCGACTTCGGTCTTGAGGTCCAAAGCACGCCCATCTTTGAGAGTCACGTGGACGACGATCGCATCTCCCGGACGCAGCTTTCCGCTCGCAATAAGATCGCGCGAAATTAGCATGAGTTCATCCTGCTGATGCGCGCGGGTCAGCGCGTCGGGAGTGAAGTCAATCCCGTCGACCTTGAGAGTGCTGACCTGGTCAAGGCGTGTTCCCTTCAGCACCCCAGCAACGTCGCCGGCATGGATGCTGAAACTATCGAGGCGTCCGGCCTCGGCATAGGTATGCAGCGGAATTTCATCGGCGCCGGTGAGCCCAAACTTCCGGATGAGCATGACGGCCGAGCCAGCCGACGTATTCTCTAGCGGAATTCTTACCTCGAGTTCGTCGGGCTTGGCAATCTTCCAGGTGGTCTCAACGCTTTTGCCATGGTCGTCTTTGAGCGTGACTTCGCTGACGCAGCAGGCGTCGGGCGATTGCAGATGCAGCGTGTCGTCGCGACCGACGATCAGCGCACTGGCATCTTTGGACGCAACGATCCACTGCGACGGCCTCGAGGCGCGCAGGCGGTAATGCGGGCCATCGAAGCCGTGAAACCCCCACATCCCATGCAGGGTTCCAGTCACTTCTCCATCCAGGTCCGCGACTTGCAGAGGGTGAGTCTCGACAACGAATCCGCCGAGCATGGGATCGACTCTGGCGGGCACTTCGATTGGCGGCCCGGTTTTGGCATCGACGTGTAGCACAAAGCTGTGTGCGAGTTCGGTAGCAAAAACGAGCGGAGCACCTTCGGCGGGAAGTAAGAGAGTAGGCTTGCCCGCGCAATAAATCTGCGAAGCATCCACGGCGCGGAGCGGCGGAGCGGGCGAGGGCCGCACCGGCGGCAGTCCGATTACCAAGACAGACTTGGGATTCCGAAATGACGGCGGATTGTTCAGCCGCAGATTCAGATCTTCATTCGTGGGGAGCGACAGTGCCGGGATGTACTGGAACTGCGCGGTGTGGGTGGTGTTCAGAATGCGCACCACGTCCACGACCGCTCCGATGTAGGGATTGTAGTAACCGCTGCGGGCGTTCGGCGTGGAACCGATCTGCGCGAGCAAGTCGGACTGCGTGCCCGAAGTCAAAGTCGCGACCATGGTCTGGCTGTGCGCATCATCCAGAACGAGTTCGTCGGTATGCTGCGTTAAACACGGCGCCTGTTGCGCGCTCGGCTTATCGAAACACTGCTGATCGAGCCGCATGTTCAGACTTCTTGCTAGAAGAGTGGTTCGCGATTTCAGCTGGTCCGGATCGTTGCTCGATACTTCCCGTACGGATTCCAGATATTTTTCCAACCGTGCGCGGTCAAGAGAAGCTTGTTCAAGATCCTGCGCGGCACGCACGAAGGCACCCGGCTTGCCCCGCACCGCGGTGCGAAGAGTGCTGAACGCGCCTCCTGTTTCAGGTGCGAGGAATATGAGGGCTTCCTCCGCTTCATCGGGAACGATGACGTAGACCCCTTCTTCATGCACCGGCTTGCTCCAGGTATCAACGCGCGTAAACCAGGAGTCGGGTGGCGGGTTGGTAGCCCCGCGCAGGAACACGACGACCATCAAGTAGCGAACCGACTGGCTCTGCGGCAGATCGGGATGAATCCATAACCGGTCGCCGGCCTGAAGACTGGGAACTCGGGCGATAGGCAACGTTGCGCCTGCTCGCTGCACGCGAACCTGAACCTTCGGCCCGACTAGATCGAAGGCATTGTCGGCGCGGACGAAAGGGGCATACGCCAGCAGCAAAAGAAGAAACAATAACGGCGCCAAGCCGCGGCGCAGCGGCAGAATCAGACTCCTCAAACACGCTCCCTGAGAGCCAGGATCAACGATTACAACGCGAGGTCCCCGGCCGCTGATCGGTGTCACAGTTGCGGCAAACCAAAACTGAAACAATTTTAACTGATTTTACCGGTGCTCAAGAATCCATTCCGCTAACTCTTTGATCAGCGCAGAAAAAAAGCCGGCTGCCCCGATCGGCAGCCGGCCCTGATAAAAGGCGCCAAGACATGATCGTCTCGGCTCCGCAGCCTATTTCACAACCTGATTCAGAACAGCAGAAGTGCTGCCATTGTAGTTGGCGTTCCCGGCGTACACAGTTTTGATGTGGTGCGTACCCACAGCAAGAGTTGACGTCGTGAACTTTGCCTGATGAGTTGTTGTGTTGAGGTTCACGGTGCCGATGACCTTGGTTCCGTCTTCGAACTTCACCGCGCCAGTAGCTGAACCACCGAAAGCTCCCGTCACGGTCGCGGTGAATGTAACCGGTTTCCCGTGGGTGACTGGGTTGGCAGACGAGGCAAGCGTGCTGGTTGTGTTCGCCTTGGTCACAGTCTGCTTGAGAGCAGCCGACGTGCTGGCGAAGTTGCCTCCACTGCCGCCGTAGACCGCAGTGATGGAATGAGTACCAGCCGACAGCGCGGTGGTGGCGAGTGTAGCCACTCCTCCGCTCAGTGCAGCCGAACCCAACACCGCAGTCCCATTCTTGAAGGTAACCGTACCCGTAGGAGTGGGACCGAAGCTTCCTTTAACCACCGCCTTAAGCGTCACGGTCTGGTGATAGGCCGAAGGATTTGGGGATGCACTGATTGTGGTCGTGGTCGCCGCTTCGATGGTGAATCCGACGTTATGCAAGCTTTCCACGTTGCCAGCCACATCGTAGCTGTAGAACAGCATAGTGATGGGACCAGTAGTGGAGACGGTGAATGGCACCGAATAGGCTGAATACGCGCTGCCGTTGATGTCGTAGAGCGTGGCGGCAACTCCGCTGCCCGGAGCAGGATCGCTGGCTGAAAGGGTAACCTTCACTGGCGACGTATAAACTGTGCCATTGAATGTTCCGCTCAGCGCATCGGTGCTGACCGGTGGCACTGTGTCGTAGCCGATCGGTCCGTAGGTGTAGACGGCATTGGAGCCCGAGTTATCCCATGCGCGAACGTACACGGTGTGCCAGCCCTGTCCGACGCTGCCGGCGCAAGAAGCGCCAGTAAGGTCGAGGCAACCGAAAATCGCGTTGGGATACTGCGGCCCACTGTAGAACGAGTTCCCCGAACCAGGGGTGGCTTCGCTAAAGACATCGCCCGGATCAAAGTCCCAACCCTGGCTGAAACCAGACACGCCCACCACTGGGAGTCCGTCTCCGCTCGTGTCAGCAGTACTCCAACTCACAATCTGGTCGCTGTTGTACCAGGTGCTAGTTGCAGGCCCGGAGAACGAGACCACCGGAGCGCCGAAATCACCCGCGTTGTAAGCGTTGATGGCCCACGCCAGCTGGAGCATGTTAACGGAGCCCCACCCGGTGACGGGATCCCAGCCCGTGCCCGCGCAATAATACGTCAGGCCGTAGAAGCTGGTTACATCGTTGTTGTTGCAGCCGGAGGTGATGTCGTAGAAGGGATAGTGCGGCGCGTAAAACGGATTCTCGCCGAAATAATAGAGATACCAGTTCCCGTTCCCGAGCGGACCGCAGCCGTGGCCGTTGCACAAACCGCCACTGATGACGCTGCTCAGGTAGAGAAGATAGGACTCCTCATTGGCGAAGAATCCTGATATTTCCGGGGCAACGATGCTGGTTCCGCCGTTTCCCTGGAGTGCGCCTCCAAAGAAAATGTTCTGCGGAGTGTTGTACCAGTCGGCGTTGAGCGCGATGTCCGGCACGCCACGGCTCCCTAAGCCCAAGCTGCTCTGATAACCAGGAGTTCCGTAGTAAACGCTATAGCCGCCGGTGCTGCCACCGTCGTTCGTGCCGCAACCGTCCGGCCCGCCGCTCCATGCGACTTCATAGTTGTAGAAGGGGCCGCTGAACAGCGACAGGGTCGTGCCGCCTGCAGCTACCACGTTCGGATCGCCAGACGGGAACTGGATTGCCGTAGCATCTCCGCAACCGGCGGCAGCGCCCGAATCGCCCGAAGCTGCAACCAGAGTCCAGCCCTGACCCACCATCGAACTGAAAATGCTGTCGGCGGTGTTCATGTCGCCGCTGTCGTAGCAAGCCACCTCGCGGCATCCCCAACTGGTGCTCATCGTCCGAGCGTAGCCATCGCTCAACATCTGGTTCCAAATGTCATTGAAGGTTGAGAAATTGGCATTGACGCCGTCGTACATGTAAACCATCGCGGTGTTCACGTAGCTTCCGAAGCTATTGGACATCGAGGTGGACCACTCCATGTCCATGGTTCCTTCCCCGTCGCAGCAGCCGGGCGTGCCGTCAATGTAGAACTGCTGCCAATGGTCCGCCAGATACGGGTACTGGTTGTGGAAGCCGGTGAAGTCGTTTCCATCCTGCGTGCCCGCGGTCGCGATAGCGATCGAGGTTTGCGGAGGAGTGACGTTGGGATTGCCCAACGGATTGCAGCAGTGCCCGAACGCATAGAGTCCGTTCGTGTCGTAGGCCTGCGAGCTGAAGATATCGGTCGGATCGTAAGCTCCATTCGTAATCGGAGGAGCGGCGGCGTTGCGCTTTTTCTGCGAAGCCTTCATGGCCTTCAGGAATTTGGCGTGGTTGCCGTCGTGATTCCCTTTTGGTCCCTGGTTCACGGCCGGACCCGCTGCGTAGACCGGAAACTGTGGCTCTTTCATATTCTTGCTGGCGGGGCTCAGCACCTGGAGATTGTTCAGGCCGCCGACGGATTGGATGACATTGGTCAAGCTCGAAGGGATGACCGGATCGCGATCGGACGAAAAGAAAGACTTCGCACCGAGCTGGTACTGGTTCATGGTCACGTTGAATGCCTTCTCAATCGTGGAGACCGGCCCCTCGACGTCGACGATCAGGCGGTTCGGAAAGCGATTCGTGACGTTCAGGCCCTGAGCCTTGGCCCAATCCACCACGGCCTGCTCATCTTCTGACGAAGGATCGAAGCGCTTGGACCATTCCTCAGGCGTCAGGAAATGATGGAACTCAGGCGAACCCTTGGTTTGAATATCTTGAAGAAACTGGCGCTCCTCATCCGGATGAGGGGGCTGCAATCCGATGCTCAGGCGCAGCATTTGATTCGGGTTGTAGTGTTGAACCAGCGTTGCGGATCCGTCCAAAACCTGGGGCGGCGTCTCTCTGACGGTCGTGGCGGCCCCCGGCAGACGGGCGGACTGAGCGAGCGCTACTGTTAAAGGCACTCCGGCAATCACGAGCAAGGTAAGGAAAATCCTGAGGCAATGACATCCAGCCACAGACCTGGATGCGAGGGTGAGCACAGCGAAACCGCGTGACCGCATAGAAACTCCTCCTTGAATTTGTCGGGGGGCCCTGGGTCTACTTGAATATGTTCAAAGACGATGCTGCGAGATTGCACACTTACGCAACGGAGTCTTAATCCAGACCCCTACTCACACACATCAGACCGACGCTAATGCCGCCGGCTAGGGAATACGAAAGGGGGGAACACCAACGACGAGAAGCTTACCTAGAAATCCAACTTCGACCGACCTTCGGGTACTCTCTCCAAGGCCGTGCCGCCGTAGAACATTACTTCCCAACCCTCGACTTGTCAACAACAAAAATGCAACAAAAATGCAGGCGGACTGTGGATTAGAAAGGTGCATCGGTTGAAACTGCAAAGAAAACTCGCGAGGGCGGTTCAATTCGATGAGTTATTCGGCCAGTTTTCTATCAATGCAAAGGTCATGCGCGCGTCTGCCGCAGCCGGCCCCGAGGCCGGCGCTACTTTGCGGTTTGCACGATTGGACGGGAGTAGTCCCTGCGTAACCTCGGTGCTCGGAGTGCTCCCGCTATAATCGCGAGAGTGGCGACTACTGCTGAAATCCTGAGCCGAGCGGCGACGCGTCCGACGTGGGCTGAAGTTTCGCTTACGACATTGCGGCAGAATTTCCGGACGGTGCAGAAGCACGTTGGGGCGACCGTCACGGTCTGTGCGGTCGTGAAGGCGGACGCCTATGGTCATGGCGCGCTGGAGTGTTCGCGCGCGCTCGAAGCTGAAGGAGCGCGTTGGCTTGGCGTCACCTCGCTTGATGAGGCGATTCCGCTGCGCGAGGCGGGCATTCGCGCAAGCATCCTGCTCATGACCGGTTTCTGGCGCGGCGAAGAGAACGACATCGTTCGTCTGCAACTTACTCCGACAGTCTGGGAGCCTTGGCAGATTGAGTCACTGGATGCAGCGGCGGCAGCGCTGGGTGTAGCCCGGCATCCTGTGCATTTGAAAGTTGACACGGGCATGGGGAGGCTGGGGGTTGCGCTCGATCAGTTGCCGACAGTCCTTGCTGCTTTGAAAGGCGCTTCCCATCTGGAACTGGAAGGGCTTTCAACGCACCTCGCTTCTTCGGAAATCATGGACGCTCCCTCAGTTGCCGAGCAGGAGCGAAACTTCGAGTCGGCGCGGCGTTTGGTGCGCGAAGCCGGGTTTGAGGCGCAACTGGTGCACTTGGCCAACACCAACGCTGTGATTTCTCGGCGCGAAACATGGGCCAATATCAAGGGGAGTGCGATGGTGCGTCCGGGAGTCGCGCTTTACGGGTACTATCTGCCGTTCCAGCGCGCAGGGCGCGAGGTGAGTGGCGGAACGCTGCGACTGACGGTCAAGCCGATCTTGACCTGGAAGACGCGCATCCTGTCGTTACGCGACTTTGGCGCGAATCAGGCGCTGGGATATGGCGGAACTTATGTCACCAAAGCTCCGGCGCACGTGGCCGTGCTGCCGGTGGGATACGCGGACGGATACAATCGTCAACTCTCGAATCGCGGCCGCGTGATCGTGCGCGAGCACTACGCACCAATTCTGGGTAGCATCTCGATGGATTTAACTTTGGTGGATGTGACCGGAATTCCCGGCGTTTCCGTGGGTGATGAAGTGATTCTGCTGGGTGTTTGCGACGGATTGAGCGTTGATGCGCTCGAGCACGCCCGGCTCGCGAACAGCTCTCCGTACGAGATTCTCTGCAACATTTCGAAGCGCGTGCCTAGAAGATATGTCAGCTAACCTCAGCTCAGCCGCCACTGCGACCTGCTAACCGCCAATTGCTACCATTGCCTGCTTCACTGCGCTGCGCGCTAATTATCGTTGTTAGACTAAAGAATTGATCATGCCTTCTCGCTACGCACAGTGGATGTATGACTGGGAGCACCGGCTTACATCCGTGGACAACAATCGGGTCGTCCGCCCGCTGGAGTGGGGTGTGGAGTGGACCCACGACTGGCCCTGCCGCAATGGGTACCGTCCCGGGCAGACAGTGGAAAATCCTGAAAAGTACTTCATCGATTACAACCGCCGCATCGTGGCGGCGAGCGATGAGTTTTATTCTTACTCGCGGCCGACGGACTTTCGGCTTGAGACGCGCGAGGTACAGGTGTTTTCGACGCGCGAAGTGCCAGATCCGAAGCTTGAGGCCAAGGTCAAAGGAACGTTAGGCGATTTCCTGAGATTTACGTCGCCGGTGAAGACCCCCTACCCTGAAAACAATTTGGTAAACGCGCGCTGGTTCCCGGTGCAGGGAAGGCGCGCGATCGTGCTGCTGCCGCACTGGAACTCAGACGGCGTCGCATACGTCAGCCTGTGCCGCGTGTTCAACCTGTTGGGAATTTCGGTGCTGCGTCTGAGCATGCCGTATCACGACATTCGTATGCCTGCGGAGATTGGGCGCGCGGACTATGCGGTTTCCGCAAACATCGGGCGCACGCTCAACGCCGCGCGGCAGGGCGTGATCGACATTCGTTGCTGTCTCGACTGGCTCGAGCAGCAGGGATACAACCGGCTGGGCATCGTAGGCACCAGTCTTGGGTCGTGCTATGCATTTATCGCGGCGGCGCACGATCCGCGCATTCGCGTGGCGGCGTTTAATCATGCATCGACGTACTTTGCTGATGTCGTGTGGCACGGGCAATCGACGCGGCATATTCGGCAGGGAATCGAGCAGCGGATCGATCTGGAGGAGTTACGCAACGCTTGGCTCGCGATCAGCCCGATGTCGTTCTTCGAGCAGTTTTCGCGCTGGCCGAAGAGATCGCTCATCATCTATGCGAAATACGATTTGACGTTCCTGCCGGAGTTTTCGCGCCAGGTGGTGGAGGAGTTTGAGCGGCATGGGCTCGATCACAAGGTTGCCGTGCTGCCCTGCGGGCACTACACGACGGGCGAGACTCCGTACAAGTACATGGATGGCTTCCAACTGGCATCATTCTTGCGCACCGCATTCTGAAGCAGGAACCATGTGGTGACAGCCGCCTCGGCTGTCCGGCAAAGGTCTTGCCAAAAAGAAAAAGAGTGCAGGTCCACAGTGAAGGTCGGCGGCAAACACCACCTAGCTCCTTACATATCAACATTTTGCCCGCAACCCCTTGATTCTAATAGATCAAACGGAAAATTTCCCGCTAAGTCAATGATTCTAATAGACCGGGAGGGGGAGGGGGGTACCCCAAAATCAGAGTTTCCCAAATTGAAAAAACTCGCAAATCGGCGGTTATCGGAAATCCCAAACGCTATCGTGAGACAGGTAACCGTCCTGCGGCTCATGTGGCGACAGCCGCCTCGGCTGGCTAGCAGAGAGCCGACGACTCCCGCAACTTCGCGACGAAAATTTCCTCGGTGATCGCTTTAAAATATGCCAGATGGAACGCACGCAAAATTGCCTTGCCGACATCATCGAGCACAAGCGTGGAGAGTTCACGATCAGCACCGATCCCACGCGGTTCGATCTCGATGTGATCCACAGATTTCTGACGAACAGTTATTGGGCGAAGGGGATTTCGCGAGAAGTGGTCAAGCGCTCCATCGAGCACTCTCTGTGCTTTGGCGTTTATGATGGTAAGGCGCAAGTTGGATTCGCCAGGGTGATCAGCGACTTTGCCACGATCGCGTATCTTGGCGATGTGTTGATACTGGAATCGCATCGCGGACGCGGACTGAGCAAGTGGATGATGGAATGCATCATGGAGCATCCCGCGTTGCAGGGTTTGCGGCGATGGATTCTGCTCACGCGCGACGCGCATGGACTCTATTCGCATTTCGGATTTACGGCGGTAAAGTCGCCTGAGAAATATATGGAGCTGCACCGGCCGGATGTATACGAAACCAGGAAAACAATATGAAGACCTCCAAGATGTACCGCCCGCTATACGAAGCCGATCCGCAGATTGCCGCGGCCATTGATAACGAAACGCGCCGCCAGCACGAAGGCCTGGAACTGATCGCCTCCGAGAACTTCGTCAGCGAGGCCGTGCTGGAAGCCGCGGGCTCGGTGTTCACGAACAAGTACGCCGAAGGATATCCCGGCAAGCGCTATTACGGCGGCTGCGAGTTCGCCGATGTCGTCGAGAATCTCGCGCGCGACCGGGCCAAGCAGTTGTTTGGGGCGGAGCACGCGAATGTCCAGCCACACGCGGGTTCCCAGGCGAACATGGAAGCTTACGCCGCGGTGCTGCAGCCGGGCGACACCATCCTTGGCCTGAACCTCGCGCATGGCGGGCATCTTACACACGGGCATCACCTGAACTTCTCAGGCAAGACCTACAAGATCATTCCTTACGGAGTGACGAAAGAGTCCGAGACGATTGACTACGATGAACTGGAGAAGCTTGCGGAGAAGGAGCGGCCGAAGCTGATTATCGGAGGCGGCAGCGCGTATCCGCGCATCATCGACTTCGTGCGCATGCGTCAAATCGCCGATAAGGTTGGCGCGCTGTATCTGGTCGACATGGCGCATTTTGCGGGGCTCGTGGCGGGAGGGGCGCATCCCTCGCCGGTGCCGCACGCTCACATCGTCACGTCAACGACGCACAAGACGCTGCGCGGACCACGATCTGGAATGATCCTGTCGAAGGCGGAATTTGCGCAAAAGATCGATAAGGTCGTCTTCCCGGGAATGCAGGGAGGACCGCTGGTTCACATCATGGCGGCCAAGGCCGTCTGCTTCAACGAAGCGATGCAGCCCGAGTTCCGCGATTATGCGCGACAGATTGTGGCGAACGCCCAGGTGCTGGCACAAACCCTGGCGGACGAAGGATTCCGCATCATCTCCGGTGGCACCGATACACACCTCATGCTGGTCGACGTATTCTCCAAAGGCATGTTGGGCAGCGAGGCCGAGAACGCGCTCGGCGAGGCCGGCATCACCGTCAATAAGAATGCAATTCCGTTCGACACGAATCCTCCCCTGAAACCGAGTGGCATTCGGATTGGCACACCAGCCCTGACCACACGCGGCATGAAGGAAACTGAGATGCGACAGATCGGTCGTTGGATCGCCGAGGCGCTGCTGCATCGAACCGACACCGCGGTGCTGGCCACCGTCCGCAAGCAGGTGCTCGAGTTGTGTGAGGCGTTCCCGCTGTATGCGGAACGCCGCGCGAAGGCGCAAGCGGAGGTGCGCGCATGATTCCTCTGTGTTCTGCCGTGCCCTGTATGGTTAAATTCCATCGGTGAAGATCGCCATCGACCTGCGGCGGATGACGGAGTTCGGCGTTGGGACTTATATCCGCAACGTCGTACGTGCGCTGGGGCGACTGGATCGCGAAAACAAATATCTTCTGATCGGGCCTCCTGCCAAGGTGCAGGAGATCGGCCCGCTCCCGCCAAATTTTCACAGCGTACCGCTCACGTCAGCGGAGCGTTCGGTGCAGGGCTTCCGCGAATTCCGGACAATCCTGAAGCGCCTTTCCTGCGATCTGGCGCATATCCCGAACTTGTTTTCGATTCCTCGCGGAATGCCTTGTCCTTATGTAATGACCGTGCACGACATGCTGGAACACATGTCGCGAGCACGGGAGCAGAGCGGATTCTGGCGGTCGCTGCACTTTCAGTTGACCAAGAGGGTCTTGGGGAATGCGGCGCGTATCTTCGCCGTGTCGAACTTCACAAAAAGCGAAATCGAGAAGCTGTTCGAGATTTCCCCCGATCGAATCGAGGTTGTATACAACGCGATTGACGAGCGCTTCCTGCGCGGGCATGCCACGGCTGCAGATCGCGAACTCATCGCGCAGCGCTATCAGGTTACCTATCCATTTCTGCTCTATACGGGAAGGGTCAGTCCGCACAAGAACGTGGTGCGAATGATTGAGGCGTTTTCGGCGCTTAAGACTGCCCTGGAGCGCGACGGGGCCTATCCCGATCTCAAACTCATCATTATCGGGGATGATCTTTCGGGGAACCCTGATCTGCGGCGCACGGTGGTACGCAGCGGTGTACAGAACGATGTGCGGTTCCTGGGATTCGTTCCCATCGAAGTGCTGCGCATTTTTTACGACGAAGCGAAGATATTCGTCTTTCCCTCGCTGTATGAAGGATTCGGATTACCGCCGCTCGAAGCGATGGCGCATGGTACGCCGGTCGTGACATCGAATGTTTCATCGTTGCCCGAGGTTGTGGGCAATGCGGCAGTGTTAGTGAACCCGGAGAATGTGTTTGAAATCATGCGCGCGCTGCACCGGGTGTTAACCGATCACAGCCTGCGCGAACGGATGAAGGAGCGCGGATATCAGCAAGCCACGCGCTTTTCGTGGGAGGCGTCAGTGCGCCGAATTCTGCAAGTGTACGGAGAGGTGGCGAACGGACGTCCGCGCGACGCAGGCCGGCAACCGGCGGCAGATTAGAGGATGATCGTGAGGCGATGACTCACGACAGCCGCCGAGGACGGCGGCGCTACAGCTAATTACTTCAGAAGCGGTTGCCCCGGTGAGGCGATCGCCAGCTTGTGCAGCTTGGCCGTGAGGCCGGAGCGGTCGGCGTCCGTTTTGGCGGCGGCCAAACGCTTGCGCAGCTGCGAAATCTTCTCTTTCCGGGTGCGTCGCCGGCGAATTTCCGGGCGGCGGCTGGGTGCGGACATAGTCTCTCCTCACAACTGAAAATGTGAACAAGAAGTATAGCAGGCGGTTACGCCACGGCGTCGACCGGCTCCGGAAGATCGGTGTCCATATCGCTTTCGGTGCTCCCTGCAACCACAGCGTGTCTTTTGGCCACAAGCACGTAGATCGACGGCACCACGAACAGCGTGAACATGGTTCCAATGATCATGCCGCTGACCAGCATAATGCCGATGCTGTTGCGCGCTCCTGCTCCGGGACCTTTGGCCAGCACAAGTGGAAAGTGGCCAATTACGGTCGCGGCTGTCGTCATCAGAATGGGGCGTAGTCGAGTACTGGCCGCTTCAACGACGGCAGCAAGCTTCTCTCGGCCTTGCTCCTGAAGATGATTGGCGAACTCCACGATCAGAATGCCGTTTTTCGACACCAATCCCACGAGTGTGATCAGTCCAACCTGGCTATAGATGTTCAGCGTAGTTAAGCCCAGGAACGAGAACAGTAACGCTCCGGAGATTGCAAGCGGTACCGATCCCGCCAGAATGATGAAGGGATCGCGGAAGCTCTCGAACTGCGCCGCCAGTACGAGATAGATCAGGATTCCTGACAGCAGGAAGGTTCCGAGGAACTTGCTGCCTTCAACGCGGAGCTGCCGCGATTCGCCGGCGTAGTCCACGGTAAAGCCTTGGGGGAGGATTGCCTTCGCTTCGTCCTCAAGCATGGTCAGTGCTTTATCCAGTGGAACTCCTGGAGGAATCACGCCCTGAATTCGCACCGCATTGAGCTGCTGGAATTTCTTCAGGTCGCGCGGTTCTGTCGTCGTCTTCAAGGTGGCAAAGGTGGAGAGCGGCACGAGCTGGTTTTGCGAGCCTGTGACGTAGATCTGCGACAACTGATCCGGCGTCAGGCGCTCGGCGCGCTTGACTTGGGGGATGACCTTATAGCTGCGCCCCTGGATGCTGAAACGGTTGACATAATTTCCGCCCAGCAACGTCGAGAGATCCTGCCCGGCCTGGCTGAGGTCTACTCCCTGCGAACGGAGCTTGTCGCGATCGAAGACGACTTCAGTCTGGGGCTGGTCGAATTTCAGGTCGGAGTCGGCGTAGATGAAAATGCCGCTCGCCATCGCTTTTTGCACTAGCTGGTTAGCGAAGGTGACGAGCTGCTGCGGTTCGCCGGGTGAGGCGATCACGAAATCAACGGGGAAGTTTCCGCCACCGGGCAGGGCAGGCGGAGTCAAAGGAATCACGCGGATGCCGGCAATCTGAGACAGCGGACCCGTGGATGCGAGCAGTAACTGCTGAGCGGTTTTCTTCCGTTCGCTCCACGGCTTTGTAACCATGCCGCCGAAACCGCCGGTCGGAGTCGTGATCTGAAAGACGCTCTGGCTCTCCGGAAACGAGTGATAGACGTCGTAAACCTGATTGGTGAACAGGTTCGTCTGATCGATGGTTGAGTTGGGCGAGGCCTGAATCACTCCAAAAACAACTCCCTGATCCTCAGCGGGCGCCAGTTCGCGCTGCGAGAACAGGTAGAACGGCACCATCACCAACACGACAATCGCCCATAGCGCCAGTACGACAGGACGATACTTGAGCGTTCCACCTAACGCACGGGAGTACCAGTCGCGCACGTGCTCAAACTGGCGGTTGATCATGCCGGCGAAACCTTTTTCGGTA
>Ga0209698_10002864_pt1 | contig 19234 bp, 13 predicted proteins | sample LitLauG_LLR_2012_FD_187203 | JGI IMG/M metagenome (GOLD analysis project Ga0209698, IMG submission 187203) | Freshwater sediment microbial communities from Pennsylvania, USA - Little Laurel Run_MetaG_LLR_2012 (SPAdes) (version 2) | ecosystem: Environmental > Aquatic > Freshwater > Creek >...
GCACCTGTTGCTGGTGCAACGCCTGGGCATGAGCATTCCTCCCAAACTGGAAGTTGAGTGGACCGCGAATCCGTCGGCCAGGCGGGAGATGAAATTCTTTCCCAACTTCATGCTGCGGGAATTGATGGCTTGGTACGTAGGCTTGGGAGTGCTAGCCGCGCTGGCTGCGATCTTCCCGTGGAACCTCGGTGTCAAAGCAGATCCTTTTGTGCCTGCGCCAGCAGGAATCAAGCCCGAGTGGTATTTCCTCTTTATGTTCCAGACGCTCAAGCTCATCCCGTCCAAAGTGTGGTTCATCGACGGCGAGGTTCTGGGTGTACTTGGTTTCGGTCTGGTCGGCTTGTTGTGGCTTCTGCTGCCTTTTTTTGAGGGCGATCAACCCTCCCGAATGAAAGCCTGGATTACCGGGCTTGCTGTCTTTGCGGTTGTGTACATAACGGGTATGAGTGTCTATGGCCATCTTGCGAAATAAGCTCCGGCCGTACAGCCGCGGCCGTTATGTCGGGCTAGCCGGCTGCATCGCGCTCGCCGCGTGCCTGGGTCACGGGCAAACCGAGAACACATGCCTGGATTGTCACTCCGCCTTGTCCGACCCGTTGGGAGTAACCCAGGAGAAGTTCAGCCAGGACATCCACGCTCAAAAGGGCTTGACCTGTGTCAGTTGTCACGGGGGCGATGCCAGCAGCCTTGATCCCGACCAGGCCATGAGCCGCAAGGCCGGTTGGAAAGGCAAGATTGAGCGCAAGCAGATTCCGCAGCTGTGCGGAAGCTGTCATTCGGATCCGGCCTATATTCGGCAGTTCAACCCCAGCTTGCGCACCGACCAGTTGGGCCAGTACCGCACCAGTGTGCACGGCAAGCGCCTCGCGGCTGGAGACACGAAGGTTGCCGTGTGCACGGATTGTCACAGCGTCCACGATCTGCGGGCGCCCAGCGATCCTCGCTCCACGGTGAACCCGGTCAACGTGGCGAACACGTGCGCTCGTTGCCATGCGAACGCGGATTACATGAAGGGATACTCCATCCCAACCGATCAGTTTGCGAAGTACAGCACGAGCGTGCACCACGACGCGCTGGCGATTCGCGGCGATCTGAGCGCGCCGACGTGTTCGACCTGCCATGGAAATCATGGCGCGGCGCCACCCGGTGTGGACGAGGTTCAGAACGTGTGTTCGAACTGTCATACCTTTCAGGACCAGATGTACGAAAAAAGCTCGCACAAAGCGGCCTTTCAAGCCGCTTCCCTTCCCGGCTGCGTGGTGTGTCACAGCAATCATGGCATCAGCCATCCCACCGACGCGAAGCTTGACGGTGGTCCCGACGCCGTCTGCATGCAATGTCACACCCCGGGCGACGCGTGTGATCAGGCCAGGGCGGCATTGCTGAGTAACCTGAGCCGATTGGACGTGGCCATCAAAAGCGCGGACCAGGTGCTCCGCGTCGCCGAGTCTTCTGGCATGGAGGTGAGTGACGCTCGTCTGGGACAGGATCAAGCCCAGGATGCCCTGACCAAAGCTCGGGTCACGATCCACAGCTTCCGGACGGACCTGGTAGATCAGGATATTCAGGAAGGTCTGAAGATCGCCGCCAAAAATCTGCAAACTGGGAAAGAAGCCATGGTGGAGCGCAACCATCGCCGCGCCGGCCTCGGACTGTCTCTCATCGCGATCGGGATCGTATTGGCTGGCCTTCGGCTCTACATCAAGAAAATAGAGAGTTAGACTCACGGATGCACCCCGATCCATCGGGCATGCTCACAAGACTAACTGCGCCATTGTTCGCCGCAGCGTAGCACCTTGAACGGCTGTCCCAGCCTGCGGCATTCGTGGATAAATTCGTCCGGCGAAGCGCTATTGAATTCGAACATTTCGAAATGGCACGGGATAACGAGCTTCGCCTCAATGTCTTTTGCCAATTGGGCCGCCTCGCGTCCGAATAAATTGCCCGGAACGCGCCGTTCGGGCGCGCGACCGTTAATCGGAAGAAGGGCGACGTCAGCTCGGAATAGCCGCAGCTTTTCCGCCATCCCTTCGTATCGCACCGTGTCGCCACTGTGGTAAATCGTCCAATGACCGAACTGGAGAACATATCCCAAGTACTTCGCGCGGCCGTGCTCATCGCGGTCTGCTGCTTCGTGGGCCGACGCAACACCTGAGATTCGAATCCGCGAGATTTCGACTGAGGTTCCGTCGTCTACGCCAATTGCAATCGCCGGGTCAATCTTCAGCCGATCCGCCACAAATGCGCGGTTCGCCTCCGCGATCACAAGTTTCAGGCGCGGGTTCAACGTAAGGATCGGACGGAGCGTTTCCGCGTCGAGATGGTCAGTGTGATTGTGGGTGGAGGTGGCGATGTCGGCAAACGAGAGGCGCGCCGGATCGATGACCAGTTCCGTCATTCGTACGTGTGGCTTGTCGGTGTGGCCGTACTTCGTGGTCAGCGAGTCGGAAAGATAGGGGTCGAGCAGTACGTGGACGCCCTGCCATTGGAGCAGGAAGCCGCTCTGCCCCAGCCACCACAAGCGAAAACCTCCGTCAGAGCGGTCGGACGCACGAATGTCTGCGAGCAGCGTGTCGTGCGATTGAAGGGCGCGGATCACGAGAGTCCAAGTTCCTGGCGCACGATTCCTACACCGCTCACCATGTTCGCCAACTTCTGCCTTGCCGCCCAACGCGCGGTTTGACTCAGTCCGCAGTCGGGCGCGAAGGAGAGTTTCTCCGCAGGCGCGTGCTTCAGGCAGAGACGCACCCGTTCGGCCACGTCGCCGGGGCTTTCGATGTAGTAGCTCTTTACGTCGATGATACCGACGGCCACGTCGGTTCCCCGCTTCGCGATCTCTTGAATCACTTCAATTTCCGAGAATTCGCGGCTCGCCATCTCCAGGTGCATCTCATCCACCGGGAGGTCGAAGAAGGCCGGGAACAGCGGGGCATATCGCCGCGGACCAACCGCGCGTCCTTTGTAATTGCCAAAGCAAAGATGCGTTGAAAGTCGGCACCGTCCGAGAATTGGCTTGACGGTTTCGGCAAAGATCTTGACGAAGCGCTGAGGATCTTCGCGCTGCGCGTAACAGCTCATCGAGGGCTCATCCAGCGTGATTTCGCGGCAGCCACAACTCACCAACTGCGCAAGCTCATCCCGCACAATTGGAATCAACGCTTCGGTCACGTCCCAGCGGTCCTTATAAATTCCCCCGGGATAGATCCGGCCGCTCAAGGTATATGGCCCCGGCACGCTGGCCTTCAACACCGGGCCGGGCGGCGCGATCTTCTGCAACAGCTTGAACTCCGCGACTGCGCCCAGACCGTGTGAGGAGCGCAGGAGTCCGGTGACTTCGTATTTTCCGCGTTGATCATGGGCGGGCGGGCCGAAACGGCGCGGCGAAACCGGAGCGGGATTGAGGCCTTCCAGCCGGCCGTAGAACGAAAGGTTGAAATCGTAGCGGGTTTGCTCGCCATCCGTGATCACGTCTAATCCAGCGGCGAGTTGATCGTGGACCGCGGCGATCACGGCGTCCGTGCGAAGTTCCTCGATGTCAGCCTCGCCAAATTGCTCCAGATGGGCGGACGCAAACTCGAGCCACCCCGGAAATGGATAGCTCCCGATCACCGTCGTTTGCAGAGGACGGCGTCGCTTTCCCCCGTCTCTTCCCATGGAGTCCACTTCCGTTGCAACCGTCGCCGTCTTTCGTGCGGGACTCATTCGCTCACCCCCCAGCCGCCGTCGACCGTGACGATCTGGCCTGTGATTGGGCCGGAGTCACTTCGCAGAAGGAAGCACGCCGTCTTGGCGACTTCCTCCGCGCTGAGCAACCCTTTGGTCAGAGGCTGTTTATGGGCCATGTACTCTGCGATTCGCGGATTGGCCTGCGCGCGCGCACTCATGGCAGTGCGCACCAGACCAGGCGCAATCACGTTAACCCGGATGCCACGAGGAGCGTAGTACGCGGCCGCAGCTATGCTCATCGCTTCGATCGCTCCCTTGCTGGCAGCGTAACCCACGGTGGCGAAGTAGCCGCGTTGCGGGTGACGCGCCAGCACACTTCCGCAATTGAGAATCACCCCTGCATGCGCATTGTCCATCCACACGCCCAGTACCTCACGGCACATGAGGAACGAGCCTTTGGCATTGACACCCATCACCAGGTCCCACGCTGCCGGCTTGCACTCGTGAAGCGGGCCATCACCGGCCGAGCGAGCGCTAATGCCGGCAACATTGAAGAGAGCGTCAATTCTCCCGAATCGCTCTAGGCATGCAGCCACCGCATTTCGAACTGCAAGCTCATCGCGCACGTCAGCGACAGCGAAGCCCGCTTCGCCCAGTTCTGCCGCCAGAGCACGACATTGCTCTTCGTTGATGCCAACGAGAAATACCGGATTGTCCGCTGCCCATAAGCGTGCCGTGGCGGCTGCAATTCCTGACGACCCGGTGACGAGAAGAACTTCCTTCACGGTACCCTATTCAAACAAGTGTTTGAGGCTCTGCCGGTACGCCTCGTAAAACGCTTCCAGTTGCTCTGCCGCGCTGGCATTGCCCACGAACTGATGGCTCGGCAGCACGACCGGCTTCACCCCGCGCTTGAGCAAGGCTTCGGCGGCTGCACAGCGCATCATATTAATGATCATCGCCCCCGTGATCGTCGAGACCGGACCCGTTCTCCACTCAAGCCCCTCCAACTCCAGAACGCAATCCCCGGGCGGACAAAGATTATCGATGACAAGATCGGCGCAGTCCGTAAGCTTCTTCCCGGAAGAGTGTGCCGCTTTCGCTTCTTCACAGTGAGCCTTGGAGACGATCGCGATCACCGGCAGCCCGCGCGCTTGAGCGCCCATCGCCATTTCGACAATCACCGGCCGGATGCCGCTGGTCGAAATCACGATAAAGGCATCGTGAGGGCCAAAACGGAAACTGCGCAGGATCTGCTCAGCGTAGCCTTCATAGTTCTCCAGATACAGCGGGGCGCGTAAGCCGTTGGCGCCGATGATGGCGGCATGATTGGAAAGTGCGGTCTCCACCAGGGCCACGAAGCCGGCATAGCAACCTTGGCGCGGCGTCATCTCCTCACACATCATCCTGGAGTGCCCGTTGCCGAAAAGAAAAACGAGGCCGCCCCGGGCGATCCGGTCCGCGCACAATTCCGCCGCCCTCTGAATTACGTCTGTCTGCGTGCGCTTCAGCTCCTGCAGCAGGTTCATGGCGTGGTCAAAGAATGCCAAGCTCGCTTGGCTGGTTGAGGCAGTGCTGTTCAGGGCTGGATCACGCACGGACGTTCATTGGCTCCTTTGCCGCCTGCAGCGAGTTGCTAAGCCCAATCGAGTTGATCGGAGTGTTTCATGTGGAAGAGCAAGCAAGCCATCATGACCGCGTGGCGTCTTCTGCCATCGCGACATTGCCCAGTAGAATTGCACAAAGTGGGTATAATGCACAAACCATTGTGAGCGAAAAACTGGCCAGAGCCGATTCCGCGAACCCGCTGGCCATTGGTGTTGACATTGGCGCCACCGCAATCAAAGCCGCGATCGTCGGAATAGACGGAGACCTGATTGAGACTTTTCATGAGCCCTCTCCGCGCACCGTTTCCGCCTTGCGGGACTTCGTCCACTCGGCTTTGAAATGTGCCAAGGTTCCGGTACAAGGAATCGGCGTTGGGTGTAAAGGAATCATTGATGCCGCTTCGTCCCGTGTGAAAAGCCTGCCGGGAGATCTACACTTCCTGGAAGGGTTGCTACTGAGCGAAGTGATCGACGCCGGTGACCTTCCCGTTCTTGCCGACAACGATGCGCGCACCGCCCTGGTTGCCGAAGTGCTCTGGGGTGCTGCCCACGGACGGCGGAATGTCGTGATGCTGACACTGGGCACCGGGGTTGGCGGAGCGGTTTTGGTGGATGGCACGGTCCTTCGCGGAGCAGGGGACGCGGGAGGCCACCTGGGTCACGTGACGGTTGATCCCAGGGGCGGTCTGTGTATTTGCGGCAACTACGGTTGCCTGGAAACGTTTTTTTCGTCGCGCGCCATTGAATCCGATTATTGGGCACACTTGCACCGCGCCGCGCCCGCGAAGTTGTCGCTAGGCAGCACTGGGCATTTACCTGATACCGAGGCGATCTTCCGTGCTGCTATCGAGGGAGACGCAAGCGCGCGCTACGTCCTCGACCGGGCGCTGGAGTATCTCGGGGCTGCCCTCGTGAGTTTCCTGCACACCTTTGATCCGGAGATTCTCATCCTGGGGGGCAGCATCGCGGCGGCCGGACCGCAGCTAATCGCTCCGATCCAGGACAAAATCGCGCGGCAGTCGAAGATATTGCTGGGCCGGGAAGTTCCCATCGTATTTCAGAAAACTGTTGGTTATGGCGGGGTTGCCGGAGCAGCGGGGCTGATTTTTCTGCAGCGACATTTGTTGGCAATTTGAAATGAATATGTGAACGCGCGGCAGTCAAGCCATGCTCGCGCCGGAATTATGAAGATGGACCCGACGGCAAATACGCGCCCCTATCAAGAGCAATTGCAAAAAGGCTCCGCCCGCTACCTCTACCTGCCAGCGATGGTGGCGGCTCTGGGTGGTTTACTGTTCGGCTATGACACGGCCGTGATTAACGGTGCGATCGTTTTCATCAAGCGGCAGTTCGCACTGGGCGATTCGCAAACCGAAATCGCCGCCAGCAGCCTTCTGCTGGGATGCGTCGTCGGAGCCAGCGTGGCTGCCTTCACCAGCGACCGGTTTGGAAGAAAACGGGTCCTGCTCGGTGCGGCAGCGTTGTTCACAATTTCTTCCATAGGTGCGGCGCTTCCGCGTGACTTGATTCAGTTTGCCCTCGCCCGGCTCCTGGGCGGTGTTGCCATCGGAATTGCTTCAACGCTCTCGCCCTTGTACATCGCAGAAATCTCACCGGCACAAAATCGCGGCCTGCTGGTGTGCCTGAATCAGTTGGCGATCGTCTCCGGAATTCTGTTGTCGTACAGCGTCAATTATCTGCTTACAGGTGCTGGACCCTCGAACTGGAGATGGATGTTCGCCTCTGCTGCCCTGCCCTCCGCAGGTTTCTTGCTGACGCTGCTCTTCATTCCCGAAAGCCCGCGCTGGCTGATGCAAAAAGGACGAGAGCAGGAAGCGGAGCACTTTCTCGCACAGATGGTGGGTTCGCAGGCCGCCGCCCGGGAAATTGAAGCCATCCGGGTCGCCATTTCAGAAGAGAGCGGAGACCTGCTGGATCCCACGTTCCGGAAAGCGCTGATCGTTGCCATCCTGATTGCCCTTTTCAGCCAGTTCACCGGCATCAACACCATCATCTATTATGGGTCGATCGTCTTCCTGGAACATGTACCCCACCAAACCGCTAGCACCGCGCTGTTTGCGAACGTGATTATCGGAGCGATCAATTTTGCGGCCACCATCGTGGGAATGCTTCTGATCGACCGCTCCGGACGAAAGCCACTGTTGATGTCGGCGTTCGTGGGAATGGCTCTTTCTCTCGTCGCCGTTTCAGCGGCCATTCATTTTCACGCTGCGGGCGCGATCGTCTTAATTTTTGTCCTCACCTACGTGGCCTGCTTTGCGGTCGGCGTGGGAACTGGGACGTGGGTGGTGATGTCAGAAATCTGCCCAACCCGAGTACGGGGCCGGGCGATGTCACTCGCCACCGTCTGCCTCTGGTGCGGAACACTCCTGGTTACTCTGACTTTCCTTTCCCTGGTCAGCCTGTTTACGGCTCCGGGCGCTTTTCTGCTCTACGCAACCATCTCGGTCGCCGCGTTCCTTTTTGTCTGGCGGATGGTCCCAGAAACCAAGGGGAGCACCCTCGAGGAAATCGAGCAGTGGTGGCTGACTCAAAAACACGGATAGACGGTTGGGACATCAGGCAAAGGAACGTGTTGCCGACTCGAAGCAAGTGAGTCGAGTCGTCACCGCCGCCATTCGTCGATCAAGTTGGCGACCAATCCCGTCCAACCGGTCTGGTGGCTGGCGCCCAGTCCCATGCCGGTGTCGCCATGATAGTACTCGTTGAAAAGCAGACAATCACGCCAGTGCGGATCTTCCTGAAATTTGCGGTACTCGCCGAAGCACGGTCGCTTGCCAGCCTGATTGCGCTTGAAAATTGAGATCATGCGATTGGCGGTTTCTTCCGCGACCACAGACGGCGTAACTGTTTTCCCGCCATTCCCCGGTATCTGTACCGAGCATTGCGGACCCAGCGCATCGCTGAATCGCAAGAAGGAATGGATTAGCAGGTATGAAGTCGGGAACCACAAGGGACCGCGCCAGTTGGAATTCCCTCCCTTGAGTTTGACCTCCGCCTCGCCGGCTTCGTAACCGAGCGTGCGGTCTCCAAATTGAAAGGGGTGGCGCTGGTGATATTTCGACAAGCTGCGGATGCCATACGGCGAGAGAAATTCTCCCGGATCCCAGATGCGTTCAAGCAACCGCTTAAACTGGTTTGGATCCGCGATCGATAACACGTAGTGCATACGCCCATCATCCACTGCGTAGCACGCGTCCCCAACCAGGTCGGGCCGGTTCTGAATGAACCATTCCACGTCCTTCAAGAAGCCGGGGTAAGCCTTCAGTTCCTCACGGTCGAGCACCTCGATCCCATACAACGGAATCAGGCCGACCAGCGAACGCAGCCGAAATTTGTGAAACTCGCCGTTGGGATAGCGGAGGACATCGTAGAAGAAACCTTCCTTCTCGTCCCACAACTGGTATGCGCGACCGCCCATCCTCTTCATGGCTGCGCCGATGTAGATGAAGTGCTCAAAAAACTTGGTGGCCACCCCTTCGTACACGCGGTTCTGCTTGGCTAGCTCCAGCGCGATGCGCATCAGGTACAGGCAGAAAAAGCCCATCCATCCGGTGGCGTCCGCCTGTTCCAGGATTGCGCCACCGGGAAATTTCTCACCCCGGTCCACGACCGCGATGTTGTCCAACCCCAGAAAGCCGCCTTCGAAAACGTTATTGCCTTGGCTGTCCACCCGGTTCACCCACCAGGCAAAGTTCATCAGGAGTTTGTGCAGACACTTTTCCAGAAACTCTGTATCTCCTTTTCCGGTGCGCTGTTTCTCGGTTTGATAAACACGCCAGCAGGCCCAGGCGTGCATGGGCGGATTTAAATCAGAAAACTCCCACTCGTAGGCAGGAATTTGACCGTTGGGATGCTGGAATTGCTCAAACAAGAGCACCCACAGATTTTCTTTGGCAAAATCCGGATCAACCAATGCCAGGCTGATGCACTGGAATGCCAAGTCCCATGCCGCGAACCAGGGGAACTCCCACTTGTCTGGCATGGAAAGAATGCGCATCGAGTTCACATGCCGCCAGTGAACATTGCGAATCCGTTTCCGGGATTCCGGCGGCGGGAGTTTAGGGTTGTCGCCCTCCAGCCAGAGATTCACATCCCACAGATAGATCTGCTTGCTCCACAGCATTCCCGCCAGCGCCTGCCGCTGAATTTCTTTCTCTTCCGCAGTGGCCCTGGGAGGATGGATGACGGCATAGAACTGATCGGCTTCCTGTCTTCTTTGCGCCACGACGTTGTCCACATCGTCCAGAGGCCGATCCATTTGTTCCGCTGTCAATCGCAGGCGCAGCACAAGGGACTCTCCCGCGGGGACAGAACGCTTGTAGTGAACACACGCCTTGGTCCCGGATTGCGCCGGACTCACGCAGACCTCTCCGTGCACGATGTGACGATGAAATGCGTCTTTCACGTACGGCTTGCGATTACTCGAACTTCGGTAGAGCCGCACCGCATTGCTTTCGTTGTCCGTGAACAGCGGTCTACCGCCTTCAGGGGCATAGAGGTAGCGGCGGCCCAGCGAATAAGGAAATTGCAAGTTATGCAGGACGGAGGCATGGAAATCATCCGCAACTAGCGTACTGTGATTGTTGCCGGCTGGTCCCATGCTAATCACGGGCTCGCTTCCCGCAGGATCGGTCCAAGCCCAGGTATTGCGAAACCATAGGTGGGGCAGCAGATGAAGGTCGGCGGCTTCCGGGCCCCGGTTGAAAGCTTCGATCCGGATACAAATGTCTTCCGGATCCGACTTGGCATACTCGACGAAGACGTCGAAATAGCGGTTGTCGTCGAAGATCCCGGTATCCAGCAGTTCGTACTCAGGCGCTCCCGCCTGCCCCCAGCGCCGCCGGTTTTCCTCTAACAACTGCGCATAGGGAAACTCGCGCTGCGGATATTTGTAGAGCATCCGCATGTAGCTGTGAGTGGGTGTGTTGTCGAGATAGAACCAGTATTCTTTGACGTCTTCGCCGTGATTGCCCTCGTTACCGGAGAGCCCAAACATTCGCTCTTTGAGAATCGGATCTCGGCCGTTCCAAAGCGCTAGCGCGAATCCCAAGAGTTGGTAACGATCGCAGATTCCCGCGATGCCATCTTCACCCCAGCGATAGGCCTTGCTCCGCGCCATGTCGTGGGTCAGGAATTCCCATGCGCGTCCATCCGGACTGTAGTCTTCCCGTACGCTTCCCCAGGACCGCTCGCTGACATAGGGGCCCCACTTGCGCCAGGGCGCAACCGTTTCATTGGAGAGCTCGGCCAAACGCTGATGTTCAGGGCTCAGCGATGCACCGCCGGGATTGGCGCCCATGCTTACCGACTTCCCTTCTCTGCCGGCAGGAGCGCGCTCACCTTCTGCATTTGCGCCGCAAACCGGGGTGCGGTGTAGGCGGAAGGATCGTCGAGTTGCTGGAAGAGGCCGTTGATTGCAACTTTGATTTCCGCTTCGTCGGGGTCCCTGGCGTGCTGCTGATACACCCCGAACAACGAGTCCAGCGACATGGCTGCCTGTCCGGCGGCGCGCTGTCCCTGTTGGGAGATGACGCTGGAATCGCCAGCGATTTTCCGCATGAGTCGGAGGGTGAACGCCTGATCGTAGCCGCGGCCATTCAGGGCACCGGTCAGAGAATGGGCGAGTTCGGCGGCGCGGTCTGCTGAAGCCGCGATTTGTTCACGGTCGCCGCTGAGCTGTCCCATCAAACCGCTGAGTGTTGCTAACTCGGACTCGAGCTTCCTTGCCGTAGCGGCATCAGTTTCCGCAGCGGCGTAACGAAATACGACGAAACGCGCGGCATTCCAAGCGGGCACGCCTGGCGTGCGGCCCGAATAACCAATCTCCTGACGCCAGCTATCTTTCGGGGCAGTCAAACTGTGGTGGCATGCGAAGCAGTCGAGTTCCGCATATTCGGGCCAGGTGGAACTGCGGGCACGACGGGCGAGGCGCTGCAGACTATCGCGCAACTGCATGCCCTGGCCGACCGCCCACTCCTTCGTTCCCAACCATGGAATGTCGTCGGAGTCCTTCCAGTGGCGGGGCATCACCGCGCTGAACAGATTCAGCTCGAAAGTCAAGTCAGGATGGCCAGCCGCAATCATCTGGTGATCGACGGATTGATCCTCCGTTCCCACGTGGCAATGCAGGCAAGTATGGCTGCGGATCGCTAAGTCGCGCAGATCGCGCATGCCGAGCTGAGCCCTCTGCTCGGCGGTTCGCGTCTCCCACTCTTTGACCGTGTGCGGCCCCAGCCATCCCGCCGCCGGGCCGTGGCAATGCTCGCAACTCACGCCGTCGCTGATGTCGAAGCTCTGCGCGCGCATCTCAGGAGCGACGGCGAGGGCATGGCAGGCCAGGCATTTCGGGTTCTGGCTGGGAGGGGACTTCAGATTCAGAATCTTTCCGATGCGCACGGAGACGTCATTCGACAGCGCCTGGTAGGCTCGCGCGTGCTTGTCCTGCCCGGCCCAAATGCTGTACTCATTCTGGGCGACACGAGTGATCTGTTTCGGCTGGATGCTGCCATGACAACTGCTGGAAGCGCATCCGCCGGGGCCATTGTACTTGCCCACCACCGTGTTCTGGGCTGCGGCTGAGACAACGGCGAATGTGACACACACCACCCATCGCCACGCAACTTGTCCCATGTTCATTTGCATGATCTCGGGCAATGGCTCTGCTTATACCCACTCTGTTTTACGAAATCAATTGACAGCAAGGTACTCCAAAGACCTCCGGACAGTTACTCTGGTAAGGCCTCGGCCCCTAGTTCGCCATTCCCCAGGACGAAGCGAGACGTTAAGATTCCAGCCAATCTCGTCATTTTGTGGAACCAAGGGGACCCTGGCGCTTGATCGACGAACTCAGGTCCATTCAGCATCAGTTTGGCTATTTGCCGGCCGACCGGTTGCAAGAACTCGCCGCCAAGATCCAGGTGCCGCTCAGCCAGATCCACGCGGTAGCCAGTTTCTATCCCCACTTTCATCTCACGCCGCCGGCCCAGGCCGAGGTGCGTGTCTGCGCCGATATGGCTTGTCACCTGCGCGGCGGTGCCGACCTGAAACGCGGCCTGGAGCAGGCTTTCCGCGGAGACGGCCCGGAAAAGGTCGCCGTGCGCAATGTGTCGTGTCTCGGCCGCTGCGACCACGCACCGGCGCTCTCGATCAATGACCAGATCTATACCAACCTCGACGAACATCGCGCAGTTGCGCTCGTGCGGGACGCGCTCTCCGGACGGGAACTGCCGCGCGAACCGGGCACTCGGCATCCTCCGGTAAAGGTTGTGTCCGATCCGTATAGCGGTGCTCCCAAGTACTCCCTGGTCCGGCAGTTTGTCGAAACTCCGGACTGGAATGGCGTGATCGCCACCCTGAAAGCCAGCGGCCTGCGCGGCATGGGCGGCGCCGGCTTCCCTACCGGCAGCAAATGGGAAATCGTGCGCAACGCTCCGGGCAAGGAGAGGTACGTTGTCTGCAACGCCGATGAAAGCGAACCCGGCACCATCAAAGACCGCTTCATCATGGAAAACGTTCCGTACCTGGTGATCGAGGGCATGATTATGGCCGGGCTGGTCACGGGCGCACGCCGCGGAATTCTCTACATCCGGCACGAATACGAACAACCGAGAGAAATCCTGCAAGAAGAAATCGACCGCTGTTATCGCGAAGGACTACTCGGCCCGCACATTCTGGGGAGCAGCTTGGCTTTCGACCTCGAAATCTTTATGAGCCCCGGGGGTTACGTCTGCGGCGAGGAGAGCGCGCTACTCGAAGCCATCGAGGGCAAGCGTGCCGAGCCGCGCAACAAACCGCCCTTTCCGGGTACGAACGGCCTCTGGAACCAGCCGACCGCCATCAACAACGTTGAGACGTTTACCTTTGCCACCGTGATCCTTGCGCGCGGAGCCGAGTGGTTCAAGGCGCAGGGGACAAACGGCGCATTCGGCATGAAGTTTGTCGGAATCAGCGGCGACGTGAATCGTCCTGGAATCTTCGAAGTCCCGATGGGCACGAAATATTCTCAGCTCATCTACGAATACGCCGGCGGCATTCTCGGAAATCGCAAGCTGCTTGCCTATGCGCCTTCAGGACCTTCCTCTGGATACCTGCCCGCTTCCATGGTTGACCTCGCGCTCGACTGGAACGCAGTGGCGGCGGCTGGTTCGATGGTCGGCTCGGGAGCGATTGTGGTCTGCGCCGAAGGCCGGTGCATGCTCGATATGGCGCTCAACGCGGTCCGCTTCTACCGCAACGAATCCTGCGGCAAGTGCGTTCCCTGCCGGGTGGGCTCGCAGAAGCTGGTCGAAATGCTCACGGGGTGGACCGAAGGCCGCGCCTCCAGCACCGATCTGCCCTTGCTCGATGAGCTCACGCACGCTCTGAAGCAGACTTCGATCTGCGGCCTTGGCCAGGTGGTTCCCGTGCCGATTGCCTCAGTGCTGAAACATTTTCGTGAGGTCGTTGACGACCACGTCACCCATCGCCGCTGTCCGGCTGGGGTCTGCTTTCCACACCGAGGAACAGCATGAGTTCCAAGCCCGCCGCCGACATTCAACTCACCATCGACGGCAGGCCGATTTCGGTCCCCGCGGGTACCACCATTTTCGACGCGGCCCGCCTCAACGGGATTGTGATTCCGACGCTCTGCCACCAGCAGAACGAAAACCCGGTGGGCGTATGCCGCGTCTGCGTCGTGGATGTCGGCCAGCGTGTGTATGCCGCTTCCTGCATCCGCCAAGTGGAACCCGGCATGACTGTCAAGACCTCGAACGAGCCGGTGCAGGCGGCGCGCCGCACCCTCGTCGAACTGCTCATGTCGGACCATCCGGCGCCCTGTGCACGCCAGCAACAATCAGGAGACTGCGAACTGGAGCGGCTCGCGGCCAGCGCTGGAATCAAGGAGCCTCGCTTCCCTCACCGCATCACCCCGCGCGGCAAAGACGACTCCTCCGCCGTGATTGCGGTCGATCACGAAGCCTGCGTCTTGTGCGATCGCTGCATTCGCGGCTGTGACGACATCCGCCATAATTGGGTGCTCGCGCGCCGAGGCAAGGGGTATCAGGCCGGCATCGCCTTCGACAACAACCTGCCCATGAGCGAGTCGTCCTGCGTCTCGTGCGGCGAGTGCATGGTGTCCTGTCCCACGGGCGCGCTGACCAACAAGCGTGTCGTCGGAACCGAACTCGGCCAGGGCGATGTGCTCGATCCCGCCGAGTTGTTGCATCTGCCGATTTTCCAGAATGTTTCCGGAACGTTTCTGGGGCTGAACCAGAAGGCGGTCGTCAAACGACATTTCCGGGCTGGTGAAATCGTCTGCCGGGAGGGCGAGTTCGGCTCGACCGCTTTCTACATCCTCGAAGGCAAGGCGGAAGTTTTTCTCTCGAGCCCCATTGCGCACGTCAAGACGGAAGGCAGCAGCAAAGGCTTCTTCAGCAAGCTGCAGAGCCTGCTCGCGCCCCGCCAGGGAGACCGCCGCAGCGAAGAATCCGACCGGCCCTTCATTCCCATCGACGCCTCGGTCGACCTGCCTTACGACAATCCCATCGCTGAACTGAACCCCGGCGACATGTTTGGCGAGATGACTTGCATGAGTTATTACCCGCGGTCGGCAACGGTGCGCGCCCGGACCGACTGCGTGATGCTCGAAATGCTGCGCAATGTACTCGATATTCTGCAGCGCAACAAGACTTTCCGCGCGCAACTAGAGCGCAACTACCGCGCCCGGGCGCTCGACTCGCACCTGCGCAGCGTGCCTGTCTTTGCGTCGCTCACACAGGACTTCATCGACCATCTGCGCGATCGCGTGGAGTTGCTGCGCTTCAACCCCGGGCAGGTGATTTGCCGCCAGGGAGATCCCGCTGACAGCTTCTACCTGGTCCGCATCGGCTTTGTGAAGGTTTCCGAGCAGCGTCCCGGCGGCGAACTGGTGCTCGCCTACCTCGCGCGCGGTGGGTACTTTGGCGAGATCGCGCTGCTCAGCGGGATCCCGCGCTCCGCCACCTGCACCGCTCTTGATCATTGCGAAGTCGTGCGCATCTCAGGTGAAGATTTCCAGCTCATGCTCGACCGCTTTCCCGAGGTTCGACAAAATCTCGAGGCCATCGCCCGCGAGCGTATCGAGGAAAATCGGCGGCACACCGTCCAGACTCAGAATGTTCCCGTCGATCAATTTCTGGCCCAGGGCTTAATGGAGGCGCAGAGCCTTCTCGTGCTCGATCTGGAGAAGTGCACACGCTGTGATCAATGCGTCCGCGCCTGTGCCGATGCTCACCAGGGCGTCAGCCGCCTGGTCCGCGAAGGCCTGCGCTTCGATAAGTACCTGGTAGCCACTTCCTGCCGTCAGTGCCGCGATCCGCTTTGCATGGTCGGATGTCCGGTCGGTTCCATCCGCCGGCGCAATACGCTGGAGGTGATCATCGAGGACTGGTGCATCGGTTGCGGCCTTTGCGCCACCAACTGTCCTTACGGAAATATCAACTTGCATCCCTTCCCGGCAGAACTTGATGACCCGGCGCATCCCGGACGCAAAGTCGCCGGCGTGCGCGTGAAGGCGACGTCCTGTGATTTGTGCCACGACCACGCCGAGCCGAGTTGCGTCTATGCCTGCCCGCACGATGCGGCGCACCGCGTGAATCCACCCGAGTTTTTTGCCGGATTGCTGGCGCATCCCGTGTCCGGCAAAGGCGGGAGTTGAGCCCGTGCTGATTGATCGCACGCATCGCAAATGGTTTGTCGGTAGCATCGCAGGGCTTGCCGTCGCAACCGCGGTGTATATCCCCTACAGCCTGCACTCGCCCCAGGGACCCAAGGGTGGCAGCGCGGTGGGACTGACCTACGGAATCGCGGGCTTCCTCTTTATGTTGTTCGCAGGATTGCTGGGTCTGCGCAAGAAGTTTCCGGTGTGGCGTGTGGGGCGCGCGCAGTCCTGGATGCGCGGCCATTTGTGGCTCGGTTTCATCAGCTTTCCGCTCATTCTTTTCCACGGCGGATTTCACTTTGGCGGCCTGCTCACCCGCGTCCTGATGTGGATGTTTGTCTTCGTTTGGATAAGCGGCATTGTGGGCGCGGCCCTGCAACATTTCATGCCCCGCTTCCAGACCGCGCAGCTTCCCATGGAAACCATCTACGAGCAAATTGACCGCGTGCGCGGGCAACTGGCCGAGGAGGCTGGCAACCTGGTGGAGGAAACCTGCTCCGCGCTGGAGGGCGAGGTTTCGCGCGCCAGCGAACGGCAGCGCGCCATGTCGGCCAGCGCCGGCACACAAGGAGGACTGACAGTGGCTTCCGGCCTGCAAGCCAACCAGCAGGTGAGTGCGCAGTTGCGCCAGTTCCTGGACAACGAACTGCGTCCGTATCTGGAGCGGGCTGGAGCGCATGCGATGAGCCTGGCCCAAGGATCACAGGCGCATGCCATGTTCCAGCAGTTTCGTGTTCTGCTGCCTCCCGAGCTGCATTCGAATCTGGACGACCTGGAAAACATTTGCGAGGAGAAGCGGCAACTGGACAAGCAGAGCCGCCTGCACAAGATTCTGCACGGCTGGCTGCTGGTGCACATCCCGCTCTCCTACGCACTGTTGCTGCTGGGAGCGGTGCACGCGGTAGTGGCTTTGAAGTTCTGAGATTTGAGATTCAGCGATGCTGCGACGGACACGGACAACCAAGAAACTCGCCAAGCGCATTGACTTGCAGTACTTCGCGCGGCCGCACCCGTTCCGGCGCTGGCGTTTCTGGCTGTCGCTATCGATTCCCGCGATCGCACTGGGGTGGTTTATCATGCAGCGCGCTCATGGCGGGCAGAAGGTGTACTCTAGCGGGCAACTCTCGCGTGCTCACGCCGTATTCACGGAGCAGTGCGCGCTCTGCCACGTCACCCAGGCTGGAGCCTTCATTGCACACGTGAATGACAAAGCCTGCCTGGCGTGCCACGACGCGCCTCTGCACCATGCCAATCAGACCTTCACTCCCGAATGCGCGGCCTGCCACGTCGAGCACAAGGGTGCGATGCTCCTGCAAGCGACAGCGGATGCGGCGTGCACCGAATGTCACGCCCAGCTGAGTACGCGCGATGGCCAAGCGCACTACGCCACTTCCATCACGGGCTTCGACAACCAGCATCCGGAATTCGCGCCTCTGCGTTCCGGCAAAGCCGACCCGGGAGGAGTGAGGCTGAACCATTACCTTCATTTGCAGCCGGGCCTCATGGGACCCAACAACACGCGGGTGCAGATGACCTGCGATGACTGCCACCGCACGGCGGGCGGAGGAGTTTGGCCGTATGGGGCACCAGGCGTGCTTCCGGTAGCAGCTACTCAACCGACCCTCGGCCACCCCAGCAATCAGGTTTACATGGCGCTGCCGGAATTCGCGAAGCACTGTGCTGCCTGCCACACTTTGCAATTCGACAAGCGCTTCGGCAACGAGCAGGTCCCGCATGACAAGCCCGAAGTCGTGCGCGCGTTTTTGTTAAAGAGATTCGGAGACTACATTGCCGCTCATCCGGAGGCCGTTCACGAGGTTAATCCCCCGGATCGCCAGATCCCCGAGCGGGTTCGCGTGCCGCGAGTCGCGCGCAATGCAGCTGAGTGGGTTCAGTTCCGCGTGGACGATGCCCAGTGGCTGCTCTATGCCAAAACCTGCAAGCAGTGCCACACGCTCACGCCGACGGGCGGTCCCCTGCCGGAAGTCGCCAAGTCGAATTTCACCGCACGCTGGATGGCGCATGCCGAGTTCGATCATCATGCGCACCGCATGATGTTTTGCACGGCGTGCCACACTCGCACGACCGACAGCCGCGAAACGTCCGATGTGCTATTGCCCGGGATTCAGACATGCCAGCAGTGCCATCGCCCGCAGGGTGCCGCGAAGGAAGCCGCCGAAGGCCGCTGCTTCGAGTGTCACGAGTATCACGATTGGAGCAAGGCAAAACCGACGAAGGGTGGGTTCACGATTCAGCAACTGCGAGGGAGCATTCAAACTTCCGTGCCGAAGGGGTAAGCTGCGCCGAGGGCGAGTCGCCCTCGGGACAGCCGGCAAGGTGCCGACGCTACGGTCGAGCGTCCACGGGCGGGTCGTCCGTCACTGTAAATACATCCCCATCATGCAGATACATACGTTCCATCTCCTGATGGTTGAAGGGATGCGCACCTCGGCGTCCGAATACAGCGAGCTGATTCCCACTCTCATCGACGGCACGGTCACGGTCAATTCCCTTCGAAACAGCCAGCGCAGGGCCACGGGTGCGGTACGTCGCAATCAGCTTCGGCGTGGGACGAGGACTGAACCCGCCGAAGGCAGGATTGTCGGGCGGCGAGAATAGCTGCGCGACCCGCAAACCATTTCGTCCGTCGGCGATATAGGCGAACAGGCTCGAACTGACCATGCCCAGCTTCACGTCATTGGCGTCGTTGATTTCGCCACCCGCGTTGAATATCTGATCGAGTCGGGGATGCTCGGGATGCTCGACGTCCACGACAGCTACTCCCTGCTTCCCGCTGGCGACGTATGCATACGTGCGGGCTACATAAAGGTTGCGCGCGTCTTCCAGCGCAACCGCCGCTCCCGAAACTGGCTTCGGCTGGGCGAGGTGGGTGACATCCAGAACTTTCAGGCCGTCGCGATCCACCACAAACGCATAACGGAATTGCACGGCTATTCCGTGCGGGTCGGTCAAGAATGGTTGCCCGATTTCAGCGGTCACTTTCGGCTGGAGCGGATTGTCGAGATCGACCACAACCAGCCCGCGCTCGCACAAGATGTAGGCGTAGGTTCCGGCGATGGTAATGCGACGCGCGCCATTCAGAATTCCGTTGGGATTAAACGCCAGCGCCCGTTTGAGAAAGTTATTCGCCGGATTGCCATCCAGCAGCGTGCCCACACCGGGGCTCTTGCCGGTGAGATCGGGGTTGCCGACGATCACCAGTCCTTCGTACTTGTCGGCGACATAGAGGAATCCGTAC